>Ga0209347_1000186_pt1 | contig 174784 bp, 132 predicted proteins | sample AutmiccommuBRH23_FD_187382 | JGI IMG/M metagenome (GOLD analysis project Ga0209347, IMG submission 187382) | Deep subsurface microbial communities from Mt. Terri, Switzerland - Autotrophic microbial communities BRH/23 (SPAdes) (version 2) | ecosystem: Environmental > Aquatic > Deep subsurface... | reverse complement strand
CTCCCAATACTCCTTTAAATTTTTGTTTTTAAGTGATATTGGATTTTCTTCAAAACTCCACAAACTGCCAAAATGATTAATTGCTAATTCAAATGCATCATGAAATATATCACAGCTCCTAATCTCTATTTTATTTTCGTTATTGTGATATGCTCTCCACTTAATTGCGCTTTCTGTTTGCCAGTCTATCCTAGAACCAGCAACTAGGATTAATCTAAATCTAGAGACCGCTCCAAAAATTCTTTTCTTTTCGTTTTGATTTTCTTTAAAATATCTGTCCCATGATTTTACTTGTTCAATTGCGTGGTTTAGTTCTGCAGAGGGGTCGCCATTTTGGTTAAATAGTCTCATTTGGGGTTTTTCAATTTCAACTAACACCCATTCTGGTCCATCTGAGTTGTCATTTAACCATGCAAAATCGCATTTCATTTCACCAGCAAATGATACTTCAGAAAAGTTTGGTTGAATACCTCCTTTTCTTGAGTACAGAGGATAAAATAAAAAAGAGTTATTTTTAAGCACCTCTAAAAGTTTAACTTCTGAATTGCACTTAAATGCAACTGATAAATCATTTCTAACCTTATCTAAATTCCAAGTACTCATTTTTCTATTTTAATGCTATGGTCTGTATTTTAAAATGAACGCTTTGTTAAGCCATCCTATTTTTCCTCATTTGCCCCATCACGTATAACTTCTTGATCTTATCACCCAAATTCATCATTTCGATTTTTTCGCTCCACAAGTTAAGTAATCATACAGAATAAATTATTTAGCCAGTGCTAATTTAGTTTCATTCAAAATAAGATGCTGGACATTCCAAACATCATGATCTTGCTCTCCTTCGCCTGAGTGCTAGCGGTGGCGAGGGGGAGCTGGCTGTCCCCGATTGCATTGGCGCGGGCTGTTTGTAACGACAAGACACAGTATTAAAATGTATGGCTACAAAAAGCTTCTTGCTACCCCTTCGCTCAAAAACGGGCGGACCGGAAAAAGGTAATAAACCCTTACCCCACATGGCATTCGCGGCAGCAATATTTACAGCCATTCGATTGGAAATAGGTTTTCTGGGCTTGTTTTACCGCTTCGCAGCAACTTGAAAATGACCCCAGGTAGTGCCGGTTGGGCTCCTGTGGAAGATAATAGCAATTCCCGTTGTGAACTTCATGATCGCCATTGGCTTGGGCTAGTTTATTTACGTAATAAAAGGCCATACTTTCAGTTTTTATTGGTGTTGTTTTTTGACTTGCCCGGCCCGCTCTGGCTTTCAGAGCGGGCCGGGCCGACAGGTTTGGTAGTTTGCCTGCTAATCCGCAACACTAGCTGTTTTTTGTGTACTGCCATCTTCGTGGCGGGTGCCATAATCCAGGATCATCCGGGCATTAAGGTAGGCAGCATAAAAGGCCGGGTCTTCGATTTCGTAGCGAACCATCATCCGGTCGAGGCGGTTTTTCAGCAGCTTGTCGGCTTGTTTAAACAAGCTTTTCAGGCGTGCATTGGCCGCTTTGCGCTCTGCAACCGAAATCCGGTTCACCGGTAGGAGTGCTTCAAACTGGTCGGTTAGCTCGTGCAGGGCGTTTACCTGATCAATCGTAATGCCGCTGGAAGTCAAGCCCTCCAGCTGTTCTTCGGCCAGCATGGCTATTCTACGCCCGGTAACCACTTGTTGCTGGTCGCGCTGCCGGCTTAGTGCCGATTCTGAAAAATTCACTTTAGCCGCCAAAACTTCGTTGCTGACACGGTCGGCCCTGGCCGCCAAAGCCGACGCGATGGAGAGAATCATCTGGATCAATTTTTCCTGCACCGTTTCTTTTTCGTCCGACTGGCCTGTAAGCTCTGTGCTGGTCAACAGTTGCGTGGTTTCAATTTCGCCAACCGTCAGTTTTAACTCGTCCACGTCGCTCACCACATCCGGGATCATTTCCCAAACCTTCAGGTTCGACGTCAACAAAGCGAGTACCGCTTTAATCATTCTCAGTTTGTTTAAAAATCGTTTTGTCATTTTTCATTTTTTTGATTTATACTAATGGGACTGAAAAAAATGACGGCTTTCAGGCTTTCGCAGGTTTTCATCCTTTGGTTTAATTTGTCGGATTATGGCCTGTCAATCGCCAAAGCCGGCTTCATGCTATTTCTCAGTAGCCCGGGTTAATTGATTCGTTTTATTGTTGAAGTCTGTCTTTCCGTGTTGATGAAGTGGTGGTTGTTTTTTCATGCACGCATGTAAACAGCATGCTGGCATAAAACAATGGAGATTGTACAGCAAATAATTCGATGTTGACACAAAATCATCGGCATCGTGCAGCGAATAATTGGATGCTGACATTAAATCATCGGCTTCGTACAATGAATAATTTGATGTTGACACGAAATCATCGGATTCGTGCAGCGAATAATTCGATGTTGACGCGAAATCATCGGCATCGTGCAACGAATAATTCGATGTTGACGCGAAATTATCGGCCTGTGTCGCGAAATAATCAGAGGCTGTCGGTAAGTCATTGAAGTGTAAAACCGAAGAATTGAATTCGTACCCGAAGAAATAGGGTACGATCTTCAAAATATCTTATTCAAATTTTCACGATTTGGCATCTGATTATTTCCGTTCTGTTGGACATAACGAATTAGTGAAAGGCAGAACTTCAGGTTCATTCAAAGAACGTTGATTTTTTTTCTTTTCAATTTATGGAATTCAATTCTTTGAATGACGAAAAAGTGCATTCATTTCATGAATGAGCACTTTTGGGGCCTAAAACTGCTCGAAACTCAGACGAACGAGTAGATATTGTTAAAAAGACGGTGCAAAAACCAGTCAATTTTCAGCAAAATTTGGCCGTTTTTTTCGTCAAAACGTCAGATTTTGGACTCAGCCCGATTTTTTTTTGTTGGTTTTTGAAGGCGGCCAAGTGCGGCAAAGGGACATGGGGTGGTGACAAAGAACTGTTTTTCACAATGAGTAAAAACCGCCTGAAAAGTGTATTAAGATTAATCGTATGAAATCAAATCTAAACCTGTATCGATGAAGAATCTTACACTGCTTACTCTTGTTTTTATCCTGTTTTTTTCGTTTGCCAACGCACAGCAGCCAGTTCCTTCTGAGTATTACCAGAATCCGGTGATCGCTGGAGATTTTCCTGATCCGACGGTGATTCGTGTTGGAGATACTTACTATGCTGCGGGCACCAGCTCCGATTTTGCGCCCAACTATCCGCTGTACGAATCGACGGATCTAATCAACTGGAAACACATTGGCCATCTTTTCGATGAACTACCGGACTGGACTTCCCGGAATTTTTGGGCCCCTGAGCTGTATTACATGAACGGAACCTTCTACGTGTATTATACCGCCAAGCGTAAAGGCGATGATGTTTCGTGCATTGGTGTGGCCACAACGACGGATATCCACAAGGGGTTTACCGACCACGGAATTATTATTGAGTGGGGAGAAGAGGCCATCGATGCCTTCGTTTTTCGTGATGACGACGACAAGCTTTATATTTCGTGGAAGGCCTATGGTTTGACCGAAGGACGCCCCATTGAGCTGCTGTGTTCCGAGCTGAGTCAGGATGGTATGGAGCTGGTTGGCGAACATTTTACCTTAACCGACCACTCCAAAGGGTGGCAGGGCGCAGGCGACGAAGGACAGTGCCTGGTGAAACACGGCGACTACTATTATCATTTGTACTCTGTGGGTGGCTGTTGCGACAACCGCTGCGATTACCGGGTCAGGGTGGCCCGCGCTACCGACCTGCGCGGAGACTGGGAGCAATACCCCGAGCCGATTTTACAGGGTGGCGATACCTGGAAATGCACGGGGCACGGTACTTTGGTCACGACTCCGGATAATCGCTATTTCTATTTGTATCATGCTTACCATGCCACCGACTTTGAATATGTGGGCCGGCAGGGTTTATTGGATGAGTTGATTTGGGACGAGCAAACCGGCTGGCCTAAGTTTAAGCAGGGAACAACGGCATCGGTAAAGGCGCCGGTTCCGTTTGCGGGCACCAGCCAGCAGCGGCAAACAACATTTATGGATGACTTTACTTCGGATATAAGCGCCAAGCTTTGGCAATGGGATTTGAACCTGCCCAAACCAGCTTTCAAGACCGATCAGGGCGAACTCGTCCTTTCAGGAACAGAACAGGGGATTGGCTTCATAGGAATGCGTCCGCGTGTTGGAAACTACAGCATGGCCACCGAAGTGTCGAACGAGTCGGATGCAGCCAAGGGTATTTGCATCTATGGCAATCGCGATAACTACCTCGCTTTCGCTTGTCATTCAACCGGGCTGCGCCTGTTTCAGGTGGCCTCAGGTAAACGAACGGAACTGGCCAACATGGCTACCGCCGAAAATAAGCCTTTCTATTTAAAGGTCGAAGTTCAGAATGGCCGTTACTATCGGTTTTTCTGGTCCGAAGATCAAACGGTTTGGGTGCCTTTTGGGTCTGCCGATGACTTCACGGTCGATGGAAAGTTTTTGCCGCAGTGGGGAGTTGCCCAGCGGGCCGGTTTGTTTGTCGAAGGCGACAAGTCGGCCAGTGGCCGGTTTTCGGAAGTAACGTTTGAGTACCAGTTTTAAGCTGAAGTTACATTTTTGGCCTTCAAACTGGGCGGGATGATACCGGTCGCTTAATTCGCCAGCTTTCTTATCTTTACAGGCATTGAATGGAAAAATAAATACGCAACTAAAAGCCTGAATCAAATGAATCGAAAATGGAATAAAAGTTTGCTTTTACTTTTGGCGGTGCTACTCTCCCTGAGCACCCGCGCGCAAGAGCCCATAAAACTAGCGGTTGCCGGCGTAACACACGGTCATATTTCATTTATTTTGGGTCGACCCGATAAAGGAGATTTTCAGTTGGTTGGAGTTTGTGATTCGAACCAGGAATTGGTTCAGAAATTAGCCACACAATACGACTTTTCGGACCATCTGATTTATGCTGACTTGGAAAAAATGCTCGAGGAAACAAAACCCCAGGCAGTCGTCGCTTTTGGTTCAATCTATGACCACCTCGCCGTGGTTGAAGCCTGTGCGCCACGCGGAATCCACGTGATGGTTGAAAAACCGCTGGCCGTGAGTAAGGAGCATGCCCACCGCATGGCTGATTTGGCGCAAAAGCATCAAATTCATTTACTCACCAATTACGAAACATCGTGGTATCCTACAACCACGTATTCATTCGATCTGGTGCATCAGCAAGATTTTGTGGGTCCCATCCGCAAGGTTGTTGTTCACGACGGACACCAGGGGCCACAAGAAATTGGCTGCGATCCGTACTTTTTGGAATGGCTGACTGATCCGGTGTTAAATGGTGGCGGCGCATTGATCGATTTTGGTTGTTACGGCGCCAATTTAATGACTGCCCTGACCAAAGGTGAAAAGCCGCTTTCGGTAAGCGCGGTTACCCGGCAGTTTAAACCGGAAATTTATCCTGAAGTGGATGACGATGCCACCATCATCGTTTCCTATCCCGGATCGCAGTGCATCATCCAGGCGTCGTGGAACTGGCCGTTCAACCGAAAGGATATGGAAATTTATGGCGTGTCTGGCTACATTAAAGCCGACAACAACCAGGACATGCGGATTCGGGGAAAGGACATCCAACAGGAAAAGAAACTGAAAGTATTGGCCGAAGACGTGGATGTTTACACCGATCCCTTCGATTATTTTTCAGATGTGATTCAAGGGAAGATTGACGTAGAACCATTTAGCGTTTATTCCTTGGAAAACAATGTGCGTGTGGTTGAAATCCTTGATGCCGCCAGGACGTCTGCAAAAAAAGGAAAAGCCATTTATTTTGATTGATCGCCTGCTTTTAGGGTCTTGTAACCGAATTTCGGCTTATGTCTTTCGATCTATTCAAATTATTGTGGGGAATTAGCATGATCCTATTCAAAAAACCTTATTTTCTGTTTTCACATTAGTAGCTTATTGAGAGTTAATCCCCGCCCACCTTATTTACCTTATTTTATCAGTGAAAAATTTGTTTTTTAATGGTCTGATGGAACTCACATGTTGCTGAAAATTGTTTGTGTGCGGAGCAGCATGTTTGTTTCATTGGAGTACCCTGATAATGCTTCAGGAACTGTTCGTGTACTGCAGAGAAGCCCTGCTTCTTATGATCGTCAGGCTGGTTAGACTGGAATTTTTACACGGTTTTTATAGGAATGGTCCGGTTTCGCCCAGAGGTTGAAAAAATGAGATAGAGGTATAAGTTGTTGTATTCAATCTTCATCAAAATGAGGTAAATAAGGTTGGGGTGCCAGGTAAGCTGCCGGTTACTAAGGTTTAGGGAAGAAAAATAAGGTTTTTATTCAAAAATGAATTCCCGAAGATGATTTGAACTGCTGATCAAAATTTTCCCACAAAAATCTGACGTGATTTGTGTCCAGGAGAAGAGTTTGAAGCAAAAAAAAAGAGTAGATCTCTATCTACCCTTTTCTAACCTAACTAAACCAATAAAACTAATCAAACCTAAACTTATGAAATAAAATCTACGACAAAGATATATTGGAAAGCACATACTTGTGTTAAGTGAATCTTAAAATTGTGTTAGAAAACATGTTTTAGGAAAAATCAGTTGGCGCAGCGTTAAAAAAAAAGAGTAGATCTCTATCTACCCTTTTCTAACCTAACTAAACCAATAAAACTAATCAAACCTAAACTTATGAAATAAAATCTACGACAAAGATAGGCTGAAAAACACATACTTGTGTTAAGCGAATATTAAAAAACATGTTGAGCAGCATGTTTTTTACAAAGCTGGTTTCACACTGTACTTAGCAGCAGGCTGCAAAAAGGCCATCACCCCACGTTTGTATGGAATGATGGCCTTTAAAGAATTTGTCGAATGATCACAAACAACCAATCGCTAGTCACCAGTTGCTAATGACTAATTACCAATTACCAATCATCTATTTCTTTCTGCCTTTGCCTTTTTCTTCTTCGGCAATGGAGTCACGCATGGATGTGTCGGCCATGATGTTTTTGTACTTCATGTAATCCATAATTCCAAGGTTTCCCGAACGGAAAGCTTCGGAAATAGCCAGTGGCACTTGGGCTTCGGCTTCAATAACCTTGGCGCGCATTTCTTGGGCTTTAGCAATCATTTCCTGTTCCAGGGCCACAGCCATGGCGCGGCGCTCTTCTGCTTTGGCCTGGGCAATGTTTTTATCGGCATCAGCCTGGTCAATTTGCAGTCCGGCCCCAATGTTTTTACCAATGTCAATATCGGCAATATCAATCGATAGAATTTCAAAAGCGGTTCCGGCATCGAGCCCTTTGTTTAAAACCACTTTGGATATAGAGTCAGGATTTTCCAAAACGGCTTTGTGGGTGTGCGATGAGCCGATTGATGAAACAATCCCTTCACCAACACGGGCCAGGATCGTATCTTCGCCGGCACCACCAACCAACTGTTTGATGTTGGCGCGAACCGTTACACGGGCTTTGGCAATCAGCTGAATCCCGTCTTTGGCAACTGCTGCCACCGGAGGCGTGTCAATGACTTTGGGGTTCACCGACATTTGCACGGCTTCAAACACGTCGCGTCCGGCCAGATCAATCGCTGTAGCCATGTTAAAGGTCAGGTCGATGTTCGCTTTTTCGGCTGAAACCAGGGCATGAACCACCATGTCAACCTTTCCGCCTGCCAGGTAGTGGGCTTCCAGTTTGTCACGGTCCAGCTTAATGCCGGCTTTGGTTCCTTCAATCAATGCACGAACGATAACCGAAGGCGGCACTTTCCTGAAACGCATCAGGAACAGTTGCATCAGTGAGATACGGACACCCGATACCAAGGCCGAAAACCACAGTCCGATCGGGATAAAATAGAGGATGATCATGAGCAGGACAAAAATCCCGACAACTAAACCTAAAGTTCCAAAATATTCCATTATTCTTGATTTATTGGTTCAACAAGTACTTGTGTTCTATAAACTTCAATGACTTTAATTTTTACGTTCTGATCGACAAAGCCGGTTGCTGATTTGGCTTCCATGCTTAAGTTGTTGATTTTTACCCGTCCGGTAGGGGCCAGCCGTCCCAGCGTAATTCCTTCGTCGCCAACGCGGATCAGTTGGTCGTCAATTTTATCGACATGCCCGTCAATTTCTGAATTCAGCAGCATCTTTTTCCCTCCGCGGCTTTCAAACAGGCGGTACACAACGATGGGAACTGCAATAATAACAAAGGCCAGTGTGATGATTCCGGCGAGCACCCCATAGGTGTCGAATGCCAAATAGACGCTGGCGCCAAGCAAAACCACGCCACCAATTCCGGCGATGGTTATTCCGGGAAGTACGACAAATTCCAAAAGCAGGAGTAGGATTCCCAGGAAGATCAGGAACAGGATGATTAGTACAGTCATTTATTTTTTGGTTAATCGATGGTCGCTGTTAGTTCACGTGCTGTCAAGGCTTTCTTCATCGGACTAAGATAGTTAAAACTTCCCTTTTTGACATCACATTTTCCCTTATAATGTGTAATTAAAGTGCATTGTGTCGCTTGCTCCGGATCGTGTTCACACACATGGATCAATGCCTCAATTACATAGTCAAAACTGTGGTGGTCGTCGTTGTGAAGAATGAGAAACCGTTCGTTCTTTGGTTTCGCTTGCTCATCCTTTTCCGGTTGTTTTTTTGTTTGCTCGTCTGGTTTCATCTTGTTTCATGCTTTATTTTATTCTGGCGATTCACACCTACATTTTTTTCTTTGTTATTCTCCTGTAATTTGTCGCGCTTCCTTGAGTGTTATTCGTTCTCCGTCTTTGTAAGCGGCCACGAAAGCATCGCTCACGCCTTCGGTTCGCACCTGCGATTGCATCAGCAAGGCGTCTTGATACGATTTCAGCTCGCCAACCGTGTAAACGGTCACGCCGTTTTCATCGGTGTATTGATCGATACGGCGAATGACCGATAACTTTTTAAACAGCCTTTGTACCCAGTCGGGTGGGCTTTTGCTGTAGGCTCCAATCTGAATTTTGTAGGTGATGCCGGTACTGGCGGCAGCGGGTTCCTCCGGAAGTAGCTTTTTGATGAGGCTGTCGGGCAGGACCACGGGTTTTTGAGCTTCCAGTTTTTTGAGTCGCTCGGCTGCTTTCGCCTCCCGGATACTATCTTCCATTTGTCGAATTATTTCGTTGAATTCCCGGATTGATTCTGCCGAAGCCTGGTCCCAGTAGTCCGCTTCACCCCGGCGGGCTTTCGTGTAATTTTCGCTGATTTCCTGGTTTTTGGCGTAAGTTTCGCGCTCCAGCACAAGAATGGCATTGGCAATCGATTCTTTTTCGGTCGCAAAGGCATCGTTGTATTCTCGTCGTAACCTGTTGGTTTCGGCTACCATTTCCTGCAATTCCTGCTCGCCTTGCCAGGCTTGCACAAAGGCTTGCAGGGCCGAGGCATGCTTAAATTGATCTGTCTTCAGGTACTTGATGCTTGAGTTTACCTGAAACAGGATGATGCTGTCTTGCAGTCCCTCCGGGATTTCCACATCGTCTGTCTGGATTTCGGCCATGGCTGCCGGCTCTTCCGGTTTTTCTTCAATTGTTTCGACAACCGGCTTTGGAAATGGGTTAATCTGTTGTTTACAGAGTGCGGTCAATTCATCCAGCCTTGTGTCGCGCTTTTCCCGTTTTCGGGCCTCATCATCATACTGCTGATAATAGTTGAGGGCTTCCGAAAAATTATTCTCCGCATGAAAACATTGCGCCAAATAGTACAGACTTTTGCTGGGGGCGCCTTTTCCAAGTGAAGTTTGAAGGGATGTTTTTGCCTGATCGGTAAATTGTTCGGTTTCAACCAAACACATACCCAGGTAGTAATTTAGTTCCTGATCAGCCGGGTACAGATTTACCAGATCTTCGAAATAGGGAATGGCTTCGGAATATTGTTCATCTTCAACCAGATTTTTGGCAAGCTGTTCCGGATCGTTTTGTGCCTGAGCCGGTTTTGCGAAGAAAGCCGGATTGAACACAAACAATAAGAGAAAGGAAGTTGTTTTCAGAAAAGTTGTCATGTTTTCGCACATAGTAGCTAAATCGTTTTCGATATAAAATTACAAAAAATGTTGAAAGCTAATTTTTCTTTATCTGTTTAGTTTTTGTTAGTTTTTCGACTGCAATTAATCTGATATTTATCATTAATTCAAGTATATTTGTCTAATTAAACAAAAAAATCGTATGGCACTGTTAAAAAAAGGTGATATTGCACCTGACTTTAAAGGACTTAATCAAAATAACGAATCCATTTCTTTGGCTGATTTTAAAGGAAAGAAGTTAATTTTATACTTCTACCCAAAGGATGATACCCCCGGATGTACCGCTGAATCTTGTAATTTGAGTGACAACTACGATGCCTGGATCGCAAAGGGCTACGAAGTGGTGGGCGTAAGTCCGGATAGTGTGGCTTCACACAAAAAATTCGCTGAAAAATATGGGCTGAAATTTAACCTGATTGCCGATACCGAAAAAGAAATTTTACAGGCTTATGGGGCTTGGGGCGAAAAGAATATGTACGGCAAAAAGTACATGGGCGTGCTTCGTACCACTTATGTTATTGGAGAGGACGGCGTAATTGAAGAAGTGTTCGAGAAAGTTCAGACAAAAGATCATACAAACCAAATAATCAAATCTTTAGACTTAGGATGACAATGGCAAAAGAAGATTCAAATGTGAACAAGGAAAAGCTGAAAGCCCTTCAGCTTACGATGGATAAAATTGAAAAAAGTTATGGCAAAGGGGCCATCATGAAGATGGGCGACCGTGCCGTTGAAGATGTGCCAGCAATCTCGTCTGGTTCAATTGGACTGGATATTGCACTGGGGGTTGGCGGATTTCCCAAAGGCCGTGTGATTGAAATTTATGGGCCGGAGTCGTCAGGTAAAACCACCCTGGCCATTCATGCCATAGCCGAAGCTCAAAAAGCAGGGGGTATTGCGGCCATTATTGATGCAGAGCACGCCTTCGATCCGTATTACGCCAAAAAATTGGGCGTTGATACCGATGAATTGCTCATTTCCCAACCGGATAATGGCGAACAAGCACTGGAGATAGCCGACAACCTGATTCGCTCCGGCGCTATTGATATTGTGGTTATTGACTCGGTAGCGGCCCTAACTCCGAAAGCGGAGATTGAAGGCGAAATGGGAGATTCAAAAATGGGTTTGCAAGCCCGTTTGATGTCGCAGGCGCTGCGGAAACTGACAGCCAACATCAACCGCACCAAAACCTGCTGTATTTTCATTAACCAGCTTCGTGAGAAAATCGGCGTCATGTTTGGTAATCCTGAAACGACGACCGGTGGAAATGCGTTGAAGTTTTACGCATCGGTGCGTTTGGATATTCGCCGGATTGGACAAATTAAAGATGGCGAAGAAATCATGGGTAACCATACCCGGGTGAAAGTGGTGAAAAATAAGGTTGCGCCTCCTTTCCGCAAAGCTGAGTTTGACATCATGTATGGTGAGGGAATCTCAAAAACTGGCGAAATTATTGACCTTGGCGTGAACTACAATATCATCAAAAAAAGCGGATCGTGGTTTAGCTATGGTGAAACCAAGCTGGGCCAAGGTCGCGAAGCCGTAAAAAATATTCTGCGCGACAACCAGGAGTTGGCGCACGAATTGGAAACGAAAATTATTGAAGCAGTAGCGACAGCGGCCATCCCCGTTCAATAAAAAATAAAACATTGCAGTGAAGTCTGGATGAGGCGGCGAACTGCTTCATCCGGATTTTTTTTTGACAAGGCATACACCGCAAACTATCTAGTATCAAACTATCAAGAATCAAGTATCTCGTATGAAAGTGTTGAAATTTGGAGGCACTTCTGTTGGAAGTGCTGAAAACATCAGAAAGGTAAAACAGATCGTGAAAAGTCAGCCCGACGACGTGGTCGTTGTGGTTTCTGCCTTGGGCGGAATAACTGACAAGATATTAAACGCCGCAAAGATGGCTGTTCTGGGAACGGAGTATTTCAACACGGAGATCACGGAAATCAGGACGCGCCACGAAGTTGTGGTTGATGATTTGTTTGAAGGAGAACAAAAATTGGAGGTGTGGGAAGAGGTGAGCTTACTGCTTGACGAATTGGCCCGGATCATTCGTGGTGTTTCGATGATTGGCGAGTTGACCCCAAAAACCATGGATAAAATTGGTGGCTTTGGCGAACGCTTGTCATCCTACATTATCGCTCAATTTATCGATCATGCCAAGTGGATTGACGCCTCGCAAATGATCAAAACCGACAGCGCTTTTGGTCGGGCATTGGTGGACTTTAAGTTGACCAATCAACTGATTCAGGATGCCTTTTCTGGTTTTTCAGGCATTTGTGTGGCGCCTGGATTTGTTTCGAGCAACAGCGCCGGTGAGTACACCACCTTGGGCCGTGGAGGCTCCGACTATACGGCTTCAATTTTTGCAGCCGCGCTTAATGTAAGTGTTCTTGAAATATGGACCGATGTGGATGGTTTTATGACTGCTGATCCACGCATCATTCGCAAAGCTTACACCATCGAGTCGTTAAGCTACTCCGAAGCCATGGAGCTGTCGCACTTTGGGGCAAAGGTGATTTACCCGCCCACCATTTTGCCGGTTTATCAAAAAAACATTCCGGTACAAATAAAAAATACGCTTCGTCCCGAAGGCGAGGGATCACTCATCCGCAGCAGTCAGCCCAACGGGAAAGACCGTCCGATTAAAGGCATCTCATCGATTTCAAACATCAGCCTGATTACCGTGCAGGGATTGGGCATGGTGGGCGTTACCGGAATTTCCATGCGTTTGTTTGGTGCCCTGGCCCGCGAAAACATCAATGTGATTTTGATCTCACAGGCTTCGTCCGAAAATTCCATCTCGTTTGCCGTTGATACGCTGAAAGCGGAAACGGCCGAGGAAGCCATTCGCATTGAGTTTGACCGCGAAATCACGGGTCAGCAAATCAATAAAATTGAAGTCGAAAATGAGCTTTCGATTGTAGCCATCGTTGGCGAAAACATGAAGCATACTACCGGAATTGCCGGAAAGCTCTTTAATACCATTGGGAAAAACGGGATTAACATCATCGCGATTGCACAGGGCGCATCGGAGCTCAATATTTCGTGGGTGGTGAAGGATTCTGATTTGCGGAAGACGCTGAATGTGGTGCACGAGTCATTCTTCCTTTCCGAAAACGTTGAAGTAAACATCTTCTTGCTGGGCATCGGCTTGGTGGGAGGTAATCTGCTCAAGCAAATTTTGCAGCAACAGGAGAAGCTGCTTAAAGAAAAGCACCTCAAGCTGAAGTTGGTGGGGGTGGCCAATTCCAAAAAAATGCTGCTCGACCGGGATGGAATTGCTATCGAAGGATTTAAAGAGCGCCTTGATGCCGAAGGACAGGCCTCCGATTTAAAGGCCTACAAAGAGGCCGTGATTCGGATGAATATTTTCAATTCGGTATTTGTCGACTGTACGGCGTCGGATTATTCATCTGATTTGTACGCCGACTTGTTGAATGCCAACGTATCGATTGTGACAGCCAACAAGGTAGCCGCTTCATCAGACTATGAAAATTATCTGAAACTGAAAAAAATTGCCAAGCAAAAAGGAATCAAGTTTTTGTTTGAAACCAATGTTGGCGCAGGTTTGCCAATCATCAACACCTTGAATGACTTAGTTAACGCGGGCGATCAGATCCTGAAAATTGAGGCCGTTCTTTCGGGAACGCTCAACTTTATTTTCAACACCATTTCGGCCGAAGTGCCCATGAGCCAGACCATTAAAATGGCGAAGGACGAAGGTTATTCGGAGCCGGACCCACGGGTGGATTTGAGCGGAATTGATGTGGTGCGCAAGCTGTTGATTTTGGTTCGCGAGTCGGGTTACAAAATCGATAGGGAAGATGTCGCCATCAATAAGTTTATCCCGGATGCATTTTTCGATGGAAGCATGGAAGACTTTTGGAGTGGGATCAGTGGTTTGGATGCCGACTTTGAAGCGCGCCGGAAACTCCTGGAAGCGGAAAACAAGTGCTGGCGTTTTGTCGCCAAATACGAAAACGGGCAGGCCGAAGTGGGCTTGCAGGAAATCGAACAGGGGCATCCCTTCTTCGATTTGCAGGGAAGCAACAACCTGGTGATGTTTACCACGGAGCGCTACCACGAATTCCCGATGATCATTAAAGGTTACGGAGCCGGTGCGGAAGTGACTGCCGCTGGCGTTTTTGCTGATATCATTCGGGTCTCAAATCTGTAATCGACAGGAAATAAATTGGAGTGAAAGGACCTTGTTTCTCCGAAAACCTGGAACCTGAAACTCGAAACTTGAAACTCTTTTATGAAGTACATAATCGTTTTAGGGGACGGCATGGCTGACGAGCCATTGGAAAACTACGGAGGAAAAACCCCTTTACAAATGGCCCATACACCGGAAATCGACCGGCTGGCAAAACTCGGGCGCTGCGGCCAGTTGTTGACCGTTCCGGAGCACATGCACCCGGGAAGTGAAATTGCTAATCTTTCTGTACTTGGGTACGATGTCCCTTCGGTGTTCGAAGGCCGTGGCACACTCGAAGCGGCCAGCATGGGCGTAAAACTCGAAGCCGGTGATTTGGCGCTTCGCTGCAACCTCTTGACCATCGAAAACGAAAAGATCAAAAATCATTCAGCAGGGCATATTTCGAATGAAGAAGCTCATGAGTTGATCGATTTTCTGAACGAAAAGCTAGGTTCCGATAAGATCATCTTTCACAAGGGCGTTTCGTACCGCCATCTGCTGGTGATCAAGGGTGGCAACAAACAATTGGCTTGCACGCCTCCGCATGATGTGCCGGGAAAGCCTTTTAAAGATTATCTGACCAAAGCAAAAGCCACGGAAGCGCAGGAGACGGCTGATTTGCTTAATGAACTCATTGCAAGATCGATGGAAATTCTTCCAAATCATCCGGTGAACCAAAAAAGAAAAGCCACTGGCAAAGAATTGGCCAACAGCATTTGGCCCTGGTCGCCGGGTTATAAACCACAAATGCCAACTTTGAAAGAGTTGTTTGGCGTGGAAAAATCAGCTGTCATTTCTGCTGTTGACCTGATTCAAGGGATTGGTGTTTACGCCGGAATGGATGTGATTAAAGTGGAAGGGGCAACCGGCCTTTACGATACCAACTATGAAGGAAAAGCGCAGGCAACCATTGATGCGCTGACCAATTATGATTTGGTCTACCTGCATATTGAGGCCAGCGATGAAGCGGGCCATGAAGGTAATGTGGAACTGAAAACCAAAACCATTGAATACCTGGATCAGCGGGTGGTGAAATTCCTGGTGGAAGAAACGGCCAAAATGGGCGAGCCGGTGACGATTGCCGTTTTGCCTGATCATCCCACCCCTTGTGCGACCACCGTACACACCAAAGATCCGGTACCATTTATCGTCTACAAACCTGGTGTTGAAGGCGACACGGTGGAAACCTACGACGAATTTACCGTCCGAAAAGGGAGCTACGGCTTGCTCAAAGGTGATGAATTTATGAAAGCTTTATTAACGGACAACTCGAAACTTTAAACTCGAAACTCAAAAATGAACTATTACAGCACCAATAAATCAGTTCCGAAAGTATCGCTGAAAGAAGCAGTGATTAAGGGACTGGCCGATGACAAAGGTTTGTTTATGCCCGAGCGCATTGAAGCCTTCCCAGAATCTTTTTTCGAAACCATTCACCAACGTTCGTTTCAGGAAATCTCTTTTGAAGTGGCCAAAAAGTTTTTTGGTGAAGATGTGCCGGAAGCCGACCTGAAGGCGCTGGTTGACGATACTTTGAACTTCGATTGTCCTGTGGTCCATGTCAATGACAATATCTTTTCGCTGGAGCTGTTTCACGGGCCAACGCTGGCTTTTAAAGATGTGGGCGGCCGCTTTATGGCCCGCTTGCTGGCCTATTTTCTGAAAGGGAACGAAGCGCAGGTGAATGTGTTGGTCGCCACTTCGGGCGATACCGGCAGTGCGGTGGCCAATGGCTTTTTGGGCGTGCCCGGTATCTATGTGTATGTGTTGTATCCCAAAGGTTTGGTGAGCGAAATTCAGGAAAAGCAGTTCACCACCCTTGGCCAAAATATTACCGCCCTCGAAGTGGAAGGAACCTTTGATGATTGTCAGCGACTGGTGAAAACCGCTTTTTTGGATCAGCAGCTAAAAACCGGATTGACACTGACTTCGGCCAACTCCATCAATGTGGCTCGCTTTCTTCCACAGGCTTTCTATTATTTCAATGCGTATGCTCGCCTGCGTGAGCGGGGCGTCACGGAAGACATTGTGGTTTCGGTACCCAGTGGGAACTTTGGCAACCTCACAGCCGGATTGTTTGCCAAGAAAATGGGGCTTCCCATCAAGCGATTTATCGCAGCCAACAACGAAAACGACATCGTTTACAACTATCTGAAAAGTGGAAAATATGAACCCCGGGCTTCGGTAGCCACCATCGCCAACGCGATGGATGTAGGCGATCCCAGCAACTTTGCGCGAATCCTCGATTTATATGATCATTCGCACGCGGCCATTCAGTCTGAAATAACCGGATACCGCTATTCTGATTCCGAGATTAAGGAGGTGCTGAGCGAGGTGTACCACAAATATGGCTACCTGACTGATCCGCATGGCGCAACCGGTTATAAGGCGTTGGACGAGGCTTTGCTGGATGGCGAAGTGGGGGTGTTTTTGGAAACAGCGCATCCGGCCAAGTTTACCGAAACAGTCGAAAAAATTATTGGCGCAGGAAAAGTTCCGCTACCCGAAAAACTGGCTGAGTTCATGAAAGGTGAAAAACTCTCCATTCCACTCAGCAAGGAGTTTGACGACTTTCGGGCCTTCTTATTGCAACAATAAAAGGCAAAAAAAGAATCAAATGAGGTTTTCCTGGTTCAGGGAATACCTCATTTTTTATTGATCCAATTGTCGTTATCTACAAATAGCGGGAGGTGTTTTTCCGGTATTCAGCATAGTCAGTTCCAAATGCCTTCAGCAAAAACTTTTCTTCATTCAGAATAATAAAATGATGGGTGACCAGGCAGAAAAGGCCGATGATGGCGATAGCCACGCTGGGAATCAGTAAAAAACAGGCGGTAAAGAAAAAGAAGAAGCTGGTGTACATCGGGTTTCGACTGATTCGGTAAATTCCTTTTGTTTGCAGGGCATGATCTTTTGTGGGTAAACCAACACGCGTAAAGATGCTCATGGAATAGTAGGCCGGGATCAGTAAAAGATTGCCGGCCAACACAAAAATCAAAGCCAGAAGTTTTTGAACTTCCAGTATTTCAGTTTGTATGAGCCTTGGGAAATACAGAAAAAAATCCGCCCGGAGGCTGACCCAAAAAAGAAGGACCATCAAAAGGCCGGTCAGCAGCTTGGCGGGGTAAAAAAGCCAGGGCAAAATTGTGGGCGTCCCAAAAGCACCCTGTCCGTTTCGCAAAAGCTGGTAGGCCAGCAAGGCAGTTGACAAAATGGGCAAACCACTGAGGATGATCAAGCCAATTTGCAGGAGCGTCATAACACCTCGCCTTTGTATTGGTAACCAATTTCGGTGATTACTTTTTCAATTTCCGTCAGGTCGATCTTGCTGCCTTTGATTCGAACTTCAGCGGTATTTCTATCGGCAAAAACTTCATCAATCCCATCCAGTTTGGTCAGGTTGCGGGTGACGCTGGCCTCGCAGTGCGAGCAGGTCATGCCTTCCACTTTTAATGTTTTCAAATTCATGCTGCTTGTTTTTTTTGATTTTTCAAAACGTTCGTAAAAGTAGCCAAAAATCAGCGAGCCGATGAGCAGCACGGTCGAAGAAACTTGCAGCCACTTGGGCAACATCTCATGTTCTCCGTCGCCATGAATGTGGACCATCTGGCTCATGATCAGTTCGGTTGGGATCAGCCAGTTGGTTAGCATTCCAAAAAGAACCGCACCGCCAATGATCGTGCCCAGGTACACGTACAAGGCTTTGCGGCCCATGGTATTTCCGAGCACGGTCATCGTAGCCACATTGGTTGCCGGGCCGGCCATTAGAAAAACCAGCGCAGCGCCTGGCGATACGCCTTTCATGAGGAGTACGGCGGCAATGGGGATGGAGCCCGTGGCGCAAACGTACAGCGGGACCGATGCCGCCAGAATAATCAATATTTCGAGAACCCCCCAGCCCTGGAAACGACTGAAGAAATCGGCAGGAAGTGCCACCGAAATCAGCGTGGCAACCAGAAAGCCGATGATGAGCCATTTGGCAATATCTTGCAACAATTCGACAAACGCGTAATGCGTGGCACGAACAAAGGTATTTCCTTTCGGAGCCGATTGATCATGACAACCGCAGGAATCATCGTCGCAACTTCCGGGTTCTTCTTTTTTGCCTAGCGCCGCTGTATCAAGTCTGAAGTTGGCAAAAGGATTTTTTGGTGCCGGTTTGTCTTTCACCAGCCAGTTGGTGAGTATTCCGCCTACAATGCCGGTTACAAAAGCAACAATGGGGCGGAGGATGGCAAATGGCCAGCCCAGCATGGAGTAAGTTGCAAAAATAGAATCGACGCCGGTTTGCGGCGTTGAAATCAGGAAGGAGTTGGTGGCGCCTTTCGATGCCCCATTGCGGAAAAAAGAGACGCCGGTTGGAATGACGCCACACGAGCAAAGCGGCATGGGAATGCCCAGCAAGGACGCATTGACAGCTGATTTGGTGGTTGGTTTGCCCATGTATTTTTGCACTTTTCCTTCCGGGAAAAACACTTTCAGCAAACCGGCAAACACCAAGCCCAGCAGCAGCCAGGGGGCCATTTCGTTGAGCAAATAAATCAATTCAGAAATATAATCGAGCACAAATGCTTTCATTTGGAATTCCTCTCTTTTTGAAGGTGTTGACTGGTATTTTCGATGGCCTTTGGCCGCACTCTGAAACCCACAACACCACGTTTCTCTACTTTTAAGAGCAATGCAAAATTAGAATTGTTTTTCTTTCAAGAGAAAAAAAGCATAAAAACATCCGGATAACTACCTGGGTGCTGCTGTTTGAGAATACTTCGAGAAATTGTGTTGCGTCTGTTCTTTCTGGTATTGCCGTCGTTTCGAACCTATTGATCATCGGATTTTTTCTCGACGTAAAGTTGAGCCGATTCCGTCCGGATCACGATGATCTTGTCGCCACGGTCAATCATGCCCAGGCCCGAAACGGCATCGTACAGTTTGCCGTCGATCTTTACTTTGCCCGAAGGACGAAGCGTGGTGTAGGCCACGCCCTCTTGGCCAACCAGGCTCCGGTAGCTGGTGTCAACGCCCACAAAACCTTCATTTTTATCTTGAATGGAATGAAGAGAGAGATTCTTAAACGCACCGGAATTGGCAGTAAACAGCTTTTTGCTGAGGACCAGACTGAGCATAAAACCACCAAAAAGAGCGACAACAACGGTGGTCAATGCCGACATGATCTTTTCGGGATGAACCCCTTCAAAATCGAAAACCAGGTTGTCGATCAGGCTTAATACCAAGGCTGTGAAGCTAAGCAGGATGCCCAACAGTCCGGCCACGCCAAAGCCGGGCAGCACAAAGATTTCGACCGCGATTAAGATTAGCCCGACAATAAAGAGCAGGATCTCCCAATTGGCCGCCAAACCTTCGAGGTAGAGTGGGGCGAAATAGGCCACGGCAGCTGTGATGGCGATTATAAGCGGAAAGCCAATGCCGGGTGTTTGCATTTCGAAATAAATACCGCCCAGGATGGCCATAATGAGCAGGCCCGAAACCATGGGGTTCACCAAAAAACCAATGATTTTTTCGAGTACCGTGGGTTTATATTCCACGATTTCATAATCTGAAATACCAATCAGTTCCAGTACTTCAGCCACATTATCGGCCTGCCCTTCGCAAAAACCGTATTTCATGGCTTCAGCCGGGGTGAAGGTAAGTACTTTTCCGGTGTCGATAATGCCGGGAATGTAAACTCGTTCGTCAACCATGGCTTCAGCGATTTTCGGATCGCGAAACCAGCGAAAGGTCGTGTCCTGACCGCTAATGATGGTGTCGCCCCCATGCGCTTCGGCAGTTGCCCGCATGGTGGAGCGCATGTACGACTGGTATTTGTCGGGCATTTGCTGGCCGGTTTGATTGACCACCGTTGCCGCGCCAATGGAGCCGCCCGGACGCATGTAAATGCTGTCGCAGGCTACCGAAATCAGGGCACCGGCACTGGCCGCGTTGTTATCGATAAACACATAAACCGGGATGGGACTGTTCAAAATTTTTGTCCGGATGGAGTCGGCATCGAGCACGGTACCGCCGTAGGTGTTCATGTGAATCAGCATCAGGTCGGCGTTCAGGCTATCGGCCGCATCAAAAGCCTGTTTGGTTTGCCGCCAGGTTGCCGGCATAATATTCTCCATGATGTTGAATTTATAAACCAGTTTTTTCTGGTTTTCCGGGGTGGGGCCTGCTTGTTGAGCCCAACTCAAAGTGGATAGCGTAAAAAGGAGAAGAATCGTATACAGAAGGCCTGATCTCATGATTTTAGTTTTTTAGAAGCGTTTTCCAAAGTTAGGGAATTTTCGTTTGTGTTTAACAGTCTTGTTGTATTCATCGGGCAGGTTCAACGCACCCATGGCGTCAGCTTTATTTGTGCGGAACTTTAAACAGTTTGCTCGTATCGTATCCCCGGCGTTTGGCTTCATCAACCAACTGTTGGTAAGCGGTTTCATCCATTTGGGGCGTACGGCTCAAAATCCACAGGTAGTCGGGCGTGGAGCTGCCAATCAACACATGCTGGTAATCGTCGTCCAGCTCCATAATGTTGTAGTCAGCATAAAAGAATAGGAAAAAAGCCACTTTCAATTTTCCGGGTTCTTTCGGATCGGGGATTTTGGCTTTCCCTTTGGCTTCTTTGTACGCGCCGTCCAGCGTGTTTTTGTAACCGGCATTCACCACATCAATTTTACCATCGTCGCGCAACGAATAGGTGGCTGTCACCCCAACCAAATCTTTTTCAAACGAATGCTGAAACCGAGCAATCTCGTACCAGGTGCCCATGTAGCGTTCAACATCGAGTTCTTGAACGGTCGAGGTATCAATCATCTGTTTGTTTGGCCGGCAACTAAAAATCATGAGCGAGAAGCTTAATAGGATGAGTGTTTTGGTTTTCATTTGTTTGTTTTTTATTGAAGTTCAAAGAACCAGATAAAAGTAAACATTTTTTGCCGGCAGGGCACCACGGTTTCCGAAACGCGATTTTCAGCTTTGTATCGACTGGCTCCACACTTCCAGGGCTTCTTTGCCCCTTTGAAGACGTGCTCTTTGGTGGCCGGAAACAATAAATTGTTGTTGAAATGCTCAGGCGAACACTTGAAACACGCTACGGAGTGCTTGAAACACGCTCCCGAGCAGTTGAAACGCTCAGCCGACAAGTTGGAATACAAAAACGGATAGTTGAAACGCTCAGCCGACAAGTTGAAACACAAAACCGGGCAGTTGAAACCCTCAGCGGAGCACTTGAAACGCATTTCCGGGGCATTGAAACGCGACTTTTTTGCCTGGGAGAGCGTTTGAAGCTGTTTTTTCGGTATTCGGAGTACTCTTTTGAGCGTTCCAGGCCCTCTTCTGACCATTCCAACGACTTTTCCTTGCGTTTGAAGGCCTCGGACGACCATTTCAAGGATCATTTCCCGTTATCAAAGAACTTTTGGGGTCGATTCAATCGCGCCCGGATTCAGTTTTACCTTTCGGAATTGTTTCCAAACCGCCAGTTTTTGCTTTCTCACGAATCTTTGCTGCTTTTGAGGTGCAATCGCGCGGCAGCGGCGGGTCGATTGCTTTTAATTGTGCCTTTCGCTTCGAGTGAAACCCGTACCCAGTACAAGAGCTGCACTAATTTTTTTGCTACCTTTGGGGCGCGAAAAATTATTATCATGGAACTGAATTTATTGACTGCTATTACACCGATTGATGGTCGCTACCGATCAAAAGTAGAAAACCTGCAAAACTATTTTTCCGAGTATGCCCTGATTAAGTACCGGGTACTGGTTGAAGTGGAGTATTTTATCGCTTTGTGCGAATTGCCGCTGCCACAGCTGGCCGGCTTTGACCAGCAACTGTTTGGGAAGTTGAGACAAATTGCCGCCGATTTTTCGGTTGACGATGCCCAACGGGTCAAGGACATCGAAAAGGTGACCAACCATGATGTAAAAGCTGTTGAATATTTTTTGAAAGAGGAGTTTGATAAGCTCGGCATTCAGGCCTACAAGGAGTTTATTCACTTTGGGCTGACATCACAGGATATTAACAATACGGCAGTGCCCAAGTCCATTCAAGATGCCCTGGACAACGAATATTACCCGGCTATCAACGATTTGACAGACACGCTGGATGAGTTGGCCGATGAATGGAAAGACGTTTCAATGCTTGCCAAAACGCACGGGCAGCCGGCTTCGCCAACCAGCCTGGGCAAGGAGATCCGGGTGTTTGCGGAGCGGATCAAAATTCAGCTGGAGCAGCTCAAGTCGGTGACCTGCGATGCCAAGTTTGGCGGGGCCACCGGTAATTTCAACGCGCACCAGATTGCCTATCCCGAAATTAGCTGGAAGGCGTTTGGAAATCATTTCCTGAAAAAATACCTGGGGCTGGAAAGGGCACAGTACACCACGCAAATTGCCAATTACGACAATCATGCGGCTATTTTTGATGCTCTGAAACGCATCAATACCATCATCCTTGATTTGGACCGCGACCTGTGGACTTACATTTCGATGGAATATTTCAAACAAAAAATTAAGGCTGGCGAGGTGGGGTCTTCGGCCATGCCACACAAGGTCAATCCCATCGATTTTGAAAATTCAGAAGGAAACATCGGGATTGCCAACGCTTTGCTGGAACACCTGGCGGCGAAGTTGCCGGTTTCACGCTTGCAGCGCGACCTGACCGACTCCACGGTTTTACGCACCATCGGCATGCCTTTGGGCCACACCTTGATTGCCGTGAGTTCGACCTTGAAAGGCTTGGGCAAATTGCTGCTGAACAAGGAAGCCATTGATGCGGATTTGGAGAAAAACTGGGCCGTGGTGGCCGAAGCCATTCAAACCATATTGCGTCGCGAGGCTTATCCGAACCCCTACGAAGCCTTGCGAAACCTGACACGCACGAATAAAAAAATGAGCCAGGAAGTCATTCATGAATTTATTGATACGCTGGAGATCAGTGATGAACTGAAAGCGGAACTCAAAACCATTACACCACATAATTATACCGGCATTTTTAGCTAATCCGGTCAATCAAAAGAGATTGTAACATGAAAGACCTTTTTGCCCTGCTCAAGCGCTTTGTTCCTCCTTACCGGGGAAAGGTAATTCTGAACATCGTGTTTAACTTTCTGGGCGCTTTGTTTGGGGCATTTTCCTTTGCCATGCTGATTCCAGCGCTCGGAATTCTATTCAACACCCAGGAATTGGTGACCGAAAAACCGGTGCTCGATTCATTTAGCCTCGATGGCGCTTTGGAGCTGTTCAATTATTACATCAGCCAGGTGATTCTGACCTCGGGAAATGAGCGTGCCCTGATTTACATTGGCATTTTCATCATTATCATGGTTTTTCTGAAAGTAGGATTCACTTACCTGGCCAGCTTTGTGATGGTTTACCTCCGCAATGGTGTGGTTCGTGACATTCGTGCGCAAATGTATCGCAAGATTTTGCAACTACCGCTGGGCTTCTTTTCCGACGAGCGGAAGGGAGACATCATGGCCCGCATGACGGGAGATGTGCAGGAAGTGGAGAACTCGGTGATGAACTCGTTGGAGATGCTGTTCAAAAACCCCGTCATCATCATTATTTCCTTGCTGGCTATGCTTTACATGAGCTGGTCGCTCACGCTGTTTGTGTTTGTGTTGTTGCCCGTTGCCGGTTACATTATTGGCCGGGTTGGCCGGAGCCTGAAAAAAACAAGCTTGAAAGGGCAGGACAAAATGGGCGATATTCTGTCGATTACAGAAGAAGATATTTCGGGTTTGCGTGTGATTAAGGCCTTCAATGCCGAAGAAAAAGCCTACAAGCGCTTTGATCGTGAAAATGAGGCCTACCTGCACATTATGAATAAGTTGATGTGGCGACGATTTTTGGCGCACCCCATGAGTGAGTTGCTGGGAACGATGGTCATTATCATTGTTTTGTGGTACGGCGGTGCCTTGGTTTTAACCAACGAAAGTTCGCTGTCGGCGCAGGCCTTTATCGGTTACCTGGTTTTCTTTTACAGCATCATTAATCCGGCAAAAGCGTTCTCAACAGCGCTTTACAGTGTGGAAAAAGGATTGGCTTCGATGAACCGGATTGACCGGATCTTAAGCCAGGAAAATAACATCAAGGACCAGGCTGATGCGAAAAGCAAAACCAATTTTAGCCACACAATTGAATACCGCGATGTGAGCTTCAAATATGTTAATGAAAAGGTTTTGAATCATGTCAATCTTGAAATTAAGAAAGGGCAAACCATCGCCTTTGTTGGTAAATCGGGTTCCGGAAAAACCACACTGGTTGACTTGCTGCCGCGTTTCTGGGATGTGTCCGATGGAAGTATCCGAATTGACGGCACCGATATCCGTGATATCAAGCTGCACGATTTGCGCAACTTGATGGGCAATGTGAACCAGGAGCCCATTTTGTTTAACGACTCGTTTTATAACAACATTGCTTTTGGAGTCGAAAACGTGACAGAGGAGGCAGTGATTCAGGCAGCGAAAATTGCCAATGCGCACGAATTTATTGTGAAAACGGAGAATGGCTACCATACCAATATTGGCGACCGGGGCGACAAGCTTTCGGGCGGACAAAAACAACGGGTTTCCATTGCGCGGGCTATTTTGAAAAATCCGCCGATTTTGATTCTGGACGAAGCCACTTCGGCCCTCGACACCGAATCTGAAAAGTTGGTGCAGGAAGCGCTGGAAAACCTGATGAAAAACCGCACGTCGCTGGTGATTGCACACCGGTTGTCGACCATTAAAAATGCGGATGTGATTTGTGTCCTTCACAAAGGACAAATTGTTGAAATGGGAACCCATCAAGAGCTTTTGGAGCAAAACGGACGTTACCACAAACTGCACCAGATGCAGGTGTTTTAAGATTCCCCGGATCTCAAAAAATCTGGTGAAGCAAACCATAAATTGATTATCATGAAACAGTTTCAACTTTTATTCAGTACCTGCTTTTTTTTGCTTGTTGGCTTTTCGCTTTCGGCACAAGAAACTATCAATTATAAAACCGAGCAGTCAATTCTTTACCGCGAAAGTGGTGTGATCACCGATTACATGAACGAGCGCTGCCGCCTGGATTTGTATTATCCTGAAAATACGTCTGATTTTACCACCATCGTTTGGTTTCATGGCGGAGGAATTACCGGTGGCGAAAAGTTTATTCCCGAGCAATGGAAAAACAAAGGTTTGGCGGTTGTTGCCGTAAATTACCGGCTCAGTCCCAAAGCGAAAAATCCAAAGTACATTGAAGATGCCGCAGCCGCCGTAGCCTGGGTGTTCAATCATATTGAAGAATATGGCGGTTCGCAAAGTTCAATTGTGGTTTCCGGCCATTCGGCGGGCGGCTATTTGGCCAGCATGGTGGGACTGGACAGAAAGTATTTGGCGGCCCATGACCTGGATGCCGACCAGATTGCTGCCCTGGTTCCTTTCAGCGGACATACCATCACGCATTTTACGATTCGCTCCGAGCGTGGCATTCCCGGAACACAGCCCATAATTGATGAATTTGCACCGCTGTTCCATGTTCGAAATGACGCACCGCCGCTGTTTCTGATTACCGGCGACCGTGAGCTGGAGATGCTGGGGCGCTACGAAGAAAACGCCTATATGTACCGTATGATGAAGGTTGTCGGCCATGAGAGCACTTTCATTTTTGAGTTGGATGGTTTCGACCACGGTGCAATGGCCGGGCCTGCCTTCGAATTGACCTTGCGGATTTTAAATGAAATTGGCTTGTGATAATTCGGTGGAGCACGGTGTGATTAATACGCGGTAGATGTCCTGAATTTTTGCAGCCGCATCTTCCCATTTAATGTTTCCGGATTCTCTTTTCCCAAATCTGATCATCATTTTCGATAACGACGGATAGCTGAGCAGCCCGTGAATGGCATCACTCATGGCATAAACATCCCAGAAGTCAACTTTAATGGCATGTTTTACGACTTCGGCAACGCCAGACTGTTTTGAGATAATCGTGGGAACGCCACTTTGCATGGCTTCCAGCGGACAAATTCCAAATGGCTCGGACACGGAGGGCATCACAAACACATCGGATAGTTTCATCATTTGGCTGACTTCTTCGCCTTTCAGAAAACCGGTAAAAAAGAAGCGATCAGCCAGATGCGAACCAGCCACCTTTTGAATCATGGCATGATGCAGGTCACCATTTCCAGCCATGATAAACCGGACATTTTTCATTTTACTCAACACCAGCTCGGCTACCCGGATAAAGTACTCCGGCCCTTTTTGAAGGGTGATCCGTCCCAGAAAAGTCACGATCTTATTTTTGCCTTTTTGCCGAAGTGGCCAGGAGTTGTCTTTCTTGCAAAACTCAACACCATTATAAACCGTGTGCGTTTTGAAAGCCGGTATTTTGTATTTGTCAATCACGGTTTGGCGTGTTCGGTTGCTCACGCAAATCACGCTGTCAGCTTGTTCCATGCCGTCTTGTTCAATCTGAAATACGCGCGGATTGATTTTACCTCCGCTACGATCGAAGTCGGTAGCATGCACATGCACCACCAGCGGTTTTCCCGATATTTTTTTAGCGGCAACGCCCGCCGGAAAGGTCAGCCAGTCGTGTGCATGAATGATATCAAATTGGCTTTTCGAGGCGATGTATTCGCTGGCTATGGCGAAGTTGTGGATTTCGTTCATCAAGTTTGGTCCATATTCACCCGTAAATTCGATGGTGGATGATTGGCCTGATGTTGTGGTTCTTTTCAGTTGTTGCTGTTTGGTGATTTGCTGCTTCCGGTAGAATTCCGGATCAACATAAGGAACCAGCTGCGATTCTACGCTAAAGCACTCAACGGGAACTTTCAGACGTTCGGTTCGGATCTTACTTTTGATTAAATCAATTTGGTTGGCACCAATTAATCGGATTCGATTATGCGGTTCGTTGCCATGCGATTTTGGGATAACAAAGGTGATCTTAGTTTCCCGGTCCGCTAAACTTTTTGTGATGCCGTAACAGGCGGTTCCTAATCCACCTGAAATATTTGGCGGGAATTCCCATCCAAACATTAATACATTCATGGGCTTGGCTTTTAACCATCAAATAAGTCTGACCTGCAACTGTTTTTTGGATGAGCGACTGTTAAGTCAGACAAGTATTATTTCGAAAATTACATTCGAAAACAGGAGCACCGGCGATCAGGATTGGTTAGTTAAGTGAGTCAAATACGCAAAGAATTTTAGGATATTAGACATCGTGTTTAAACAGGGAAAAATCAGGCGAGCATTCTGAGTCGTGCTAGCGTTTCTCAATTTCCTCGTGGATTTCCCATTCAACAACAAAGTCAAATTTGTTGCCTTTGCACTTGAGTCCATCTTCGTTTGAAAAAGGTTGGTACTGAAGTCTGCGTGTTCTTTTGAGGTAGCTAATGTCTATCGCGCTTTCCGGCAGAAATGGAGTTTTGTCAGTTTTCTCATTTGTTTTCATGCGGCTTCCATTTTAATAATGATTATCGGCAGTATCTATCTTGTATAATCCGGAAGTCTTCGAATTTTGTCCAGGCTGATGTAAAAAATTCGCAAACTCACGTTGAGAGATCAATGAACATCGGCAGCAGGTTTTTTACTAGCATCTGCTGGATATAGGACTACGTGAAAATGTACAGGAATGTTATTGAAAAAAGAGATGTATTTTCCTTGCGGGCGGAATCTTTGTCTATTCCGAAAACAATTTTTGGGTCTCTTTCTCACGAACTTCCCAGTTCACGACAAAATCAAAGCGTTCACCTTCACAATGCAATCCTTTTTTGTCCGGGCAGGGATGATATAGTTTTTTATTGCGATTGGTTAATTGGTGGATTTCCTGTGCCTTGCGGACTTGTTGTTTGGTTATTGAACTTACTTTTACTTCCATTTTAAACAGATTTTTAGTTTGCAGTTTCTTTTGATCTGTATTATCCTGTTTTATGCAGCATACTATACATGACATGTCGCATGACCTTTAATTGCCAGTGAAAGAGAATGGAGAGTAAGTTAGTTAGGGTATGTGACCAATTGTAATTAGTACACGCCAGCAGCGTTAAATGTTGTTGTAGTTTCGTTAAATATAGTTAAGTGTTTGCCTGGCCTGGTAGCAGGCTGAGCAACAAGGAGCGCTGGGCCGCGTTATGCCCGGCGCTACCAGCCACTGGCCAATATGTCGGCAATGTGGATGGGCGTAATGGGCAGTTTGTTTTTCTTGATGTATCCTTCAATATTTAGCAAACAGGATGATTCAGTTGAAATAATATACTCAGCTCCCGTGTTTAAGGCATGCTCCACTTTCTGCTCGGTCATAGCCGAAGAAATGGCCTGGAATTTAGTGACGAAGGTTCCGCCAAATCCACAGCAGGTTTCTGTGTCTTCCATCTCCACCAGTTCCAATCCTTTCACTTTGGAAAGCAGCAGGCGGGGTTCGCGTTTGATGCCGTACTCGCGCAGGGCGGTGCAAGCATCGTGGTAGCAAACCTTATGCGGAAAACTGGCTCCGAAGTCCGTAAACTGAAGGTAATTCACCAGAAAGTCGGTCAGTTCGAACAAGCGTTTTTGAAGGCTTAGGTGAAGCTCGTAATCTGAATCTTCTTTGCTGAACAAGTTGGAGTAGTAGTTTTTGATGAAGCCGGTACACGAGGCCGACGGACTCACAATCAGCCGGTCTCCCGGGAAATCTTTTACGAATTTGTGAGCCAACGACTTGGTTTCATCCCAGTAACCACTGTTGTAAGCTGGTTGTCCGCAGCAGGTTTGCTCTGGGTTATATTCTACGTCAACACCCGCTTTTTTTAGCAGTTTGACCACGTTAAATGCCGTGTCGGGATAGAGTTGATCGATAAAGCACGGGATAAATAAATCTACTGTCATCTTTCAGCGATAGGGTTTGGGCAAATATAGCAGCTTTTCAGTTCATAAAAAAAATACTGAGTTGCAAGTTTCGGGGTTCCAGTTTCAAGTTTCGAGTTTCGAGTTTCAAGTTGATCCAGTATCGAGCATCCAGCATCCATCCACATGCTCGCTGATCCTGAACCAAGGATGACGCTTCAAACGGGCGTTATTGGGCATCGAGCACCTGGCATCGAGTATCGAGTATCTAGCATCCAGTATCTAGCATCCAGCATCTAGGATCAAGAATCAAAAACCCAATGGCCAATCCCCAACCCCCAATCCCCAAATTTTACTATTTTTAACGGCCAAAGGCGCAAGGCCTTTACCAAATTTCAAGTTTACCGCCTTATGGATTATCAGTTAATTGAATACCTGTCGGAATGCCTGACTCCGGAGCGAAAGGAATTGTTTGAACGTGTGCTTGACCAGCGAAGCCGTTATTTGACCGTGGTACTGGAAGATATTTTTCAGCCGCAGAATGCCAGCGCCGTTTTGCGCACGGTCGATTGTTTTGGCTTGCAGGATGTGCATGTTATTGAAAACCGGAACCATTTTACGGTTGACCGCGAGGTGGCTATGGGCGCTTCGAAATGGCTGACGGTAAAAAAATATAAAGAAAAGGAAAACAACAGCCTGAATGCCATCAGGCATTTGCGCAGGCAGGGATACCGGATTGTTGCCACAACACCGCATGAGGGAGATATCAACCTGGAAGATTTCGATCTGGAGAAGGGCAAAGCGGCACTGATTTTCGGGACCGAGCTCACCGGGATTTCCGAAGTGGTGCAAAAGGAGGCGGACGAATTTCTGAAAATCCCCATGCATGGTTTTACCGAAAGCTTTAATATCTCGGTGTCGGCGGCCATTATCCTGCATCACCTCACGCTGAGGATGCGGGGCAATCCGGCCATCGACTGGCAGCTGTCGGATCACGACCAGGCCGCCATCAAACTAAGCTGGATTAAGCGAACTTTAAAACGGTCGGACTTGTTAGAGCAACGTTATCAGGAATTAAAAAACGAAGGAAAATTATGAAGGTTTTTGCAGAGAAATTTGCCGACATCAAAATATTACGATACGAGCTGACCGACTTTGAAAAGTTGAGTCTTCAACAGAAACAATACATTTACTACCTGGGCCAGGCAGCGCTTTGTGGCCGCGATATGCTGTGGGATCAAAACAACCGCTACAACTTGCGTGTACGCCGCTTGCTCGAAACCATTTATCAAACTTACCGGGACGACCGGCAGTCTGACTTGTTTCAACAATTTGAGGTGTATTTAAAGCGGGTGTGGTTTTCGAACGGCATTCATCATCACTATTCGATGGATAAAATTAAGCCGGACTTCTCGGGTGACGATTTGCAGCAACTCATCAGCGCGTCCGATCTATCAGCCTTCCCGTTTCAGAAAGAATTGGATGAACTGGTGGAAGTGATTACCAATCCGGCCTTAGAAGCCAAGCGCGTAAGCCTCGACAGCTCAAAAGATTTGCTTCAGGCTTCGGCGATGAATTACTACCGGGGCGTTTCGCAGGCCGAGGCCGAGGACTTTTACAAGGCCAAGAACCAGGCCGCCGGAGAAAAGGCCCCCTCGTTTGGCCTCAATTCACAGTTGGTGAAGGAAGATGGCCGGCTGCAGGAAAAGGTCTGGAAGGCCGATGGGCTCTACGGAAAGGCCATTCAGCAAATCATCTTCTGGCTGGAAAAAGCCTTGCCCTTTGCTGAAAATGATTTGCAGCAGACGCACATTCGCCAGCTGATAAGTTACTACCAAACCGGCGACCTGAAACAGTTTGATGAATACAGCATTTCGTGGGTGAACGAACTGGATGGCATGGTTGACTTTGTAAATGGTTTTATTGAGGTGTATGGCGATCCGCTGGGAATGAAGGGAAGCTGGGAGTCGATTGTCAATTACAAGGATGTGGAAGGTACCAAACGGGCCACCATCTTGTCGGAAAATGCGCAGTGGTTTGAAACTCATTCGCCGGTAGCCGATTCGTTTAAAAAGAAGGAAGTGAAAGGCGTAAGCGCCAAGGTCATTCACGTGGCCATGCTGGGCGGCGACTGCTATCCGCACACGCCCATTGGCATCAATTTGCCCAATGCCGAGTGGATTCGTGAGGAGTACGGTTCCAAATCGGTCACCATCGAAAACATTACCAAATCCTATTTTCTGGATTCGTTGGGCAATGGCATGCTGGAGGAGTTTGCCGAGTCGGCCGAAGAAGTAGAGCGGGCCCAAACCTATGGCTACCTGGCCGGGAACCTGCACACCGATCTGCACGAATGCCTGGGGCATGGTTCCGGAAAAATGATGCCGGGCGTGAAGCCCGAAGACCTGAAGAACTACTATTCGACCCTGGAAGAAACACGGGCCGACTTGTTTGCCCTGTACTATGTGCTCGACGAAAAATTGCTCGACCTGGGGTTAGTTCCCTCAATGGAGACCGGAAAGGCAGAGTACGATGCTTACCTGCGCAATGGGCTGATTACCCAACTCACGCGTATTGAGCCGGGCAAGGACCTGGAAGAGTCGCACATGCGCAACCGACAATTGATTGCGAAATGGGCGTTTGAACAGGGGCAGGCTGATGGTGTGGTCGACTGGGTGAAGCGTGAGGGCAAATCGTACCTGAAAATCAACGATTACCAGAAACTGCGCGAACTGTTTGGCCAACTGCTGGCCGAAGTACAGCGCATCAAATCGGAGGGCGACCTGCAAGCAGCGGCTCAATTGGTAGAAACCTATGGGGTGAAGGTAGACCGGGAGCTGCATGCCGAAGTGTTGGAGCGCTTCAAAAAACTGGACATCGCACCTTATGCGGGTTTCCTGAATCCCGAATTGCGACTGCTTCAAAATGAACAGGGCGAAGTGGTCGATGTGGAAGTGCAGGATGCCCCCGATTACACCGCGCAAATGCTCGCGTATTCAAGCGAATATGGCTTTTTGTGATTGTTGGTTGGTGGTTTGATGCTAGATCCTTGATGCTAGATCCTCGATACTGGATGCTTGATTCTGGATACTTGATGCTCGATGCCCAATAACGCCCGTTTGAAGCGTCATCCTGAACTTGTTTCAGGATCTGCGTGCATGTGGATGGATGCTGGATGCTCGATCCTGGATCAACTTGAAACCCGAAACCCGAAACCCAAAACCCAAAACTCGAAACTTGGAATTTGATCCCTGATTCTTTTTGACACGTCGGGTTTTCGCTTGGCTGGGAGCGTTCTTAAGGCGCTACGCTACTCGTCCGTTCCTTTTGTTTGAACTTGGGGTGATGAACGGCCGCGTCGAAGCGGGGAATTTGAACACAGAAGCGGCTTCCCTGGCCGACCTGGCTTTCAACCTGGATGGTTCCCTGCAAGGCGGCAGCAAACTCCTTGCACACAGCCAGTCCCAGTCCCGAGCTTTTTTCTCCTTCGGTTCCCACCGTGCCTTTGTCGCGACCCACCTGGAACAAAATAGGGCTTGCTGATTTTCTCAAATCTTAGATATAATACACTGATTATCAACATTTATTTGTTTATATTTTCAAGGCTTATGATTGGCATAAATGCACGGTTTTATATAAATTGGGTTCAAAACCCCTGCAGATATGATTGATTACACGCCACAAAGCCAATTAAGTTTAAATATGTTCAAACATCCTTTTGAGCAAGAGTTGGACAAGGAAAACCGATGGGTGAAATTAGCCGCATTGATTCCCTGGGATTCTCTTGCAGCCATTTATAGCCGGAAGCTTGATGCGGGCTCCGGGCGTAAAAGTGTAAACATCCGCACGGTGATAGCGGCTTTGATTGTCAAGCACAAGCTCGGTCTGGATGACCGGGGTACCATAGAAATGATACAGGAAAACATTTACCTGCAATACTTTTGCGGGCTTCCGTCTTTTACCACTCAACCGGTTTTTGATGCCAGCCTGTTTGTCGATATCCGCAAAAGGTTGGGAGGCGATGAGTTTGAGGCTTTCAACCAACGGATCATCGAATCATCGGAACAAATTAAACCACATCAGTCCCGCATTAAAAGAAAACAACAGCAGCAAAAGGAAGAGGGAAAGGACAAGGACAAGGATAAGGACAAAAACGACGGGCCCGAAAAGAATGATAACCGGGGAACACTGAAAGTAGATGCGACTGTGGCCGACCAGGAGATCACCTATCCGACAGATTTGAAACTCTTAAACACCTCCAGGGAAAATCTGGAACGAATCATAGACCTGTTGTACCTTCGCCCGGCAGATGGAACAAAACCAAGAACCTACCGCAGGAATGCCCGCAAGCATTACCTGAACATTGCAAAGAAGAAAAAGAAGACAAAGAAGCAGATTCGCCGGGGAATCAGGGGACAGCTTCAATACATTTCCCGCGATCTAAAAATAGTTGACAGCTTATTGTTAAAACCCGGTCGGTCGGAATTGCTGGAAAAACGCGACAGGGAACTGATGGCAACCATTCGGAAAGTTTACAGCCAGCAAAAATTGATGTATGAGAATAGAACCCATCAATGCGAGAACCGCATTGTGAACATTTTCCAGCCCCATGTGCGTCCGATTGTCCGGGGAAAAGACAAAGCGAAAACCGAATTTGGAGCGAAAATCAACATCAGTGAGGTGAACGGATTCTGCCGGATAGACCGGTTCAGCTGGGATGCCTACAATGAAAGTACGGATTTGAAAATGCAGGTAGAAAATTTTAAACATACCTATGGCTGCTATCCCCGGGTATTCCTTGGCGACCAGATTTTCCTGACAAGGGAAAACCGCAAATACCTGAAAGAAAAAGGGATTAAGATCTACGGCAAACCCCTGGGAAGGCCACCGAAAAATGACAGCCAAACTGCCAGTCAGAAATACCGTGACAAAAAAGAAGCAGCCAAACGAAACCACGTAGAAGGCAAGTTTGGACAAGGCAAACGAGGATACGGGCTCAACAATATCATGGCCAGGCTTCCTGAAACGTCCGAATCATGGGTCAATGCGATCCTTTTTGTCATGAACCTGGCCAAATTGCTGCAAGTGGCAGAAAAATGGAAAGGTTCTTTTGCGCTCTTACTTAAAAAACTAAAAGCGGCCATCAAAAACCTGCTGAGATTAGAATTATTTGATAAAAACCTTTTGCTGGTTCCAATATCCAACTCATACGGTGTGTAGAAAATCAGCAGACCCAAAATAGCCAACCGCTCGGGCTCAATGCCAACCCCCGAATCTTCGATGCACAGCTCCGCCCGCTCTTCTTTCAGTCGGTAAGCTACTTTGATTTCGCCATCTTTGGGGGTAAACTTAATGGCGTTGTTAATCAGGTTGCGGCAAATGGTTTTTAGCATGTTACGGTCGGCCCAAACCATCAGGTCGTCCACATCGGCATGGCGGAGGCGAATGGATTTGGTCGTAGCTATGGGCTGGTACAGTTCGTAGCAGTCTTCTACAATTTCCTTCAAGCTAACGGGCTCGAAAAACGGCTTCAATTCGTCCGACTGGCTTTTGGCCCAGCTCAGCAGGTTGTCGGTCAGTTCCAGCACCTGGTCGTTTTTTTGCTCCATCATCAGGGCGGCTTTTTCCAGTTCGTCGTAGCGTTTGTCTTCCATGTAAAAGCCAATCAGTTTGGCCACATTGGAAATAGAAACCAAGGGGCTGCGCAGGTCGTGGCCGATAATGGCAAACAGCTTGTTTTGGGTGTCGACCGATTTTTGTAATTTTTTATTCTGAATCGAAATTTTGTTGCGTTGGCTTAAAATACGCTTGCTTTGCAGTTGCAGCAGTTTGTTCACCTTTTTGTGGTAGTAGTAGAAGTAAATAAAGATACCCAGGATTCCGCCCACCAAAATAATAAAAATAATCAGGAAATTGCGCTGGGTGCGCTGAATGTACAGCTGATCTTCCTTGAGCAGGTTTTCCTGTTCGAGCAAGGTGATTTGGTTGTTCTTTTTTTCGGTTTCGTATTGTTTTTCCAGCTCCAGAATTTTTTCGGCCGTTTCGGTTTGGTACAGAGTGTCGTTTAATTGCCGGTAAAGATCCATATAGGTCAGCGCCTGATCCAGATCTTCAACGGTTTTGTTTTCATACCCACGGCTCCAATAGTTGAGGTATAAATTCTTATAGTTCCCCAAAATGGATTTTTTGTGGTCGATCGTTTTCGCGATTTTCAGGGCTTTTAAAAAATAGTCTTCGGCTTTTGCATAATTGTCCTGGTCCATTTGAATGGTGCCCAAAACCCGGTAACAACGTTCAATGCCAACTTGGTCTCCGATTTTAACGCTGGCCTCCAGCGATCGTTGGACATGCTCTTCCGCTTCCGGGTAGCGTTTTTGCCGGTAATACAAAGCGCCCAGGTTGTAGGTAATGGTTGCCAGATTGGAGGGATGGTCGATTTGCTGAATTTCGTGGTAGGCTTTGTTGAACAGTTCTTCTGTTTTTTCATAGTCACGTTGCACCGCATAAACGTTCCCCTTGTTCATAAATAAGCTGAAACGCTGACCGGGATCCAGTTGATACAGGTAGTTTTCCTCCAGGTAGTTGAAGTAATTTAACGCACTGGTATAATCTTTCATTTTCCGGTGTGTTATTCCAAGGTAATTAAAAATGGCAAAGCGCAGATCCATGGAATCGGTATCTTGCAACAAGCGTTGGGCTTCAATTAAATGATTGATTGCCGGCTCGAAACGGTAGTCTTCCTGAAGGTTATAGGCAAGCTTAATCCTCGCTTTGATTTCAGCCAAGCGGTTTTGGTGTTCCATCGCCTGTTCTAAAACCTGGTTCAGGATCAGGTAGGCGGTGTCTTTTTGCCCTAGTTCGTAATAAATATCGCCTTGATTGAGCCGGGTTTCCCACATGGCTTCCTGATTGTTCATGGCCGAAGCTTGTTGGTAAACCGTATGGCTTAGGATCAGGGCGCTGTCGAGCTTGCGGTTGGTCAGGTGCTCCAGGGTTTCGAGCTGTTTTCTAATCTCCAGGCTGTCAGCCAGACGATCATCCTGAGCTTGACTGACCAATCCGGTCAAGCCCAAAAACAGCGTCAGAAAAAGAAAGCATCGGTTTGGCATGATTACCATGAATTAAGGAGAAACTCTTAAGCGCGGTGAATTTACAAAAAAGCTAGTCATTTGTCTAATGATTAAAAAAAGGTATCCTTTTCGCAAATCTGGATACCTTTCTTAGAATTTTTGATGGCTTTAATCATTTCCCATCATCAAAATCAATATCTGTGTCTTCATCCGGAGGTGGTCCCATTTCGTCATCTTCCATTTTTTGCCGGACAATACACTTAATGGTTTTATAAGCTTCGCCCTTTTCAAGCGGAATGTGCACCAAGGAGGAGAAAATGGGTGTGTCGGGCCCGTTAACCAGCTGCGTTTGTGTTGATAAGGTGAGAATAACTCCCCAGTAAGCCTGCTCGTTTTTTACAACTTCCTCTTGTTCGATGCTGGTCACCGTTTGGTTTTTTGATGCCGAGAGCACCACGCCAAGCTCATAATTTTTGGTTGTTTTACTCAAACTTAAATACGGTTTGTAGCTTTTCATTCACATTATTTTTATGGATTTGTACGACTAAGGTAGCATTTTCTCACTAACGGCTTGTTTCTGGTTTTCCCGATTCCATCGCGACTCCCAGCGGTTGCAGCTTTGAGTTGGGTGTTTCGAGTTTCAAGTTTCAAGTTGATCCAGGATCGAGCAGCCAGCATCCAGGATCAAGTATCCAGTATCCAGTATCCAGTATCCAACAATCTGCCGTCTTTATCGTATCTTTCGATAAAAAAAACTACCTATTATGAAACGGAAATCAATGCTTTTGACAGCCCTGTTCCTGGTGTTCTTTTACGGCTGCTTCGTTTACTCCTTTCACCCCTTGTACACCGACGATGATTTATTTGCCAATGATTTGCTGGTTGGTGAATGGATCGATTCTGACTCTGCGATTTGGAAATTTGATTTCTATTATCGCGGTGAGCATCTGCCGGAAAATCGCGATAGTACCGCTTTTGTATTGCAAATAAAGGAAAAAGACAGTCCTGACTTTGATGTAAATGAGTTTATCGTTCATGTGATTCGACTGGACGGAACTTACTTTCTTGATTTTTATCTGGAAGAATATTTTGATGAGGACAACTTTACGATTTTCGATTTGCACGTGATGCCCATGCACACCTTTGCCCGTTTGGATTTGGAAGGTGATGGCGCCGAAATCAGGTGGTTTGCTCCAGATTGGCTGGAGAAGATTCTGGAAGAAAACCCGGCGGCCATCCGACACGAGAACAATGGCAGCCACATCCTGATCACAGCGAAGACGGAGGACTTGCAGCAGTTTGTGGTTCAATACGCCAATTCTGAAGATGCCTTTAGCGACGGCGTAGATGCGCAGTTACGGAGAGTTGGTCAGTAGTGAGAAAGCAAGAACCTGCTGCTGTCAATCACCGGTCCCGGAAGCTATAGTTCAAACCAATCTTCTACTTTCAGGTGGTAGTCTTTTTCATCTTTGTGTCGATAGGTGTTGGTTCGCGGAACCGGCTCGTAAAAGCTGGAATAGTCTTCGAAGTGTTCCAGAATGTCTTTCAGTCCGGCAATAAACAGCCCGACCTCTTCATTGGTCATGGTTGGATGCAGCGACCAGCGTACCCAGCCGGGTTTTTCGGAGAGGTCGCCATGGTTGATTTGATCGGTAATTTCGTCGGAGCGTTCGGCGGTGACCTCAAGCAGAAAATGCCCGTAGGTTCCGGCACAGGCGCAACCGCCCCGCACCTGGATGCCGTGCCGGTCGTTGAGCAATTGCACCAGCAAGTTGTAATGAATGCCGGGAACGTAGAACGAAATAATACCCAAACGATCGCGCTGCCCGTCGGCCAGAATTTTAACTTCCGGAAGGCTGTCGAGCCCGTCAAAAGCAAGCTGCAGCAATTCTTCTTCGCGCGCCCTGATCTTTTCAAGGCTCATCTGATCTTTTAACTGAAAACAAAGGGCCGTTTTGATCGACTGCAAAAAGCCTGGCGTGCCGCCATCTTCGCGGGCTTCAATGTTGTCCACATACTTATATTTTCCCCACGGGTTGGTCCAGTCCACCGTTCCACCGCCCGGATGATCGGGCACCGGATTGTGGTACATCGACTTGTCGAAAACCAATACGCCTGATGAGCCCGGGCCGCCCAGAAACTTGTGGGGCGAGAACAAAATGGCATCCAGCTTCATCATGGGGTCTTCCGGGTGCATGTCAATTTCATCGTAAGGCGCCGACGCTGCGAAGTCGATAAAGGCCACGCCGCCATATTCGTGCATGATTTTGGCCAGTTCGTAGTAAGGTGTCCGAATGCCGGTCACGTTGGAACAGGCCGTAAACGAGCCAATTTTAAACGGGCGGTCTTTGAATTCTTCGAGCTTTTGACGTAGGTTTTCGGGTTTCACCAACAGGTTTTCATCCGGCTCAATAATCACCACATCGGCAATGGTTTCGTACCAACTGGTGTGGTTGGAGTGGTGCTCCATGTGGGTGATGAACACCACGGGCTTTTCGCGGTCGTGGATGCAGGTTTTGCCCGATATTTTGCCGCAAACCTTCAGCCCCAAAATACGCTGAAACTTGTTGATGACGGTGGTCATTCCAAAGCCGGCCGTGATGATGACATCGTTGGGCCCCGCGTTGACGTGATTTTTGATGATTTGATGTGACAGCTGGTAGGCCTTGGTCATCAAAGCGCCGGTTTCACTGGTTTCGGTGTGCGTGTTGGCCACAAACGGGCCAAACTGTTCTTGCAGCTTTTGCTCAATCGGGCGGTACAGCCTGCCGCTGGCAATCCAATCACCGTAAAGAATTTTTTTAATTCCAAATGGACTGGTAAATGACTGGTCAATACCGATAATATTTTCCCGAAACGGGCTGAAGTCGTTTTCCAATGAGCTCATCACATCTGTTTTTCTTCTGAGTAAAGCAAAATAAGGGGTTTCAACTGACATAAAAACAGAAATAAGTCATTCTTTTTTGCCGGATAAAGCAAGCGTGCCGGAGTGATGGTGACAATTCGTCATTTTTGGCAAATGGCACAGGCTTTGGAAAGTAGGAGCCGTAAAATTGATGTCAAACTAAAAATATAAATAAGATGCAAAAAGGTAAAATTGGCGTTTCCAGTGACAATTTATTCCCCATCATCAAGAAGTTCTTGTATTCGGATCACGATATTTTCCTTCGTGAAATTGTCTCGAATGCAGTTGATGCCACCCAAAAGTTGAAAACCCTGGCCGGGCGCGGTGAAACTTCGGTATCGGTTGAACATGCCAAAGTGCGTGTTTCGCTCGATACCGACAAGAAAACAATCACCGTATCTGACAACGGGATTGGGATGACGGCCGATGAGATTGAAAAGTACATCAACCAGATTGCTTTTTCGGGAGCCAACGAGTTCCTCGAAAAATATGAAAGCGATGCCAATGCCATTATCGGGCATTTTGGTCTGGGGTTCTATTCTTCTTTTATGGTTTCGAACAAGGTCGAAATTGTGACCAAATCGTACAAAGATGGAGCTGAGGCCGTCAAGTGGTCGTGCGATGGAAGTCCGGAGTACAGCATTGAAGAGGCTGAGCGCGCCGAAGTCGGTACCGATATTATCATGTACATTAACGAGGATTCAAAGGAGTTTTTGGAGAAGGAACGCCTTTCCGGAATTCTGAATAAATATTGCAAGTTTTTACCCGTGCCGGTTGTTTTCGGAAAAGAGACCGAATGGAAAGACGGCAAACAGGTAGAAACAGACAAGGACAATCAGATCAACGAAACCAACCCCGCCTGGACCAAGGCTCCGGTTGATTTGAAAGACGAAGATTACGCGTCGTTCTACCGCAAGCTTTACCCCATGGGCGATGAGCCGCTGTTCAACATTCACCTGAACGTGGATTATCCGTTCAACCTGACGGGAATTCTCTATTTTCCCAAATTGAAAAACAGCATCGAAGTTCAAAAGAACAAGATCCAGTTGTACTCCAACCAGGTGTTTGTGACCGATTCGGTTGAAGGTATTGTGCCCGAATTCCTGACCTTGCTGCACGGCGTAATCGATTCGCCGGATATTCCGCTGAATGTTTCGCGCTCGTACTTGCAAAGCGATTCGAATGTCAAAAAAATCAGCAGCCACATCACCAAAAAAGTGGCCGACCGCCTGCACCAGCTGTTTAAAGACAGCCGGGCCGATTTTGAAAAGAAATGGGATGACCTGAAAATTTTCATCGAGTACGGCATGCTGACCGACGACAAATTCGCCGAAAGAGCCATGAATTTCTTCCTCTTTAAAAATACGGAAGGCAAGTATTTTACTTTCGAAGAATACGAGAAACTGATTAAGGAGAACCAAACCAACAAGGACAATAACCTGGTTTATTTGTACACCAGCAACCTGGAAGAACAATACACGTTTGTGCAAACAGCCAAAGACAAAGGTTACGACGTGCTGATTATGGACGATGTGCTGGCCACTCCGCTGCTCAACAAATTTGAGCAACAGCACAGCGACAAGCGTTTTGTGCGTGTTGACTCGGACGTGGTAGAAAACCTGATTCAGAAAGAAGATGAAAAGGACGAGTTGAGCTGGGATGAAAAAGAGGAGTTGAGCCCGGTGTTTCAAGCCGTTTGTCCCGAAGCGAATGGGGTAAACTACCTGGTTGATTTTAAAAACCTGGGCGAAAGCGGCCAACCCATTGTCATTACCCGAAACGAATTTATGCGCCGGATGAAAGACATGGGCCAACTGCAAGGCGGCATGAACTTTTACGGCGATTTGCCCGAAAGCCTGAACCTGGTCGTGAACACAGCGCACCCTTTGGTGCAAAAAGTGTTGGACAGCAAAGACAAGAAGCTGGGTAAAGCTTTTGAAACCATTAAGGAAGATTTGAACGCTAAGAAGCAGGAGCGCGATGCCTTGGAGAAAGCCAAAGAAGGCAAGAAGGACGAAGAAGTTCCGGCAGCCGAAAAAGAAAAACTGGAAGATTTGGGCAAGGCGATTGCAGAGCTGGAGAAGCAAAAACGCGAAAAGCTGACCGATTTTGGCAAGAAGAACAAGCTGACCAAACAGCTGGTTGACCTGGCCCTGTTGGCCAACGGCATGCTGAAAGGCGAAGCGCTCGACCAGTTTGTGCGACGCAGTGTCGAACTGATCAAATAGGCTCATGTTAAAACCCAATATTGTTTAGAGTTGAAAAAGCGATTTGGCATTAGCCAGGTCGCTTTTCTTATGGGTAAAAGCTGGTTCCGTTAAACGATCTGTGGGATATCAACAAGAATCCGGAAAGTATTCAATATGGAGTTGTCCATGCTTTTCATGGACAACTCCATGAAGATCGCAGACAAGGTCATAAGGATCATGGACAATTCCATGAAGATCGTGGACAAGTCCATGAAGATCGCGGACAAGGTCATAAGGATCATGGACAATTCCATGAAGGCCGTGGACAAGGTCATGAAGATCATGGACAAGGTCATGAAGATCGTGGACAAGGTCATGAAGATCGTGGACAAGGTCATGAAGATCGTGGACAAGTCCATGAAGGCCATGACTTGATCTTATTCACAATAAAATGATTGTCAAAAAAAAACGCCCCCTTTTTGCAAAGGAGGCGCTGATATGTTTTGCTTGTTATCTTATTTGATCGGAACCTGCCGTTTAAATTCCATTTCGAGCGAAATGAAAGTTTCCGTACGGGCCAGGCCGTCAATTTCCTGCAGTTCCTCGTCGATAATTCGCTTCAGGTGATTGTTGGTCTTGGTTTGTATTTTTATAAAAATGGCATACGAACCGGTGGTGTAATGACACTCAACAACTTCCGGGATTTTCTTCAGGGCTTCAACCACTTGGGTATGATACTTGGCTTTGTCGAGGAACAGGCCCATGTAAGCGCAAGTGTTGTACCCCAGTTTCGACGGATTAACAATAAACTCACTGCCGGAGACAACGCCAAGGTTCAACAGGCGCTGCACACGCTGGTGAATGGCTGCTCCCGAAACGCCGCATTCCCTGGCTACCTCCAGAAATGGAATTCTTGCGTTTTTGGTAATTAACCGGAGGATCTTCTCATCCAGTTCATCAATTTGTGGTAGCGGATCAGTATGGTCTTGATTCATTTTTGATATTTTTTTCAACTTCGAAATTAAAAGCTAAAGATATAAAAAAACGACAATCATTAAATAACTGTATTCTATAACATGTTGTTGCTGATGATTTGTAAGCAAATGCCGAAAAATGGTTATAATTTTTGTTCCGGATTTTGACGGCGAAAATAGCTTATTTTTTTGAATTCCCGCTTCGCTGTCCGTTGAAAATAAATCTTTTCCTACACCTTCTCGGCAGGTTTGCCTTGCTGGTTAAGAAAGTCGGAAATATCATTTCCACTTGGATTTTGGAAGACCCGAAGTCCAAATTCGGGCAGAATGGCCAGCACGTGGTCCATAATATCCGCTTGAATGGATTCGTACTTGGCCCATTCCTGGTCTTTACTGAAAACATAAAACTCCAGCGGAAGTCCTTTTTCCGAAGGTTGTAAATGACGCACCAGGAAGGTCATATCCTGATGGATCATCGGATGCTGATGAAGGTAGTTTTCCAGGTAGCGACGGAAAATACCCAGGTTGGTTTGCCGCCGGCCATTAAACACATCGCCTTCCTGCACATTCAGCTTTTTGTTGTATTCCGCGATTTCCTTTTCGCGTTCAGCCAAATAATCTTTGAGCATATAAAACCGGCTTAGTTTTTCGAGCAAGGCTTTATCGCAGAATCGCACACTGCGCATGTCCAGGTTCACCGATCGTTTAATCCGGCGTCCGCCCGATTCTTCCATGCCGACCCAGTTGTTGAACGACTCGGAAACCAGCGCATAAGTTGGAATGGTGGTAATGGTTTTGTCCCAGTTTTGCACTTTCACCGTGTTTAGGCTAATATCGATCACCGTTCCGTCGGCATTATGGCTGGGCATGGCAATCCAGTCGCCTGGTTTCAGCATTTTGTTGGCCGACAGTTGGATGCTGGCCACTAAACTCAGGATGGTATCTTTAAAAACCAAGAGTAAGACAGCAGCGATGGCGCCCAAGCCACCAATCAGATAGATGGGAGATTTCCCAATTAGAATAGAGATAAAGAAAATGACAGCGATACAGATGAAAAGAATCTGCAGGAGCTGGATGTATCCTTTAATTGGCCGGTTCACCGCATAGGGGGTGGTTTGGTAGATGTCGTTTGCCGCATTGGCCAGCCTTACCGCAAACAAGGTGAGGATAATGATAAAATAAATGTTGACCAGATTGTATAAAAAGTTGCTGACGAATTCAACTCCGGAAAAATCATAGGCGTAATAAATAATTAATGCCGACGACATGTGGGCCAGCGCACTAAATACTTTCCGTTTTAGCAAGAAGTCATCCCACTGGGTCTTGGTTTTGGCCACGAACTGGTGCACAATTTTCGCCAGAATTCTCCGGGTAAGCCAATGGGCAAGATAGGCCACAAGAAAGAGGACAACGAGGGTAGTAAAAATGGCAATGATATTGGCACTTTCTTCCGGAACATACAGGTCTTCCAGAATTGTTTTGAAAAGCTCAAGTAGGTACTTCATATGATAAAAATCAATTGAATCTGTTGATTTGTTACTAAATTTAGAAGCTAAAATTAATGATTTTGTTATGATTAGAAAATGGGGGTTCGTCAGCTTCTTGTTTTATTTCCTGCCTCAAATTGTTTGGGCGCAGCCAAGTTTCTCAGACCACTTCATAAACAAGGCGTTGCGCGTTGATTATTTGTTGACTGGTTCTGACACCACGGCAGAAGTTATTCTCAAACAGTTGAAAAAAGAACCTCACTATGGCGGTTCACAGGTCAATCTGATTGATAATGATGACTTGGGAACATACCGGTACCAGTTGTTTGATGAGGCTTCGGACCAGCTGCTTTTTTCGAAAGGCTTTTGTCCCCTGTTTCAGGAATGGCAAACCACCGATGAGGCGAAAGTACAGAAGCGCGGCTTTTATCAAGTGGGTATTTTTCCTTTTCCAAAGAAAACTTGCCGCCTGGTGATTGAAGAACGAAACTGGAAAGGCGAATTTACCAAGGTTTTCAGTACCGAAATTGATCCCGAGGATTATTTCATTCTTGAAGAGCAAGTGCCGGATTATGAAGTTGCCGAGCTCTCGCTTCAAGGATCACCCCAAAAGAAAGTGGATGTGGTGATTTTGCCCGAAGGATACATGGCTGATGAGATGGATAAGTTTGTGGCTGACGCCAATCGCATGGTTGAGGCTTTGTTTGAGGCAGAACCTTTTAACCGGCACAAGGAAGATTTTAATTGGTACGCGGTAAAAGTTCCCTCGGCCGAGTCGGGCACGGATGTTCCCGGAGAGCATATTTACAAAAATACGGCTTTCAACTCGCACTTTTACACCTTCGATACGCCTCGCTATCTGACTTCGCAAGACATGCTGTCGATTCACGATGCGGCAGCGGTGGTGCCTTATGACCACATTTATCTGCTCGTGAATACCAGCCAGTACGGTGGGGGAGGCTTTTACAACTTTTTGTCGGTTACCTCGGTTGACGACATTTTATCTGAAACCGTCTTTATTCATGAATTCGGACATGGCTTTGCCGGTTTGGCTGACGAATATTATACGTCGGACGTGGCTTACAGCGAGTATTACAATTTGGCGGTGGAACCCTGGGAACCGAATATCACCACATTGGTTGATTTTGATTCGAAATGGGCTCGACTGATCAACGAAGATACCCCGCGCCCGACTCCGCGAACCGGCAAGTACAGCGATGTTGTTGGCCTTTTTGAAGGAGGCGGTTACCTGGAAAAAGGGATTTACAGTCCGGTGATGGACTGCCGGATGAAAAGCAATGGGCCCAAAGGTTTTTGCCCCGTTTGTCAGCAGGCCATTGAGCAAACCATCAAGTGGCATTGTAAATAGGGCTGGGGGCCTGAATGAATTTAAAGCGAAGTCTCTGACACCAAAAAAGCCATCAGGAGTTTTCCCTGATGGCTTTTTTGATGTCGTTCACCCGAAGCTTATTCTTTCTCTTTTTTAGCCTGAAACCAATAACCCGCTACCAATCCGAGTCCGGCAAACAGGAAAATCATGGATATATAGGCCGCTCCGTTGTCGAGGTTGGTGTAGGCGGTCAGAATACTTCCGGCCAAAACACCCAGGGCGGCACCTATAAATAGCAGGCCAAACTTCAAGGTTAAAAAGTTGGAGTATTTACCCACGCCTTTAAAAATGGTTGGGTCTGTTCCCCGTTCGATCATGGCCATTCGCTCTTTGTTCCGTGTGGTTAAAAACACATAAACCATCGCAAAAATAAAGGCGAAAAAACTTACTGATATTATAATTCCTTCGTTCATAGCTGTATTTTTTAGTTTCTAATTTTTTTCGTCGCCCTTATGACGCAGCTTTTTGGGTTCGGTTACAAGCTCGCTGTTTTTTCTCCGACTTGAAGTTGACAAAGTTTTCAGCGGATAAAATCAGCTGGAAATATTCATTCAATTTTGTAACCACAGGCTTAATCGTTCGTCAAAATGTAGCATGAACCCGAAAGATGATCATTATTATATCGACCAGGTGAAGAACGGCAAGCTGTCGGCCTTTTCCTATTTGGTTGAAAAATACCGCGATATGGTGTATGGATTATCTTTGAAAATGCTGAAGAACACGGAAGATGCGGAGGAGCTGGCGCAGGACACTTTTGTGAAGGCTTTTCAGTCGATTGGCACCTACCGCGGAAGTTCTAAATTTTCAACCTGGCTATATCGGATTGCTTACAATGGGGCTATTACCCAGCTTCGGAAACGAAAAGTGGAACTGTACTCGCTCGATGAGCAAAGGTTAAGCGATCAGGATGAGCTGGATATTGCGAACCGCCTGACGGAAATAGATCAGGAAGCTTTGGCCGGGAGCTTGAAAAAAGCAATGGCGACTTTACCCGCAGATGACCAGGTGCTGATTACCTTGTTTTATTACGAAGATCAGCGGGTGGAAGATATCGCGCAAATTACCGGCTTGAGTGAGAGTAATGTGAAAGTGAAAATTCACCGGGCACGAAAAAAGATGTACAGCTTTTTAAAAGAAAATCTGGAAGAAGCCGTTTTTAATGTGTTGTAAAAAGAGCAGGAGGAAATACCATGAAACAAATAGATCAGAATTTCAAAGAGTTGATGAAGAGCTATCAGCCGGAGAAGTCGCCGGGGGATTTCACGGTGAATGTGATGAACCGGATTTACGCTGAAACCAACCGGATTTCGGAATATAAACCCGTGCTGAATAAATGGTTTTTACGAATCGTGTATGCGATAATTGGTGGTTTTGTCGGCTACTCCATGTTCAATACTGGTACCGAAAGCGCTTCGCCAGGTGGAAGCAAGTTTTTTAGCTGGCTGCCCAAAGTCGACTTGTCGGCAGCAGCCGATGCGGGCGACAAAATCACGGGTGTTTTAGGAGGTTTGCCCCAGTACGTGGTAGTCATTTTCTTGTCAGCAACCTTCTTACTTCTGCTCGATCAATGGATTTTGAGACGCAAGCAGATCTTGTAAATCAAGGTTTCAGTTGAAAAATGATCGGCATGCGCATGCTGACCCGCACCGTTTCACCGTTGTTTTTCCCCGGAGTCCATGCAGGCATGGATTGCAGCAACCTTCTTACTTCTTTGTCGTAGCCGGGGCAATTATCCAGTCCTTGACGAATTACCACAGTGCTGATTGAGCCATCTTTTTCAACAACAAAAATCACCAGTACTTTCCCTTGGCATTCGGGTGCCGGAAGGCGCAAGCTGTCCTGCACATAAAGCGCAAAGCTTTCGTACATGGATGAACCGCTTTTATACTGGAAGTTGGGGAGCTCACTGGCAATGAGCCAGACGGTCTCTTCTTTTTCCTTTTGATTTTGTGCTGAGCTTGTGTTCAGCGTCAGCAATAGTATAATTGAGGCGAAAACGATTCTTCCGAGGCCAGAAAATATCAGGCGAGATGTCTTCAGTTTCATCAGTCACTGGTTTTTGGTGATTGTGAGCGAAAACAGCAAAGACCGTACCGGTATTCAGCCCAAATAGGTTTACAGACAGGAAGCTACTTCCGGCCACGGGTTTTCGACTTGGCGGTGTTGCTTTTTTGCTTTTCCTTTTTCCGCACGTAAATCAATTTGAGCTGTCCTTTGGTGTTTTCGCGTTGCTCGATTTCAAAGTCGGGAATGGACTTGATCAAAGGCGTTAGCTTTTGAAAACCGTAGTTTCGGGCATCGAAGTTGGGTTGCTTTTTCTGAATCAGGTTGCCCACTTCATCCAAAAATGCCCAGCCATCGTCGTCGGCCAGGTCAGAGATGGACGATGCGATCAAGCGAATAACCTTGGGCGTCACTTTATCGACCTCGTTTTTAGGTGCGGATTTGCTTTCGGTGACTTCCGTTTCGCTTTCCTGGCTCTGGTTTTTCAAGATTTCGATGTAGATGAATTTGTCGCAAGCCACAATAAAGGGGTCGGGCGTTTTCTTCTCGCCAATGCCGAATACTTTCATGCCGGCTTCGCGCAGGCGGGTGGCCAGCCGGGTAAAGTCACTATCGCTTGAAACCAGGCAGAACCCGTTCACTTTTTCCGAATACAAAATGTCCATCGCATCGATAATCATGGCCGAGTCGGTGGCGTTTTTGCCGGTGGTGTACCCGTATTGCTGGATGGGCGTGATGGCATTCTCCAGTAGCAGGTTTTTCCATCGCGAAAGGTTGGGCTTGGTCCAGTCGCCATAAATCCGCTTAATGGTCGGGTTGCCATACTTCGCAATTTCTTCCATCATTTCCTTCACATAGGCCGATGGGATATTGTCGCCATCAATCAGTACTGCTAATTTTAAGTCCATTTTGGTGATTTATTTTTCGGCAAATTACGCATTATCGAAGTGAATAGCATCATGATGTGCAAATATTGCCAAGATCCATTCGGCACTTCTCTTTTTAGCGCAGGCTATAATTCTTTCAGAATGATGTAAACCGTATATACGATGTAGATGAGCAGCAAAGCGCCGGCTTCCCAACGGTCGAGCTTCTTCCTTTGTCCGGTAAACATGGCGATGAACAGGATCAACGTGCCGCCGCCCAGCAACCACAAATCGGTGTTGAAAACCGGATGGTAAATGACTGGCGTTAAAACCGAGCTGACTCCCAAGATCAGAAAGATATTGAAGATGTTGGATCCAATGATGTTTCCCACGGCAATGTCGTTGTTCTTTTTCAGTGCGGCCACCACCGAGGTGGCCAGCTCGGGCAACGAAGTGCCGAGGGCGACAATGGTGAGTCCCACAATTTTTTCGCTGACACCTAGGGCGGTTGCCATTTCCACAGCGTTGGTAACCACCAGGCGGCCCCCAATCACCAATCCCGCCATGCCAATGATAATGAAGCTCCAGATTTTCACATTCGTGAAATGCTTTTGATCGGGCAAGGATTCCTGTTTGTCAGTTTTGAGCTGCTTGTACACGTAGAACAGGAATCCGGCGAACAAGGCCAGCAGAATCAGCCCATCGATGCGGGAGAGGAAGTTGACTTCGGGCGACAGGATGTCGTTGGCCAGAAAATAAAGCAAGACGATCGCAAAAAGCGAAAGCGGAATTTCTTTCCAAACCGTACTGGACTGCACCACCAGCGGGGTGATTAAACCGGAAATGCCCAGGATGAAAAACAGGTTCACATTGTTACTCCCGATTACATTGCCAAACACCAGGTCGTGGTGGTTTTGCACTGCCGCAAAGGTGTTGACAACCAGCTCGGGCGCCGAAGTGCCAAAAGCAACAATGGTTAAACCAATCGCCAAATCAGAAATTTGGTGCTTTTTAGCCAAGGCCGTTGCCCCGCTCACCATCCAGTCGGCTCCTTTAATAAGCAGCCCCAAACCGAGAACCAAAAGTAAAATTTGTACAATCATACACGTGTTTTTGAGGGCGGCAATTTAGATATTTTCCGCTGAACGAAATCTGCCTATAAAGCAAATATTTTGCTGAATTGTTCATCTTCGGCGGCGAGATTAGGAGTCGGGCCTCCCGATGTCCATCGGGATCGACCTGCCCTGATTCGCCTCCGACGAAGTGGAGGACTTGAGGACTTAAATCCTTCAACAAGTGTACAGGATGACGTTTCTAAGGCTCTGGACAGCCTGTCATTCCGAACTTGTTTGAGAACCTGTCCGCGAGTTGTGCTTGCTGGACGGCCGCCTATCCTACTTGTCCGGCCTGTGAAGGGGCTCAATGGTCGGTTTCGGCGCCGTGGGGAACTTCGAGCGTAGCAAGTTTTGTAAAAAGGATGATTAATTTTTCAAAAGTAATCTTCAGTTTTGCTAGAGGAAGTAAGAGTTCTGCTAGATTGTGTAAAGGTTTTGTTAGATTAAGTAAGAGTTTTGCCAGATTATGTATAGGTTCTGCTAAATCAAGTAAGAGTTTTGCTAAAATAGGTAAGATTTCTGCTAGATTAAGTAAGAGTTTTACTAGATGAGGTAAAAGTTTTGCAAAAACATGTACTGGTTTTAATAGAACAGGTATTAGTTTTGATAGAATAGGTGTTAGTTAGTTTAGATAAATAAGAAGGTTTAATTAATGCATATCTGATTTTGAAAAATAAAGAATTGGTTTTAACTTTAGTGAAACAATTATTATTAACTAAAACTATTGTCAGTCATGTTAGAATTCACCGTTCGCTACTTGCTCGAAATCAAAGGAATTGCCAATCCCTTCAATTTTTTAATCAAGCTTGGGCTGACACGCAATGTGGCCACGCGCTTGCTCAACGGGAAAGTGGCGCAGCTCAAGCTAAGTTACATCAGCCTAATTTGCCGGTCTTTGCACTGTACGCCCAACGATTTGTTGGCGTGGGTGGAAGATCACGACGCGCCCTTGCCCGAAAATCACCCGCTGCAGGCGTTGGTTCGCGAGCAAATCCCAATGAATATACGCGGACAGTTGCAGGAATTGTCGGTTGACGACTTGAAGGAAGTCCGCTCGTTGATCGAGAAGTTGAAAAACCGGAAAAGCGGAGTGGCAGCGGAAGAGGTTGACGAGTAGGGGAAGGTTGGGTGGATATTGGCGGGTTGGCTTGCGGGAAAGCTAATTTGACGGATCAATTCATCATTGGCGTGGACAAAAAATGGAGATTGATAAGAAATCACAAAAAAAGCAGGCTGACTTTCCAAATGATGTGTTGCGTTGGCTTATCAGCCGGATTTTACTTTTTGTCTTAACACAAAAAGTAAACAAAAAAGTCAAGGCTGATTTTTATCCGCAAGCTCCATCTTCCGAAAAGCTAAGTTCGGCGGGTGATTTCCTCCTCACGTCGGAACTTCCCGCCTGCACTAAGCTTTTCGTTTGATTCCACTTTTGATAAAAATAGGCCGCTCCTGAACAGGCACCATTTTAGTGCACTTATTCCCGCATTTCCTCTCCTGTTCCAGTTTATTAAACCGACAATTGACGGATCCTAACAAGGCCTTCTGTTTTACACTGTGACAGGCTGATCGATTCTTTTATCCATCCAAATATTGAAGAGAGCCAGTTTGACGGCGAATGATGAGCTAAAAAAAGCGGAGTGTAAAAACTCCGCCTGTTATCTATTGCCTAAAATGGTAGGTCATCTTTGTCGCCGGCTTCCGGTGGAATATCATCCGGCGTAAATTCCGGAGGGAAGTCTCCCTGGGGTGCTCCGGCTGCCAAACGATCAATTCGCCAGGCATTGATATTGTGATACCAACGTCCGTTGAATTCGCGCGATTCGACAGAGAATGAAACATTCACTTCTTCGCCCGCATTCAAACCTTCCAACAAGGAAATTTTATCGTTGAACAGGGTAAAGCACACTTGCTTTGGAAACTGGTCATCAGCTGTTTCAATCACGAATTCCTGCTTTTTCCATTCTTTTCCGGCTTTGCTTACTCCGGATGCTACATTTAAGATTTGGTTGATCTTACCTTTTAATTCTAAACTCATGGTTCAATATTTTTTCTGATTCCAAAAATAAGGAGAAAAAAAGACCCCTGGTGAAAATTAACCAGGGGTTTATAAAAAGTTTTCAAGAATGATCTATTCGATTACTTCCAGCAACTCAACTTCGAAAATCAAGGTTGCGTTTGGACCGATATCGGCTCCGGCACCACGTTCGCCATAAGCCAGGTCGCCAGGAATATAAACTTTCCATTTTGAACCTTCGGGCATCAGTTGCAGTGCTTCTGTCCATCCCGGAATTACCTGGCTCACACCAAAGGTCGCAGGTTCGCCACGTTCAACCGAGCTGTCGAAAACTGTTCCGTCAAGCAACGTCCCGGTGTAGTGTACTTTTACTTGTTGGTCGGCTGTTGGTTTTGGGCCATCGCCTACCTCAAGAATTTCGTACTGAAGGCCGCTTTCGGTAACCACAATACCGTCTTTTTCCTTGTTCGATGCCAAAAATGCTTCACCTTCTGTGCGGTTATTCACGCCTTCAGCCTCGGCCATTTTTTGAAAATAAGACTGAATATAGGTCCGTGCGTCCTCGATGGTCATTTTTGTTTCTTCACCGTTCAGTTGCTTCTCAAAAGCAGTGACCAGTACTTCCATATTAAAGTCTTTGGCTCCGCTTGATTCCAACTGTTGTTTGTTTTGATCGCCAACTAATACACCGATGGCGTAGCTTGCAGAATCTGCAGCTGTTTCAAGGTTTTCGTTACGTGAAGAACCTTGAGGTTGACATGCTGCCAATACAACGACAGCAGCAAGTGCAAATAGAATTGATTTAAATTTCATTTGTTTGTTTTGTAGATATAATTAAACGATTTCAAGTAATTCAACATCGAAAATAAGGGTGGTGTGTGGTCCGATGGCACCACCGGCTCCGCGATCGCCATAGGCTAAATCAGACGGGACATATAAGCGCCACTTTGATCCGGTTGACATCATTTGCAAGGCTTCTACCCATCCCTGAATCACGCCGTTAACCGGAAAAGTTGCCGGCTCGCCGCGTTGTACCGAGCTGTCGAAAACAGTGCCGTCGATCAATGTTCCGTGGTAGTGGCATTTGACCTGGTCGGCCGGGCTTGGCTTTTCACCGTCGCCTTCAACCAAAACCTCGTATTGCAGTCCGCTGGCAGTTTCCTTCACACCTTTTTTCTCCCGGTTTTCAGCTAAAAATTGCAGGCCTTGCTCCAGGTTTTCCTTTCCCTGGCCACTTTGTTGTTTTTCCATAAACTCCTGCAAAATCCTATTGGCCTCATCGGGCGTCAATTTGGGCGCTTGCCCGGTAAAAATATCTTCGAGCGCCAGCATGAAATTGCCGGGTTCAATGGTTTTTACTCCTGATTGTATGAGATTGCTTGAAATGCTCAATCCCAGTGCATAACTAAATTCTTCTAATTCTCCGTTAAACTTGTGTTCTGACATAAAATTCTAAATTTTTAAAGAGCTACGAAGATAAAGGAATTTTCGCATTATCCCTGATGATCAAAGGTCTTTCTCGCCGTACAGCATTTCCCGTTTTCCGGGAGGCCCCGGCAGCCGCTGCATAGCGAAGCCATTTTTTTGAAGCGATCGCCTGATATCGCCTTTGGCACAATAGGTTGTGATGATGGCGCCGGGTTTACATTGCAGGCTTATTTTCTGAAAAATGGCATCGGACCACATATCAGGCTGTTTGCCGGGGGCGAAGGCATCAAAATAAACCAGGTCGAATGCGGGTAATTCAGATAAGTCGGCGGTACGTAAATCACAGTTTAGTTTTGTGAGTTTGAAGTTCGCCGCAATTTCTATCGGCTGTTCCCATGGGCTTTGGTGCATTTTTAGAAAGTTTGCCTGTACTTCGGGGGAGTATGCTTGTGCGTAATTCAACTGGCAAAATTCGGCTTCGGTCAGCGGATATTTTTCCAAAGAGTAGTAGTGAATGATTTTGTCCTGACGATTCAGAAACGAAAGCAAGGCGTTGAGACCGGTTCCAAAGCCAACTTCCAGCAAATGGATTTCGGGTTGCTGGCAGCGCTTCAATCCATTGTTGATAAACACGTGCACTGATTCCTGAATAGCGCCGTGAACGGAGTGAAAATGCTCATCCATTTCGGGCAGATACAGGGTGTGCGAGCCGTCTTCGGTTATTTCCAATATTCGTTTCATAGAATCGGGTGCGAGTTTTGAGTTTCAAGTTTCGAGTTTCGGGTTTCAAGTTTCGGGTTTCAAGTTGATCCAGGATCGAGCATCCAGCATCCATCCACATGCTCGCAGATCCTGAAACAAGTCCAGGATGACGCTTCAAACGGGCGTTATTGGGCATCGAGCATCAAGTATCCAGTATCGAGCATCCAGTATCCTGTATCCTGCATCCACGATCAGCCATCTGCTTATTCCCTCTGTTTTTCAGCTTGGTATTTGGCCGCCATCGTTAACGCTTCGGTTTTTAGATGGGGCGAATTTCGGCATTTTCTTGCTGCCTTCCATATTTTTGTTCTAAATTTGGCTTACTTTATTCGATTGTTATGCTTATAAAACTGTACGAGGAAAATCCAAACCAGCGCGAAATAGAGAAGGTTCTTGAAGTTTTGCGCGACGGGGGCATCATTATTTATCCGACGGATACCGTGTATGGCATTGGTTGCGACATTACCAATGTAAAAGCGGTTGAAAAAATTGCGCACTACAAAAAGGTACAGATTGAAAAGTCGAACATGTCATTTATCTGTAGTGATTTGAGTCATTTGTCGGATTATACCAAGCCCATTTCAAATACGGTTTTTAAGTTGTTGAAGCGAAACTTGCCGGGGCCGTTTACATTTATTCTGGAGGCCAACTCGAATGTTCCCAAGTATTTTAAAGGGAAAAAGAAAACCGTGGGAATTCGTGTTCCCGACAATAACATCATCCGAGAAATTGTGCGGCAATTAGGCAATCCCATACTTTCAACTTCGGTTTACGATGAAGATACGGTGATTGAATACACTACAGACCCTGAGTTGATTCACGAGAAGTTTGACGATTTCGCGGATCTGGTGATTGATGGTGGCTATGGCGACAATGTACCGTCGACAGTAATTGACTGCACGGTCGATTTGCCGGTCATTATCCGGCAGGGTAAAGGTATTGTTCAGGAATAAGGTGACGAATCTTGACTTGTTTCAGAAAACCGAATCCTTTACTTTCTCCAGAAAGCCGGTGAGAACAAAACCAATACGGTAAACAACTCCAAACGTCCAAGCAACATCAAAAACGACAGAAACCATTTTCCGGCAGGATGTACATGATGGAAATTTTCTGCAGGTCCAACGTTGCCCAATCCGGGGCCAATATTCCCCAGCGAAGTGGCAACTGCTCCCATGGCCGACTCCAAATCGGGTTCAATCAAGGTGTAAACAATCGTACTCAGGAAGAAGATGATGAAGTAGAACATGAAAAAAGCCAGCACATTGGTAATAATATGTTCGGAAACAGCCCTTCTGTTGAACCGAACAGGGATTACGGCATTGGGGTGGAGTAAGCGTCGCAATTCGTAGTAGCTGTTTTTTAGCAATAAAACAACCCGCATGATTTTAATTCCACCGCCTGTAGATCCGGCACTTCCTCCAAAGAAGAAGAGGGCAAAGATGATGATGGTCAGGAATGGGGTCCAGGTTAAGTAGTCGGCGGTAGCAAAGCCTGTTGTGGTGATGATGGAAACAACCTGAAATAAGGCATCGCGAAAAGCCAATTCAAAACCCAATTGAGTTGAAATGAGCAGTCCGCTGAAAATGATTGCCGTGAAGCCGACAATGAACAAGATGTAGTATTTGAATTCTTCGTTTTTAAAGACCTTGTCAAACTTTCCGTGAAAGGCCAGGTAGGAAAGGGTAAAGTTGGTTCCGGCCAGAAACATGAAAAAGATAATGACATATTGAATGTAGGGTGAGGACCAATAGGCAATTGATGCCTGTTTGGTGGAATATCCGCCCGTAGCCATGGTCGTGAGCGAATGGTTAACCGAGTCGAACAAAGTCATGCCGCCGGCCCAAAGTAATAGTGTTTCGGCGATGGTGAATCCGAAATAGATGATCCAAAGGCTTTTTGCGGTTTGACTGATTCTCGGGCTGATCTTGTCGGGTGTCGGTCCCGGAACCTCGGCTGCAAAAAGCTGCATGCCCCCAATACCAAAGATTGGTAAAATGGCCAGCGACAATACAATGATTCCCATACCTCCCAGCCATTGGGTCATGCTACGCCAAAACAGGATGCCGTTTGGAAGTGATTCAATATCATTTAAAATAGACGAGCCCGTGGTTGTAAAACCAGACATGGTTTCGAAAAAGGCATTGGTCAGCGATGGGATGGAGTGACTGAACAGGTAGGGTAAACTTCCGAAGAAGGAAAAAACCACCCAAACCAAGCTGACGATAACAAAACCTTCGTGTTTCCCAATTTTTTTGTCGGCTCCCTTTGTTGCCAGCAAAGTTAACGAACCAACTCCAAGGCATATGAGTGCCGAATTGAGCAGTGCCATGAGTCCGGCATCCTGATAAATGGCTGATACGCCCATAGCAATCAGCATGGAGACGCCTTCGACAACCAACAAAAAACCCAGAACCCGAAAGATTATTTTGAAGTTGAGCATGGCCTGCAAGATTACTTAAAGTATTTATCCAGTTTTTTGATGGCCGAAGGTAGCGCAAAAACAACCACTTTGTCGTTTGGCTGAATATGTGTTTCGCCCTTGGCAACGAATCCTTTCGCATTGCGGATAAATCCACCGATTTTAGCATCCTCAGGAAATTCAAGATCCTTAATGGGATATTCCGTGATTCGGGAACCTTCTTTGGCAATAAACTCAAAAACTTCAGCGTCAGAAGCTGTCAGACATTTGGCCTGAGCGACTTTGGCGCCCAACGTATATTTGTAGATGTAGCTGGCAGCAATCAGCTTTTTATTGACCAGGCTGCCAATATCCATGCTTTCTGCAATTCCCATGAAATCGATATTTTCCACTTCGGCAACCGTCCGTTTTACACCCAGGCTTTTGGCCAGGTGACAGGAGAGTATGTTGGTTTCTGAATTTCCGGTAACGGCGATGAAGGCATCCATCCGCTCAATGCGTTCTTCTTTCAGCAGTTCCAGGTTTCGGCCATCGCCCTGAATCACCAAAATGTTTTCAAACCGGTCGGCCACTTGCTGGCTGCGAAGCTTATCGCTCTCAATCACTTTGATGTTGTAGCTGTCGCCAAGGCGTTCAACCGTTTTCTGGGCAATTCGGCTACCTCCGAGAATCATGACATTACGAACGGCGAAAATTTCCTTCCCCGCCAGTTCAAATACCCGGTTCTGATTGGCGCGCGTGGTAATGAAAAAGACAATGTCGCCATCGTGTATACAGTCTTTCCCATTGGGGATTATGGTTTCGCTTTCGCGATTGATAGCTACTGCCCGGATATCGGAATTGATGTATGTTAATTCTTCGAGCGATTTATTGAGAATGGGTGCATTTTCGCGGATTTTTACCCCCATCAGGGTTAGTTTGCCTTGCGAAAATTCGATCATTTGCCGGGTTCCCACTTGTTTGATTGACGATGCAATCTCCTTGGCGGCGAGGCTTTCCGGGTAAATCAATTCATCAACGCCCAGGTTGCGAAGCTTTTCCTTGTATTTGTCGGTTAAATATTCGCTATTGTTTATTCGGGCAACGGTTCGCTGCACGCCCATATCTTTGGCTTGCACACAAGCAAAAATATTTCGCTCTTCATAGGGTGTTACAGCAATGAACAAATCGGCTTTGGATAGTCCGGTTTCCTTTAAATCGCGAAACGAATTGGCCATGCCAGTCACCGTCAGCAAATCAACCTGACTGGATATATGATACAGTTTGTCGGCATCTTCGTCCATCAGAACAATGTCGTGGTTCTCCTTGCTCAGCATCTTGGCAAGGTGTGTTCCAACTTCGCCGGCACCTACAATAACAACCTTCATAATTCGTCACTCCTTTTTCAAAAATTCAGCCCGGTAAAGTAAAGTATAAAAACAACAACTTCCATGTATTTGTAGTTGTTTTTCGGCTGTTTAGCCTCGGGCTTATCGTTGTGTTCCCGGATATCTGATTATAAATCAGCAATAATTGTTTGTTGCGGCCGCAGGTTTGCGAGGTTTAAAATTGTGCCTTTTCTCATCACTGAATCAATCTTTGTTTCGGAAACCGGATAGAAGCTTCCTGGTTGATTTACAGCGCTTACGGTGAATCCATTGCGCTGGTTTACAGCGCGACTCTGAGTTTCGGTGTATTGAAAAGTTTGATCTAAGAACAGGATGAATTGCTTGTCGATAATTAAGTCGTTGCTGGCAAATTGGTTGCATGAGTCCAGGTAGATGATGGTTGGTGAATCTAATTTTAGCTCGCGCACAACATGGTGGATTGAAGTGGGGAGACCTTCGCTCACTTCCGGACAGATGAGGTAGTTTTTCCTGCCATTGATGAGGTGGATACTTTGTTCCCGGGCATAAATAATGTACTTTTTTTGGTTTAGCAAATTCAATTTTTGCGAGAGCCCAAACAATAAAAATCCGAGTAAAAGGACGCTTGTTCCAAACAGGAGTCCTTTGTTTTTGAATTTGATGAAGAAAATGAAAGTGATTCCCATCGATATCAAAAGGAATAATTCTACGGATGTAAGACTGATGTTTTCGACCAGTGAGTAGGGGAGTAGAGCTATTTTTTGTAGCAGAAAAGTGGTTGAAAAAGTAACCGCAGCAAGGAGTTTGGCAATTGGGACAGCCAACCAACTCACAGGCGACAATATCAACAACAGCAAAGTGCCGCCCAAAATGAGGTAAGCGGCTGGAAGCACCAGGAAGTTGCTGAGCCAAAAGTAGGTTGGAAATTGATTGAAATAAAAAATAGAGAGCGCAAATGTTCCTATTTGGGCGGCTACCGACACACAAAATAATTGCCACATTTTATCGAGAAGTTTGTTTTTCGGTTGAATCCATTTTTTCAGTCGTGGAAAGAAAAAGACAATGCTGATGACGGCAGCGTAGGAAAGTTGAAAGCCCACTTCAGTGAGCAGCCGCGGATTGATGAGCAAAAGAAAGAAAGCCGATGCAGCGATTGAATTGTAAATGGCTGCCGGACGCTTTAAACTATTTCCAAACAGGATGAAGCTAAACATGAGCGTTGCCCGCTGCACGGATGGTGCAAACCCGGTTAGCAGCGCGTAGGACCACAACAAGCCGCCAATGGTAAGGAAAAAGCCAACCCGCCCCGCTGACGACCGTTTCAGAAAGCCCAAAAGGATTGTCAGAAATAAGTAAATCATGCCAACATGCAAACCCGAAACGGCCAGCACATGCATGGCTCCTGTTGATGCAAAGTATGAACGTGTTTCCGGCGATAGTTCTTTCCGGTAGCCCAAAGTCAGGGCTGATATCACTTGCAGCGATTCTTCATTTTTGATGTGTTGGCGCAGCACCCGAATCAACGCAGCCCGGAATCGTTCGGCCCGAAACCAAATTGAAAGATGATTTTGGGTTGAAATGAAATGGTAGTTGCGGCTTGCCAGGTAGGTGCTGAAATAAACTTGGCGGTTGGCCATGAACCGCTGGTAGTCGAAGGCAAACGGATCGCCTTGGGTTTGGATGCGCTGCAAGTTGCTGACTGCTGCAAGCTGATCGCCGGGCTGCCACGTGGCAATTGAGTCTGACTTTTCGAAATAAGCCAGTATTTTTTGATTGTGAAACGATGCAGAGTCGGCCCAATTGACGTGAATAAGTGCCTGGTACGAATTTGGTTTTTCAGTAGGGTATTCCAGAAGGGTAGCAACAAAGCGTTGTTGGCTGTCTTCCCCTTCAATTTTTTGTCTCGGTACGGAAAGACAGGCCACTAATACAAAGCCAAGGCACAAAAAAACAGAGAGGTAGAGGTCGAATGGGTAGCTTTTGGTTTTAAGTTTGATAGCCACAAGTACGCCGAAAGCCAGGAGTAGAATTAGAAACACCAGTCCGGCCCAAGGCAAAAGGTTCCCGGCCAATATTCCAATCAACCAGAAAGACAAAATTTTTGTAAAGGGGTTATTCGCGAAAAATGCCACTATCAGTAATTTTTCTGACAGTTTACGAATAGCGTGCTTTTGAGTTTGCGATTTTCGATTCTATTTCATGAACGATACAAAATAGGGGGGTAAAACCCCGCGAAACTCAGACGAGCTTACTTTTCCCGGGTAGAACAATACGGTACGAAGTGTTCACTTTTCCTTTTGAAATGGCATTCAACTTGCTTTTTAAAATTCGTTTTCGCAGCGGGCTGAGGTAATCAATCAGCAGGACGCCGTCCAGGTGATCGTACTCATGCTGGATGACACGGGCTGCAAAACCGCCATATTCTTCAATGTGTTCTTCCAGGTTTTCGTCGAGGTATTTTATTTTCACATGTTCCGGGCGGCTAATGTCCTCGCGGATTTCCGGTAAACTCAGACAGCCTTCGTTCATCACCCAATGATCGCCTGTGCGTTCCAGAATTTCGGGATTGATAAACGCCTTCTTAAACCCATCAAGTTCGGGTTCATCTTCATCAGCTGCTGAACTGGCGTCAACAACAAAAATTCGTAGCGATTTTCCAATTTGAGGTGCGGCCAATCCAACACCTTCTGAATGGTACATGGTTTCAAACATGTTGTCAATCAGTTCTTTTAAACCTTCAAAGTCATTGTCGATCGGCTGAGCCACTTTCCGTAAAAGTGGGTCGCCGTATACGGTTACAGGGTAAATCATGGTCTATATTTTTGTTGTTCCATATAGGACTGCAGGATAATTGTTGCGCTCACTGCATCAACCGTTCCTTTGTCTTGTCTGTCTTTTTTTTTCAGGCCCGCGTCAATCATGGTTTGAAAAGCCATTTTTGAGGTAAACCTTTCGTCAACTTGTTCAATGGGCATATCCGGATAGAGCTTTTGAAACCGCCTCAAAAACGGATTGATATACAAAACGGCTTCGGAGGCTTCATTGTTCATTTGGAGTGGATACCCAATGATCACTTTTTCCACCACTTCTTTTTGAAAATAGGCTTTCAAAAAATCAAAGATGTCGTGACTGCGCACGGTCGTTAATTTGGTGGCAATAATTTGAAGGGGGTCCGTAACTGCCAGTCCAACCCGCTTTTTTCCATAATCTATGGCCAATATTCGCCCCATCACGCTAAATTTTTGTGCAAAATTAGTAATCTATTGTCATTAAAAAAGTAGATTTTCAAAAATGTTCCTTTCATGTTTGATGTGTAAGTTGTTGTTAGCTAGGTTCGTGTGTGTTTGGCATGCGCTTTGTTTAGGAGCAAACAACTGATTACCGGTAAATACAGGCACCAGCACATTCAATGTTAAACTTTAAAACTGGAAGCCATGAAAACAAGAAAAATGAGACTGATTGCATTGATGATTACACTTGCAGCAGTGATGACGGGAGTGCATGCGGAAGCACAACGCAGGGAAACAGGTACACAGCGAAATACCTTAAAAAAAGAAGTTCGGCAGGCCAAAAAAACCAAGCGCTTCAACGACAATGCCTATCAGCAAGTTGACCGGAACAAGCAGCTTAAAAGCAGTAGCCGCGAGTACCGCAGTTCAAACAGCGCTTCTGGTTTAAATCGTAATCGCGGACAGGTTCGTTCGGATCGTGATTATCAACCCAAGGGAAAAGCGCATTGGAACAAGTCGGCTAAATCAAGCAAATACAGCAAGAAGCAGTGGAACAGCTATTACAAGCATAACAGGAAATACGCCTATCATCATCCCCAATATGGACATGTTTACAAGCGATTTCATATCAACCCGGTAAGAATTCACCACCATGCGCACGGCGACTATTATTTCTACGGAGGTCACTATTATCGCCATCATCATGGGATTGGCTATGTTCGAATTGAGATTCCCCGGCACATGGTTTTCAGTCATTTGCCATTTCAATGCGAACTCGTTAGGGTGGGGCCACAGGTATATTATCGCTATGGCGACATGTATTTTGAGCGTTACGCCCACGGATATCGTTTAGCTCCGACGGTCAGCATTCAGTTTTCGGCTCATTTCTAAGCTTTAAATAATCAATCAATTTGGGAGTCCTTCGTCTTTGGCGGAGGACTTTTTTTAGGTGCAGGTATGCGGATGGAAATTACGCGTTTTTCCTAATTTCTTCAGAATAGACAATAGAAGCTCCCGCTGACTGCATTTCCTGCCAGGCTTTTTCTTCGTCGCCTGCTTTAGCCTTCACAGCTTCCACTGCATCGCGAAAAACGTACGTTTTGTAATTGGCATCTAATGCGTCCAATACGGTGTTTTTCACACAGTACTCGGTGGTTAGCCCGCAAATATAAAGTTCGTCCACTTTATTTTCCGCCAGATAGTTGTTGAGTTGCAAATTGGTCGCTTCGAAGGCCGAGTAGCCGTCATCGCTGTTTCGTGTTCCCTTCAATACCACAGTATTAATTTTCGATTGCTCCAGCCCTGCCGGGAATGCGGCTCCTTCGGAGTTGGCCAGGCAATGCAAAGGCCATTTTTCGAAATGAATGGAGTCTTCCGGGTGCCAGTCTTTGGAAGCAATCACCAGTTCAAACCGATCCAGGAGTTTGTTGACAACCGGAATGATTTGTTTTCCATCTGGTGCCGGAAGTGCACCGCCAGGTAAAAAGTCGTTTTGAAGATCAACGATTAGTAGTGCTTTCATAGTCTCGTGTCTTTTTATTTAGAAGGAATCTTTTTTCAGGTATTGCTTAGCCAAATCATTTCGTGTTTCCAACAATTCCTTGCTGATTCCTACCTTATAAACATGCGGGTTTAAAAATCGTTTATGTTCTTCGGGGAGTTGCTGAAGTCGTGATTTGGTAAAAGCTGCAATATCCCCTGGCGCTTGCTCTTTCTCGATGCAATTTCCGTCTCGCATCACCTGATGAATCAGGTTTTCTTTGTGGCAGCTGGTTACGTTTTTACGTTTTCCTGCTTCGGTTGGGTGAAAAATTTCGTTGTACCCAGTTTCATGAACCAACGAAATTCCATCAGCACAAAACCGATTCTCTCCGTCCACGAACCGATCGATTGTTTTGATTCCGGGCAAGGTCATTTTACTCAGGTTTTCGGATACTTTGATGGAGAGTTTGCCATCATAAAACGAGAGTTTATAAACACCGTCCAGTGCCGCGTCATCTTGGCCCGTGGCAATCGAGGTTCCAACGCCAAACACATCAATCGGTGCACCTTCCGACCGCAAACTCTGGATGATGGTTTCATCGAGCTGGTTCGAAGCCACAATTTTTACTTCCTGAAAACCAGCTTCGTCCAGCATGGCGCGGGCTTTTTTACTGAGGTAGGTGAGGTCGCCACTGTCAAGCCGGATGCCAACCAGTTGATGCCCTTTTTCCCGAAGTTCGCGGGCAATGGTTATGGCATTGGGAACTCCGCTTTTCAAGGTGTTGTAGGTGTCAACCAGCAAGGTGCACGAATCGGGGAAATGGTTGGCGTAGGCGCGAAATGCTTCCAGCTCATCGCTAAAACTCTGAATCCAGGAGTGGGCCATGGTTCCGCTGCTTTCAAGGCCAAAGTGACGAGCGCTAAAAACATTCGATGTTTTATCGAAACCTCCAATGATTGCGGCTCGGCTGGCATTGATTCCGCCCAGTCCTTGCGCCCTTCTCAAACCGAATTCCAGCAGGACTTCGTTGCCTGCAGCCTGACGAATGCGACAGGCTTTGGTTGCAATCAGCGACTCGAAATTCAGCATGTTTAGCACCAAAGTTTCCACAAGCTGGGTTTCCAATATGCTTCCTTCAACCCGCAAGGCTGGCTCGTTCGGAAAAATTAGTTCACCTTCTTTCACCGAATGAATGTTTCCCCGGAAGGAAAAGCTTTGCAAATACTCGACAAATCGGCTGTCGAAACCGACCGATTCTAAATAGTTGCAGTCATTTTTTGTATAGCTGAAATTTTCGATCATCTGAAGGACCGATGATAAACCGGCAAAAACGACAAAGCTACCTCCAAACGGGGCTTTTCGAAAGAAATAGTCGAAGCAGGCTTTTTTTTCGTGGCGCCCGCTTAAAAAATAGCCTTGGGCCATGGTCAATTCATAATGGTCGGTATAAAGTCCGGTGTTATTCACAAAAGGAAGCATACGCTATCGATTAGGTTTCTGTATGAGTGCAAGCAAGCCGTGTGCAAATTACAGCTAAATTTGCCTACAGCCAATGTTATCGCTTATAATTTTTGATTTTTGAGAAAATGCAGGGCGATCGCTTTTCGTGATCAAGTGTGGATGTTTTGCCTCGGCTGGGGCAACTTTTCAACCCTATTTGAACAGAAACTTTTTCAGCTTGTTCTTCTTAAAGTCGAACCTAAAAGGGGTATCTTAAGCACCCGGAAGGTTTGGTGCTGCCGGCTTCTATTTTTTTTCTAGTCCGGAATTTGTATTGTAATAATTAGATCGAGTATAAATCAATAAATTTTTATTAACGATGAAGATAAACAAAGCAAAAGCTTTTTGGCAAGGAAATTTGAAAGATGGAAATGGTCGGATGCAATTCGTCAACAGCGACACAGAATTTCCATTTAGTTTTAAATCCAGATTTGAAGATGGCGTAGGTGCGAATCCTGAAATGTTGATTGGGTCGGCTCATGCTGGCTGTTTTTCAATGGCTTTTTCAAATATTTTGGATGGTGAAGGCTATGAGCCTAAAGCAGTCAATACAGTGGCCCACATTAAATTGGATCAGGTTGACGGTGGTTTTAAAATCACGGAAAGTCACTTGGAAGTAGAAGCCGATGTGCCTGGGATTGATGAAGATTCGTTTCAGAAGTTGGCTGTGAAAGCCAAAGAAGGATGTCCGGTTTCGCAGGCGCTTGGAGCCATCAAAATTACGATGGATGCCAAACTAAAAAAATAAGTAGCTTCGGAAGCAGATCGCTTGTTCTGTTTCCTGTGCTTTTAATAGCAGACCTTTTTAACAAAAGAAGCCGTTTCAGGATTTCCTGAAACGGCTTTTATGTGTGTTGTCAGTCAATGAATTGACTATTTGCTGTGCTTGATATTGGCCAAAGCGGCAGCCACCCGTGCAATTGGCACGCGGTAAGGCGAACAACTCACGTAGTCTAAGTTTACACCGTCGCAGAATTCAACAGAGCTTGGTTCTCCACCATGCTCACCACAAATTCCAACTTTCAGTTTTTCTTTTACTGAACGGCCTTTTTCAACACCCATTTGCACCAATATGCCAACACCATTTTGGTCAAGTACCTGGAATGGATCTTGTTTCAGAATACCTTTCTCCAAATAATCTGGCAGGAATTTTCCAGCATCATCGCGAGAATATCCCAAGGTCATTTGGGTCAGGTCATTGGTTCCGAATGAGAAGAAGTCAGCTTCTGCCGCAATGTGGTCAGCGGTCAACGCTGCACGCGGAATTTCGATCATGGTACCGACCAGGTAATCAATGCGGTCGCCTTTTTCTTCAAATACCTTTTCGGCGGTTGAGCGGATGATGTCGGCCTGGTTTTTAAACTCGGCAACCGTTCCCACCAGCGGAACCATAATTTCAGGTCGGGCGTCCACGCCTTTTGCTTTCAGGTTCAGTGCAGCTTCAATGATGGCACGGGCCTGCATAGCAGTAATTTCAGGATAAGTAATTCCCAGACGGCATCCACGGTGTCCGAGCATCGGGTTGAATTCTTCCAAATCCGAAATTTTTGATTTGACGGCATCCAGAGAGATTCCCATTTCTTCGGCCAGTTCTTTCTGAGTGGCTTGCTGGTGAGGAACAAATTCGTGCAATGGCGGATCAAGTAGACGAACTGTTACGCCATAACCTTCCATGGCCTCGAAGATCCCTTCGAAATCTTCACGCTGGTAGGGCAGTAACTTGGCCAGTGCTTTTTCGCGTCCTTCTACAGTTGAGGAAAGAATCATTTCGCGCATGGCTTTAATTCTTGCTCCTTCAAAGAACATGTGCTCAGTGCGGCAAAGACCAATCCCTTGCGCTCCGAAATCGCGGGCTACTTTTGCATCGTTTGGAGTGTCGGCATTGGTACGTACGGTCATCCGGGCAAATTTGTCCGAAAGGTTCATGACTTTACCAAAATCGCCGCCCAAATCAGGGTTCATGGTTTTTACTTTACCATCGAAAACTTGTCCGGTGGTTCCGTTCAATGAAATCCAGTCACCTTCCTGGTAGTCTTTGCCGTCGATGGTCATCACGCGGGTTTTGTAGTTGATCTTAACCGCGCCAGCTCCTGATACACAGCACTTACCCATTCCGCGGGCAACAACAGCAGCGTGTGAAGTCATACCACCACGGGCAGTTAAAATACCACGGGCAATGTTCATTCCTTCCAAATCTTCTGGCGAAGTTTCGATCCGCACGAGAATGGAATTCTCATATTTTGAAGCTTCATCGGCAAAAAACACGATTTGTCCGGTGGCAGCTCCCGGTGATGCAGGAAGACCTTTGGCCAAAATTTTAGCGCTTTCAAGAGCGGTAGTGTCAAATACCGGGTGGAGCAATTCGTCCAGTTTGTTTGGCTCAATACGCATCAAGGCCGTTTTTTCATCAATCATGCCTTGTTCGAGCATATCGACAGCGATTTTTACCATGGCAGCACCGGTCCGTTTTCCACTACGGGTTTGCAACAACCAAAGTTTGCCATCCTGGATGGTAAATTCCAGGTCTTGCATGTCTTTGTAGTGGTTTTCCAGTTTTTCCTGAATCTCCATCAGTTCCTGATACAAACGTGGCATGGTTTCTTCCAGCGAAGGGAATTCTGCTTTCCGAACTTCTTCGCTAACCTCAGCCAATTCTGCCCAACGCTTACTTCCTTCCAAAGTGATTTGTTGTGGTGTACGTGTTCCTGCAACCACGTCTTCCCCTTGGGCATTGATCAGGTATTCGCCGTTGAAAATGTCCTCGCCAGTTGCCGCATCACGGGTGAAAGCGACACCAGTTGCTGATGTTTCTCCCATGTTTCCGTAAACCATGGCCTGAACGTTAACTGCTGTTCCCCATTCAGCCGGGAAGTTATTGAGTTTCCGGTAGTAAATGGCACGCTCGTTCATCCAGCTGTCGAATACGGCTGAAACAGCTCCCCAAAGTTGTTCCCATGGATCATCGGGGAAACTTCTTCCGGTTACTTTTAGCACTGCTTCTTTGAAACGGATAACTAATAATTTGAGGTCTTCTGTGGTGAATTGCGTATCCAGTTCAATGCCTTTTTCTTCTTTCAGGTCTTCCATGATGGCCTCAAACGGATCAATGTCTTCCTTACTTTCGGGTTTCATTCCCAGAACAACGTCGCCGTACATTTGTACAAATCGACGGTAAGAGTCCCAGGCAAATCGTTCGTTACCTGATTTTTTTGCGATTCCTTGAACGGCTAAATCATTTAACCCCAGGTTTAGCACCGTGTCCATCATTCCCGGCATTGAAACGCGGGCTCCGGAGCGAACAGAAACAAGACAAGGGTTGTCTTTGTCTCCAAACTTGGTATTGGTTAAATCTTCAATAAGGGCTACAGCTTCTTCTACCTCTTTTTTGATAGCTGATACTGCTGCATCGTGGCCCTGCTGCGTATAAATCGTACAAACTTCTGTCGTAATTGTGAATCCCGGTGGGACCGGAACTCCAATAAGATTCATTTCTGCCAGGTTAGCTCCTTTTCCTCCAATGAGGTTTTTCATACTGACGTTACCTTCGGCTTTGCCATTACCAAATGTATAAACATACTTTGCCATAAGCGATTTTTGTGGATTAATAAAAATTATAATATTTATTCAAAATTTATTCAATATTTTTCGTCAAGCGAAGTCGACATTTTTTAGTTCAGCAGCTCGCTCATTATGCTGATTTGCAGCTGATTTTGATCAATTTTCCAGATTTGACGACTCATGTCCGAACCGGGTGGTTGCAAATATATTAAAAACAAGAAGAATACGGATGAGATTGACGTGTAATTAAGCGTTTTTTTCGAATCAAAATCTTAACATTTCTTAACGTTGCTTGAAAGTTCTTAACTATAATTCGCCGTACATTTGTATTGTAAGATTTAGCAAAAAGACAAGTAATTTTTTTCATAGAGATAGGTTTGGTTAAGTTAGAAAAAAGGATGGTCCCAGCCATCCTTTTTTATTGAAATAAACTGTCAAAATGAACTTGTATTTTTTCACCTTCCTGTAAAATCTTCCTTCCCAGTTGTTTTGATGCGACAAAATGTCTGTTTTTTCTTCGTCTATTTTAATTGGTTAGTTTCTTGTTCGCAGCCGTTTTAGTTGTGATTAAAAGGAGGAACCTATGAATTTTAACAATTTTACGATTAAAGCACAGGAGGCCGTTCAGCATGCTTTTGAGCTTGCCCAGGCCAATAATCAGCAGGCTATTGAAACCGCACATGTGTTGAAAGGTTTGCTACATGCTGCAGAAAACGTCACGGGTTTTTTGCTGAAGAAACTCGGGGTGAATACGGGGATTTTTCAACAAGCACTTAATAAAATCATCGAATCCTATCCGAAGGTGAGCGGCGGCGAGCCCTACTTAGCCGGAAATACAAACAAAGCCTTGCAAAAGTCACTTGATATTTCTCGAAAGATGGGGGATGATTTTGTGTCGGTTGAGCACATTTTGATGGCGCTGCTTGAAACCGGCGATACGGTTTCCACCCTGTTGAAAGACAATGGTGTTGGACGTAAGGAGCTAAGTGCTGCAGTGGCCGACTTGCGTAAGGGAGCTAAGGTTGACAGTCAGACCGCCGAAGACCAGTTCAATTCATTGAATCGGTTTGCAATCAATTTGAATGAAAAAGCACGAAGCGGAAAGCTCGATCCGGTGATTGGACGCGATGATGAGATTCGGCGGATTTTGCAAATTTTAACCCGACGCACAAAAAATAACCCGGTGCTGATTGGAGAGCCGGGAACCGGTAAAACAGCGATTGCAGAAGGCTTGGCGCACCGTATCGTGCGAGGCGATGTCCCCGAAAACTTAAAGTCGAAGCAGCTATTCTCGCTCGATATGGGGGCGCTGATTGCCGGTGCCAAATACAAGGGCGAGTTTGAAGAACGTTTGAAAGCAGTTGTCAATGAGGTGGTCAAGTCGGATGGTGAGGTGATTCTCTTTATCGACGAGATTCACACCTTGGTTGGCGCTGGTAAAAGTGAAGGTGCCATGGATGCCGCCAATATTTTGAAACCGGCGCTGGCTCGCGGCGAGTTACGGGCGATTGGAGCAACAACACTTGCTGAGTACCAAAAATATTTCGAGAAAGATAAGGCCCTGGAGCGCCGTTTCCAGATTGTGATGGTGAACGAGCCGGACACCTTGAGCGCGATTTCCATTCTTCGCGGATTGAAAGAACGCTACGAGGGACACCACAAAGTGCGCATAAAGGACAATGCCATTATTGCGGCGGTAGAGCTGTCGCAGCGCTATATTTCCGATCGCTTTTTGCCAGACAAGGCCATTGACCTGATGGACGAAGCCGCGGCGAAGTTGCGACTTGAGATGGACTCGGTTCCGGAAGAATTGGATGAAATTGAACGCCGGATTAAACAGTTGGAGATTGAGCGCGAGGCCATTAAGCGCGAGAAAGACGAAAGCAAGTTGGCCTTGCTGAAAGAAGAAATTGCCAATCTGAAGGAGGAGCAGTCGCGATACCGAGCCCAGTGGGAAATGGAAAAGTCGTTGATCGACAAAATTCAGCAGAACAAAACAAATATTGAAAATTTCAAATTTGAAGCAGAGCAGGCCGAGCGCTCGGGCGATTATGGCAAGGTGGCCGAAATTCGCTATGGGAAGATCAAAGAAGCCGAAGAAGCGATTGTCCACCTTCAGGATGAATTGCAAAAAATACAAGGCGATTCGCTGATTAAAGAAGAAGTGGATGCCGAAGATATTGCTGATGTGGTGGCTCGCTGGACGGGCATTCCGGTGTCGAAAATGCTGCAAAGCGAACGCGACAAGTTGCTGCACCTGGAAGAAGATTTGCACAAGCGCGTGGTTGGACAGCAGGAAGCGATTCATGCAGTGGCTGATGCCGTACGACGAAGTCGGGCTGGTTTGCAGGATGAAAAACGTCCGATTGGTTCGTTCATTTTTTTGGGAACCACCGGAGTTGGCAAAACGGAGCTGGCGAAAGCTTTGGCTGAGTACTTGTTTGACAATGAAAACATGATCACACGCATCGACATGTCGGAGTATCAGGAAAAGTTTTCCGTCACTCGTCTCATTGGCTCGCCTCCGGGATATGTGGGTTACGATGAAGGTGGCCAGCTGAGCGAGGCCGTCCGGCGCAAACCCTATTCGGTGGTCCTGTTTGACGAAATTGAAAAAGCACACCCCGATGTGTTTAACGTCTTACTGCAAGTGTTGGACGATGGTCGCCTGACCGACAACAAAGGCCGGGTGGTGAACTTCAAAAACACGATCATCATCATGACTTCAAACCTGGGATCGCAAATTATCCAGGAAGGTTTTGAGCGGATGAATGAGAAGAACAAAGCCGAGGTGTACGAAGAAACCCGGCAAGCCATTTTCAATTTGCTGCGAAAAACCATTCGTCCCGAGTTTTTGAACCGGATTGATGAAACCATCATGTTTACGCCTTTGTCCCGCGAAGATGTCAGGGAGATTGTCAAGATTCAATTCAACCGGATTGTGCGGCGCTTGGGTAACCAGGATTTGAAAATCGAAATTTCGGACGAAGCAGTGGCCTGGCTGGCGGCAGTTGGCTACGACCCGCAATACGGCGCCCGGCCGGTTAACCGCTTGCTGCAAAAGCATGTCTTGAATGAATTGTCGAAAAAGATACTGGCAGGCGAGGTAAGAATCGACCAGACCATTTCTATTGAATTGGAGGACGAGGAATTGAAATTCAGAAGCAGATAACAAATAGAAGAGGCTGTCCTGCAAGGGACGCCTCTTTTAAATTTACTTTAGCTTGTCCATTTCTTCTTGAAGTTCTCTTTCAGCATGGCTAATCACCAAATCAAATTCACTGACATAGTCTGGGTAGGAATCAATGTCTTCCAGTTTTTGCGTTTTCAGTTGCAGCTCTTTCAACTTCCAGCCCAAATCTTCCATGCCAAAAGTCATGACTGATGATTTGGCCTTGTGGGCCAGTTCACCCAACTCTTTGTATCGCTTGGCATTTAAATGCTCATGAAGCCCGTCTTTAAACTCCGGAAGCTGTTCGAAAAACATGGTGATAAATTCCTTCAGAATTTCATCTTCGCCTCCCGTTATTTCTTTTAAATAGGTCAGGCTTGTGTATTTTTTTTCCGACATGATTCTTGCATCAATTTTTAAGCATACAATAATAGCAAAAATTGATTTATAATGCGAACCTCAGGCAGGAGCCAAACGCAGATGCGTAGGTTTCATTAGCCCAAATCAACAAAATTACTCAAGCTGTGAGTCGTTTAATGACGCCGGCTTCTGCAAAATGTAGCTCTTAAGGCCGATAGCGTGAGCTATTTTGACTGTAGATGAATATGGGTGTTCGATAATTTGTGTAAAGCCTCTTTCAATTCAAGATCGGCAGCATATGTTACCGTTTCAAATTCTTCGACGTATTTCACGTACGAATCGTATCCACACTCTTTGTAGGTTTTAAAATGAAGGGTGCTGAGGTTTTTCGACAGGTTAAACATTCCAAAGGTGAGAACTGAAGATTTTGCCATTCGCGCAATGTTTCCCAACTCGCGCCATTGTTTGTTTTCTAAATATGTTCTGAGTTTTTGGCGAAAATCCGGAATCTGTTCGAAGTACATTTCAATGAATTCTTTCATAATTTCAACTTCTCCGCCAGTCGCTTTTTCCAGGTACCTTAAGTTGGTTAGTTTTTTGGTATTCATAATCGAAATTTTCGGTTTGATGTGAAATATACGATATATTGTATGAATTTCATATAATCATTGCTATACAGCAGATTTTTTCTGATATTCCTCATGAAAAAGCGAATACTTAAGGTCTATTTTTACAAATTCAAATAAAAACCGATGAAAAAAACAGCTTTTAATCAACTCCACAAAGAAGCCGCGGGCAAAATGGTTGAATTTGCCGGTTACGAAATGCCTGTCGAGTTTAGCGGAATCAAAGATGAACACCTGACTGTTCGAAATGGGGTTGGCGTGTTTGATGTGTCGCATATGGGCGAGTTTTGGGTGAAAGGACCGAATGCTGCCGCTTTGGTGCAGAAGCTGACATCAAACGATATTTCCAGGCTCCGGATGGGACAGGCACAATATACTTGCTTTCCGAATGGGAAAGGAGGCATTGTTGATGATTTGCTGGTTTATTATTACGAACCCAATAAATACATGCTGGTGGTCAATGCCTCGAACATTGACAAGGACTGGAATTGGATTGTGGCGAATAATAAGGAAGGTGCAGTCTTAGAAAATGCATCCGATTCAATGAGCCAGTTGGCTGTTCAAGGGCCAAAAGCCATTGAGGTGCTGCAGAAACTCACCAAGGTTAATCTTTCAGATATTCCATATTACACCTTCGTAACCGACGAATTTGCCGGTGTTGACGATGTGATTATTTCGGCAACTGGCTACACCGGTTCGGGCGGTTTCGAATTGTATTTTGCCAACCAGCATGCGGAGCAAATTTACAAGGCGTTATTTGAGACCGGTGAAGAATTTGGCATTAAACCCATTGGGCTGGGTGCCCGCGACACTTTGCGGCTCGAGATGGGATTTTGCCTGTATGGCAACGATATCGACGATACCACTTCGCCCATCGAAGCCGGATTGGGTTGGATCACCAAGTTCAACGATGAAAATTCATTTATCGACAAGGAATTACTTTCGGTTCAGAAAACGGAAGGCGTTAGCCGGAAGTTGAGAGGCTTTGAAATGATTGATCGCGGCATTCCCCGGCATGGCTATGAACTGACGGACAATGACGGGCAGATCATTGGCTATGTGACTTCGGGAACGCAGTCTCCCATGTTAAATAAGGGGATTGGCATGGGCTACGTGGCAAAAGAATATTCGGCTTTCGGAACAGAGATTTATGTGAAAGTGCGCAATAAATTATTAAAGGCAAAGGTAGTAAAAGTACCTTTTGTGAGTCTTCAATAAGGGGGTTGACTTACACGTTTACTAATCTTAAAACCCGCTGGTGCCAGCGGGTTTTTTTCGTTCCGCTCTCAGGTTTGAATACAGCGAGTTTCTGCTTTTGTGCAGACTTCCAGGCAATCATTGCGACTAAAAACCCATCCATCCGATTTTGTATGCAGACCAGTTTTTGCACCTTTTTTATTTGAGAGGATTGCTATGCATGCTTCAAATCCCACTCGATTTTTCGCTTAACAGGGCTGCCATTCCTGCTCAAATATCTAAACTTTGAAATCATATATCTAAAATTGATATCAGTGACTTTGTTGATGGTTTAATTTTACGATTGTTAAAGTTTTGAAATAACCTTAAACCTGACTTAAATTCATTATGAAAACCTATCCGGTAAAAAAAGTTCCTCCTATTTATCATGTTATTCCTGACGGTCACCACGATTTCAACGTTTGGAAAGATAGCCAGTGCAAATTTGTACACTTGCTTTTTAAGCTAGTTGTCACTCCGGAGTAAGTCTGTGGTCAAAAATCCATTCAAAAAATATTAAGTGTTTGATTTTGAAAATATTAAATTTAGTTAGAGATGAAAAGAGTAAATTTAGGTGGACACAGGTCCTTAAAAAGAAGGCCAGTTGGTTTGTTGTTCGTTTTTATGAGTCTGGTCACCCTTGCAGGATTTAGTCAAAATAAAAATGTGCCTGTGTTTACCCAAGCTGTTTATCAAGGCGACGATCAGGTATATAAAGACAATCCATTGAAGGCCGATGAGTTTTACAACCCCATTTTGCAAGGTTGTTATCCCGATCCGGCTATCACGCGAAAAGGCGATGATTATTTTTTGGTGAGCTCGTCGTTTGCCATGTTTCCGGGCGTACCAATCTTTCATTCTAACGATTTGGTAAACTGGAAACAAGTTGGGCATGTGCTCGACCGCACTTCACAGTTGAAAGTCCACGACACGGGTATCAGCGCCGGGGTTTATGCGCCAGCCATCAAATACAACCCCTTAAACGACACGTTCTACATGATTACCACGCAGTTTGCCGGTGATTTTGGGAATATTGTGGTGAAGACCAAAGATCCTTTTCAAGGGTGGAGCGATCCGATCAAATTGAAATTCAACGGCATCGATCCGTCGATGTTTTTTGATGAAGATGGAAAAGCTTACGTGGTGCATAACGATGCGCCCGACCAGGGAAAAGAGCTGTACAACGGACACCGGGTGATTAAAATTTGGGACTATGATTTGGAAAATGACCAGGTGATTGCCGGAACCGACAAAATTATTGTCGATGGCGGAGTTGACCTGTCCAAAAAACCCATCTGGATTGAAGCTCCTCATATTTACAAGAAGAATGGCAAATACTATTTGATGTGTGCCGAAGGAGGAACCGGAGGCTGGCATAGCGAGGTGATTTTTAGTAGCGACAATCCCCGGGGACCGTATAAACCCGCGCCTAGCAATCCGATTCTGACCCAGCGCCACTTCCCCAGAGACCGCGCCAATAAAGTTGATTGGGCTGGTCATGCCGATATTGTAGAAGGTCCCGATGGAAAATATTACGGCGTATTCCTGGCCATTCGGCCCAATGAAGACGACATGGTGAATACCGGCCGCGAAACCTTTATTCTGCCTGTCGATTGGTCGGGCGAATTTCCAGTGTTCGAAAACGGCTTGGTTCCTATGGAGCCTAAACTGAAAATGCCTGAGGGGGTGGAAAACAAAACCGGGCAAGCTGGTTTCTTTCCCAACGGCAACTTCACCTTCACCGAAAATTTCGATTCTGAAAAACTCGATTATCGCTGGATTGGCTTACGCGGGCCCCGCGAAGATTTTATGACGATAACAAAAAAAGGCTTGCAAATCAAACCTTTCCCGGTGAATATCAAAGAGGTGAAGCCGACTTCGACCTTGTTCCACCGTCAACAACATAAAATCTTTTCGTTTGAAACGACACTGGATTACAAACCAGCTTCGGAAAAGGATTTGGCCGGTATTGTGACGCTTCAAAACGAGCATTCGAACTATGTTTTTGGAATCACCAAAAAAGGGGACGAATACTATTTGTTGTTGGAACGTAATGAAAAGCCACGAAGAAGCCGGCAGGTGGAATCGAAAATTGTTGCCAGCACCGTGATCGACATCAAAAATCCGGTTCATTTAAAAGTTCAGGCCAATGGCAACGACTATGAATTTAGCTATTCAACCAACGGAACCGATTTTGTAAATTTGGGTGGTACCGTTTCCGGAGACATCCTTTCAACCAATGTGGCTGGCGGTTTTACCGGTTGTTTGCTGGGCTTGTACGCAACATCGGCCAACGATGCAATTCCTGAATAAGTTGTATGGCGTTGGATTCAGTATTTTTCATCATGGCGAATCCCCACAAATCCATTCATCCTGATAGCCATAGGTGGAGAACTGAATCAGATTTTATTGATTCAATTTTTTAGGAAGACGACCAAAAACTGAAAGCTATGAAAACCATTTTGAGTTTCGTTATCTTGTTTTTTCTTGCGCTTGGCTTAAATGCCGATAATGGTCACCAGCTTTGGCTTCGGTCAAAAAGCAGCGTGTCGGTACAGGTGATTTGCAAAAAAAGTTCGGAAACCCTCGCCATCGCCAAACAAGAGTTACAGCAGGCTTGGCAGGGTGAAGCCGGACAAACAGTTAGGCTGGAGCTGATTCGCGACAAACAGATTGCAGGTGACGGTTTCAGGCTTTCAGCCGAAGGCATTCAGGCCACTACCGAATCGGGAATTTTATACGGGGTGTACGAACTGTTGCGACGCCAGCAAACCGGGAAGAAAATCGGGGAAGAGCTGGTCAATCCCTCTTGGGAACACCGGCTACTGAACCATTGGGACAATCTGGATGGAACAGTTGAGCGTGGTTATGCCGGCCTTTCCATTTTTTGGCGTGCAGGAAATGACTCGCTTGCCGTGACCGAAGAAGATCTGAAATTGTGGGAAGAATACGCACGCGCCAACGCGTCCATTGGTATCAACGGCTCTGTTTTGAATAACGTAAACGCTTCACCCAAAATATTGTCTGCGGCATATCTGAGCCGGGTCAAAGCCATTGCCGATGTGCTGCGTCCCTATGGCATCAAAACCTACTTGTCCATCAACTTTGCGTCGCCCATGGTTATTGGGGGGCTGTCAACTGCCGATCCGCTGAATGCGGAAGTGGTTGACTGGTGGAAAGCCAAGGCGAAGGAGATTTATACATTGATTCCCGATTTTGGTGGTTTTTTGGTGAAGGCCAACAGCGAAGGACAGCCGGGGCCGCAGGATTTTGGGCGCAATCATGTTGACGGTGCCAATCTGTTGGCCGACGCACTGAAACCGCATGGCGGATTGGTAATGTGGCGTGCATTTGTGTACAACCCATCCGACGAGGACCGAGCCAAACAAGCTTATAACGAGTTTATGCCTTTTGACGGGCAGTTTCGCGACAACGTCATTATTCAGGTGAAAAACGGGCCGATTGATTTTCAGCCTCGTGAACCTTTCAGCCCGCTGTTTGGTGCAATGAAGCAAACGCCGGTTATGGCCGAACTTCAAGTGACACAAGAATATCTTGGGCATTCGGTTCACCTGGTTTTTCTGGCCCCCATGTGGGAGGAATTTCTGCACAGCGAAACCTGGCAGGAAGGCGAAGGAAGCACTGTTGCCCGAACGACTGACGGGAGTTTGTTTGAACAGAAACACACGGCCATCGCCGGCGTAGTCAACATTGGGCTGGATGATAACTGGTGTGGGCACGATTTTGCCCAGGCCAACTGGTATGCGTTTGGCCGGCAGGCGTGGGACAGCTCGCTATCGAGCGAACAAATTGCCGATGAATGGTTAAAGCTGACATTCAACCAGCCGGCGCCAGAAGAAATGGATGCGGAAACCGTTCTGCCCATGGAGTGGGCTCTGAATTTTCTAAAGCCGGTGAATCAGATGATGCTTAACAGTCACGAAGCCGCCGTTGATTATATGATGCCATTGGGCTTGCATCATATTTTTGCTGCTCACCATCATTATGGGCCGGGCCCTTGGTGGGCGCCCAAAGGCATGCGCAAAGACTGGACGCCACCTTATTATCATCAGGCCGGTTTGGATGGGATTGGCTTTGACCGAACCGCGAGTGGAAGTGATGCGGTAAGCCAATACCGCGAACCACTGAAGTCCCATTTTAGCAATCCCGAAACTTGTCCGGAAGCGCTTCTTTTATGGTTTCATCACCTTCCGTGGGATTATCAAATGAAAAACGGACGGACGCTATGGGATGAGCTTTGTTACCGCTACGATCATGGGGTTCAACAAGTGCGGCAGTTTCAGAAAATTTGGGACCAGGCGGAACGTTATGTTGATCCAGAGATTTTTGGCAGGGTTCAGCATAAACTGCGCGAGCAAAGCCTGAATGCGGTGGAGTGGAAAGACGCTTGCCTGCTCTATTTTCAGCAGTTTAGCCAGCGAGCGATTCCGTATGACCTGGAACGTCCATTGAATAATCTGGATGATTTAATTGAAAAAGACGAACGCACCATTCGTGCTTATGAGTAGGAGGCAGGTCTTATTCAGTAAAAAATAAGATACGACGGCTATAAAGAATGACAGCCTTTTTGTGGAGTAGTCCTTCCATCTAAGTAAAACGATCAAACCCAATAAAATGAAACATAACTATTCACCACTGCTAACACTAATTGTCTTAATTATGATCTCGGGTGCCGCAGCTTTTGGCCAGAACCCATTTATTCGCAACCAGTTTACAGCCGATCCGTCGGCGCGGGTTTTTAACGGCAAAGTGTATGTTTTTCCCTCGCACGATATTCCGGCTCCCGAAGGTAAAAATCTTCGAAAAGACTGGTTCTGTATGGAAGATTACCATGTGTTTTCGTCGGAGAATTTGACGGATTGGACTGATCATGGCATGATCGTCAGCCAGTATGACGCTCCCTGGATCGACTCCACATCGTACAGCATGTGGGCGCCGGACTGTATTGAGCGCAACGGCAAGTATTATTTTTACTTTCCGTCCAACACCAATGAAGTGGACGAAAACGGGCGAAAAGACTTTGGAATTGGTGTGGCGGTGGCCGACAAACCTGAAGGCCCGTATGTCACCCAAAAAGAAAACATTAAAGGCATCAAAGGAATCGATCCCAACGTGCTGATTGACAAAGACGGACAAGCATACATTTATTGGTCACACGGTCATATTTTTGTCGCCAAATTGAAAGAAAACATGCTGGAGCTCGCTTCGGAACCCATGATTATTCCCAATCTTCCCGAAAAAGGATTGAAAGAAGGGCCTTGGGTTTTCGAACGCAACGGTATTTATTACCTGACTTTTCCGCATGTTGAAAACAAAACGGAGCGGCTGGAATATGCGATTGGCGACAATCCGATGGGGCCATTTAAAATGACCGGCGTGATTATGGACGAGTCGCCAACCGGTTGCTGGACCAACCATCATTCTATTCTGGAATATAAAAATCAGTGGTACCTGTTTTATCATCACAATGATTACTCACCAACTTTTGATAAAAATCGTTCCGTTCGGGTCGACAGCCTGTTTTTTAATGCCGACGGCACCATTCATAAAGTTGTTCCGAGCCTGCGCGGTGTTGGACTGACAAAAGCGACAAACAACATTGAAATCGATCGTTATAGTGCCATCAGCAACGCCGGAGCAAGAATCGATTTTCTGGATGCCGCCAATCCTTTCAAGGGTTGGAAAACCATTTTCGAAAGCAAAGACGCCTGGATTCAGTACGATGCGGTTAGGTTTGGCGATAAGCAGCTGAATTCAATTCATATCAAGGCGCTGGCCAATCAAGGTGGCACGTTGCAAATTCGTCTGAATCATGCGGGCGGACCAATTGTAGCAGAAGTGAGTATTCCTGAAAGTCCTGAATGGAAAGTCATTCGATCGCCCATTTTAAGACAATTGTCCGGAGTTCACAACCTGGTGGTTGTCAATAAGGATGATCGCCCGGTTGAGGTCGACTGGATCCGGTTTGAAAACCAAACCGGCGCATATTACTCCGGCCAATATCCCAATCTTTTCCTGAAGGCCGGCTACAGCCAGCAGGAAGTCGATGCAAAACTGGCCAAAGCCTATCATGATCTTTTTGAAGGGCCCAACCGGGTGTATTTTGAGGTGGGCGACTCAATGGCTTACGTATCGGATTTGAAGAATCATGATGCCCGGTCCGAAGGACTTTCCTATGGCATGATGGTGGCTGTTCAGTTGGACAAGAAGGAGGTTTTTGACCGGATTTGGCGATGGACAAAACACTACACCCAGCAACAGGGAGGCCCGCGCGATAGCTATTTTGCCTGGAGCATCAACCCCGAGACAATGGTTAAAAACTCAGAAGGTTCGGCTTCGGATGGCGAGCTGTTTTTTGTGACTACACTTTTGTTTGCTTCGAACCGCTGGGGAAATGACACGGGCATTGATTATTATGCCGAAGCCCGTAGAATTCTGGATGCCATGTGGGCAAAAGATGGCACTGGCGGAATCCACCACGTGATCAACTTGGAACACAAACAAATCAGTTTTGTGCCCGAGGGTGGCGGATACGAGTGGACCGATCCGTCGTATCATGTTCCGGCATTTTTGGAGTTTTGGGCCGACTTTGCCAACGATGGTCACGAGCAGTTTTACCGGGATTGTGCCGATACTTCGCGCGTGTTTTTACACCGAGCCTGCCACCCGGAAACCGGCTTAAATTACGATTACGCCAATTTTGACGGGACCGCGCATCCGACACGCTGGATGCCCGCCGGATTCCGTTACGATTCGTGGCGTGTTCCCTTGAATATTGCCATGGACTACGTGTGGTTTGGCAAAGACAAAGCATGGCAGGAAGATTATGCAGCGCGGTTTCAGGGATTTTTGCGTTCGCAAGGCATCAACGAATTTGTTGATCAATACAACCCCGATGGCACGACGCCCGAGTTTATTCTGCAAGCCGGAGGATTCCAAAAATTGCGGCATTCACTGGGACTGATTTCAACAGCTGCAACGGTTTCACTCATCGATGAGGTGGATCCGGACTATGATTTTGTGCATAAACTTTGGAACGAAAAACTGGAACCATACGAAGACGGCTACTTCGATCCGTATTTTGATGGACTCATGTACCTGTTTAGTTTGATGCAACTAAGCGGAAACCATCAGGCAATTCTTCCGGAATAGCCAGTCTTTAAGCTGTGGTCAGTCGATTTTTGCAGGCTAACTTGCTTTTTGTGAGCGGTTAAATCTTGCGTGTCTAAATTTAAAACTCATTTATCCATTATCGAACAGCAGTTTAGCTTGGAGGACTTATCATTGTTAGGTAGAATTTTGTATTGAACCTGATTTTAACCTGACTTATGAAAAAACGACTACCCGGACTGTTGTTCCTGTTCACCTTCCTGTCATGTATTACGAATGTTCAAGCCTGGGAAGGCATGCCAACGCCCAAATTACATGTTGAAGGCCGCTACCTGAAAGACCCGCACGGGAATACTGTTAACTTACATGGTTTTGCACAAACCTACAGTCCATGGTTCAATGAGCGGGGCACCAAATGGTCCAATTATGATGTGAATGGCTGTTTGGCCTACAACCAGGGATTAATTGATGATATCCTGGATGTGGGCTGGAAGATGAACTTTGTGCGCTTGCACATGGATCCCTACTGGAGCAACACGCCTGGCTGCACACCCGATGGACATGAGCTTCCGAACTGTTTCAGTGAAACCAGGTTTAAAAAATACCTGGATGAAGTTTTTATCCCGATGGCGGAATATGCCATATCGAAAGGGTTGTATGTTATTATGCGTCCGCCGGGGGTTTCACCCGAAGTCATTGGAGTGGAAGATGATTACAACTATGCGCAGTACCTGATGACGGTTTGGGACATTGTGTCTAAGCATCCTAAAATACGGAACAGCGATGAAATCATGCTTGAGCTAGCCAATGAGCCGGTTCGGATTCGCCTGGCCGATGGAACTGAAGGCTCCAATGCCCAGGCGCATTTTGATGTGCTGAAGGAAATTTTCCAACCCATTGTCAATAAAATTCGCGAAAATGGCTTTCACAATGTGCTCTGGATTCCGGGTTCGGGCTACCAATCGCAATACAAAGGTTTTGCGCTTAATCCCATAGAAGGCGAAAATATCGGCTATGCCGTACATGTCTATCCTGGCTGGTTTGGCAGTGCCGATGGCTACGAGGTATTTAAGCAAGAGTGGGACCAGCAAGTTAAACCTGTCGCTGATTTTGCGCCCATAGTGATTACAGAAATGGATTGGGCTGATGAAAAATACGAGAGTTCGTGGGGAAAAGGCCACACCGGAACTGCCGGGGGCGACGGTTTTGGGGCCAATTTCAAAAAGATTATGGACGACACGGGCAATGTGAGCTGGCTTCTTTTTACAAGTCCTGATTTGCTCGCACAGTTTACAGGAGAACCACCGGCCGAGGGCGAACCTTATACTTTCCTGAACGATCCCGAAGCTTGTCCGTGGCCCGTCTATCATTGGTATCAGGAGTACGCGAATGAGGCCTATCCGCGGTCCGATTTCGAATACCGCTCACACAGCGACAATGGCGACGGAACCTATACCAATCCCTTGATTTTTGCCGACTTTCCCGATCCCGATGTCATTCGGGTGGGCGATGTGTATTACATGGTGTCCACCACCATGCACATCTTTCCCGGGGCCACGCTCCTGAAATCGTACGACTTGGTGAATTGGGAATACTGCAGCAACCCACTGGAAAAGATTGAATCGTCGGCTTGTTTCAACCTGGATGGTTGCGACCGGTATGGCCACGGACAGTGGGCAACCAGCCTGAAATACAACGATGGTAAGTATTATCTGCTCTTTACTACTTTGGAAGAAGGTAGCTACCTGCTGACAGCCACTGACACGGAAGGGCCTTGGGAATTACAAAAGCTGGCCGGCACCTTTTACGATCCGGGCCTGTTTTTTGACGAGGATGGTAAAACTTATGTCGCTTACGGTATCAACACGCTGAAAATTGCTGAGTTGGATGAGAATTTTTCCGTTGTACCCGGTTCCGATAAGGAAGTTTACACCTACACCGTCAAAGAAGGTTTGGAAGGCAGCCATTTGTACAAGATTAACGGCTACTACTACATTTATGCAACCTACGGTGGATGGCCGGCTTATCAGGTGGCTTTGCGTTCAACCAATATTTACGGGCCATACGAAGAAAAGCTATTGCTGGATGATGATAATATTCACCAAGGAGCCTTGGTGGAAACCCAAACCGGTGAATGGTGGACGGTTTTGTTTTACGACAAAGGTGCTTTTGGCCGCCTGCCCAATCTTCAGCCTGTAAGCTGGGTGGATAACTGGCCGGAGATTGGTGTTGACGGGAAAGGTGTTACGACCTATACCAAGCCCAATGTTGGCCGCGAGTACCCGGTGAAAGTTCTGCCAACCAACGACAATTTCAGGAACTTCAAACCGGGCATGCAATGGGGATGGAACCACAATCCTGATAATACAAAATGGTCGTTAACCGAGCGCCCGGATTACTTGCGGCTAAAAAACGTGAGCGTGGTCAGTGATTTAACCGAAGCCCGGAATACGCTGACCCAACGGATTTTTGGCTACCCTTCCGATTTGGACAATTCGTTTGGAACCATCAAAATGAATCTTGAAAACATGCAGGAGGGCGATGTGGCCGGGTTGGCTGTTTTTCAGGATCCGTATGCCTATATTGGGGTTAAAGTGATTGACGGACAGAAAACCTTGGTCATGATGAATGATGGCACAATGATTACCGGAGAAACAATTGAAGAACCGGACCTCTATCTGCGTGCTGTGGCCAATTACAACACCAGCAAGGCCGGTTTCTTTTTCAGCCTGGATAATGAAACCTTCACCAAATTCGGAACGGACCTGGATATGAAATTCGATCTTTCAGTATTTACCGGAAACAAGTTTTGCATCTTCAACTTTGCAACGGTTGAAATCGGCGGTTATGTTGATGTTGACTGGTTTTCAACCGAAGAGTTCTTTTCGGAAGACAAGTTTTATGATGATTCTTTTGAAGGATACAGCGAAGAATCGCTGACTTTAACAGATTTGATTGTTGAAGGCGGCGATGTGGAGTTGTTGACGGGCGGAACCACCAGTTTGTCGGTTAAAGCTGTTTATGCCGATGGACGCACTGAAGATGTTGCTATTGGCGCGACCTACGATAACCCCAATCCCGAAATCATTCAAATTGTAAACGGAAATATTATTGCTGATGCCGACGGTGAAGTCACTGTTATCGTTACGTACCAGGGCGGACTGGGGAACCCGGTTTCGCGCCAGTTTACGGTTACTTCGTCGACCTTCCCGCTAACGAACGGTTTGTTTAACCCTTCGATTTATGCCAGCGGTACTTTCGATGAAAACACCAAAACACTGATAACTGGACAATATGGCTTTGGCGGGTGGAAATACGATGCCGGAATTAATCTGTCAGATTACAAATACTTGGTCGTCAGACTGGCAAAAACAGCCACTTGTTCGCCTTCGTTCCGCTTGTTCGATAGCAATAGTTACTGGGATGGAGCTGCCGAGTATGATTTTGGAAACAGTACTGAAATGATTGTGCCTCTTTACAATATGCCCAAAAAAGATACCGGCATCAAACTGGATCCTTCGCATATTTATATTATAGGATTCTGGACGCTTGGTGGCTGTCCGGTTGAAATTGACGAAATATTTCTGACCAATACCATCGACGAAGGTACCATACCGACAGATGTCACAGAAATCCCGATTCGGAACAACGATGAAACAGAGCTGGTCGATGTTTATTCTGTTTGGGGGGTGAAAGTTCGGTCCGGGGTTTTCCGACGCGATGCAACCAAAGGCTTACCAGCTGGCGTTTATGTTGTAGGACACGAAAAAGTAGTTGAAACCGGGACCGGATATTAATGCAATCCGGCACGGATTCGAGCTGTTCGTTGTCATGTAAGTTGTTTAATTATAGGTAGATGGAAATAAATATTAGATCGGGGGAATGTTTATTTTTACTCGTGTTAGTTTTTTATCGTCTTGATCTTGAAAATGATCAAACACTGGATTTTTTTCTATCTTTCCGGGCATTTTTCGATGGGAGTTTTGCGTCCGTTTTCGTTTTTTGACTGATCAGGAAACTTGCAGAACGATGACAAAAAAGGGGAAGTGCTTAAAAAGTGGGCCAAATGGAAATGCTGATGATCGCTTTTCCCTTTTGTGTGGTTTATGAACTTGAAATGGAAACTGAAACTGTTTATGATTCTTAAATTCAGAATAGTTCTTATTGGAATTTTCACGCTGCTGAATATTTTGCCTTTTCATGTTTTGGGGGCGAATGATGTCCAGTTTTATAATCTGAATGACGAGTATGAAATTTCGATGCGGGAAACCAACCAGGTTTGCAGTGACGATGATGGTTTCATTTGGATCTCATCCAAAATGGGCGTCGTTCGCTACACCCGCGATGATATTCGAATTTATCACCTGCCTTTCGAAACCAAGGATATTATTACTGTCCGGATGGTTTATGAAAATGGCGTTTTGTATGCTTACACCAACAACGGACAGATTTTCAAATACAACGCCATTCAGGATGCTTTTGAGTTGGAGATTAACATTGCCCGGGAACTTCTGAATCCATACCTCATTGTCACCCAGCTCTTGGTTGACGGGCAAGGAAGGTTGTGGCTGTCATCGTCCTTCGGCATTTTCATGTATGAAAAAATTAACGGATTGCGGTCGCTGGCACCCAACGAAAGCATTCATTCTCTGGAGTGGTTCGATGATCACTCATTTTTTTATGCCATTGACGATGGTGTCAGACTTTACAATACGCTTAATTTCACTTCGAGTGATTACTTTGATTTTCCTAAAGGTGAGAGCTATTTCGTGTCGCGCTTCTTTTACGATCAAGGGCTAAACACCTTGTGGGTTGGAACCCGTGCCGATGGCCTTTTGTATTTAAAGAATGACGGAGGAAGCCTGAAGCTTTTCGGCATTCCGGAAATTCCGAATCAACCCATTTTGGCTATCGAAGCCATTTCCGATTCGACCATGCTTGTTGGAGTTGACGGGCAGGGAATTTGGGAAATCAATAAGCAGGGAACAAGAATTTTGGATGTGTTTAAGGAAGATTCCGACAACCCGAACTCCCTGAAAGGAAACGGCGTGTATGATATTTATCGCGATCAAAACGATCGTGTTTGGGTTTGCACCTACAGCGGGGGTGTGTCGTATTTCGACCAGGCCAATCCGATTGTGACCCGGATCAATCATGTAGTGAATAATCCCAATTCGTTGATTACTAATGATGTAAACAGCGTGCTGGAAGATTTGGACGGTAACTTGTGGTTTGCAACAAACAATGGCATTAGTCACTGGAATGTAAGAACCAATCGCTGGAGATCGTTCTACCACAACAAGCGCGAACAGGCGCAGGTTTTTTTATCGCTCTGCGAGGACGATCAGGGGAGAATTTGGGCCGGCTCCTATTCGTCAGGCGTTTATTTGCTCGATCGGCAAACCGGCGACCAATTGGCTCATTACAGTCCGGATGTGACGGACGGTGCATTTGGCTGTAACTTCATTTTCGATATACATAAAGATGCACGGGGAGACATTTGGATTGGCGGAGTAAACGGCGATTTAATGCGCTACCGGACACAGGAAAACAAGTTTCAGTCATTTCCCAATCTGACCGTTTACGTCATGATGGATTACGGGCTGGATAAGTTGTTGATTGGAACCACTTACGGTTTGTTAATCTTCGACAAAGCAAGCGGAGAAACCCAAACCCTGGTGGAGGGCTACCTGGTGTACGATATTTTGTTGAAAAATGATGTCTTGTGGCTTTGCACCAGTGGCGACGGAATTATTCGGTATGATTTAAAAGATGGGAAGATTCAGCAATACTCGGCAGATTCGGGTTTACCTTCCAATTTTACAAATGGCATCGTTTTTTCTGACGGTTACATTTGGATTGGGACAGAGCAGGGCTTGTGCCGCTTGGATGAAAAGGATAATACCTTGTTGACTTTTACAGCTTTATCCGATTTGAGCAACGTTTCGTTTAACCAAAATTCACACCACGCGCTTCGAAACGGGCGCTTAATTTGGGGAACCAATGCGGGTGCTTTGATTTTCGATCCTGAAGAAATTCAACCCAAACAGGACGAAGGAAGAATCTTTTTTCAGGAGTTGACGGTTTCCGGACGGTCGATTCGTGAATCACAGGACATTGAATTGGATCAGCCGCTCGATAGTTTACAGGAACTGTCGCTAAAGTACTATCAAAATACAATCAGTCTTGAGTTGATTCCGATTGGTGTGACTTCGCCCGGCTCCAGGTTTTCATGGAAGATGGAAGGGCTGGATGAGGAATGGAGTAAACCGGTAAACAACCGGATCTTATCTTATTCAAACATTCCCAGCGGAAACTACACGCTTCGAATTCGGATGATCGACAGTTCTTTGAAGTCAACCATTTCGGAACGCGCCATCAAACTTCAAATGATTCCTCCGTTTTGGGAAACCGCATGGTTCAAGGTGCTGGTGCTGTTTTTTGTGGCCGGCTTAAGCATTTTCCTGTTTGCCTTCTACGTCGATCGATTGAAAAAACGGCATTCGGAAGAGAAAATCCGATTCTTTGCCAACACAGCTCATGATATCAGAACATCGCTGACATTGATTACGGGGCCAATTGAAGAACTGCACAAAGAGCCGGGATTATCGAATAAAGGCTTGCAATATTTGCATTGGGCCACCGAACAGGCCCAGCGTTTATCGAAGGTGGTCACCCAGTTGATGGATTTTCAAAAAGTGGACATTGGAAAGGAAAAGCTCGCTTTATCGATGGCAGATATTGTTCAAATCGTCGAAAATCGGGTGATGATGTTTGAATCATACGCCAGAAACAAGAATATCGAATTAAAATTTACAGCCAACTGCTCCAGCTTTATTACAGCCATTGACGAAACCATGATGGAGAAGGTGATTGATAACCTGATTTCCAATGCCATCAAATATTCCTTTACCAATCGCACGGTTCATGTTGGTTTGCTTTGTTCGCCGGGCAAGTGGATTTTTGAAGTGAAAGACCAGGGGATCGGTATTAGTAAACGGGCGCAAAAGCTGTTGTTTAATGAATATTATCGAGGCGAAAATGCCGTGAACTCGAAAATTGTAGGTTCCGGAATTGGTCTGCTTCTGGTGAAAAACTACGTGAATTTGCATGATGGAAAAGTCAGTTGTTTCAGCCAGTTGAATGTGGGTTCAACTTTTCAGATTGTGATGCCTGTCAAAAAGATTGAAGAAGATGCCGCAGTACAAAAGAAGCCTGATGAGAAACTGGTTCAACCGGCGATGCCGAATGTGAAAGTTCATTCTTCCATGCTTGGCGAACTCGATTCGCGCAGCCAGCATAAAATGAAAGTTCTGGTTGTTGAGGATCACGATTATTTACGCGAGTTTTTGAAATCGGCTTTGGAGTCACATTTCAATATATACCTGGCCGACGACGGCGCGCAGGCCTGGCAACTCATTCAGAAGGAAACCCCCGACTTGGTGGTTTCCGATATCATGATGCCCAATATGGATGGCTTCGAATTATGCAGCAAAATCAAATCGACCTACGAAACGTCTCATATTCCGGTCATCTTGCTCACGGCACTAACTGGCAAGGCCCAGCATTTGCGTGGCCTGGGGCTTGGGGCCGACGACTACTTGACCAAACCCTTCGATGTCACTTTGCTGCAGCAACGCATTAAAAGCATTATTCAAAATCGCGAAGTGATTCGCGGAAAGGCGTTGAAGATCATTAAAGTGAATGAAAATGAGTCGATTTTGGACAATGAGCTGAACGACAAATTTTTGAAGCGAATGGGGGAAGTTGTTCGCGAAAACATGGCCAACTCGCAGTTTTCGAAGAACGATTTTGCCGAAGCCATGAATGTGAGCCCATCGCTTCTGTACAAAAAAATCAAGTCGCTGACCGATCAGTCGCCAACCGATTTTATCAAGTCGATACGCTTGGATCATGCGCTGGAACTGTTGCAGACCAAACAGTATTCCATCACCGAGGTGAGTGAGTTGTGCGGATTTGCCAGTGTAGGTTATTTTAGCACCGTCTTCCGAAAACACTACGGCAAGTCACCAACCCAGGTTGGCTAGCTTTAGTCTCATCCATATGATCAGTTCAGTTTCTTCAAAAACAGTCTGTACCTGTTGGCTATGGGGGATAGTCCTTCATTTTTTGAATTCAATTCTTTTTTTTTTGGAGCAGAATTGCTCACCGATTCATGTATTCGAATTGATCCTTGTTTTTGCCCTCTTTTCCTGATTTTCGATGCCTGATGGCTGTTTCATTCCATCAGAATTTCAGCCGGGCAGCCGTTTAAATGCTCACACTTCTTTTGGTGAAAATTCCTATCTATTTTTAAAATAATGACTTTAAGTGACTGGTAATCATACTCTGTTCTGCTCCGTTCTGAAATGTATCTAAAATTGAAAATCAAATATCCAAAATCAAAAGTTTTTCGGGGCATCTCCACATACTTTTGGTTTCAACGATCGTGGAAATCTGATTCAAAATATTGGGATGGGCTTTTCACATCGATTAAACTAATTCTAACTGGTCGCCTAAATGAATATTCAAATGAGGAAGATATTCTCCATTGTGAGTCTTTGCGGAGTTGTGTTGTTGTCGGGTTTATCCATTTCCTTTATTTCCTGCACTTCGGGTGCCAAGGCCGAAATGCCAAACTTCGTTTCAGACAGTTTGGTCGCTCACTTCGACTATTTTGCCTACAAAGGCGATGACGATTTTTATAAAGAAAACCCGCTTCCGGGTGATGATTATTATTATAACCCAATTCTGCCGGGTTGGTATTCCGATCCCAGTGTTTGTACCAATGGCACGGATTACTTTCTGGTAACCTCTACCTTTTCCTATTTTCCTGGTGTGCCCATTTTTCACAGCACCGATATGCTCAACTGGAAACAAGTTGGCCATATACTTGACCGGCCCGAGCAATTGCCACTTGACGGCCAGCGCACCAGTGAAGGTATTTTTGCGCCGGCAATCAGCTATAACCCGCACAACCAAACCTGGTACATGATCACCACCAACATTCGGCGTGGGAATTTCTATGTAAAAACCAAAGATCCGTTTGGCTCCTGGTCCGATCCCATTTGGTTGCCCGAGGTGGGCGGCATCGATCCTTCGTTCTTTTTCGACGAGGACGGCCAGGCGTACATTGTCAACAACGATGTCCCTGATGGCGGTTCAACTTACGAAGGACACCGTGCCATTCGCGTGATTCGCTTTGATGTTGAGGCCGATAAAACCATTGGCCCGAGCATGATGTTGGTCAATGGCGGTGTGAATTTGGCTGATAAACCCATTTGGATTGAGGGACCACACTTATACAAAATCAGCGGCAAATATTTTTTGATGTGCGCCGAAGGCGGAACCTCGGTTAACCATCGCGAGGTGATTTTTAAAGCTGATTCGCCCATGGGAGAATTTCAGCCGTGGAAGAAAAATCCGATACTAACCCAGTTGCATCTCGATCCGCAGCGTCCACGGCCGGTGACCAGCGCCGGACATGCCGATTTGATTCAAAAGACCAACGGTCAATGGTGGTCTGTTTTTTTGGCCTGCCGACCCATCGACAATGAATTTGAAAACCTGGGACGCGAAACGTTTCTGATGCCCGTGCGCTGGAGCAAGGATGGCTTTCCTTATATGACCATGGACGATGAGCTGGTGCCCCGGATTATTCAGATGGAGGGCGTGAAGCGCGCCGATTCACCGACCTTTGGAAACTTTGAGCAGCAGGATGATTTCGATACAACAAAATTGGGATTGGAGTGGATGAGCTTGCGTGGCACGGCCACCGACCTGTATTCGCTGAATGACAATCCGGGATTTTTGACCTTGACTTGTGCCGATGTGGCATCGAACGAATTAAAAACGCCCGCTTTTGTTGGCCGACGTTTGCAGCATCACCAGTTTGAGTGTGCCACCAAACTGTATTTTAATCCCCGGTCCGAGAGTGAAATGGCGGGCATGCTGATGTATAAAGACGAGCAGCACCAGTATTTGCTGGCTGTAGGGGCCGAAGGCAATCAAAAACAAATCAGCCTGAAAAAGATCAAAGGAAACGAGGTGGAAACACTGGCTGTAAAAGCCCTGCCTGACGCCGGCGGCCCGATTCATCTGAAAGTGAAATCAACAGGAACACATTTTAGTTTCCACTACGCGGTCGATAGCGAAGACTGGAATTTATTAGACGAAAATATCGATGCATTCTTTTTGTCAACTGCTCAATCGTACGGGTTTACCGGAACTACGATTGGACTGTATGCCAGCAGTAAATCTTACGAATTCAGTAATTAACCATCTATATACAATGATCTATGAAAAGTAATTATTAACCAAAAACTATGAACTTATGATGAAAGAATTTTTCAGTGAGATTTTATTATTTCATTCCCTCCTTTTTAGAGTTTGTATGGATTCCGGGGGAGACGGGTTCATGATTGTCGCCAGAGTTGGCAGTTGAGATCCTTCAGGAATTTTTGAACTTTTTATCAATTTAATTTGAGAACGTAATGAAGCAAACATTTAATTTCTTATCTAAAAAGAGATCCTTATTGACAGACATAAGGGTAAACCTATTGAAAGGCTTTATGCTTTTGTGGGTTGTATTGATTTCTCTTTCCGGATTTGCTCAGGATACCAAACTTGTAGAAGGAAAGGTATTGGACGAGCAGGGTAATCCGGTAATTGGCGCTACCGTAACGATTAAAGGAGTTACCGGAGTGGGCACAGCCACTGATTTTGACGGTGAGTTTTCACTTCGTGTACCATCGGATAACCAAACTCTTGTGATTTCATTTATTGGAATGGAAAGACAAGAAGTTGACGTAACAACAAGAAGTAACGTGACTGTGACTTTGGCTGAAGAAAGCCAGCAACTGGGCGAAACCATTATTGTAGGTTATGGCCAGCAAAAAAAGGAAAGTGTTGTTGGAGCCATTACGCAAACCACCGGTGAGGTGCTGGAGCGTTCGGCTGGTATTTCCAATGTTGGTTCGGCGCTGACGGGTAATCTCCCCGGTGTCATCACCATATCGAGTTCCGGTATGCCCGGAGAAGAAGATCCGATGATTTTGATCCGTTCGGCCAGCTCGTGGAACAACAGTGAGCCGCTGATCCTGGTTGACGGTGTCGAACGTCCGATGAGCAGCGTGGATATCAGTTCGGTGCAGTCGGTTTCGGTGTTGAAAGACGCATCGGCAACGGCTGTTTACGGTGTGAAAGGTGCCAACGGCGTAATTTTGATCACCACCAAACGTGGTAAAGAAGGTTCGGCCCGAATTGATGTATCGGCCAATATGACGGTGAAAGTGCCTTCGAAACTGCCGAACAAATACGATTCATATGACGCGTTGATGGCCCGCAACATTGCCATTGAACATGAGTTGGGCGTGTATCCTGATTCGTGGGAATATATTCGGCCTCAGTCAATTATTGAGAAATACCGCTATCCGGCAAACCTGGAGGAATTTGAACGCTATCCCAACGTGGATTGGCAGGATGAGCTTTTCAAGGATTACGCCATGTCATACAATGCCAACATCAATGTTTCGGGAGGTACCAAGTTCGTGAAATATTTTGCTGCGGCTGATTTTGTGCACGAAGGTGACCTTTTCCGGATTTTTGATAACGGACGTAATTATGATTCCGGGTATGGATATAACCGTGTGAATGTGCGAAGCAACCTGGATTTTCAGTTGACAAAATCAACTTTGTTTAAGGTTAACCTGGCGGGATCAAGCGGTGCCAAACAAAGTCCGTGGGGACAAACCAATTCGTCGGATTGGGCTGTTGCCCAGCAATGGGCTGGTGCCTATAACATTGCGCCCGATGTGTTTCGTCCGCAATACGCCGACGGTTCCTGGGGATTCTATCCCAACATTTCGAATGTGACCAACTCGGCAGCCAACCTGGCACTTGCGGGGGTAATGACTTCAACCACCACGCGTATCAATACTGACTTTATTTTGGAACAAGAACTGGATTTTGTAACCAAAGGCTTGAATTTTAGGGGAACGATTTCCTGGGATAATGCCTTTGTGGAAACCAATCGGGGTATCAATGACCTTTACAACGATGCCCAGCAAAAATGGATTGATCCGGCAACCGGGGTGGCAACCTTCAAAAAAGAATTCGAAAACAACAACAGGTTCGATTTCATGCAGGGGGTTTTGTGGAATATTAATGGTGGAGAGGTTCAAAACGGATCCACGCAACGTAACCTGGACTACCAGCTACAGTTAAACTGGGGCCGCGAGTTTGGCGAGCATAACTTAACAGCCATGGGATTGTTTAGCCGCAAGGAAAGAGCGATTGGCAGTATGATCCCGACTTTCCGCGAAGACTGGGCATTCCGTACAACCTATAATTATGCCTCGAAGTATTTCCTGGAATATAATGGCGCCTATAACGGGTCTGAAAAATTTAGTAAAGACTATCGTTTCGCCTTTTTTAACTCAGGTGCTGCCGGCTGGATGATTTCTGAAGAATCATTCATGCAATCGCTCCGGTTTTTGGACATGTTGAAAATCAGGGCATCCTACGGTGAAATTGGTGACGACTACGGAGACCGCTTCCTTTATATGACCCAGTGGGCCTATGGCGGGGCATCTTCGCTCGATTTGAACCAGGGAACCAGCCCCTACACCTGGTATCGCGAGGCTGCTGTGGGGAACCCTGATGTACGCTGGGAAACCGTTACAAAGTTCAACCTTGGTGCCGACTATGCCATTCTGGATGGCTTGTTTGCCGGTAGTGTTGAATACTTCCGTGATGACCGCAAAGATATCCTGGTGAGAGGTGGAGACCGCGCGGTTCCTTCCTATTTTGGAGCTACGCCTCCAACAGCCAACTTGGGACGCGTACGCACTGAAGGTTATGAAATTGAGCTACGCATAAACAAGGTATTGTCGAACGGACTGCGCCTTTGGGCTGAAATGAGCATGACCCATGCACAAAACGAAATTCTTGAACGCGACGACCCGGCATTGTTTGATGCCTACCGCAAGCAAGCAGGTTACAGCATTGGTCAAACAAGAGCTTATGTTGATGGTGGTTTTGTTAATACCTATGATGAACTGTATGGCAGCCCACAGCACGATACCAATGACGGATACAAAGTCCCGGGCGATTATTATGTCATCGACTTCAATGCCGATGGTGTTGTCGACACGAAAGACCTCGTTCCTTACGGGTATTCCAATGCTCCGCAAAATACCTACAACTCTACCTTTGGTGTTGAGTGGAAGGGATGGAGCGGATTTGTCCAGTTTTATGGTGTGAGCAACGTAACCCGCGAAGTTACACTGACCAGTTTTGGTAGCCAGCTCAATACCGTGTACGATATGGGAACCTGGTGGTCAATAGATCATCCCAATGCAGATGTAACCGTACCCCGTTGGTTATCACGACCAAGCTACAATAACGGAACGCAATATTTGTTCGATGGTTCTTACATCCGCTTGAAGAACGCAGAGATAGCCTACACATTCGACAAAGGATGGGTAAACAGCATCGGCTTTGGTGCCTTGAAGGTATTCCTGAATGGAAACAACCTTTGGGTGAAATCGAAAATGCCCGATGACCGTGAATCGAATTTCGCCGGAGGCGGAGGACAGGGAGCATACCCCACGATGAAGCGATATAATTTTGGTGTCAGATTTACATTATAATATTGAAAACAATGAGACAGATATATAAGACTCTTTTATGGGGCAGCTTGCTGTCCGTAACCTTGGGGCTTTTTTCCTGTGAAGACTATTTGGAGAAAGCGCCTGAATCGATTATCTCTGAGGAAGTTGCCTTTCAAAACTTTACGAATTTTCAGGGATTTATAGAGGAAATCTACAATTGTATCCCCGACAAGGAGAAAAAGTATTGGACTTCTTCCTGGAACTGGGGCGATGATGAACTATTCAACCTCGAAGGAAGCTTTCACATGACCAACCAAGTTGACCTTGGGAACTTCTGGGCCTGGCAAAATAATGCAGCGACTTGGTTTGATGATGACAATCCTTCCCCAACTTCAACCGACAAGTTCAGACATGGTTTATACGCACATGCCTGGTACGCCATCCGCAAGGCCAACATGGGGCTGGCCAACCTGGATTTACTAACGTCTGCTACGCAGGAAGAAAAGAACCTGATTGAAGGTCAGTTGTATTTCTTCCGCGCTTGGTGGCACTTCGAAATGATGCAATATCTTGGCGGACTGCCCTATGTTGAGGAGGTTTTACCTTCGCACGAAAAACCAACCTTGCCGCGCCTGACTTACCAGGAATGTGCGGACAAAGCCGGAGCTGATTTTGCCAGAGCTGCCGAATTGTTGCCAATCAACTGGGATAACACATCGGTGGGTGCAAGTACCTTGGGAAAAAACCAATTGCGTATCAATAAAATTATGGCCTTAGGCTATTTGGGTAAAAACTACTTGTGGGCAGGAAGCCCTTTGATGGTGCATGGCGCTCAAACCGGAGGTACCCAAACCTACAATTACGACGAAGCTTACTGCCGGAAGGCTGCCGACGCTTTTGGCGAATTGCTGGACCTGGTTGAAAGTGGACAAACACAATACGCCTTGGTCGAATTTGATTACGAAGATATCTACAATCACAAGAAAACCAGCACGGCGGCCAACAAGTACAGCGATATCTTTTATACAACTGGTCAAAACTGGTTAATGCCGGGATCAACAGAAGCCATTTTCCGTGGTCCTTCAACCGATTCAAACGGAAGTAACTGGAACACAACCAAAACCTTTGGGCCAAAAGTGCAAGGGCTTGTTGAGCATGATAACATTATTCACCACCCAACAGCCAACTACGTGAATAACTATGGTATGGCCAATGGTTTGCCTTTGAATGATCCCGATTCCGGATTTGATCCTGAGTATCCGTTCCGCGATCGCGATCCGCGTTTCTATCACGATATCGTATTTGATGGCTTTAAGTACATCAATTCAACCATGCCAGCCAATATGGAGTACCTGCGTTACACTGGCCTGCATACCGGCGGAACCATGAGGAATGCTGCTGATGGAAGCCGTACCGGGTATTTTATTCAGAAGTTGGTGCCGCATACGGCAAACAAGTATGATGGTGCTTACAACTGGAGTTTCAACATGCATACCTATTTGCCATACATGCGCTTGGGCGATATTTACACCATGTATGCCGAAGCTTGTGCCGCTTTTGGTGGTGCCAGCGGTAAATCAAGCAAGTTCTCTAAAACTGCTGAAGAGGCCATCAATACCCTCCGCGACCGCGTAGGTGCAGGGCATGTTCATGCATCCTACACTTCCGATCGCACAAAATTTATTGATGAAGTGAGAAGAGAGCGTGCCGTGGAATTGTCATTTGAAGGTTTCCGTTTTAACGACTTGCAGCGCTGGTTGTTGCTCACCGAGTATCCTTACAATGTGAAAACCTCGCATGAGTTTGACCGTGTGGAAAGCGATGATTTCTATAAGGAAAATGATCCCCGCGATGCCAAGGTGGCCAACTTCAGAGAGGAAGTTATTTTAACACGTCAATTTGGAACAAAACACTATTGGTTCCCACTGAAGATTGATGATACCTCCATGTATCCGGAATTCGGGCAGAACCCAGGATGGTAATCCAAAGTGAGTTAAAGTATTGTATAACAATAAATGAATAAACAATGAAACATATACAAACAAGATTCATTTTATTTGCAATGTTTGTTCTCTTCCCCTTTCTGATGGAAGCGCAAACATTGGCAGAAAATGAAACTGATTCGCTAAATACCGATAAAGACCAGCTGGTGCAGGTATCTTATCGTAAGGTAGCACAAAGTGACCTTCTGGGAGGTGTTTCGGTCGTCAATCTTGAAGAGTTGATGAAGAAGAACTATAACACGTATAGTTTGGACAATATGCAAGGCTATATTGGCGGTTGGAATGGAAACTCTTTGTGGGGTATGGGCGAATACCTGGTACTGGTTGATGGAATTCCACGCGATGCCAACAACGTGGTGCCAACTGAAATTGAGCAGATCACATTTTTGAAAGGCGCTTCTGCCGTGGTGCTTTATGGTAGCCGTGCTGCCAAAGGGGTGGTTTATATTTCCACAAAGCGAGGAACAACCGGACCGCTGCAAATTAATGTTCGGGCCAACACAGGCTATCATGTGTCAAAGAGCCATCCTAAATATTTAGGTTCAGCCGAGTATTTGACCCTGTATAACGAAGCGCTGATTAATGATGGAACTGATCCGGATCGAGTTTGGGCCGGGCAGCTTGGTGGTACAACGCAGGAAGAGATTTATAAGTTTGCTTCGGGCAACAATCCTTACCGTTTTCCGAATGTCGATTTCTATTCATCCGATTATCTGAAGGAAGCTTACAACCGTACGGATGTAACGACTGAGATTTCAGGTGGAAACGAACGCGCCCATTTCTATACAAACATTGGTTATTACAATCAGAAAGATGTATTTGCGTTTGGCGAAGCGGAGAATAACAATACCAGCCGCCTGAATATTCGTGGAAACATCGACTTGATGTTAAACGATGCCATCAGTGCATACATCAATGCCAATGCCACGTTTTACGATGCCAAAAGCGCCAATGCCAGCGGTGATAATTACTGGGCATCGGCTGCCAACCTGCGTCCGAACCGGGTAGCTCCCTTAATTCCATTGAGCTATATTGATCCGAATGCTTTAAGTTCGTGGAACCTGGTCAACAATAGTCGCAACATTATTGGCGGTGAATATTTTCTGGGTGGTACACAAACGGAGTTGAATAATATATTTGCCGACTATTATGCAGGCGGCTACAGCAAATGGACCAGTCGTCAGTTCCAGTTTGATACGGGAATCGATTTCGATTTGGCCAGTGTACTGGAAGGACTGTCTTTTCATACGCAGTTTGCGGTTGATTACGCCACTTCATACAGCACTTCTTACAACAACAGCTATGCGGTTTTTGCGCCATCATGGTACAACTACAATGGTACCGATGTGATTGCCGGACTAACGAAGTATGGTAATGACGAAAGTTCGGGCGTGCAGAATATTGGTGGCAGTACCAGCCGGCAAACCATTGCTTTTTCTGGTTACTTCAACTACGAAACTTCCATCAACAAGGCACATCATTTCAACGCGATGTTGATTGCTGCTGGTTACCAGCAGACCATGTCGGAGGTGTATCACCGCACCAGCAATGCCAACCTGGCCCTGCAGTTGGGATACAACTATTTGGGTAAATATTATGCCGATTTCGGTTTAGCCGGAGTGCATTCGGCCAAGTTGCCCGACGGGAACAGAGGCGCACTTTCTCCTTCACTAACCTTGGGTTGGAAACTGAGCGAGGAAGACTTCCTGGCCAGCTCATCGGTAGTTGATGATTTGGTACTGAGCGTTTCAGCAAGTAGCCTGAATACAGATTTGGATATTGAAGAATATTACATGTACGAAGCAAACTTCAACCAGTCTGACGGTGCCTGGTGGGGTTGGTACGATGGCGCGGTAGAGCGCTCAACCAACTCACGGCGCGGTGCCAACGATGATTTGGGCTTCATTAAGCGCAAAGAACTTTCGGCCAACCTGAAGGCTTCGTTGTGGAACAAAAAGGTGGTTGCCAATGCGTCGGTTTTTGTCAATACCATGGAAGGTTTGATCATTGAGCCCATGACCTTGTATCCAAACTATTTCTTTACCTACTGGCCCGATGCTTCTTTCATTCCAAATGTGAACTACAACAACGATAAGCGCACCGGATTTGATTTCAGCGTAAACTACAACAAGCAAATCGGCGAAGTTGACTTGACCCTGGGGGTTGCCGGAACTTACTATACAACCGAAGCCACGCAGCGCGATGAAAACAATGAGTTTGCTTACCAAGATCGCCAGGGACGTCAGATCGATGGAATCTGGGGATTGCAGTCAGCAGGCTTGTTCCAAAGCGCGGAAGAAGTTGCGAACTCTCCGGAGCAGACCTTTGGTGGTACCGTAAAAGCGGGAGATATCAAATACATTGATCAGAATGACGACAACCGGATCGATGACAAGGATGTGGTTTATTTAGGACGCGCCGGTTGGAGTGGCGCCCCATTGACAACGGGTGTGAACCTGACCGCAAAATGGAAGAACTTCACCTTGTTCGCCTTGGGTACCGGTAACTTCGGCGCCTATGCCATGAAAAACAGTTCTTACTATTGGGCTTTTGGCAATCGTAAATATTCCGAAATCGTACGCGATCGTTGGACCGAGGAAACCAAGGCCACAGCCACTTACCCACGTTTGACAACCGAAAGCGGAAGCAACAACTTCCGGGACTCTGACTTCTGGATGTATAAAACAGATCGTTTCAACCTGGCTAAGGTGCAGCTCACCTACGATTTGCCGAAGAACGTGTTGACGAATTTCCTGTTTCACGAAATTTCGACTTATGTCAGCGGATCCAACTTGTTAACCATCTCTGAGGAACGCGATGTTCTGGAGTTGAATACAACGAGCGCTCCTCAAACACGATTCTATAATATCGGTATCAAAGCCGTATTTTAATGAAAGAAAAAATAAGAATTAAGTTATGAAAAATATATCAATACTTTTGGTTCTTGTACTTCTGTTTTCATCGTGCGACGATTTGTTCGAACCCGCGCTGGAGAATAACCGGGGGCTCGAAGCTATGTACAACGAACCTACTTATGCGCAGGGCATTTTGGCCAATGGCTATCTCCTGCTTCCCTACTCATCGGCACCCAATAGCGATGTGGCAACTGATGATGCGGTGACCAACGACAATAGCAACAATTACCTGGCTATGGCTACGGGTTCGTGGACAGCAAACAATAACCCGCTGTCGCAATGGCAAGCGCGCAGAAACGCCATTCAATACCTGAATTTGTTCCTGGCCAATGTCGATCAGGTGGTATGGAGTAAAGACGAAGTGATCAATACCATGTATTACGATCGCTTAAAAGGTGAGGCTCTTGGTTTGCGTGCTTTACAAATGTATCACTTGTTGCTGACGCATGGCGGATGGACACAAGATGGCAGGCTGCTGGGTGTACCGGTACTGACTGAGCCTGAAAATGCGGCTTCAGACTTTAACTTGCCGCGGAATACCTTCCAGGAGTGTGTCGATCAGATTATGGCTGATGCCGAAGATGCCATTGCGTTGTTACCACTCGACTATGGCGACATTGCCAATGCGCAGGTGCCACAGAAATACCAGGCTTTGGGTGTAACCAATGCCGGCGACTACAACCGGGTGAATGGAACCCACATGAAGGGGCGTATTTCCGCTCGAATTGTTGAGGCCGTGCGTGCACAGGTTGCCTTGCTGGCGGCCAGCCCGGCATACAGTGCAGGAACCGAGGTTACCTGGGAAGATGCCGCGAACCATGCCGCTACAGTACTCGATCGCATTGGTGGCGTGAGTGGCCTGGCCCAAAATGGCGGAACCTGGTATGTGAAAGAAGAAGTGGACAACCTGGCTTCAGGAGCAACACCTGCCGAAATCATCTGGAGAGGTGATGTTGGGCAGAGCATTACCCTCGAAGCCGACAATTTTCCTCCTTCGCTGTTTGGCCTGGGCCGCGTTAATCCAACCCAAAACCTGGTCGACGCATTCCCAATGGTGAATGGGTACCCCATTTCCGATCCGGCCAGCGGTTTTGATCCTGCGAATCCTTATGCTGATCGCGATCCGCGCTTGTCAAAATACATCGTTTTAAACGAAAGCGTGCAAGGACCGAACAACAGCGTCATTGTAACCGGAACTTACGGAACGAACAACGACGCCCTGAACCGCGAGAGTGGACGATCTACCCGCACCGGCTACTATTTGCGTAAGTTGCTGCGTAAGGATTGTAACCCGAACCCGGAATTTAACACCGAGCAAAAACACTACAACGCACGCATCCGTTATACCGAGATTTTCCTGGCGTACGCCGAAGCGGCCAACGAAGCCTGGGGACCCACAGGAACGGGTGGAAATGCTTACTCAGCATACGATGTGATTAAGGCCATTCGCGAAAGAGCGGGCATCGGAATCGATAATGACGATGAATACCTGGATATGGTGAACGGCGATAAAGACGCGATGAGACAATTGATCAGAAATGAGCGTCGTCTGGAACTCTGTTTCGAAAACCATCGCTTCTGGGATCTTCGTCGCTGGAAAGTAGCCAACCTGAATGAAACCGCGCGTGGTTTGCAAATTGAAAAGCCAGGTAGTACATTGATCTATACACCGATCAATGTCGAAGCCAGAGACTACAAAGATTATATGTATCATGGCCCAATTCCTTATGGCGAAGTTCAGAAATGGACAAACCTGGAACAAAATGCGGGCTGGTAATTGATTAATGATAAATATTGAAAGATATGAAACAGTTTAAGTTTTTATGGATATTAGCTGTCGGACTCTTGACATTAACGATGGTATCTTGCGAAAATCAGGATATTGAGTTTCCGGACTTCGACTACAGCACGGTGTATTTTGCATACCAGTATCCTGTGCGCACCGTTGTGTTGGGCGAGGATATCGTGGACAATACACTTGACAACGAGCATAAAGTAAAGATTTATGCCACCATGGGAGGTGTTTACGAAAATACGAAGCGTATTGATATCGACATTGCGGTGAACAACGGGTTGACAAATAACCTGTTTTTTGGAGACGGTTCTCCGGTTCTGCCCATGCCTTCAAACTATTACACCTTGGCGGCCGACCAAATCACTTTGGATGGCACCCTCCAGGATGGTGTTGAAGTGCAGCTGACCGACGCTTTTTTCGCCGATCCGCTGGCCTTGACCAATACTTATGTGATTCCTTTGCAAATGACAAACGTGTCCAACGCCGACTCCATCCTTTCCGGAGTGGCCAAGTTTGATGGCGCGGTCAGGGGCAATATTGCTGACTGGGATGTTCAGCCCAAGGATTATGTGCTGTACTGCGTGAAATTCATCAACCCCTGGCATGCCAACTATTTACGCCGCGGCGAGGATGTGATCGTTAAAGATGGGGTGACTTCAACGGTTGTGAGGCACGCCGATTATGTAGAGAACGACGAAGTGGTTCATTTGAGCACGGTGGCATTAAACGCCCTGCAGTTTCCGATGGATTACACCAGTAAAGAAGGTCACGACTTAAAACTGAAAGTGAAATTGAATTTTTCTGAAAATCAGGAAGTGTCAGTTGCGCCGTTTGAGTCATCTTATCAACTCAACGATACAGTTCGGGTCTATAACATCACCGCAACAGGAAACGGCGAGTTCGTTAAAGATGGAGAAAAGAAAAGTTGGGGTAATATGGACAGAGACGCCTTGTATTTGGACTACGATATCAGTTATGAAGTGGAAATCAAGTATCCGATCTTAGCACTGCCCGACGATGTCCAGCAGGTGTCGTATAGCACCGTCGATACATTGGTTGTGCGTGACCGGGGTGTGGCCATGGAAACATTTTCGCCCTCGTATGTAGTTAACTAACCGCTTAAATTGAGATACTATGAAATATTTAAATAAATTTTGGCTGGGTGCTGTGGCTGTATCGCTGTTGGCATCTTGCGTTGAAGACAGCTTGCTTGACTACCCGGTCGAAAAGCCGGAAAGCCTTGCCAAGCTGGAATACCTGAATGATTACGATGTCCTGAAATCGTATGTTGACCGCAGCGCCAATCCCGACTTCAAGTTGGGAGCAGGCGTGTCGGTCGATGGGTTTAACAACAAGGGAGTTGTTTATAGTCACATCGTCTCCAACTTCGACGAAGTGACTGCCGGCTGGGAAATGAAGCACGGCGGCATTGTGCAGGACGACGGAAGTTTAAACCTGGCAAGGGTTTCGAACTTCATCACAACAGCTCAAGAAGCTGGAATCACCATCTACGGACATACCTTGGCCTGGCATGCCAACCAGAATGCTAAATATCTGAACAGTATTATTGCTGATCAGGAAATTGAAGTTGATCCGGATGCAACTGTTGAGGTAGTTGATGGTACTAAGGATTATGCTGTAGAAGGGTTTACCGGCTGGGTTGGTGGACCTGTTACGCCCGTGGTTCAGGATGGCAGATTAGTGGTAACCAATACCGAAGCCCAACCTAACTTTTGGGATATTCAATACCATGTTGCAAGTGGTATTCCTACAATAGTAGGCACCAATCACAAGGTGACTTTACGCATCAAAGGTTCTACTGCCGGAGAATTCACCCTGGCTTTGGGAACTTGGGGAAATACTGATAATAAAACTATTTCAATTACAGAGGAATGGCAAGAAGTCACGGCAGAGTTTATCGGTCTTGTTGATAATAGCTTCGTCATGATACAATCAGGACACTATGTGGGAACCTATGAAATTGAATGGGTGAAAGTGACACATCAAGAAGCTCCATCTGTTAAAGTACCGAGATATATTTACGAGAGTGATTTTTCCGATGGAGAGCCATTAGGGGGATGGGGCAATGGATCTACTCGAACGGTTGTAGATGGAGAAATGTTGATGGTTAATCCTTCTGTGGTTAATTTCTGGGAAGTCCAGGCAGCGATCGATTTTCCAACCCCTTTAGTGAATGGAGAAACCTATTTTCTAAGCATGAAAATCAAAGGTAGTGCCGCAGGATCTGTACGCCCTGGATTTCAAGATCCTAGCAATTACTCTTCCGGGGGTGATTTTAGTACGATAGGTTTTAATACCGAGTGGAAGGAAGTTACTGTTCAAACAACCGTAACAAAAGAAACAGCTACTCGTTTCTTGTTCAGTTATGGTGATTTTGCAGGAACTATTTATATCGATGATCTTAAGCTCTATTTTGAAGAGTCTGCTAATAGCGTACCATTGACACCCGAAGAAAAGGCTGATACCCTTTCCTGGGCTTTGGAGAACTGGATTGCAGGAACGCTGGAAGTGACCAAAGAATACGTAAAAGCCTGGGATGTGGTGAACGAGCCCATGGATGATGGCAATCCGTATGAATTGAAAACCGGTGTTGGCAAAACAGATATGGCTGCCGATGAATTCTACTGGCAGGATTACCTGGGCAAAGACTATGCGGTGATGGCTTTCAACCTGGCACGCCAATATGGTAGCCCGGATGATATCCACTTCATCAACGACTACAACCTGGAATACAACATCGATAAATGTAAAGGTTTGATTCAGTATGTTGAGTACATCGAAGCGGCAGGAGCACAGGTCGATGGCATTGGTACGCAAATGCACATCAACGTCAATTCCGATAAGGACAAAATTGTTGAGATGTTCGAGCTGCTGGCTGCTACCGGCAAGCTGATCAAAGTGTCGGAACTGGATATGGGTGTTGGTGTTCCAACCTCTGAAGCGACGGATGAGCACTACATTGCCCAGGCCGAAATGTACCAGTTTGTGGTTGAGAAATACTTTGAAATTATTCCGGCCAATCAGCGTTACGGCATCACCATTTGGAGCCCCTTGGACAGCCCAACAGGTTCCGGCTGGAGAGCTGGCGAGCCGATCGGCTTATGGACCGAAGGTTACTACCGCAAACGGGCTTATGCCGGTTTTGCTGATGGACTTTCAGGAAATTAACATGGCTTGATTTGAAATAGGTAATGAAAGGGGCAGTCTGTAGTGGATTGCCTCTTTCTTTTTCCGCCATGCTGCACCCGGTTTTACCGAAAATTATAAGCCGCATGGTTCCGACCTGGCGTTGTTTGGTATTTCTGGCTTTGGGACTGAAAACCGCTTGCCAGTTCCAGTCATAGACCACCGGTTTGTACGATTTAAAAGCCACGTGTGAGTCCGCCAAAAGTCACGTGTGACTTTGCCCAGAGTCACGTGTGATTTCAGTCAAAGTCACGTGTGACTTTTCTCAAAACCACGTGTGACTTTTTCATCACTTGCGCACCCAGTTTGACCGAATATCATAAGCCGCATAATTCCGACAGTCATTGTTTGGTGTTTCTGTTCCAACCCGAATCCTGAAACTGCGACCGAAGGGAGTCCTGATAGAATCGGGAAAACCCTGAAACCTCATGCCTGACAAGCCTTTCAGCCTGCCGAACCACGCCAGCTAACACACGGGAATGACCTGCTAAAAGACGGAAACCACTTGCTAAATGATGGGGATAGCCTGCTAAAGGACGGAAATCGTCTGCTAAAACACAGAAATCGTCTGCTAAAACCCGGAAACTGTCTGCTAAATCACGGAAATCGCTTGCTAAACGACGGAAATCGCCTGCTAAAACCCGGAAATTGTTTGCTAAAACCCGGAAATCGTCTGCTAAAACACAGAAATCACTTGCTAAAACCCGGAAATCGTCTGCTAAAGGACGGTCAAAGTTTGCAGAATTTACCGGATGCCTTCCTATTGGGGTCCCACAACATGCGACAAGAAGCCAGCTCCCGGCTAAGCGGGCCCACCCTCCGGCTAATGATCGGTTTAAGCCTCACTTCAACATGGGAATGGATCACACAAAAAGTAAAATCCGGCTGATAAGCCAACGCATAATACTATTTGGAAAATCAGCCTGCTTTTTTGTGGTTTCTTATCAATCTTCATTTTTAGAAACTGTTTAAATTCTGATTGAACCCACTTTGGGGTTCTCAAACATATTTGTTCGTATACCCCCGGTTTCACCGGAGGCTATTCATATTGAAGTCCTTCGGACTTGTGCTTACTAAAAACCCAGAATGGGTTTAATTTGAATAACCGTGGGTGTTAACCCGCGGTAAATGAGGGATGTAATACAACAACCCTGTAAGGGTTGAACAGGAATACAATTTGAACAAACCGAATTTAAACAGCCTCTAAGTCTACCCCAATGCTGAATTGATCCCAATTGTATCTTAAATTGTAAATCAAATGTCTCAATTTTAAATGAATTTGGCTGCTGCAACTTTACTTTTGATAGTGGGGAATAGTAACCGTGTTTCCCGCATGGTAGCCAATGGCTTTTCAGACCCAATAAAATTCGAACCTAAACGAAATGATTGACTCACAAAAATATTTGAAGTGGATAACCCTTGGAATCGTACTTTTCCTTGCCGCTTGCTCCAAAGATTCTGATGAACCGCTCGTTTTACCAGCATCGCTGTCCTTTGTCGAAAATACCTTGCCAACCGATGAGCTGTCGGTGGAGGAAGGTACTGTGACTTTTGACGTGGAATGGGCGCACACCAAATGGACCGTTAAAGCGGGCGATGCCGTCGCTGGACAAAAATTTATCACGAAACTGTCGCCCGCTTTGGCCGGTTCAACCGAAGAAGCGAAAACCCGCACAACGGTGTCGCTCACGTACTGGTCCAACACCACGCACACGGTTAATCGCCAAAAACTGATTCTCAGCTCAACAACTGAAAACATAAGTGATACCATCATCATCAGCCAAGCCGCCAAACCGGTGCAGCCCATCAACGTCACCTTCGACCCAAATACCACTTATCAAACCATATCGGGCTTTGGCGGGGCCAACATGATTTGGGGAACCGATTACCTCACTGAAACCGAGTTGGATTTGGCTTTTGGAACCGGCGACACCGACATGGGACTTTCCATTTACCGGGTGCGCCTGTCATCCAGTAAAAACGATTGGGAAGGCTTGGTCAACTCCATCAAAGGAGCCAACCAACGGGGCGCAACCGTGCTGGCCAGTCCGTGGTCGCCTCCTGCTATATGGAAAAGCAACAACTCCACCAGTGGCGGCGGCTATTTGCTGCCGGAGCACTACGCCGACTTTGCCGATTACATCAACGAGTTTATTCAGTTTATGGCCGACCGCGGCGCAACAGTCGATGTGGTTTCCATTCAGAATGAACCCGACTGGCAGGTAACTTATGAAGGTTGCGAATACACCTTCGAGGAGATGTTCAACTTTGTGAAAAACCACGCTGGCACCATCCAGGGAGCCAAAGTGCTGGCGGCTGAGTCCCTGAACTCGAACCATGCTTATACCGATCTGATCATGAACGATGCGCTTGCCAATAAGAATCTGGATATCGTTGGCGGCCACTTGTATGGATCGGGTTTGGCCACTTATCCCTTGGCTGAGCAAAAGGGCAAGGAAATTTGGATGACCGAACACCTGCTCAATCTCAATAGTGGGAACAACCCGGCAAACTGGACCGAAAATACCGATGTGACGACCATTTGGAACGAAACCATGGAGATGGTTAAGGAGATTCAAACTTGCATGAGTTATAACTGGAACGCCTACATTTGGTGGTACATCCGTCGCTATTATTCCTTTTTGGGTGATGGCGAGCGTGGAACCAACCGGGGACAGATTTTGAAAAGAGGCTATGCCATGTCCCAGTTTTCCAAGTTTATCCGGCCCGGCTATGTTCGGATCAAGACGCAAATCGAAAATTCAACGACAGGACTGATGATTACCGCTTATGAAGGCGAAAATGAACTAATCGCGGTCATTGTTAATCCAAACAGTTCAGCGGTGCCCGGGGTCACGCTGCAGGCTCCTTCAACCGGAGCATCGGCAGTGGCTTATACTACCTCCGAATTTGTAAACCGGGAAATGGAACCGCTTACCGCGGAGAATGACAAATTTTTGTTGGAGGTTCCGGCCAGCAGCGTGACAACGGTTGTATTCAGTAATTAGAATTTATTCAGATGAACCTGATCAAATAGAAATGAAAGCCGGAGGGAAAATAACAATGAAGCTGATCTTATTACTAATGACGGCCGCTTTGGGAGTAAGTTCATTGGCCCAGGAAATTCCGCTGGTTTATGCGGTTGAAAATACGGGTGCTGCCTTTCCGGCACCGGTGTTGCCCGACACCAGCCAGCTGCCGGCTATCGAGCCGCTGACTGATCCTTTTGCCTGGTCTGACGGAAGTGGACGGTCAACCGACTTTGCCGATTGGAGCCGCCGCCGTGCAGAGATCGGCGCTGAAATTCAGCATTATGAAATCGGCCCAAAACCCGCTCGCCCGAATCATCTGACGGCCAGCTTTTCGGCTCAGGATAGCTTGCTTACCGTGATTATTATTGAGAATAAGGACACACTCATCCTCTCTTCGAAAGTAATTCTCCCAAAGGGCGAAGGCCCTTTCCCTGCGGTGATTGGTGTTGGCCGGCCGTCGGGCAGTCTTCCGCCGGATATTTTTTCCAGCCGCGAGATTGTCCAGATCGCTTTTAACTTCAGCCAGGTGATGGCTCACCAGCAAAAGCGGGGCAGCGAGCCAATCAACAAACTGTATCCCGATCTTTCGAACATGGGTGCCTACAGTGCCTGGTCGTGGGGCGTCAGCCGTTTGATTGATGGATTGGAACTGGTGCAGGATGAGCTTCCGGTTGACTTGAAGCATCTGGCTATTACAGGCTGTTCATTTGCCGGAAAGATGGCGCTGTATGCTGCTGCATTTGACGAGCGCATTGTGCTGACCATTGCCCAGGAATCGGGTGGGGGCGGTGCGGCTGCCTGGCGGGTTTCGGAAACCTTGGGCAATGTCGAAACGCTTGGACGAACCAGCCATGTGTGGTTTATGGAAAGCATGTTTCAGTTTAGCAAGGCCGTATCAAAACTTCCCTTCGATCATCACGAACTGATGGCCATGGTGGCACCACGCGCCTTGCTGGTTCTTGGAAACCCCGATTATGAATGGTTGGCCGATGAGTCGGGCTATGTTTCGTGCCAGGCAGCCAAAAGGGTTTGGGAAACCTTTGGAATAGCTGACCGCTTTGGCTTCTCCATTGTCGGAAATCATGGGCACTGCCAGCTTCCGGATGTCCAGTATCCCGAAGTGGAAGCTTTTGTGGACAAGTTCCTGTTGGGTGACACAAACGCTGATACCGATGTTGAAGTTCACCCGTTTGATGAGGTGGATTATTCGAGATGGACCGCCTGGTGGGGAACCGGCAAACCGATTTTGAAGGAATTAGATTCGGATGAATAGTCAATTTTGTTGACGAGTCACAAAACTAAAATATGAAGACTGTGAATTACACATATGTACGAAAAATGATCATAAGCAGTGTGTTGGCACTGGCCTTTGTGTGCTTGTCGATTGCCACGATGGCCCAATATGGGCACACTTATGTTTCATTGGATGATGAGGTCGGTGGTTTCGCTATTTCGGGAGATCATCAGACAGCGCCCATTCTGATCGATGCGGACGATTACCCGGGAATAGCCGCTGTGGCCGGCTGGTTTGCCAACGATATAAAAATGGTTACAGGGCAGTCGCCAGAGATTCTTCAGTCCGAAATGCCCGGCACCGGTCAGGTGGTTTTGGTCGGAACAATCGGCAAAAACAAGTGGATCGACCAATTGGCAGCTGAAGGAAAACTGGATGTGTCGGACCTGAAAGGCCAGTGGGAGAAAAGCCTGACCCAGGTTGTTGAACATCCGTTTTCCGGAGTTGAAAAAGCACTGGTTTTGGCCGGAAGCGATAAGCGTGGAACCATTTATGCCATGTTGAATCTATCACGCGAAATGGGTGTTTCGCCCTGGTATTGGTGGGCCGATGTTCCGGTTGATCAGCACGAAGCCGTGTATGTCAGACCGGGCCGGTTTGTCACCGAAAGCCCGAAAGTGAAATACCGTGGCATTTTTCTGAATGACGAAGAACCTGCTCTTGGAGGCTGGGTTCGCGAAACCTTTGGCGGATTTAATCACAACTTCTATGAAAAGGTGTTTGAACTGATTCTTCGGCAACGAGGAAACTTTCTGTGGCCGGCCATGTGGGGCAAAGCTTTTTACGACGATGATCCGGAGAATGGGCGCCTGGCCGATGAACTGGGCATTGTGGTGAGTACTTCGCATCATGAACCTTTGGGCAAAGCCCATGTAGAATGGGACCGCTACGGATCGGGAGCCTGGGACTACAGCAAAAATCCCAAGGTGCTGACCGATTTCTGGACCCAGGGCATGGAGCGCATGAAAGATTATGAAACGGTGGTCACCGTTGGGATGCGTGGCGATGGTGACGAGGCCATGAGCGAGGGAACCAATATCGCGCTGTTAGAGAAAATTGTAAACGACCAGCGCAAAATCATCAGCAAGGTGACGGGAAAAAAAGCAGAAGAAACGCCGCAGGGTTGGGCTTTGTACAAGGAAGTGCAAGACTACTACGATAAAGGTATGCGGGTGCCCGACGATGTGACTTTGCTGCTTTGCGATGATAACTGGGGCAATGTGCGGAAGTTGCCCGATTTGAATGCTCCGCCCCACCCCGGGGGATTCGGAATGTACTACCATTTTGACTATGTGGGAGGTCCGCGAAACTATAAATGGATCAACGTCAGTCAAATTCAGCGGGTGTGGGAGCAAATGAACCTGACCTACAGTCATGGTGTTGACCGGATTTGGGTGGTGAACGTTGGCGATCTGAAACCGATGGAATATCCCATCAGCTTCTTTTTGGATATGGCCTGGGATCCCACCCGGTTCAACGCGCAAAACCTGTTGCAACATACCGAAGATTGGTGTGCCGAACAGTTTGGAGAAAAATATGCCAAGGAGGCAGCGCGCATCATTAATCTTTATACAAAATACAACCACCGGGTAACGCCCGAATTGCTGAACGCTAAAACCTACAGCCTGGAAAATTATAATGAGTTTGAGCGGGTACGCAACGACTACCTGGATCTGGCACTGGATGCTTTGCGTTTGTACAACCTGATTCCGAACAAATACAAGGATGCCTTCGACCAGCTGGTGCTTTTCCCGACCAATGCCTGCTCGAACCTGTATGAAATGTATTATGCCGTGGCTAAAAATCATCAGCTGGCAGCTGAAAATAAGCCCGAAGCAAACCATTGGGCCGATGTGGTGAAAGCGTGTTACGATCGTGATTCATTGCTCACTGTTCATTACAACCAGCAAATTGCTGATGGCAAGTGGAACCACACAATGGATCAGATCCGCATCGGTTATACTTACTGGCAGGAACCCCGGCAGCGAAAAATGCCCCAAGTAAAAAGAGTGGATGTGCCGGTTGTGCCCAATGAAGAACTGGTGTTCAAAGAAGCGGAAGGTTATGTGTCCATCGAAGCCGAAAACTTCCAGCTTTCACAAGGAACCGAAAAAATACGCTGGGAAGTGATTCCCGGTTTGGGCAAAACTGCTTCCGGTGTAACCACCTTTCCGCAAAACGAATATCCGCTTGAAAATGATCCGGTTTATCTGGAATATGCCATTGATTTTGAATCAACCGGAGAGTTTGACGTGCAGGTGCTGGTTTCAACCACACTGAATTTCAACGCCAATAAAGGCTTACGGTATGCCATTTCGTTTGATGGCGGCGAAGAACAAATTGTCAATATCAACGGCGCGTATCGGGGCGAGTTGGGCGAATGGCAGGCTACCCGCATTAACCAAACATCAACCAAACATCCGATTGAAAAAGCCGGTTTGCACCGTTTGCGTATTCGTGTGCTGGAGCCCGGCATCGTGCTGCAAAAAATACTGATTGACACCGGAGGTTTGAAGCCCAGCTATTTGGGAGCACCTCAGAGTAAACGAATAAAACAATAAACAATGAATCAAAACAAGTTAGCTTTTAGCCTAATCGTACTCCTTCTGGTTGCCCTGATTCCATTTCAGTCGGAGGCAGCGGTAAAATTGCCCCGGCTGGTAAGTGATGGCATGGTTCTTCAGCGCGACCAGCCGCTGAAAATCTGGGGTTGGGCCGATCCTTCGGAAAAAATCAAAGTCGAATTCGTTGGGGAGAACTACCAAACCAAAGCAGATAAAAAAGGAAACTGGCAGGTGGAACTTCCGGCGATGAAAGCCGGCGGGCCTTATACGATGAAGATAAATGACATTGAAGTCAGCAATATTATGCTTGGCGACGTTTGGCTGGCTTCGGGTCAGTCGAACATGGAACTGCAAATTCGCCGGGTAATGGATTTGTACGCCGACGAAATCAGGCAGATTGACAATCCAAACATCCGGCTGTTCCGCTCGTCCACACGCAAGGAGCCAGATACGGCGCAGGCCGATTATCCCGATGGCTCGTGGTTGCCAGCAACGCCCGAAAATATCATGGACTTTTCGGCTGTCGCTTATTTCTTTGCCAATGAATTGTACCAAAAATATCAGGTGCCAATTGGCATGATCAGCACAGCCATTGGCGGCTCTCCTGCCGAAGCCTGGTTAAGCGAAGAGCCGGTAACGGAATACCTGGATCGATGGCTGGCCAATCAGGCCCGGGTTGATTCTATTCGAGCCAAACGCATAGCCGAAGAAGGCGAAACGCCTCCGTTTAACTGGGGATTGGAAGTCAATAAAAACGATCCGGGTGTTGGCCGTTGGTCAAAAGCGGACGTGGATGTTTCCGGCTGGCCCACCATTTCATTGCCGGGCTATTGGTCAGATAAAGGCGTGGAATTGCGCAACGGATCCATCTGGTTTTATAAGGAGTTTGAAGTGGCCGATTCGCTGGCTGCAAAGGAAGCCATTCTTCGCCTGGGACGCATCATCGACAGCGACTCAGCTTTTGTAAACGGCACCTTTGTGGGCACCATTTCCTACCAATATCCTCCGCGGATTTACACGGTGCCGGAGGACGTGTTGAAACCGGGAAAAAATAAGCTGATGGTTCGCGTGTTCAGCCAGGGCGGACGCGGCGGCTTTGTGGAAGAAAAACCCTACGAACTGCGGATTGGCAAGCAAACCATTGATTTGACCGGCGATTGGAATTACCAGATCGGCGCGGTGCTGAACCCGCCTCGTGGACTGGGCGGCGGTGGGTTTAAGCCGGGAGGTTTATACAACAGCCTGATTCATCCCGCACTGGACTACAGTCTCAAGGGCGTAATCTGGTACCAGGGCGAAACCAATGCCGGACGCGGAATGGAATACCGGCAGCTTTTCAAGGATTTGATTACCGATTGGCGCGAGCAATTCGAACAGCCCGAGCTGCCATTTTTGTTTGTGCAACTGGCCAATCTCGGAATCCCAAACAAACAGCCGGTTGAAAGTGGCTGGGCCACCCTGCGCGATGCCCAACGCCGGGCGCTGGAGTTGCCAAACACGGGCATGGCCGTGGCGTTCGACCTGGGCGAGTGGAACGACATTCACCCGCTAAATAAAAAAGAAGTTGGGCGCAGGCTGGCTTTGGAAGCGCAACGCGTGGCCTATGGCGATGACGAGGTGGTGAGTGCCGGTCCGCTCTATGAGTCGATGAAAGTGGAGGACGGCAGCATCGTGCTGACCTTCTCGTCGGTTGGCTCCGGTTTGTTTAGCAACAGCTATTTGCAGGGATTTCAAATTGCGGGAGAAGATGGCCGTTTCGTGTGGGCCAATGCGGTGGTGCTTTCAAAAAATACAGTGAAGGTTTGGAGCCGGGAGATTAGCGAGCCAGTTGCGGTGCGCTATGCCTGGGATGATAATCCCGCAGAAGCCAATCTGAAAAACAAGGAAGGGCTGCCTGCGTCACCATTTACAACTGAAGATTAAAAACCAATAATTAATAACTACTTAAATGAAAACAACTTCTCAGAAAGTTTCGGTTCTTGAAAAAATAGGTTACAGCTTGGGCGACCTGGCTGCCAACTTGATTTTTCAAACCTTGATGACCTTTTTAGCCTTCTTTTACACCGATGTTTATCGGATTCCACCGGCAACGGCTTCGGCCATTATTTTTGCCGGAGGAATGCTTGGCGCCTTTTTTAATCCGGTGATGGGAATTATTGCTGATCGGACCAATACCCGATGGGGCAAATTTAGACCCTGGATTTTATGGACGGCCGTTCCTTTTGGGGTGATTGCCATTCTGGCGTTTAGCACGCCCAATTTTAGTCCGGGTGGAAAAGTGGCCTACGCGCTGATCACCTATATTTTGCTGGTGATTGTGTACTCGGCCAACAACCTGCCTTATGCTTCGCTCAGCGGCGTTTTAACCGGCGATATGGCCGAGCGTAACAGCATTTCGAGCTTTCGTTTTGTGGCGGTCATGGTTGCCCAGTTTATTGTGCAGGGCCTGTTGCTGCCGTTGGTGCTTATTTTGGGCGATGGCGACAAAATCAAAGGTTTCGAAAACACCATGACCTTGTTTGCGGTTACGGGCGTCATCTTTTTTATCATTACCTTCCTGACCACCAGGGAACGTGTCATTCCCAATCCGGAGCAGAAATCGAGTATCAAGGAAGATTTGGGCGATTTGTTTAAAAACAAACCCTGGATTGCCATGCTCATCATTACGATTTTCATTTTCATCACCCTGTCACTTAAAGGGGGGATGTACGTGTATTATTTCGAAAATTACCTGAGTGAGCAACATTTGGCCGATTTCCTGGAAAACATTGGATTTAACGGATTTATTGATGGGCTGAATGGCGTATTGGTCAGTATGGGACTGCACGGTTTTACCTGGCCCGAAGATGCGCCAACATCCGGTTTTAGCTTGTTCAACGCCGGCGGAATCATCATGATGATCGTGGGCATTACGGTGTCCAAAACACTGGCCGACCGATTTGGCAAGCGCGATGTGTTTGGTGTGAGCTTGTTTTTGTCGGCTTTGTGTTTGCTGGTGTTCTATTTCTATGCTCCACATTCCATTGCGCTGGTGTTCATTTCGCAATTGGCACACGGATTCTTCTATGGAATTGGAACACCCCTGCTGTGGGCCATGATTGCCGATGTGGCCGACTATTCGGAATGGAAGAACAACCGAAGAGCGACAGCCATTATTTTTTCGGCCATGATTTTTGGGCTGAAAGCTGGCCTGAGCATCGGTGGAGCACTGGTTGCCGGAATTCTGGCACTTTATGGATACAGCGAAGAGTTGGCCACCCAGTCGCCCGAGGCAATCAATGGCATCAAACTGTCGCTGAGCGTGTATCCGACCCTGACGTTTTTCATCGCGGTAGCCTGTCTGTTCTTCTACGAAATCAACAAAAAGAAAGAAGTTGAAATTCAGGAAGCACTAATGTTCCGCCGTACGGAAAACCTGCAATAGGTTAACAACAAGAAGAAATTAATTACAAATTGAAATAACACTATTACTTAAATTGGATTATTATGAAAAAAATAGAATTAGTCGCGTTATTCCTGCTCACAGCAGTTTTGTTTGTCGGGTGCACTGCTCAACAAAGTGCCAAAAAAGAGCCAAGCTTGAAAGACGCTTTGGCTGGTAAATTCCATATTGGCACTGCTTTGAATGCCAACCAAATTACCGGAAGAGACTCAGCCGGCATTCGGGTTGTTAAAGAACAATTCAACGCGATAGTCGCTGAAAACTGCATGAAGAGTGGCGAAATCCAGCCCAGGGAAGGTGAGTTTGACTTCTCGTTGGCCGACCAGTTTGTTGACTTTGGCGTTGAAAACGACCTGTTTATCACCGGTCACTGTTTGATCTGGCACTCACAGGCTCCACGTTGGTTTTTCACCGATGCTGAAGGGAACGATGTGTCGCGTGAGGTGATGATCGAGCGAATGAAAACGCATATTTATACGGTAGTCGGCCGTTACAAGGGGAAAATTAAAGGCTGGGACGTGGTGAACGAAGCCATTATGGAAGACGGCAGTATGCGTAACAGCAAGTTTTATCAAATTGTAGGTGATGATTTCATCAAGCTGGCTTTTCAGTTTGCCCATGAAGCTGATCCTGATGCGGAATTGTACTACAACGATTACAACGAGTGGTACCCCGGAAAACGTGATGCGATTGTGCAAATGGTTCGCAGCTTGAAAGCCGATGGCATCCGCATTGACGGAATCGGCATGCAAGGGCATGTGGGCATGGACAGCCCGTCGTTGGAAGACTACGAAGCGGCCATGGTGGCCTATGCCAACGAAGGCATGAAAGTGATGGTGACCGAGTTGGATATGTCTATTCTGCCAAATCGCAGACGCGATGTGGGAGCAGATATCTCAACAAATATTGAATATCAACAGGAATTGAACCCTTATACCGACGGCGTGGTTCCTCAGGAAAAACAAGACGAGTGGGACGCCCGCATGCTGGACTTCTTCAATTTGTTTTTGAAGCACTCGGACGATGTGACCCGGGTAACTTTGTGGGGTGTGGCAGATGGCGATTCGTGGAAAAACAATTTCCCGGTTCGCGGACGTACCGACTACCCGCTGCTATTTGACCGGAACCATGAGCCAAAAACGGCCGTGGCAAAAATTATTGAAGCAGCAACCAAACAGTAGGGTCATCCCGAACTTGTTTCGGGATCTCTTGCCACGAAAGGGAGATCCTGGAACAAGTTCAACCTGATCAATGAAAAATAGAGAAGATTGCGAGACCCGTGGGGTAGCACCCACGGTTATTCAAAATGAAACCCATTCGGGATTTTTAGTAAGTACAAGTCCGAAGGACTTCAAGATGATAAGCCTCCGGTGAAACCGGAGGTATATAAACAACATGCTTGAGAACTTGAGAACCCCAAAGTGGGTTCAATAAATTGAAAAAACAAACGTATGAAAAAAGCAAGATACCTGGTGCCGGACTTGTACACTGCCGATCCGGCCGTACATGTTTTCAACGGCAAACTATATATTTACCCGTCGCACGATGTGGAGTCGGGCATTCCGGAGAACGATAACGGCGATCATTTCGATATGCGCGATTATCATATTTTCTCGATGGATGATGTAGAAGGCGAAGTGACCGACCATGGGGTGGCTCTTGATGTGAAGAACATTCCCTGGGCAGGACGCCAGTTGTGGGATTGCGATTGCGCCTGCAAAGACGGCAAGTATTATTTGTACTTTCCGCTGAAAGACCAGACCGACATTTTCCGCATCGGCGTGGCCATCAGCGACAAGCCCGAAGGACCATTCGTTCCACAGGAAGCGCCTATGAAAGGCAGCTACTCCATTGATCCGTGCGTGTTTGAAGAAGACGGTTCGCACTACATGTACTTTGGCGGTCTGTGGGGCGGACAGCTGCAGCGCTACCGCAACAACAAAGCCATTGAGTGCGGGCACGAACCCAAGGACGACGAGGCGGCCTTGCCGGCCAGAATCGTGAAGCTGAGTGACGATATGCTCGAATTTGCTGAAGAACCGCGCGAAATTGTCATCCTCGACGAAAATGGCGACGTGTTGAAAGCCGGCGATCACGACCGTCGTTTTTTCGAAGCTTCGTGGATGCACAAATACCAAGGCAAATACTACTTTTCCTACTCCACCGGCAATACGCACCGGCTGTGCTACGCCGTGGGCGACAATCCTTACGGGCCTTTTACCTACAAAGGGGTTATCCTGACACCGGTTGTGGGCTGGACAACCCATCATTCGATTGTTGAATTCAAAGGCAAATGGTATTTATTCCATCACGACAGTGTGCCTTCGGGTGGTAAAACCTGGCTGCGCAGCATGAAGGTGGTGGAGCTGGAATACAACGAAGACGGCAGCATCAAAACCATTGATGGCGGCGGGGAATAGGATCATACGTATTTGTTGGCGTGTGAGAGAATAGAAATCAAACAAGAAATAAGAAACAAGAAATAAGGAAGCCAAACAGCATGGAGCCCCGGTATTTCACTGTTTCTTATTTCTTGTTCGTTATTCGATATTTCAAAGTTGGAATGGAATTGGGCTGGCAGTTAATGCCTTTGGATTTTGTGATATGACCCACCCGTTCCGCAAGTCGGCGGAGCACCCTCCCTTGAAAAGGGATGGCCCGGGAGGGTCTGGTATCATTGAGTTGAAGAAAAAAGCAAGGGTGGTGAAAATTTTATAATTCGTTATGTAGCGTGATCTCCATTTATTCATTGCAATATTGAATCAGCTGAACCAGGCCTTCTTCCTTTTTAAGTTTCAGCTTTTGTTCTTTGGCATAATTTTCAATAGCGGGTTTGTGCACTTTCAGTTTTTCGAGCAAATCTTTGTGGTTGCGCACCGTTTCCGGAGTTTGTTCTCCCACCGCAAGCAAGTATTGATCATCCTGCCGGGTAAAGCGGTTCGGTTGCGCTTCCTGAAAGCCAATGGTCTTGGTGGCCGGCTTAAAATCGACCTGGTACCTTTTGTAAAGCCGGAAATCGCCGTCAACGACCAGCTGCAGAACGCCATGTTCGGTGTTCCCCCGATCGATGTAGTTTTCGATGGAGAATAATTCGCCACCAAGGTTAAATTCGAATTTCTTGTTGGCATCGTCAATAACCAAAACTTGTTCCTGGGCACTCACAAATTCCATCTGATCAGAATAGATGTTGTACCTCAGCGGAACTTCTTCAATCAAAATCGTGTCGTTAATAAACACATCTCCCCGAACAAATTCTTCATTCAAATAGGCGGTTCCTTCAATATTGGCGTAGCTCGGGTTATTAAAATCTTTGGATTTATTCTTCTCAAACGACATCAGGTCTGACAGCGAACTCAGGTCAGTAATGGTAAATGTTTGCGAAAATGCCACGGAACTAAAGGCCAGGCACAGTGTAAAAAGAAATGCCATTCTCATAAGTCAATAGGTTTTAAGTGATTTGATTTTACGTTTCCGCTTTAAAATTAAGGTGTTTGAAAGGAAAAGTGTTTCAATATTAGATATTTTAATTCATCATATGAATAATTGACATGTTGAAATGAGGATTTGAACGGCCATGAAACCTTGGCTTGGTAAAGCATCGTTAGCCGATTTGTTTTATGTTTGGGTTCAGGACTGTCATGTCGGTTTCACGCGACCAAAGCTTTGCTCTGTTGTTGAAAATAGTCGTACAGTTTGATGGCTGGTGCATCAAAAATATATAAATTGTGAGTTCAAGTTCAAAATGCAAATAATGATTTGTGCTGATGAATGTTAGTTTGGAAAATGTAAAAGCTTTTGAATTGTTCTTTAAAAGGAATTATCATCTTTCCTGTCTGGTTGCCCTTCGATATGTGAAAAGCCCGGAGGTTGCAGAGGATATTGTGCAAGAAACGTTTTTGTATTTATGGCAGAAGCGGGCAGAGTTGAAGATTACCAGAAACCTGAAAAGCTATTTGCTAAATGCCGTAAAGAATCGAAGTATCAACTATTTACAACGCGAACGCCAGTTTGATGAACTAACTGATAGCGGGTTCTTAGTCAGTTTTGATGAAGAATCGGAAGCTCAACATGCTGAAGATGAGCTTGCAGTTCAAATAGCTTCTTCCATTGAGTTTCTCCCCAGCCAGTGTAAGAAAATTTTCCTTTTGGCCTATCAGGACAACCTGACTTACAGCGAAATTGCTACCACCCTTAGCCTGTCAAAAAATACAGTCAAAACCCAAATGGGAATCGCCTATAAAATTTTATGCACGCAATTAAAAAGCTTTGTTTTCAGCCTTTTTTATTTTTTCAACTTAAAGAAGTGTTGAATTTTAAAAGACATTTAATGAGGTGTTTAAGTCCTTGTTCTTGTTTTTTTCTTTAAAAAGTTGATATTTTTTTCACCCTCTTGCCGGGTTCTTGTGTCTTAGCTATAGCATGAAAGAAATGGATCAAAATAGATGGGAGACCTGGGCATCGCTGTTGCATGGTGAGGTGTCGGAACCGGAAATCGATTCCGGCTTGGATGAAGTGGGTGAAAAAGAGCTGAAAATCGGACATCGGATCTATCACAGCCGGGAGAAGGTCGCGCAGGTAAGGAAACTAAAACCAGCGGAATCGGCTTGGGCTGAATTGGAGAAAAGCCTTTCCACGCCCCGGGCGTGGTGGAAGGAAGCCTTAAAATATGCCGCTGTTTTTATCATTGCATTTTTAACTGCCGGCGGAGCATTTTGGTTTTATCAAACCGGTGCTGTTGAAAATGAAAGCTGGGCGAGTATCTCAGTGCCCAATGGACAGATTTCGAATGTAACCCTTTTTGATGGTACCAATGTTTGGCTCAATGCTGGCTCAACGCTCACCTACAAACAATCATTCAATCTAAATAATCGCGAAGTAGTTTTGGACGGAGAAGCCTTATTCTCAGTCACTAAAAACGAAAAATCGCCCTTCATTGTGCATGCCGGTGCTTCTGAAATTCAGGTTCACGGGACGCAGTTCAACGTGAAAGCTTATGCAAACGATTCGAAAATTGCCACGGTTTTGGTTGAAGGCGAGGTTGAGTTTCGGGCTGGTCAACAAGCGTTGATGATGGTTCCGGGAGAACAGGTTTTGTTTTCGAAGAATACCGGACAGCTGGAAAAAAACAAGGTTGACATCGCGGAACACATTGCCTGGAAAGGCGGGAAAATCTACTTTAATGATGAAACGCTCTTTGCGTTGGCGCAGCAACTTGAACGCTGGTACGAAGTGAAGTTTGCTTTTGCGTCGGACGAACTGAAGTCGTATCGATTTACCGGGGTCATCAACAAGGAAAGATCGCTGGAGTACACGTTGAAGATCATTCAGGAAATCAGGAAGGTAAAATTTGAATTTAATAAAGAACAGATTTTGATTAAAGATGAATAATGAAAGCCGGATCATGTTGGTCACAGATCCGGCCTCAAAATAAACTATTACCCGTTTTAGCAGAACTGGTATTAGCAAGTTTAACACTCAAATACAAACCTATGAAAAAAAATCAGATTTATCCGCCTGAGCGGAAAAGGTATTTAACGCCTAAACTTTTGTTAAGTATGAAACTAACAGTCCTACTATTCTTGATCAGCATTCTGGGTGTAACGGCCAATACTTACTCGCAGCAGAGTAAGTTTGACATGGATTATACGAATGTTGCGATCAAAGATGTCATCACGGAAATCAAAGCACGGAGCGATTTTCAATTCTTTTACAGCAACGATGACTTTGATGTTAACCAAAAAGTGAATGTGCAGGTCAGCGATGCCAGTGTGGCGGAAGTGTTGGATCAACTTCTTGGCTCCCTGGATGTGACCTACAAAATTGTGGACAAGTCGGTAATTATCTCGAAAAATGACATGAGATGGTCGTTTGATCAGCGCATCCAGCAACCGAAAACCGTTTCGGGTACGGTTACCGACGTCACCGGAGATCCTCTGCCTGGGGTTACAGTCGTTGTGAGAGGTACAACGAATGGGACCATTACCGATTTTGATGGAAATTATGCCCTGTCCGATGTTCCGGAAGAAAGCACTTTGGTTTTCTCATTCGTCGGAATGGAGAACCAGGAGCATCCTGTTGCAGGGCAGTCGGTTATTGATGTGGTTCTTGAATCCAAGGTTTCGGATATTGAAGAAGTTGTTGTTGTGGGATATGGCGTTCAACGCAGAGAAGCCGTGACCGGTTCAGTGGCCTCAATAGCCGGTGAATCGTTGCGCGATATTCCCGCGTCCAATTTCACGCAGGCCCTGCAGGGCAGGCTGCCAGGGGTGGAGTTTGCGCAAACTTCAACGCGGCCCGGTGCCACCATGCAAATCCGCATCCGCGGCACCCGTTCGCTGACCGCCAGTAACGACCCCTTGATTGTGCTTGACGGAATTCCTTTTGTTGGGTCGATTAATGAAATCAACACCAATGACATCAAAAGCATGGATATTTTGAAAGATGCTTCAGCAACCGCCATCTACGGTTCGCGCGGTGCGAATGGTGTGATTTTAATAACCACCAACAAAGGAAAACAAGGCCAGAAGGCACAAATCACCTATAACGGGCGCCAGGGTGTGAGTAAAGTTTTTGCCAAATACCCGATGATGAATGGCCCGGAGTTTATTGCGCTTCGCGCAGCCAGGGGCCAGTTTACAAACGGACCCGATGAGTTTGATGAAATCAACACCGACTGGCAAGAAATGTTTTTCAGAAACGGAAACCAGGGAAGCCACGACATCGGACTCTCTGGTGGTACTGCAACAGGAACCTACAGTTTTAACATTGGTTACCTTCAGGATCAGGGCGTAATACCCACAAACCAGTTTACGCGCTATAGTTTGCGCAGTTCGGTTGATCAGGAAGTTGGCAAGTATGTCCGCTTCGGTTTCAATTCAAACAACAACTACAACTTTACTGAGGGCAACCAGATTGGTCTGTATGGCGTGTTAAGCATGTCGCCGATTGCCGACCCGTACAATGAAGACGGCACTTTGAGAAGAACCATCAGAATGCCTTTGGATGAGCAATATACCATTACAAGAGATGTGGTTGAAGGACTGGAAGATGAATGGCTGGAACACAACAGGGGATTTGCCACTTACAACTCGGTTTATGGCGAAGTGAAAATTCCATGGGTTGAGGGCCTGAAATTCCGTGCCACACTCGGTCTGGATTTTATTCAGACAAACAACGGAAGCTACACGGCCGAAGGCGTAAACAGCAGTAATCCGGATACCGAGTCTACGGCATCAATCAGCAATTATCACACCTACCATTGGACCATTGAAAACCTGCTGACCTACGATCGTATTTTTGCGGACAAACACCGGGTGAATGTCGTTGGACTATACTCAGCCGAACAAAATACCAGCTTTAACTCAGGCACCAATGCAAAAGGCATCCCTTCGGAGTCTTTCCAGTATTACAGTTTGAGTAATTCTCTTGGTGAAATTACAACAACCAACCCTGCTGACGGTGGCTATACGCAAACGGGATTAGTATCCTACATGGGGCGTGTGATGTACGAATATAGCGACAAGTATATGCTGACCGCAACGGTTCGTACCGATGCTTCATCAAGGTTGGCCGAAGGACACAAGTGGCATACCTATCCGGCCGTTTCTGCCGGATGGAATATCAAGAATGAGCCGTTTATGCAAGACTTCCGGACCTTAGACCGGTTGAAGCTCCGCGTTGGTTACGGACAAACTTCCAACCAGGCCGTTGGGGCATTCAGTACCCTGGGCCGCTTGACTTCGAGGAACTACAACTTTGGCGATGCGACTTATGCAACAGGCTATTATGTAACCCAATTGCCGAACCCCAATTTGGGATGGGAGTACTCTGAAACCTGGAACTATGGCGTGGATTTTGCCTTGCTGAAAAACCGCCTGTCGGGAACCCTTGAATACTATGTAACGAACACCAAAGACATTTTGCTGGGCCTTGGCTTGCCCCGCACATCGGGAGTAAGCAGCTATACCGCTAATATTGGCGAAACGCAAAACAAAGGTGTCGAACTTTCGCTGAATGGCACGATTCTGAACAATGTGAATGGATGGACCTGGGAAGCTGGTCTTAACTTCTATACAAACAAGAATGAACTGGTCGCCCTTGCTTCCGGACAGGAGCGGGACGAAGGTAACGCTTGGTTTGTTGGTTACAGTATCAATTCAATTTTCGATTATGAACGGGTAGGCTTGTGGCAGGAAAACGATCCGCACCGCGATATCCTCGAACCCGGTGGTAACGCCGGTATGATTAAGGTGAAATACACAGGTGATTATAACAGTGATGGCACGCCCGTGAGGCAAATCGGACCCGATGACAGGCAGGTTCTGGAAGTAGATCCAGATTTCCAGGGAGGTTTTAATACCCGGGTAGCTTACAAAGGTTTTGACCTGAGTTTGATAGGAAGCTTCCAAAGCGGTGGAATTCTCGTCAGTACCCTTAACGGACCAAGCAGCTACCTTAATTTGATGACCGGACGACGGGGGAACATTAAAGTGGACTACTGGACGCCTGAGAACACCGGTGCCAAGTATCCAAATCCAGCTGGTGTGATCAGTGGAGACAACCCGAAGTACCTTAGCACGATGGCCTACTTCAATGGTTCGTTCCTCAAAGTACGGAATATTTCTCTGGGCTATGATTTCAGCCAATCATTACTCAAAGCTTCAGGGGTGAGTATGCGCATGTATGCTACTGTACAGAATCCGTTTGTGATGTTCTCCGACTTCAATAAAGAAATGGGATTGGATCCCGAAACCAACTCACGCGGAGACCAAAACGTGGCAACAGGTGGTTACAATAACCGGATCCTAACGGTAGGCTTTAATTCGCCATCAACCCGAAACTACATCATTGGAGTTAATTTGACATTTTAAATAGATGAAAACGATGAAATACATAAATATAAAAACGATCATAGGAACAGTCCTATTGACGGTATTTTCGATAGGTTGTTCTGATATTCTGGATGAAGAACCACGCAGTATCTTTGAACCTGGTTATTTCCAGACCGAAAAAGGTGTTAATGGAGGTCTGACAGCACTGTATGCGCACCTGCGCTTCATTTACGGCAATGCTTACTATTATAACTCAGGTGTAACCGGTACCGATGAAGCAACCTATGCACAAAGTGCTGACGGCAATTTTAAGGTGATGGACATTAGCGGGCAGGGGAATATTACATCCACGGAGACCGGCGGGATCGGTACTTTGTGGGATCATGCATTCCCGGCAATCAACACCGCTTCGGGTATTATTGAAAATGCCGAAGGAGTTGGCCTCGATGCATCTTTAATAGCTGAAGCACGGTTTTTTAGAGCATTCGACTATTTCCAGTTGGTGCAGGTTTTTGGAGGGGTGCCTTTAGACCTGGGTGCGGGCGAATTGAAATTCAACACCGCGCCTGTAAGGGTATCTGTGCGCAATACCGTACCCGAGGTTTACACCAAAGCCATCTTCCCCGACCTGCTGACAGCGGTAAACGACTTACCGGAAGTTGGACGTTTGACGGGTACCGTAACCAAAACTGTGGCACGCCTGTTTTTGGCCAAAGCTTACCTTACCTACGGTTGGTGGCTGGAAAATCCAAACAATATACCTACTTATCCTGAAGCTCCCCGCACGGACCCCGACGGACATGATGCATCGTGGTATTTTCAACAGGCGTACGATGTGGCGACTACCGCTATTGACAATCCGGGTCCTTACGGCCTCATGCCAACATTTTATGAACTCCATGTGGGCGGAAACGAACGTAACCAGGAGATGTTGTTTTATGCCGACCATACCGAAACCAGCGAGAAGTATAATGGCGCGAGCCTGACGTATGGCAACGGAGGCGACGCGGATAACTTTGCAGCCTGGATGATGACCTGGAACTATACGGAAATCAGAAGCGCCACAAGTCCGGATGGCACGGGTTCAGTGGGTACCGTTTTGCGTGAAGCATCTCAGGATCTTGGTCGCCCGTGGACACGTATGTGCCCGACCATTGAAGCGTATGTAAATACTTTTAGCAACAAAACGGAGGATTCGCGTTTCGATGCTTCTTTCACGAATGTATACCGTGGCAACTGGCCGCTCAATAACGACAATACCGAATTCTACTATGGTGCAAACGGCTTAAAAGTTTATCCGGGCGATCCCATACTAACCTTTCTGCCCGAAGAACCTGCTACGCCAATTAGCTATCCTACCGGAGCAGGGCCAAGCAATGTTGGCGGCGGAACTTTGCCGGGAAGAGCTGATTATGTGATTTCGCCAAGCGGAATTAGCCGGGTGGTCTATCCCGGAACCTGGAAGATGAGTACTTACCGCACTGACAATGCCGGTACTTTGGGACAACCGAATGCTGCGGTCACCCGTCCCTTTAATATTGCGAAGTTCTCCGAACTCTACTTTGTTGCTGCCGAAGCAGCAGTGAAAGGCGCTACCACAAAATCAGGTCAAAGTGCAAGAGAACTGATCAATGTGATCCGAGCACGCGCCGGAAAGTGGAGCTTCGACAGGTTTAACAATGTAGAGCGGGTGGAGGACAACAGCGCGGCCATGATCGCTGCAACGCCGGAAACAATCGACATCGATTATATTCTCGAAGAAAGATCACGCGAATATTATGGCGAAGGGTTCCGTTGGTTCGATTTGGTACGCACTCAAAAATGGACCGAATTGGCTTCGACATACACCATCGCGTCAAGCACCAAGGGCGATCATGATGCGCAAACCTTTACGCGTAGTATTCAACCTTATCATTACCTGCGTCCCATTCCACAGAGCCAGATTGATGGTATGGAAATGACCGATGCAGAAAAAGATGCCTATCAAAACCCAGGATATTAATCATCTGCTTCAACCGTTTTGATCAACACAACGAACTTCTCAGCCACGAATTGATGGCTGGGAAGTTTTTTTGTTCCTTCTGAATATCCAAAGAACTGTTTGTTTCCATCAGAAATTCATTACTGAGGTGCTCAAATGGTTGCCCTTGACTGTTTTTCCCTTTGTCTTTCTACCTTGCCTTGTCCGACGATTCCCTTACAACCAGCCGGGTCTTTAGGGTCACTGTTTTGGGACTTTGTTTCGAGTTGAGTTGGTCGAAAAAAAGCCGTGCAGCTTCAACTCCCATTTCATAGGTCGGATGCGTGATGGAGGTGAGTGGCGGGTCAACCACCGTCGCGTGAAATTCGTCCGTAAAACCTACCAGTCCCATGTCGTTTGGAATTTGCAGTTGGTGTCGCTTGATTTCCTTCATGGCAGCAAAGGCTACCGTGTCGTTAATGCCAAAAACCGCGTCGGGTGGGTTGGGCAGGTTTAGCAGCCTGTTCATGGCCTGGCGAGCGGAGTCATGGCTGAGGTTGCACTGCTCAATCAAATCCGCATCAACAGGAAGCTGGCACGATTCCAGCCCGGTAATATATCCGGCCAGTCGTTCGCGTGAGATATTGAGCTGCTCCGGCCCTGAAATAAAAGCAATTCGTCGATAGCCCTGCTCTGCAAAATGCCGGGTAATCTTTTTCGAAGCATCGGTATTATCTGCCGTAACTGACGACACCTGGTCCTGCAAGCACACCCGGTCGAAGAATACCAGGGGAATGTTTTCGGCCAGCAAACTTTTAAAGTGGCTGGTTTCACGGGTTTCCTGACTCATGCAAATAATCAGGCCTTCGACCCGGGCTTTCAGCAAATTTTCAATCGATTCCTTTTCTTTTTCATACGACTCATTCGAGCTGGCCAGTAAAATAAAGTAGCCTTTTTCTTTGGCAAAACTCTCAATACCGGCAATGATGGAAGCGTAAAAGTGGGTGACCAAATCGGGAACAATCACACCAATCATCCGGGTTTCCTGTTTCAATAATCCCATGGCCAGCGGGTTCGGACTGTATTTTCGGGCCAGAGCCAGTTGCTTCACTTTCTCTTTCATCTCGCGGCTGATATCCGGGTGGTCCTTCAATGCCCGCGAAACGGTTGAGATGGAAACCTTCAGTTCTCTGGCCAAATCTTTTAAGGAGGTGTGTCTGTTGCCCATGATTATTTGTATTCAACACAAAAATAGCTTTTTCTTTTGGTTGAAGTTTGGTCAGCCCATCTTGTGTTTAAGAACATTTTAATTTTTCCGCAAAGCTTTCCGCAAAGCTTTGCATGCAGATAGCTGGATATGTTGTCTTTAACAGAAGGGTGATTTATTGGATATTTACATCTATAATCCAACCTACGATGAATTTTAAACGCTATTGCAAAACGCTGCTGTTGGAAAATAATCCGCAGTTGATTGAAGCCTACAAAGAAGTTCATGCACCCGGAAATACCTGGCCCGAAATTGCGCTGGGAATGAAAGCAGTTGGCATTCTGGACATGGAAATTTACATCCACGAAAATCGCCTGTTTATGATTATGGACACGGTGGCCGATTTTGACCATGACCAGGCGATGACTGCGCTGGCCGGAATGCCGCAGCAATCGGAGTGGGAGGCTTTTGTATCCCGTTTCCAGGTGACCAGCAAAGAGGCCAGCGCCAACGAAAAATGGGTTCTGATGGAACGCATTTATGAGCTGGATCAGTCGGCGGAATATCAGGCAAAGGATGGGCAGCAAAAACAAATAAACTAACAGGATGAATTCAAGACAATTGGGAAGCTCAGGTATAACTTGTCCCCCGGTAATCTACGGAACAAGCTTCCTTGGAAATCTTTACCGCGAGTTGAGCGAAACGGAAAAGCTGGCCTTGATCCGCGAATGGTTCCGGGTGGCCGATGGCCGGGTGATGATTGATACAGCCGGTAAATACGGCGCTGGATTGGCCCTGGAGGTCATTGGGCAGGGGCTGCAAAAGCTGGGCATTACACCGGAACAAATCTCCATCAGCAACAAGCTGGGCTGGTATCGGGTGCCTTTAACCACGAAAGAGCCAACCTTTGAACCAGGCGCTTGGGCCAAGCTGAAATACGATGCCGTTCAGAAAATTAGCTACGACGGCATTCTGGAATGCTGGCAACAAGGTTGTGACCTTCTTGGCGGAAACTACAAACCCGAACTGGTATCGGTACATGACCCGGACGAATACCTGGAAGCCGCAAGCGATGAAGCCGACCGGAAACAACGCTTGAATGATGTGCTGGGCGCTTACCGTGCCTTGTTTGAACTGAAGGAAAAAGGTGAAGTAAAGGCTGTTGGCATTGGCTCAAAAGACTGGCTGGTGATTAAAGAACTTTATCAGCAAGTGAAATTCGACTGGGTGATGTTTGCCAATAAATTTACGATTTATCATCATCCGAAAGAGATTCTTGATTTTATGAAGCAGTTGCACGAAGATGGGGTGGGGATCATCAATTCGGCCATATTTAATGCCGGCTTTTTAACCGGTGGCGACTTTTTTGATTACCGGCTTGTTGATCCGCGAAGTGAGGCCGACCGACCTTTGTTTGACTGGCGAAACCGGTTTTTTGCCGTATGCCAAAATTTTGCAATTGAACCCGGCGATGCCTGCCTGAAGTTTGCTTTGTCGGCACCTCAGATTACAGCGGTTGCCCTCAATCCGAGCAAACCAAAACGAATGGCCCGCAACAAGGTCATTCTCGAAGAAACTTATCCGGCCGAGTTTTGGAAAACCCTGAAAAAGGCGGGAATTATTGATCCGGAGTATCCCTACTTGTAAATAGTTTAACGATGATTATTGATACACACCATCATTTTTGGAACTACAACCCGGTTGATTTTGACTGGATTGATGACGATATGGGTTCTATTCGAAAAAGTTTTCTTCCGAAGAATTTGAAAGAGACGATTTCGGGAACCGATGTGCAGGGCGTCGTTTCGGTACAGGCCCGGCAATGCCTGGAAGAAACCGACTGGCTGCTGAAAATGGCCCAAGCGCATGATTTTATCAAAGGCATTGTGGGCTGGCTGCCATTGGCTTCGGAACACATTCATCAGGTTTTGGAGCAATATTCCGGAAGTCCCTGGCTGAAGGGTGTCCGGCATGTGGTGCAGGGAGAACCTGATCCGGAGTTTATATTGGGAAAAGATTTTAACCGGGGAATTTCTGCTCTAAAAAATTACGGGCTGGTGTACGATATCTTGATTTTTGAACATCAATTGCCCAACACGATCCGTTTTGTGGACCAGCATCCGCAACAGCAGTTTGTGGTCGATCATATTGCAAAACCCAAAATCAAGAAAAATGAAACAGAACCCTGGGCCAGAAATATGAAAGAGCTGGCCCGGCGCGACAATGTGAGCTGCAAAATCAGCGGCATGGTCACCGAAGCCGACTATAAAAGCTGGACCGAAGAGCAACTTCGTCCCTATTTCGAAGTGGTGCTCGACGCTTTTGGCCCTTCGCGCCTAATGTACGGATCTGATTGGCCGGTGTGCCTGGTCGCAACCAGCTACTCAGATTGGTTAAATCTTGTGAAGGACCTGTTGTCGGGTTTGAGTCCGGACGAACAGGAACAGATTTTCAGCAAAAACGCGAGGCATTTTTATCATCTGGATTGATTATCAGGTACTCCCCGGAAATCGGGACTCCCTGTGGTCACAAAGATCTAGCATCAAGTATCTAGTATCAAGTATCTAGTATCAAGCATCTAGTATCAAGCATCAAGTTATCTAACATCAAACTATAATGAAAGCAATTGAAATAACACAAGCCGGTGAAATGAAGATGGTCGTTCGTGAGATGCCACAAACCGGTGCGGAAGATATTCTGTTAAAACTGAGCTATGTCGGACTGTGCGGCTCCGACTTAAGTACTTACCTGGGAAAAAATCCGCTGGTGCAATTTCCGCGGATTCCGGGACACGAAATTTCCGCAGTCATTGAAAGTGTGGGTGCCGAGGTGCCGGCTACTTTTCAGCCGGGGCAGCAGGTAACCGTGGTTCCTTATACCAATTGCGGAGAATGCAGCTCGTGTAAGCAAAAAAGGTTTAATGCCTGTCGTTACAATCAAACCCTGGGCGTTCAGCGCGACGGAGCCATGGCCGAATACCTGGCAGTTCCCTGGCAAAAAGTGTTGGCTGATGAACAGTTGTCAGCCGTTCAGCTGGCCCTGGTGGAACCACTGACTGTTGGATTTCACGCTGTGGACAACGGGAAGGTGACCGATTCGGATACGGTGGTTATTTTTGGCTGTGGCATGATTGGCAGTGGTGCGATTGTCCGAGCGCATTTGCGGGGTGCTAAAGTTGTGGCTGTTGACATTGACGATTCGAAACTGGAAATTGCCAAACGGCTTGGAGCGGATCACGTCGTCAATTCAAAATCACAGAATTTGCATGAAGAGTTGCAGAAAATGACCGGCGGACATGGCCCATCGGTAGTTGTTGAGGCAGCCGGAAGTCCCTTTACCTACCAAGCTGCCATTGAAGAAGTGTCTTTTGCCGGGCGGGTCGTTTGTATTGGTTATGCGGGAAGCGATATTTCATTTGCCACCAAATTGTGGGTGCAAAAGGAATTGGAAATCCTTGGATCGCGCAATGCAAATCCATCTGACTTTGAGGCGGTAATCAAGTATTTGAAAAGCGGAAAACTGGATGAAAACTTGTTGGTGTCCAAAATTATCGCGCCAGAAGATGTTCCGGCAGCGGTCCAGGATTGGTCGGAAAATCACGGCAAAATTTTGAAGATCTTGGTGCAGTTTTAGGCACGAATGATAGTCGGTCAACGCTGGATTCATGCCATGACATAAAACACCAATGTGTTTCATGAATTGATGTAATAACAATTTTCTTAGGCAATAATTGTCTGGAAAAACTGTATTTCCTGATCAAGTATCTAATTTTTATAATCATATATCTGAAATTAGAATCTTTGACTTCGACAATGCTTTAATTTTACAATCAAGAACCTAACGAAATGGCCGGTTTTTCAATTCATTACAGTTTGAATGAGGTGTTGAGAAGTTGATTTAGTGTGATTGAAGCAGCCTTTTTTATGACATCGAAATTGACGAAACAGCTTTGGTTGGATGAAACCGTAGAAAACTAAATTGTATTGATTATGAAACAGATCGTTCTTTCTCCTGTCTGGATTTTCGTGAAAATCATCACAATCAGAGGGCTGGCGGCCTTGTCTATACAATAAGCAAATTCGTGATGAATTAGAATGACTGTCAATGTATTTCCCAGCGATAAAAAAATGAAAACAAAACTATTCACAGCACTCTTCCTTCTGATTACGATTTCAGCAGTTTCTCAGAAGTTGACCGTAACGTCCCCAAATAAGAAAATAAGTGTCAACCTATTTCATGGCCAGCAGGTTGACACAGGCGAATGGTATTTGAAGGTCAATTACCACGATGATCATCAGGTTTCAGAAATGATTCCCCGCATTGATTTGGGATTGGTCAGAGAAGATCAGGATTTTTCAAAAGATCTTCAATTTCTGAAGGCGGGAAAACCTACGCTGATACAAGAAAACTATCGTGCCGTACATGGTAAACGCTCGCAATGTAGCAACGAGGCCAATGAAGCGGTCGTAGCGTTCGAAAATCCCGGCAAAGCCAAAATGAATCTCATTATCAGGGCTTATAATGACGGGGTGGCTTTCCGGTACGAATTTCCCGAAAAAGAAGGTGTATTCACGATTCGGGACGAACTCACAGCTTATGTTGTGCCCGACACCACCGAACGCTGGCTGCAAAAGTTTGATCTTTCAAATGAAGGCTTATACAGCCACATGAAAGATGATCAAGTGCAACAAAACTGGAGTTATCCGGCGCTTTTCCGCCTTGGCGAAAGCCGGTATTGGTATCTTGTGCATGAGGCCGATGTGGACCGGGCCTACTGCGCCACAAAGCTCAGCAATTTGGGCGACCAATCTTCATACAAAGTGACCCTGCCTTATCCTCACGAAGGGGAAGGAGAGGCCTTGCCAACCATTAGCCTCCCCTGGAAATCGCCGTGGCGGGTCATTATTTTGGGCGGCTTGTCTGACATTGTTGAGTCAACCTTGATTGACGATATTTCTACTCCTGCCGTTTTACCGGATACCGATTGGATAAAACCGGGCAAGGTATCCTGGAACTACTGGTCGGACAACCACGGAACCCGCGACTTTCAAACTGTTTGTGAGTTCACCGATTTGGCTGCGACGATGGGTTGGCGGTACACGCTGTTCGACTGGGAGTGGGATGTTATGGCCAATGGCGGTAATGTTGAAGATGCAGCAAAGTACGCCCTTTCAAAAGGAGTTAAACCGCTTATTTGGTACAATTCAGGGATGTTTAAATGGATTACGGCAACCCCGGTTGATCGAATGAAAACCCACGAGAACAGAATGAAAGAGTTTGCCTGGTTGAAAGAACAGGGATTCGCGGGAGTAAAGATTGACTTTTTTCTCAGCGAAAAGCAGTATATGGTTGATTACTACCTGGATATTCTTGAAGACGCGGCCCAATTCGAACTGTTGGTTTATTTTCACGGATGCCTGGTCCCCCGCGGTTGGGCACGTACGTATCCGCACCTGATGACCTACGAGGGTGTTCGCGGCGCCGAATGGTACAACAACAACCCGGAGTTAACAAACACGGCTCCCGAGCATAATTCAGTTATGGCCTTTACCAGGAATGTCGTTGGTTCCATGGACTATACCCCGGTTACCTTCACCAATTCGCAGCATCCTCACATCACATCATATGGGCACGAATTAGCTCTTAGTGTGGTGTTCGAATCAGCGCTGCAACACCTGGCCGACCGTCCCGGGGGCTACGCGAATTTGCCCGATGCCGCCAAGTGGTTTTTAAAAGAAGTGCCTGCTGCTTGGGACGATACGAAATTTCTCGACGGCTTTCCTGGGCGCGATGTGATGATTGCCCGCCAAACCGGCGACTCCTGGTATATCGGAGGAATCAATTCAGAGAATAAGGAAAAGACCAAAACGATAAGCTTTGATTTTCTGAAAGCCGGACAGAAGTATAAACTGACACTCATTGCTGATGGAGAGCACGACAAGATGCTTTCTTCCAGGTATTTGGTAGTGGATAACTCCAGCAAGGTTGATGTGAAGTTGCTCCGTAGGGGTGGCTTTGCGGCAAGCCTGAAGACGCTAAACTAAATGTAATGGTATGATGAGAACCAATTTTTTCTGCTTTACAAAGCAATTCGTTTTCGTACTGGGCATGCTTTGCACGCTGCAAGCTTTTGCCCAACAATATCCTTTTCAAAACCCAAACCTAAGTTTTGAAGAGCGTGCCGAAGATCTTATCTCCAGGTTGACACTCGAAGAAAAAGCCGCCCTGATGTGCGATCAAAGTGAAGCCATTCCACGTTTGGGAATTCGCAAGTTCAACTGGTGGAGCGAAGCACTCCACGGCTATGCTAACAACGACAGTGTAACCGTTTTTCCCGAACCGATTGGTATGGCCGCCTCGTTTAACGACGAATTACTTTACAATATCTTCAATGCGGTATCGGATGAAGGACGCGCGAAATACCACCAGCATCTCAGCCGTGGTAACGAGAACAAGCGCTTTCTCAGTCTTTCCGTGTGGACACCCAACGTGAACATCTTTCGCGATCCGCGCTGGGGACGTGGACAGGAAACCTACGGCGAAGATCCTTACCTCACGTCGCGCATGGGCGTGCAGGTGGTGAAAGGCTTGCAGGGGCCCGAGGATGCCAAATACCGTAAACTGCTGGCCTGTGCCAAACATTACGCTGTTCACTCAGGCCCCGAATGGAGCCGTCACGAACTGAACCTGAATGATGTAAGCCCGCGCTTGTTCCACGAAACCTACCTGCCTGCCTTTAAAGCTTTGGTGCAGGAAGCCGACGTGCGCCAGGTGATGTGTGCCTACCAGCGTTTAGACGATGAGCCCTGCTGTGGTAGCACCCGTTTGTTACAGCGCATCCTCCGCGATGAATGGGGTTTTCAGCACATCGTGGTGTCTGACTGCGGTGCCATTACCGATTTTTTCACCACGCACAATGTGTCATCAACGCCGGTGCATGCCGCAGCAAAAGGCGTGCTGGCCGGAACCGATGTGGAATGCGTGTGGGAAAATTATCCGTATAAAACCCTGCCCGAAGCCGTTGAGCGCGGTCTGATGAAGGAAGACGATATCGATAAAAGTTTGAAGCGCGTATTGATCGGTCGTTTTGAATTGGGCGATTTCGATGACGATGCCTTGGTGCCATGGGCCCAAATTCCGGCATCGGTCATCAACAGCGAGAAGCACCAGCAACTGGCCTATGAAATGGCCCAACAAAGCATGACCCTGCTTCAAAATAAACACAACATCCTGCCATTGTCCAAATCGGTTAAGAAAATTGCAGTGATTGGCCCCAATGCCAACGACGAGGAAATGTTGTGGGGCAACTATAACGGAACACCCATTGAAACCATTTCCATTCTTGAGGGCATCAAAACCAAGCTTTCGGATAAGAAGATATTTTACGACAAAGGCTGCAACCTGGTAGAGGACAAAGTGACCGAAAGCTATTTTTCACAGCTTTCATTCGAAGGAAAACCGGGATTTAAAGCCAGCTACTGGAACAATGCCGAACGTGAAGGACAGCCTGTGATTTCGCAGCAAATTAGCAGCTCCATCAAGAAAACCACTGCCGGACAACACGAGTTTGCTTCGGGTGTGAAACTTGAAGGATTTTCTGCCTTGTTCGAAGCTGAATTTATTCCGAAAAAAACAGAAGAATTGGTGTTCAAAGGCGGAGCAACCGGATATTTCGAATTGCTGGTCAACGGCGAGCAACTCCAGTATTACAACAACTGGAGAACCCTGCCTTCGCGCATTGCTTATCAATTTGAAGCCGGAAAAAAGTACAACATTGAAATTCGCTATGCTCAGCTCAACAACTGGCAAGCCAACATCGAACTTGATTTTGGGAAAGAAGTGGATGTTGATTATACCGCATTGATCAATAAGCTAAAAGGCATTGAAACGGTGGTGTTCGTAGGCGGCCTTTCGGGCAAGCTCGAAGGTGAGGAAATGCCCGTTTCGTATCCCGGTTTCAAAGGTGGAGACCGCACCAATATTGAGTTACCTTTGGTTCAGCGAAATTGTCTGAAAGCCCTGAAAGCAGCCGGCAAAAAAGTGGTTTTTGTCAATTGTTCAGGATCGGCCATTGCCCTGGAACCTGAAGTTGAAACCTGCGATGCAATCCTTCAGGCCTGGTACGCAGGCGAACAGGGTGGAAAAGCAGTCGCCGATGTCCTTTTTGGCGACTATAATCCCTCTGGTAAATTGCCGCTTTCTTTCTATAAAAACTCCGATAAGCTGGGCGATTTCGAAGATTATTCAATGACCGACCGTACTTATCGTTACACAACCGATTATCTGTATCCTTTCGGCTTTGGATTGAGTTATACAACGTTTGAAATTGGCGATGCCACCATCAGTAAAGCGACCATCAAAGCCAACGAAAATACACAGTTGAGTATTCCTGTAAAAAATACCGGCAAACGTGCCGGAACCGAGATTGTGCAGGTTTACATCCGCAAGGTGAACGATGTGGATGGTCCGCTGAAAACATTGCGTGGTTTCCAACGGCTTGAACTGGCGGCCGGAAAATCACAAAGAGCAACCATCGAATTGACACCTTCGGCCTTTGAATTCTACGACTGGAGCGAACGGAAAATGGCCGTAACACCCGGCGAGTACGATGTGTTTTATGGAAACAGTTCGGATAAAAATGATTTAAAGCAACTAAGCGTAAAAATTGAATAATACTTTTTAAAAAGTGAAACAAGGCTGAAAGGCTCAATAATAATAACCTAACTATTTGAAAGATGAAAAAGATAAAACAAATCTCCTTATTGATTGTGTTGTGTGTTTTTGTTTCGATAAACACAAGCGCACAGGTGGTCGAAGACTTCCAACCGTCGCCGGTGAACCAGCCCGGAAGTGCTTACCCACAGGTGAATTCCGAAGGGCGGGTGAGAACACAAATTATGGCTCCCGATGCCAAATACGTTCAGCTCGACATTGGCGGGGTAAAATACGACATGGTGAAAGATGAAGACGGTTTGTGGACCGGTGAATCTGCTCCGCAGGATGTCGGTTTTCACTACTACCAGCTAAATATCGACGGGGCTTCGGTTCCCGATCCGGGCAGCTTATTCTTTTACGGAGCCTGCCGTTATGGAAGTGGCATTGAAGTTCCTTCGGACGATCAGGATATTTTTGCCAAGAAGGATGTTCCGCACGGGCACGTGCACGAAATTTATTTCCCTTCGGAAAGTACCCAAACTGATCGCCGGGCCTATGTTTACACCCCTCCGGGTTACGACAGGGAGTCGTCGGAGCAATATCCGGTATTGTACCTTCAGCATGGCTATTGCGAAAACGAAACATCGTGGCCCATCCAGGGGCGTGCCAACTTCATTATGGACAACCTGATTGCTGAAGGAAAAGCTACGCCTTTCATCATCGTGATGACCTACGGCATGACCAACGAAATCAGCTTTGGCGGCCTGCGCAATTTCGACATCAAACCTTTTCAGACCGTGCTCGTTGACGAACTGATTCCATACGTTGATGCAAACTTCCGCACTTTAGCCGACCAGGAGCACCGTGCCATGGCAGGTCTTTCGATGGGCGGTTTTGAAACCAGGCTGATTACCCTGAACCGGCCCGATGTATTTTCGCATTATGGCCTTTTCAGTGGCGGTGTGTACAAGTCGGAAGAACTGGCCGATCATAAAAACCTGAAGCTTGTGTTCATGAGTTGTGGAAGCAAGGAACGTCCCGATGGTGTTAAAAGCGCAGCTACAGAATTGAAAACTGCCGGATTTAATGCGGTGTCCTACATTTCGGAAGGAACGGCCCACGAATTTCACACCTGGCGGCGCAGCCTGCATCAAATGGCTCAATTGCTTTTCAAATAATAGAAGATGAAACACTTTTTATTGATATTGGCATTGTTTGTTTTGTCAGCGACCAACCTTGTTTTGGCCCAAACGAGCAAAGCAATCGAAGATTTTAAACCGTCGGAAGTCAACCAGCCGGGAAAAGCGTTTCCGCAGGTGAATTCCGAGGGTCGTGTCCGGGCACAGATTTCGGCACCCGAAGCAAAGCTGGTTCAACTCGACATTGGCGGGGTAAAGTACGACATGGTGAAAGATGAAGACGGCGTGTGGACCGGCGAATCGGCACCGCAAGACGAAGGTTTTCACTATTATCAACTCAATATCGACGGCGCATCGGTTCCCGACCCCGGTACCAAATTCTTTTATGGTGCGGGCCGATGGGGCAGTGGCATTGAAATTCCGGCACACGACCGCGATTTTTACGCCATGAAAGAGGTACCCCACGGACTGGTGAGCGAACTGAATTATTTCTCACCGCTGACCCAATCGTTCAGGCGTTGCTTTGTTTATACCCCGCCCGGCTATGAAACGAGCACTGATCAACGCTACCCGGTACTTTACCTTCAACACGGAAGTTTTGAAGACGAGACTGGCTGGCCCGGCCAGGGCAAAGCCAACCTGATCCTTGACAATCTGATTGCTGAAAAGAAAGCTGTGCCTATGATTATCGTCATGGACAATGGCTACGCTTATGAACCGCATGAAAATTCCGATGGAAATTCGCGTCCGGTTTCGGTATTTGAAGAAGTGATGATATCGGAAATCATCCCGATGATTGATGCCAGATTCCGCACCATTCCCGATCGCAAACACCGCGCCATAGCCGGTTTGTCGATGGGCGCCAATCAAACCATGCGCATCATCATGAACAACCTGGGGGTGTTTTCAAATTATGGTGGCTTTAGCGGCACGTCCAATTACCCAAGTTCCAGCGAAATTGATCCGGCAACTTTTCTCGACGGAAAATTCGACGATGGAAAAAAAGTGAATGAGCAGATCAATGTTTTCTGGTTGGGCTTGGGAACCAAAGAACCGGAGCCTTTCCCGGGTTCCGTCGGTGCCTTCCGGAAGATGCTTGAAAAATAGGGGATAGAATACGTGTATTACGAATCGCCTGAAACAGCCCACGAATGGCAAACCTGGCGCAGATCGCTGCATGAATATGCACAACGCTTGTTTAAAAAGAATTGATCATGAAAAAAATCTTTGCATGTATTTTAGGTCTTCTGTGGATATCGCCTTTTGTATCGAAAGGTCAGCAGGCCAACGTCAATCTCGATTACAAACCACAGAAGAACACTGAAGGCTTGACTCCCTTCAGCGCTCCGCTGAATTCGCCCGAAGTGCACGATGACCGAACGGTAACTTTCAGAGTGAAAGCGCCCAATGCCGAATTGGTTGAACTAAACCCGGGGGCAATCCATACTGCGCTGGACCTGGGGCGTGAACCGCTGCCGTTTACAAAAGGAGAGGAGGGCATCTGGACCCTGACCATTGGTCCGTTGCCGGTCGATATGTATGCTTATCATATACGAATTGACGGGGTGCAGGTGGCTGACCCCAGCAATACTTATGCTGCTTTTACGGCCATGCCGCCCTACAGTCAGTTGGTTGTACACGGTGACGGCCCGGCCTGGTACGATGCGCAAAATGTTCCGCATGGAAATGTCACCCGCCATGTTTATCATTCGGAAGTAAGCAAGGGTGAACGTGAGCTCTATGTGTACACGCCTCCGGGCTATGATCCGAAAAAGAACTATCCGGTTTTGTATTTACTGGGCGGTAGCGGCGAACTTCCCTCGAACTGGGTGTACGATGGAAGGGTGAATTTCATCATGGACAACCTGTTGGCGGAAGGAAAAGCCGAACCCATGATCATTGCGCTTCCCAACAACCAGATCATTCACCGGAATCATCCGCAACACGCTGAGCTGACTTTCGATCTTTTTGAGAAGGAACTTCGTGAAGCGGTCATTCCGTTGGTCGATGAAAGTTACAGCACGATCCAATCGCCCAAAGGAAGGGCCATTTCGGGATTGTCGATGGGTGGTCGCCACAGCATGTTTATCGGCTTTCGTTCGCTTGATTTGTTTGCCAATTTTGGTATCCTCAGTGCCGGCGATGTAACCGCCGAAACAACCTTGAAAAGCTTTTTAAATGATCCTAAAGTCAACGAGAAGGTCGATTACCTATTTGTTGGACAAGGCACGAAAGAAGCGCAGGGCTTTTTTAATCAACGGGTTCAGGGACTGATCGAAGCCATAGACAATCATGATATTGAGCATGAATATTACGTAGGTGGACATGGCGGGCACGACTGGTCTACCTGGCGACACCTTTTGTATTACCGTTTTCTTCCTAACCTTTGGAAAAAGAATTAAAACTGAAAAATGAAACCTATCAACTTTTTACTAATCGCTTTCTTGGTACTTTCTATCAGTGCCTGCACCCAACTTCAACCTGGACAGGTGAAGGTTGAAGGCGGAATCATTCAAGGAACCCTTACCGATGATTTAGGCATTTACAAAGGCATTCCCTTTGCGGCACCGCCTGTGGGCGAACTACGCTGGAAAGCGCCGCAACCGGTAGAACCCTGGGAAGGCGTAAAGCAAACCACCGACTACGCACCCGCACCCATGCAGGGTGGAAACCCGGTATCAGGAAAAAGCGAGGATTGCCTCTACCTGAACGTTTGGACACCTGCCAAAGCTGCAAACGAGAAGTTGCCGGTTTTGGTCTGGATCTACGGCGGTGGCTTCAGTTTTGGCTCCACCTCCGATCCGGTTCACAATGGCGAGCACCTGGCCCGCAAAGGCGTAGTGCTGGTAAGTATTGCTTACCGTGTGGGACAACTGGGATTTCTGGCGCATCCCGAACTGAGTGCTGAAAACCCCAACGGCGTGTCGGGCAACTATGGTTTGCTCGACCAAATTGCCGGTCTTCAGTGGATACAGAACAACATCGCAGCCTTTGGCGGCGACCCGGATCAAGTGACTATTTTTGGTGAATCGGCCGGTGGGATCGCCGTGAGCATGTTGTGTGCTTCGCCCCTGGCAAAAGGCCTGTTCCACGGGGCTATTTCACAAAGTGGCGGCTCTTTTGGTCCAACCCGGCCCACCACTTATCCGGGCGAAAACATGAAAACCCTTGAGCAAGCCGAGCAGGATGGCCTTGAATATGTTAAAGGTTTTGGACTTTCGAACGTGGAAGAACTTCGGAAACTTGAGGCTGAAAAGCTCATTCCCCAGGGATGGACCATGCCCGGCGGCTGGCCCATTGTGGATGGCTATGTCATTCCCGATGATCAGTTCAAATTGTACGAAGCTGGAAATTACAACGATGTGCCGGTGCTCATCGGCTACAACTCCGACGAGGGCCTGAGTTTTCCGGCAGGGCGAACACCACAGGAATATATCGACAATGTAAAAAAACGTTTCGGTCCTTATGCCGATTCGTTGATACAGGCTTATCCGGTAGGTGAAAGCACCTTGCCCCGCACAGCCCGCAATCTGATGCGCGATGCGGCCTTTGGCTGGCATACCTGGAGCTGGGCAAGGCTTCAATCTCAAACAGGGAAATCCGATGTGTATCTGTATTATTTCGACCAGCATCCCGAACGCCCCGCAGATTCACCCCAGGCTGACCATGGTACACCTCATGGTGTAGATGTACCTTTTGTGTTTATGAACCTCGATCCGAAAAGTCCAAATACAAACGAAGCCGATTTATCTATTTCGGAAACCATGGGTAGCTATTGGACCAACTTTGCCAAATACGGTCACCCCAATGGCGATGGGCTAACGCAATGGCCTGCTTTCAGCGAGGTGAATCCGGCAGTCATGTATCTCGGCCCCAAGGCCTATTTAGGCCCCGTGCCCGATGAAGCATCACTTCAGGTCATGGACAATTATTATCAATGGAGGCGTTCTTCCGAAGGAAAAGAATGGGCGCAATAACATTTTGTAATCATCATTCAATTAATAGGATATGAAAAAATTCAAATTGCTTGTTTTGACCGTGCTGCTGTTGTCCGGCTTATCAGTCTTTTCACAAAACCCCGATTTTCACATCTACCTGTGTTTTGGCCAATCGAACATGGCAGGGGCAGCCCGGGCTGAAGCACAGGATTCAATCGTGGATGCCCGTTTTCAAATGATGGGCGCCATGGATTGCCCTGACAAAGGAAGGGAAATGGGAAGCTGGTACACGGCCACTCCGCCACTTTGCGATTGCAATGCTGGCATTTCGCCCGCCGATTATTTTGGCCGCACACTCATCGAAAATTTACCATCGAACGTAAAAGTTGGCGTCATCAATGTTTCGGTTGGTGGTTGCCGAATTGAATTGTTCGATAAAGAAAACTATCAATCGTATGTTGAAACAGCCCCCGACTGGATGCTGGGGTGGATAAAAAATTATGGCGGTAATCCTTATGGCCGGCTGGTCGAAATGGCCAAACTGGCACAAAAGGATGGCGTGATCAAAGGCATTTTGATGCACCAGGGAGAATCGAACCCAAACGATTCGCTTTGGACTCAAAAGGTGAAAGCCATTTACGACAACTTAATGATCGATTTGAAGCTCGATCCAACGAAAACTCCTTTGCTGGCCGGTGAACTGTTAAGTGCTGAATTCGATGGGAAATGTGCCGGGTTCAATCAGTTCATTGCACAGTTGCCCGCAGCCATTACAAATTCCCATGTTATTTCTTCGGAAGGATGCCCCGGAAAGCCTGATGGTTTACATTTTACTGCCGAAGGTTACCGGATTTTGGGTAAACGCTATGGTGAAAAAATGCTTTCATTGCTCGGTGAGAATCAAGCAGGTTTAATTCAACGGGTGGTTGAGGATGGTGGAACCGGTGCCTACAAAGCAATCATGTACACCGATAACAGCCTGCCCACCCACACGGTGTTCCGTCCCGATGACCTGAGTGATTTCGGGAAGAAAAACCAATTGCCAATTATTGTCTGGGGAAATGGAGCCTGTGCCAATTCACCATGGGAACACGTCAACTTTTTATCCGAAGTGGCTTCGCATGGTTTTCTCACCATTGCCATTGGGCCTATGCCACAAGAAGGCGAGCGCGGTGCCGGACGATCAACATCGTCGCAACTGACCGATGCCATCGATTGGGCCATTGCCCAAAACAGCGACGAATCGAGCATCTTTTTTGGGAAAATTGACATCTCAAAGATCGCGGTTAGTGGCATGTCGTGTGGCGGTTTACAAACCCTTGAAGTGGCGCCCGATCCGCGTGTTACAACTGCGGTGGTTTGCAACAGTGGCATCATAGGAGATGGAGGCGGTATGCCTGGCATGCCTGGTTTAACCAAAGACCACCTGGCCAAATTGCACAGCCCAACCCTCTATTTGCTTGGAGGCGAATCGGATATTGCCTACAAAAACGGGATGGACGACTATAAGCGAATCAACCATGTTCCGGTATTTGTTGCCAATATGGATGTTGGACATGGCGGAACTTACCGTCAGCCTCACGGCGGCGAGTTTGCCAAAGTAGCTACTGCCTGGTACAAATGGCAATTGAAAGGCGACATGAAAGCCGGCAAATTGTTTACCGGAAATTCACCCGAGCTGTCTCAATCGTCCGTTTGGACCGTTGATAAGAAGAATTTGCCTTAGGACTGGCAGAACGAATAAAGAATATTGAAAATCAATAAATAAAATCAGATGATAAATAGAATTCTTATGTCATTGGTACTCGTTTCATTATTGCCAATGATTGGTTTAGCTCAAAATCCCATCGTACAAACTTATTTTACAGCCGATCCGGCACCGATGGTGCACAACGGTAGGGTTTACGTGTACACTTCGCATGACGAAGATGAAACAGTCGATAATTTTTTCACCATGTACGACTGGCGTTGCTATTCATCGGCCGATATGGTCAATTGGACCGACCACGGCGCAGTGGCTTCGCTGAACGATTTTGTGTGGTCAGGCAAAACCAATGGGGCCTGGGCGCCACAATGCATTGAACGGAATGGCAAGTTTTATCTCTATGTGCCAATACATGGCGATGGAGTCGCGGTGCTGGTCGCTGATTCTCCCACCGGGCCATTTCACGATCCGCTGGGTAAGCGCTTAATTGATGGTGAGAATATTTGGCACGATATTGATCCGACTGTCATGATTGACGATGATGGCCAAGCCTATTTATACTGGGGAAATCCGGTTCTTTCCTATGTCAAGCTAAACGAAGACATGATTTCATATGACCGTAGCATCGGCAAAAATGGCATTGTTGGAATTGAAATGACCCCCGAAGCTTTTGGATCACAGGAGGGACGAGACGGGAAAAAACGTGCTTCGTATACCGAGGGCCCTTGGATTTACAAACGCGATAAGCTGTACTACCTGATTTATGCGGCAGCTGGAATTCCTGAGTATATTGCCTATTCCACATCACCCACTGCCGAAGGCCCCTGGACGTATCAAGGTTTTATCATGGAAAGGGCCGATCACCTCGCTTTTACCAATCATGCGGGAGTGGTCGATTTTAAGAACAATTCCTATTTCTTCTATCACGACCAGGCTTTGTCAGAAGGCCAGGGTTTCAAACGGTCAGTAAGTGTGGAGCAATTTGAGTACAATGCAGATGGCACAATTCCGCTGATTCTGCCCACCAAGGATGGGGTGACAGAAAGCGTCTCCAATCTGAATCCCTTTCAAAAAGTGGAAGCCGAAACCATAGCCTGGTCCGAGGGCGTTAAAACAGGTTCCGACACCAGGGCCGGTATTTACGTCACGAATATCGATAACGGCGATTTTATTAAAGTGCGCAGCGTCGATTTCGGGAAAGGTGCCAAAAAATTCGAGGTCAGTGCTGCTGCGTTGGCTGGAGGACAAATTGAGATTCGGCTGGATGGTAAAGATGGCTTATTACTAGGTACTTGTGAAATAAAAGATACCGGCGACGTCAATGCCTGGAAAACGTTCACTGCAAAAGTGAGTAAACAGAAAGGCATCCACGATTTATATTTTATTTTTAAAGGTGGGGAAGGTGACTTGTTTAACTTGAATCATTGGAAGTTTAATTAGTCGTTCAAATACCGCTGGTCATTTCGAGTGAAGTGGCATCAATACAAAGAAAATATGCCGGGAATAATCGGTGAGCAATGAACTGGAAATCTTAAGATTGTAGATCATGAATAGAAAATTGAAACGAATCCTGTTGATGGCCTGTGCCTTGCCGGTAGTCATTTCATGCAACAGCAAGTCCCAGTCGAAAAAAGAGGCAGTGGAAGCGAGGTTTGAAGAAACCTGGGAATCTCTGGCAACGGTTAACCGGGAGCCGGAGTGGTTTAAAGACGCCAAGTTTGGAATTTACTTTCACTGGGGATTATATAGCGTTCCGGCTTATGATAATGAGTGGTACCCTCGTTGGATGTATGTTCCGGGACGTGACGGCTGGGGCGGAACGGTATTTGACCATCACGAAAAAACCTACGGGCCCTTAAGCGAATTCAATTACCATGATTTTATCCCCATGTTTAAGGCCGAGCATTTTAATGCCGGGGAGTGGGCTGATCTGTTTGAAAAATCAGGCGCCCGTTTCGCGGGGCTGGTCGCGCAGCACCACGATGGTTTTGCGATGTGGGGAAGTCAGGTGAATCCGTGGAATGCCAAGGATATGGGGCCCGAAAAGGATATTTTAGGTGAATTATTTTCCGAACTTAAAAAGCGCGATATGCAAACCATTGCCACTTTTCATCACGCCAGGTTGCTTCAGCGCTATGCCACCGACACCGCAGCATGGGCCAAAAACACGCCCGATCCTTGCTGGAACAGTCATTTTCCTTATCACCCCGACTACATTACTTCTACTACAGACCCGAAACTGCGCTTGCTGTATGGTAATATTCCAGCCGATGAATTTCACGAATACTGGCTAAACCAGGTGAACGAAGTGGTTGATGAATATGAGCCTGATATGATCTGGTTTGATTCATGGTTGGATGAAATTCCTGAAAATTACCGGCAGAAAATGGTGGCTCATCATTTTAATACGGCGGTGTCGCGCGGGCAACAGCCCATTGTGAACTACAAGCAAGAAGACCTGCCGGCCAATGTTGGCATCCTGGATATGGAGCAAGGTGGAAAAACCGAACTTTCGGACGATTATTGGTTAACGGACATTACCATCAGCTATGGGAGCTGGTGTTACACCAACGGGCAAACGTACAAAAACCCGGCGCTGGTTATCCGTAATATGATTGATGTTTGGAGCAAACGGGGGATTGTACTGTTGAACATTTCGCCCATGGCAAACGGTGTGATACCCGATGCGCAACGCGAAGTACTGGCGGCAATTGGCCACTGGATTGAAAAACACAAGGAAGCAGTTTATGAAACCCGTGCCTACAGCACCTTTGGTTATGGCAGGGCCGAATTCGAAGCCAGTCAGTTCGGAGGTCAAACAGCAACCATGGATTACAACCAGAACGACATCCGTTTTGCCGTTTCAAAAGATCAAAAGAACCTGTTTGTGTATTCACTGGGGCTACCCGAAGCTAATTCAACCTTCGATATTCATCACCTTGCCGAATCAAATATTAAACGCGTTTCGGTTGTGGGGAGTGGTGTCGAATTGAAGTGGGCTAAAACACCGGATGGTATAGCCATTACAACTCCGGCCTCATCAGACATGGACGAGCTGGCCACGGTATTTAAGGTCGAATTTGAATAAAGAAGACCCAGGAACCAAAATGAATAAATGGAATTGATTCGGATGATAAAAATAAAGTTTGGCTTATTGTTTGGCTTATTGGTTTTTTGCAACGCGATTCAAGCACAGGAAAAGCTTTATAAAAATGAATTTCCGCTATCGGATGTGAGCTTGCTTGGCGGGCCGTTTAAACATGCCCGTGACCTGAACATCCAGGTGCTGCTGCAATACGATGTAGACCGTTTGCTGGCCCCTTACCGTAAGGAGGCTGGCTTGCCCGAAAAGGCCAAAAGCTATCCCAACTGGGAAGGACTTGATGGCCACGTGGCTGGACACTACCTGTCGGCTATGGCCATGAACTATGCGGCCACGGGCAACCAAGAGTGCCGGACACGCATGGAATATATGCTTTCGGAACTTAAAGCCTGTCAGGAAGCAAATGCGATTAATCATGCCGAGTGGGGTGTGGGCTACCTGGGCGGTTTTCCAAACAGTGCAAAATTGTGGTCGGCGTTTAAGAAAGGTGATTTCAGCGCATATTTTTCTGCCTGGGCACCTTATTATAATTTGCATAAAATGTATGCCGGCTTGAGAGATGCCTGGCTTTATTGCGACAACGAAGAGGCAAAGTCGATGTTTTTAAAATTTTGCGATTGGGGAATCGACATCACTTCGGCCCTGAATGACGAGCAAATGCAGTCGGTTCTTAATCATGAATATGGCGGGATGAACGAAACTTTTGCGGATGCCTATCAAATATCGGGTGATGAAAAGTACCTGACAGCAGCAAAAAGGTATTCGCACAACGCGTTTCTGGAGCCTTTGTCGAATGCGATTGACAATCTCGACAACAAGCACGCCAATACACAAATTCCAAAGTTTATAGGGTTTGCCAGGATTGCGGAGCTCGATGGGGATCAGAAATACGATGAAGCAAGCCGCTTTTCGTGGGAAACCATTGTGGCAAATCGTTCCCTGGTGTTTGGAGGAAACAGCCGGAGGGAACACTTCCCCAGTGTCGAATCCTGTGCTGATTTTGTGCACGATGCCGACGGCCCGGAGTCGTGCAATTCCTACAACATGCTCAAATTGACCGAAGATTTGTTTCGCGTAAGCCCATCAGCGCACTATGTCGATTACTACGAACGCACGGTTTTTAACCACATCCTTTCAACCCAACATCCGGAACATGGCGGCTATGTGTATTTCACCTCGGCCCGTCCGCGGCATTACCGGGTTTACTCTACGCCCAATCATGCCATGTGGTGTTGTGTCGGCACCGGAATGGAGAACCATGGTAAATACAACCAATTCATTTACACCCATGCGGCCGATTCACTGTTTCTCAACCTTTTTATTGCTTCGGAACTCAATTGGAAGGATAAAAAAATAAGCATCAGGCAGGATACGAATTTTCCTTACGACGATCGTACAAAACTCACCGTGACCAAGGGTTCATCGGACTTTAAACTGATGGTCAGATATCCCGAATGGGTGAAAGAGGGAGCGTTGAAAATTACGGTGAACGGAAATGCTGTGAGTTATTCTGCTCACCCTTCTTCTTATATCTGTATTGACAGAAAATGGAAGAAAGGCGATGAGGTTGTGGTTGAATTACCCATGCACAATACCATGGAGCGTTTGCCCAATGTTCCCAACTACGTCGCATTTATGCATGGCCCCATATTGCTTGGCGCCAAAACAGGCACCGAAGATTTAAAAGGACTGCTGGCCGATGATGGGCGATGGGCGCAACACACAAGCGGTAAACTGTTGCCGGTTGACCAGGCTCCAATTCTGGTTGACGATGATATTGAAAACATGGCCGGCAAGTTGGAACCACTTGAGGGTGAACCACTGAATTTCAGGCTTCATGTTGAAATGGTGAATCCGATTGACGTGACGCTGGAGCCTTTTGCAAACGTTCACGATGCACGGTACATGATATACTGGTTAGCGCTCACGAACAATGGCTACCAGTCGTACGTCGATTCATTGGGAACCATTGAAAGTGAGAGAATGGCTATGGAAAAACGCACCGTCGACTTTGTTGCTACCGGCGAACAACAGCCCGAAACCGACCACGCCATGCAGCACGAAAAATCGAATTCGGGCAATGCCAACCATGAATTTTTTCGCGATGCCCGTAATGGCGGTTATTTTAGCTACGAAATGAAAACAAATTCGGAAACTGACCTGAGCCTGATTGTTCGCTATTGGGGCGCGGAATGGGGCGCCCGGAAATTTGATATTTACATTGATGATGAAAAACTACGGACTGAAGACAATACCGGCCGCTGGAATCAGTCAAGATTTCAGGATGTGGAATACACCATTCCTGACTCCATGGTCAAGGGAAAGGAAAACATTAGGGTGAAATTTCAGTCACTACCCGGAAATACGGCCGGCGGAGTTTACTATGTACGACTAATAAAACATTAAAGATGAGAAAATTAGAATTGAGATTTATCGTGTGGCTTTTTGCAAGCTTTTTTCTTATAAGCGGTCAGGCATGGGCCACCCAAGGCGGAAAACTAAAGATGTGGTACGACAAACCGGCGACGGTATGGAACGAAGCGCTCCCGATTGGCAATGGGAGGCTGGGCGCCATGATTTACGGTGATCCGGCCGCTGAAAAGATTCAGCTGAACGAAGAGACTTTTTGGTCGGGTGGGCCCTCGCGAAACGACAACCCCAAAGCACTGGAGGTTTTGCCCGAAATCAGGCAGCTTATCTTCGATGGTCAATACCACGAAGCCGAAAAAATGGTCAACGAGAATATGATGACCGGGCGCAATGGTTCCATGTATCAAGTGGTTGGCGATCTGAATCTTCGCTTTGACGGACATCAAGGCTATACAAATTACTACCGCGAACTTGATCTGGAGCAAGCGGTTTTTACCACCACCTACCAGCTTGATGGCGTGACCTACAAACGCGAGATGTTTGCTTCGCAACCCGATCAGGTGATTGTGGTGCGATTGACTGCCGACAAGCCCGGTATGCTAACCTTTGATGCCAATTTGAATGGGCCATTACAAAAATCGGCCACGGCACTTAATGCCAATACCCTGGAAATGACAGGCCTGTCGGGTAGTCACGAAGGGATTGCCGGGCAAGTGAAATTTACCACACAGGCCCGGATGATCAACAAAGGGGGAACAACATCGGCAGATGCAGGCGTAATTCAGGTGAGCGATGCTGATGAAGTGCTGATCCTCATTTCAACAGCCACCAACTTTGTCGATTATCAAACGCTTACGGCCAACGAAACCGAAAAATGTGTGGACTATTTGGTAGCCGCAGAAAAGAAATCCTTCAAAAAATTGCTGAAGAATCATGTTGATGCTTATCAGCAATATTTTAACCGGGCCAGTCTTGATTTGGGGACTTCGCCGGCAGCGCAACAACCCACCGATGTGCGCATCAAAAATTTCTCAACAACCCACGATCCCGAGCTGGTTTCGATGTACTACCAGTTTGGTCGGTACTTGTTGATTTCGAGTTCGCAACCGGGGGGACAACCCGCCAATTTGCAAGGTATTTGGAACGAAAGCACCAATCCGGCATGGGACAGCAAATACACCATCAACATCAACACCGAAATGAATTACTGGCCGGCCGAAAAATGCAACCTGACGGAACTGCACGAGCCGCTGATTCAAATGGTGAAAGAGCTGTCAGAAACCGGACAACAAACGGCCCGCGATATGTATGGAAGCAAAGGTTGGGTCACCCATCACAATACCGATATCTGGCGAATCAGCGGTGTAGTTGATGGTGCTTTTTGGGGCATGTGGCCCATGGGAGGTGCCTGGCTTTCGCAGCATTTGTGGGAAAAGTATTGGTACAGTGGCGATTTGAACTACCTCGAATCGGTTTACCCCATCCTGAAATCGGCCTGTGAGTTTTACCAAGATTTTCTGGTTGAAGAGCCAACACACAAATGGTTGGTGGTCAGCCCGTCCATTTCGCCGGAGAATGCACCTGCTGGCCGTCCTTCAATCACTGTCGGCGCCACCATGGATAATCAAATTCTATTCGATTTGTTTTCAAAAACCATCAGAGCGGCCTCCTTATTAGATCAAGACCAGGAGTTGATGGCTGATTTTCAACAAATCCTCGATCGACTGCCGCCCATGCAAATTGGCCAACACGGACAGTTGCAGGAGTGGATGCAGGATTTGGATAATCCGAATGACAAACATCGGCATGTGTCGCACCTGTACGGGCTTTACCCCAGCAACCAGATTACGCCCTATGCCACGCCTGAGCTTTTTGATGCGGCGCGCACAACCCTGATTCATCGGGGCGATGTGTCAACAGGCTGGTCGATGGGCTGGAAGGTGAATTTCTGGGCCCGCCTGCTCGATGGCAACCACGCGATGAAATTGATCAAAGACCAGTTGACGCTGGTTGATCCGGTGAATGGCGGAAGAAATGGTGGAACCTATCCGAACTTTTTTGATGCTCACCCACCGTTTCAAATTGACGGAAACTTTGGCTGCACGGCCGGTATTGCCGAAATGTTGCTCCAAAGCCACGATGGCGCCATTCATTTTCTACCCGCTTTGCCCGATGAATGGAAGGATGGCGAAATTACCGGACTTCGTACTCCGGGCGGTTTTGAAGTGAGTTTTACATGGAGGAATGGGGAAGTCCAAAAAATTGAGATCAAATCAACTTTAGGTGGAAACTGTCGTATTCGAGTTCCCAATGAAGTGGTTCAGGCAGCAGGCGATGGGTTGGTAGCAGCAGCAGGCACCAATCCCAATCCGTTTTTCGAAACGACGCAAGTTGAAAAACCGTTGATTTCGGATGCCGCCCGCCTGAATGAGCTAAACCTTCAGCAAACGCATGTGTACGATTTACCGACCAAGGCCGGAAAAACGTATTCGATAGCAATTAAGTAATTGATCATGAATAAATTTCTAATATCATCCAGAATGTATAAAATCAGCCTGTTTTTATTTTTTATTTTCCTGATCATCGGTACATCAAAGGCCGACGATCAAACGATCTTGAGTCCTGACGGAAAGTTGAAGGTAACGGTCTCCGTCAACGCTGGAGTTCCAACTTATCAAATTGACTACAATGGGAAGTTGTTTCTGAAACCTTCGCCTATCGGACTGAAAACCAATGTGGGGGATTTCACCCAAGGTTTGGTGCTTGGCGAAAACGGAAGCAGTCAAGCGCTCGATGAATCGTACGCCTTGCCTAACATCAAAAAGAGCCAGGTACACTACCAGGCCAATGAGCAGGTTTTTTCTTTCTCGAAAGACGACAAGCCTGCATTTGACCTTGTGTTTAGGGTGAGCAACAACGATGTGGCGTTTCGATATCAGGTATTTCCGCAGCGCGACCGGAGAAGCTGTGTTGTAAACGAGGAAGCTTCCGGCTTTGTTTTGCCTGAGGGAACCACCACTTTTCTTTGTCCGCAAAGTGCCCCAATGGGCGGCTTCGCCCGCACTTCACCCAGTTACGAAACTTCCTACACGGTTGATGCTCCCATGGGCGAAAACGGTTGGGGAAACGGGTACACATTTCCTTGTCTTTTTAAGGTGAACGACAACGGTTGGGTGTTGATTTCTGAAACCGGCGTGGATAGCCGCTATTGCGCCAGCAGGTTGATTGGTCATGCCGATGGTTTATACACCATCGGGTTTCCGCAGGAAGGAGAAAATAATGGAAATGGAACGGTAGCTCCTGGCATTCCACTGCCGGGCAAAACCCCATGGCGTACCATTACCCTTGGCGAAAGCTTGACACCCATCGTTGAAACGACTGTTCCGTTCGACGTGGTTGAGCCACGTTACGAGGCTTCGCAGGAATACGAGTACACCAAAGGCTCCTGGAGTTGGATTATTAAAATGGATGGCGGTACTGTTTTCGACGTACAAAAGCAATACATCGATTTCAGTTCTGAAATGGGGTATGGAACTATTTTGGTGGATGCCCTTTGGGACACGCAAATTGGGCGCGACAAAATTGAAGAATTGGCAGCATACGGCAAAAGTAAAAATGTTGCGCTCTACCTGTGGTACAACTCCAACGGCTACTGGAACGATGCGCCTCAAGGTCCGCGTGGCATCATGGACAACCCGATTGCCCGCCGCAAAGAGATGGCCTGGATGCAGCGGATTGGTGTGAAAGGAATCAAGGTTGACTTTTTTGGAGGCGACAAACAAGTGACCATGAAACAATATGAAGATATTTTGTACGATGCGAATGATTTTGGGATCATGGTCATTTTTCATGGCTGCACGCTGCCACGTGGTTGGGAGCGCATGTATCCCAATTTTGCTTCGAGTGAAGCGGTTTTGGCCAGCGAGATGCTCCATTTTTCGCAAGGCGCCTGCAACAATGAGGCCTTTAGTGCTTGTTTGCACCCATTTATACGGAATACAGTCGCGAGCATGGATTTTGGTGGCAGTGCACTCAATAAATTCTACAATGGTAATAATACGCCCAACCGGGGATCCAAGCGCATAACTTCAGATGTGTTTGCCCTGGCAACTGCGGTGCTGTTTCAAAGCAGCGTGCAACACTTTGCATTGGCACCCAACAACCTGACCGACGCTCCGGAATGGGCGATCAACTTTATGAAAGAAGTGCCCTCAACCTGGGATGAAGTTCGTTTGATTGATGGTTACCCGGGAAAATATGTTGTATTGGCACGCCGTAAGGGTAACAAATGGTACATTGCCGGCATCAACGCACAAAAGGAAACCATCAAGTTGAAAGTGACGCTACCGATGATTGAAGCGGGAGCGCAGATGCAGGTTTATCGTGATGATGCGGATCTGAATGGGCAGGTCGCTTCTGTAAAAATGGGTAAAAAGCAGGAAGTCGAACTGGAGATACCGGAAAACGGGGGTGTCTTAGTTGTAAATTGAGAACTACCGGACTTATCAAGATAAGAAGATAAAAGGTACAATTGAGCTCGCTTTTGTTCCCGACAAAAAGAGGCTGTCTAAAAAGAGGACAGCCTCTTTTTTTATTCATTTTTCACTAATTAACTCAATGATATTTAGTAAATTAATGGCGTGTTTATCAATGAGTACGAAGAATGAGAAAGCCGGTTTATAAATCAAATTTGCAAGGTCAAATTTCACTTTTCCCAGCACGTTTAGATCAAAATATAGCAGAGGGTGCGCCTGTTCGGTTGGTTAACCAGGTAGTTGAAAACCTTGACATAACAGCCATCGAAAAAACCTATTCAGGCGGAGGCACATCGGCCTACCACCCTCGGATGATGCTGAAAGTGTTGTTTTACGCCTACATGAACAACATCTATTCCTGCCGCAAAATCGGGAAACAATTGGAAGAAAATGTCCATTACATGTGGCTTTCGGGCAATCAGCGGCCTGATTTCAGGACCATCAACAACTTTCGTTCGCTGCATTTGAAAGGTACGATCAATCATCTGTTTACGCAGGTAGTGTTGATGCTGGCCGAAATGGGGTACATCAGTTTGCAGACAGTTTACATTGATGGCACCAAAATGGAATCGCGTGCTAACCGTTACACTTTTGTTTGGCGAAAGACGGTTGAAAAGAACAAGGCCAAACTGGAGGAAAAAATCAGGAAGGTACTGGAAATGATAGATGAAGGCATTGCGCAGGACAATCTTCCTGATGATGAACCGCCCACGCCAATTGATTCCGATGAACTGAAAATGCGTATTGCCCAAATCAACCGTGAAAACCTTTCGAAACAAGAGAAAAGAGCGGTGAAAACGCTGGAAGAAAAGCATTTGCCAAAATTGCAGGAATATGAAAACCACCTTGAAACCCTGGGTGGCAGGAACAGTTATTCCAAAACTGACCCATCGGCCACCTTCATGCGGATGAAAGATGACCACATGCAAAACGGGCAGTTAAAACCTGCCTACAACCTGCAAATCGGTACCGAAAACCAGTTTATTACACATCTTGATTTTTTCGCAAACCCAACCGATACGCTCACGATGGTCCCGTTTTTTGAAGGCTGGAAGGAGCGCTACAGTGGCACACCCCAAACAGTCGTTGCCGATGCCGGTTATGGCAGCGAAGAAAACTATGTGTTCATGGAAGATAATGAAATTGAGGCCTTTGTAAAATACAACTATTTCCACGCAGAGCAGAAAAAGAAATTCCGTGAAAATGCATTTATCGCCCAAAACCTTTTTTACAATGAAACAGACGATTACTTTGTATGCCCGATGGGGCAACATCTTCAGAACAAGGGAAGAACAACAAAAACAAACCAGCACGGTTACAAATCAGGAATAACCATTTATGAAGCTGCCAACTGCAATGGATGTCCGCTCAGGTGCCTGTGTTACAAAGCAAAGGGCAACCGCAGGATAGAAATCAACCACAATTTGCGCCGGCTCAAAGCAAAGTCACGTGAACTTTTACTTTCCGAACAGGGATTAAAACACCGGAAAAAACGATGTGTGGAACCGGAACCTGTGTTTTCGCACATACGATACGACGGGGCTTATCTTCGCTTCCGGCACTTCGGAAAGGACAAGGTTAAAATGGATTTTGCACTGATGGCCATTGCCTTGAACCTCGCAAAATTAGCACGGAAAAAGTCAGGCCCAGGTGAAAAACCGAAAAATCAACCCGCAAAACAACAACTTCCTGGCTCTGTAATGATTTTAATCCTCAAATTGGAAAATCAACCAACAAAATCATCTTCCAACACAAAACTTGCCGCATAAAAACAAAAAAAGGAGGCTGTCCCAAAATTTAGTTTTTGGACAGCCGCTTTTTTTGTATGTATGATTCTACCGGAATTCGCGTATAAGTTTGTTGAATATTGATTTGTAGTGTTTTATGATACTTTTGATTGAATGGGTCTCGATATGTGCTCAATGGTTATCCGGTTTTTGTAATGTGGACGCCCCTTGTCCGTCTGAACTCAATGTGTTAGGCAGCTTTGCATCCCTCAGTTGGAAGATGGATTGGTCCGCGCGGTCTCTGCTCAAATCCAGTTTCCGGGACAATGCTGAATCGTATTAATTACTGTAGCTTCAGCAAGCAATGGAGTGATGGGTAGGATCGCTGGGGGAAGGGCTTGGAGAGCACATCAACAGGAGGAATTTGCGAACACCAGCAGAGCACGTTTTTATACAATTCTTCTATGAAATTCGTACATTTAGCCCACTAAACTTCTGACGTATGCACCGGTTTTGGACCACCACATTAGCTTGCGTTCTGCTGCTCACACTTTGCCAACACCAGGCTTCGGCCAGTAATAAATGCACCATTGGCTTTTCGCGATGCACCACCTCCGGCTACTCGCGTCAAACGGTGCAACGACTGATGGAAATAGAACTGTCATTTTACCCCAACATGAATCTGATCATCAAGGATGTCCAGGATGAAAGCGACTTACAAATAGTCCCTGCCAGTTGGTTAAAGGCTGCAATCAAAATGGCAAAAATGATCGGGTAGCGGTTTTCTCTGACAAACAATTTCCCGTGGCCCAGCTTCAACTCTTGCTCAACCGATTTTTTCACAATGGCCACTTCGTTTTCCGGATTTTTCGGCTTGAATGCGTTTAAACACCACGAAAGCCATAAAAATGGCCGTCAGCACAAAAAACTGGTTGAGTAAAACCAACTGCCCGCGCTGTTTGACTGGCGAAATTTCAGCGATAAACATGGGCGTAACAACCGAAATGCAACCTAACAACACACCCGTGATGAAACGAAAGATTAACAAGACTTCCCAGTTCATCGCGGTGGCGCTTCCAAGGGTTGAAAGCGCAAATAAACCCGACAGTACGATTAGAGATCGACGGCGGCCGAATTTCTCGGCTGGCTTACCTATTATTAATGTGCCCACGATTGTTCCGAGAATGGCTACTGCAACGGTAAATCCCAGCCAAAAACTATTTAAACTAAAAGTCTGTTCCCGCTGCGTTGTTGTTCTCTACATCATGGCAATATCATAGCCAAAAAGAAATCCTCCAAGGGCAATGATGATTGCGACAGTAAATACGTTTTGTGTTTTCATTCGAATTATTGGTTTAAAAATCTAATTCAAAATTAAAACACGACCAGCCGAAAGCTTAGAAACTATGATGCCAGTTTAAAAATTCATGATACAAATCCTCTCAAAATCAACGTAAAAGAACAGCCATGTTACCTGGCATGATTGGGGAAAAGCAACCCGGTGCTGCAATTTCGTCAATCTATAAATGACTGATTCTCTTTGAGCTGCTTCCAAAGGCTTCGGTTATCGTCAAAGGGTTTGACAATGAGCTTTTAGTGGCCCGACTACTTGAGCGGATCATGAACAGCAGGATTATAGTAAGAAACGATTGCATCAACGAAAGACCCCGCTTGGCTTCCACCATTCGATAAAAGTTGGTCTGCTCTTTCAGGTAATTTTTGTGCCGAAGCATTTTCAACCGTAAGGTTTCAAAAATTCTTCTTAAAAAGTGAGTCGCTGAAAATCAATGAACTCTTCAAAGTCCCTTTTCGAGCAAGTGCCGATTTGTCGGAAGAATTTGGGGAGCCGGACTTTTCTGAGTAAGTTCAATGTTACTCTCTCCAACTTGCATGAATCAAACTTCCCGTTTCATCGTGGTTTTCGATTCGAAGGTGAACATCAATTTCCTGTTGCATTTCTTCAACGTGGGAAATCACCCCAACGATGCGGTTCTCTTTCCGCAGTGACTTCAGGGTATCAAATACGATGGATAACGATTCCTTGTCGAGCGAGCCAAAACCTTCGTCGAGGAAAAAGAAGTTCTGGTTCGATTCCGTGATTTTCTGAATATTATCGGCCAAAGCCAAAGCCAGCGATAGCGCTGCCTGAAACGTTTGTCCGCCCGACAGGGTTTTCACGCTGCGAACCTTGCCGCCATTCATAAAGTCGCGCACCTGGAAGTTGTTTTCCGGGGTAATCTCCAGGCTCAATTTCTGGCGCGTCAGCTGGAAAAAACGGTCGTTTGCCGCGTTACACAAATTTTGCAGGTAAACCGACGAAATGTAGTTGACAAAACCACTTCCCTTAAACATGGATTTCATGGTACGAATATTCTCAGCCCGGAGGTTCAAGGCTTCCAGCTCCTTTCGAAGGGCCGCCTGATTCTCCAAATCTTGCTGAAGTTTTTTCAGCAGCTCAGTCAGCTTCCCGAACTCTTGGTGTTTTTGCTGCGACAGCTCAGCCAGCGCGGCAATTTCAGCAAGCAATTTTTTGTGCAATTCCATGTCATACTTCCGGTCGCCAATTTCTTCCAGCAATTGTTCCTGTTGCCTTTTAATCAATGTGAGCTGTTCCCTGAATCTGGCCAGCTTTTGCTTCGCTTGCTCCAAGTCCATTGGCTGCGCCAGAATTTGTTTGACTTCATCAAGGGATTGAAATTTAGATTTTTCCAACTGAACATTGATCTCGGTGACTAACTTCCGGTTCGTTTCCTTTTCCTGCTCCAGTTCTTTCCGGTTGGCCATCAATCCTCCTGCCAATGTATCTCTTTGTTTTCGCAGGTCAGTCAGCAAATTGGTCTGCTCGTTAAACTGCTTTTCCAGCCGGGTATGCTTTTGCAACAGGCTCTGCTGCTCCACATCAATTTCTTCCGTCGATTTTTGTTGGTATTGCCCGGGAGTGATCAACTTTAGCTGGTCCTGCAGGGTTTTCAATGCTGTCTGGCCCGCGGTCAAAGCCGTGTTGATCTTCTCCATTTCAAGCTGAAAACGCTCCTTATCTTTGGATGCCTTATCCTGCTTTTTGGTCAGATTTTCCAGCTCTTCTTCTTTCTTTTTAATTGACGTTTGAATTTCACCAGCTTCCCGAAAAGCCTTTTCCAGATCAGCCGGATCCCGATATTTTTCCCATTTAAAAAGAGCCGTATGAGCTTCAAATTTCTTCTGAAGTTCAGCTTTCTTGTCCGCCCATTCTTTCAGGTTCCGATGGACGAATTTCAGCTGCCCGTCCAGTTCATTCAAGCGGGTGATTTGCTGATTGATCCCATCAATTTTCTTTTCCGTCTGCATCCTGGCCTGCTGCAATTTTTGCTGTGCTTCGTGCGAGCTCTCCGCGCTATACACTTGTGGATGATGTGCTGAACCACAAAGCGGACAGGGATCGCCGTCTTGCAATCCCTCGGCAAATGCCTGAAGTTGTGACTTAAGCCTCAATTCATCAGCCTCCTTTTCCATTGATTTGAGCTGGCGTTTTGCCGTCTCAATTTTTTCACGAAGAAATTTCACAGCAGCCAAATGATCCGACGCTTCGGGCAAATCCAGAAATAAGCTAGCCTTCAAGAGTTCTTGCATAGTTTGCTTGATTGCAGTATCCTCATCGAAGTATTTTTTAACTTGCTTGTCCGTCTCGTCCAATTGGGTACTCAGATTTTTCTCTTCCACATGCCAGGATTTTGCGTGTGCCAAAACAGCCATATCGGGCAAGCCGGCTTTTTTCGATTTAAGCGAAGTTTCAAGTTTGGTCTTGTCTTCTTTCAGTTTCCCCAATTCCTCATCTGTCTTATTCCAAATTGCACGTCCGTTTTTCAGCCGTTCCTGATCGATTGCTATCTTTTTCGCAAGCTCCCTGATTTTCAGTAGCCTCCCCAGCTCATCTGCTTGCTGCTTCAATTCCTCCCGCTTTTCATAAGCTGGTTTAATTTCTGCCAGTGTCTTTTCAATCGCTTCAATTTCGGCTTCCATTTTCTTTAGTTTTTCCGAATTGTGCTGAACCTGGGCTTCTTTCTGAGCGATTCTTTTGGTGCTTGATTGCAGGTTTTCAAGAAGATGTTTGAACTGCATCACGCACAGTTCATAGTCCGCAATGGTATTCTCTAATTTCTTGTAATCCGGCTCTTTTTCCTGAAGTTGTTTCCAGGTAATTTCGGTATCCGCGAGCTTCTTGTTTAACTCCTGCAGTCGTTTCCAGTCTCCCTCCTGTTTTTGAAGTTTCAATAGTTGAAGTGTCTGTTCCTCCATTTCCTTTTTTAACAGATCCAACTGCTCCTTGTACTTTTTTACCTGCTCCGGATCAACTTCGCCCAGTTGCTGCAATTGGCCTTCCAAGTGCTGTCTTTGGGCATTATTCTTCGATTCGAGCGCCGTAACCTTATAATAAAGTTCAAACTTTTCCAGGCTGAAAAGCTCTTTCATCATCTGGGTGCGAGCCGTATCCTTTAGCTGTAAGAACTCCTGAAACTGTCCCTGAGGAATGATGATTGTCCGCTTGAAGTTGTCGTAACTCAGGCCAATTGCTTGCTCAAGTCCATCGGGTTCAATCGGGTTCCACTGGTTGCCTTCTTTTTGATAGGCCGACCGATCCAGCTTCTTGACATCGTCAAAGCGTTTGCTGTTCCGTCTCCCCTGAACCACGGCCCGATAAGCCGTTTGGTCCTTGCCCGTTTCAAAAATGAAGTCAATCAGCAATTCGTCCGATTTCAGGTTCATCATGTTGTAGTTCCGGTTATCCCCCGAGAGATTAAGCCGATCCGTTTTACCATAAATAGCAAAGATGATGGCTTCCAAAATGGAGGACTTTCCGCTGCCCACTGATCCAAAAATGCCAAAAAGGTTCGCGGCAGTCAGTTTTGTAAAATCGATGGTTTGCTTATCCTGGTAGGAATACAAACCTTGTATGGTCAGTTGTATGGGTATCATTGTTCGTCTTCGGCCAAAATTTCGGTGAATAAATTCATGAGCTCTTCGTTGGGTTCCTGTCCTTTTTCGTGCTTAAAATAGTCGCGAAAAAGCTCTTCCATACTGCGGGTCAGGTCAATCTTTTTTTGATTGGTATCGATCAATTCGTCGGCATGGATCACTTCCGGGATGATCGCAACAATACCGGAGTGGGCTACATTCAACTGTTTGCGTTCGAGAGCCGTCAAAAAAGTGTCGGTCACGAGTGTCAGTTCAACCAAACAATCCTGATTTTCAGCCAACCACTGTAAAGCATCCTCCAAACCTTCGGCCCGCTTACGCAACAGTTTCTTTCCCTGGCTCAGTTCCACTTCACGAACGCCTGCTGTTTCTCCCGGTTCTACATCCACCAGCAAGGCATATTTTTTCTGGTTCGCTTCTGAAAAGCTGTATGACAACGGACTTCCGCTGTAATAAACCGGTGCAGGATTTGAATCCACCCGATGCATCCGGTGCAAATGTCCCATGGCCGTGTATTGAACCTGCTTTGGAATATTCTCGGTATAAACAGCCTGTGCCCCACCAACATGCAGAATGGGTTTTTCATCAGCTGGCTCCTCGGGGAGCACTTCCCCCTTCTTAATCACAAAAAGATGCGAAACCAGCACATTAACCCCATGCTCATCACAATACTGATCAGCCAGTTGCTTCCATTTTTGCTGAAGGACCGTGCGCAGTTCCTCTTCGCTATTCTCCAGTCCCAGGCAGGTTTTCAGGCGGTACTCATTGGCATAAGGAGTCAGTAAAAGACGCAGGGGAATTTCATTTTTCGGAAGCCGGAGCCCCAAAAAACCTTCACTGCTCTGCAAGACTTTGAGGCCGGATTCCAACTCAAAAGGAGCCACAGACGAGTTTGGATAGCCGGCAAAAATAATCCCGCACTCGCGGGCCAGCGGATCGGGCGACTCAATCCGGTCGGGCGAATCATGGTTGCCGGCTATGGCAATCACCGGTCGCCGGCCATTGTTGGACAGCCGTTTCAAGGTCTTATAGAATAAATCAACGGCTTCGGTGGGCGGATTAAAGGTATCGAACAAGTCGCCGGCCACCAGCACGGCATCCACTTGTTCTCGTTCAGCTAGCTCACAAATTTCCTGCAACACAGCTTGTTGTTCTTCCATGCGTGAAAAATCATCGAGCCGCTTGCCAAGGTGCCAGTCGGAGGTATGGAGGAGTTTCATAGGTCAAATTTTAATCGTTGTTCACTTGAGTGCAAAAATACGAACTTGTATATTACAGAACTTCAAAAAAGAGTATATCTGTTCCGGGCCGAAACTAGTAAAATAGGCAGTCGATTTGAGAAATGTATGTTAATTATGCTACCGATGAACTATTTCAGGCATCATTTTCAAGTACCAAAACCAAACAAATTAATTCAAAATGAATTGATCATCAGGAAATGACATCGAATGAATGCTGGTGGCGTCATTTTTTGGGTAGGTCTCGATATAGTCTCGTTCAACATGCGTTATGGTGCCTATTTTTACATTTTCCCCAAAAACAAAAAAGCGCCTAAATCATTCAATTTAAGCGCTTTTAGTGTTTTTTGTATTCCCTTGAAGTGACCCCACCGAGATTCGAACTCAGATCGCAAGAACCGGAATCTTGTATTCTATCCATTGAACTATGGGGCCGAAAGCGTGTGCAAAAATAGTAAAACAATCCTTTTTTGAAATGATTTCGACCGAAAACTTGAAAACAATGTTAAGGGTGATAGGATTGTTGATAAACAAGGAATGAATTGTATCTGTTGAAGCACCAAAACAAGTATTTTTGCAGAACCATGGAAGAATTATCAATTGTGAACGAACATCTTGTCACCGCCCGCGATTTCTTTGAGAAATACACGGCAGGTTTTTTAAATCATCCGGATCGGGAGATTGCTGATTTAATGGCTTTACGCAGTGAACACTCCCTGAAAGTGTCGAAGCTGAGCGGGCAAATTGCGACTAATCTGATGCTGGAGGAAGAGGACATTTTGCTGGCCGAATTCATTGGCCTGTTGCACGATCTGGGCCGCTTTGATCAGTTTCAGAAATACCAGACCTTTGATGATGATAAGTCTGCAAATCACGCGGAACTGACTGTTGCCCTGCTGAATGAACAACCTTTCTTTACCGCTTTGGGTGAAGAAAAGCAAGCGCTGATTAGCCGTGCCATTCTGAATCATAACAAAGATGGTATTTCGTTGAAAGATGACAAATTGGTTGTTGCCTACAGCCAGATTTTGCGCGATGCCGACAAGCTGGATATTTGGGATTATTGTGTGAACAACTTGAAGCGCGATGGAAGTTTTAAGCACAGCGCCATCAGTTTAAACCTTCCGGCAAGCGGATTGGTTAATGATAACGTGATCCGAAGCATTAAAAATCATAAACAAGCCAAGCGCAAAGACATGCAGTCGGTTGCCGATTTTAAGCTGATGCTGATGTCGATGGTTTTTGATTTGAATTTCAGGGTGAGTTTTCATTTGTTAAGTGAAAAGCAATTGATTAAAAGGCTGTACGAATCGATGTCGAAGAACGATTTAGTGATTGATGCATACCGGGAACTTCGGTTATATATTGAAAATAAATTTGTGGTTTAAGGCTGAAAAAGTGTGATTTAAAGCCGACAAGATAAAAGAGCTTAAGTGATGGGAGATCGATTGGTTTGTATTTGTAACATGGTTTCAGAGAAGGAAATTATAGCTGCCTTGAAAAAGGGAGCCACTTCGGCCGAAGATATTCAGTATGCCACGCGTGCCGGAACCAGCTGCGGCAAATGCTTGATGACCGTTGACCAAATTATTGAAGAATATGAATTGAACGCTGCCATCGATCCGCAGCGAAAACTGGATTTATAAAGACAAAGCCGGTGAATGTCAAGGTCACCGGCTTTGTTTTTTTATCGTCTGTTGGGTCACCTGCGGCCTGCCCAGTTAACGGCTCCGGCATAGTGAGCCTGGATTTTTGGATCCTGAAACGCTTCGTGGGTGTGCCCAAATACCGAATAAAAAGAGCGGATGCCATCAAATTCCTGCCACCAAATCAGTGGGTGATCGCCCATTTTCCACTTGTCGTTATCGGCCTTGGTAATCGTCGATTCGTCCAATCGCGCCAACACATGAACATTTTCGCGTGGATTGGCTTTAAAACTGTACCACTCATCAAAAGTGGTATAGCTGTCCATTCCTTTAAACGGTTCCATGGAAGGGTGATCGAAATCTTCAAAAATAACCTTTCCTTCCTGTGCGGGTGGATGGGTTAGAAAGTAGGCGCCGTTCAGTTTTCCGTACCATTCCCAATCATATTCGCAATCGGCCGAAGCATGGATACCAACAAAGCCTTTTCCGGTTTCCATAAAGGTTTGAAAGGCTTGCTGTTGTTTTTCGTTCAGCACGTCCTGCGTTGGATTTAAAAAGACCACCACATCAAACTGAACCAGAAAATCCATGGTAAACAGCCGGGCATCCTCGGTGGCAGTCAGGTTCCAGCCTTCGGTTAAAGCCAGGTCGCTAAACATTTTTATTCCACTTGAAATGGACTGGTGCTTCCAGCCATCCGTTTTGGAGAAGACCAATACATCGAGTGTTTTGGCCGGAAAATCTTTACTGGGCTGGGCCTGTGCCGAGAAAAGGAAAAAGACACCAATCAAAGCGAGGAGAAATTTTTTCATTCGTATGGTTTTTTTAGGTTTACAATTACAATAATACAAAAAAAGGTTGTCCCCTTTTTGAGAACAACCTTTTTAAATTTATAAAGTGGTTTTTTTTACATCAAGAAACTAAGCAGGATACCAGCTCCAATGGCTGAGCCAATAACACCCGAAACGTTGGGAGCCATGGCGTGCATCAACAAGTGGTTGGTTGGATCTTCCTTCAATCCCATGGTTTGCACCACGCGGGCACTATCGGGAACGGCAGACACACCGGCAGCTCCAATCATCGGGTTAATCCGGTTCTCTTTTTTATAGAACAGGTTCATCACTTTGGCACCAATAACACCTCCTGCAGTGGCAATCACAAAAGAGATGGCTCCAAGAATGAAAATCTTAATCGACGATGGCGTGAGGAAAATATCGGCTTGCGTCGATGCGCCAACGGTGATGCCCAGCAAAATTGTGATCGTGTTGATCAATGCAAAGTTCGCGGTATCAGCCAAACGCTTGGTGACCGTCGATTCTTTCAGCAAGTTTCCGAAGAACAACATACCCAGCAGTGGAAGGGCTGACGGTGCAATATACGCCGTCAAAATTAAACCAACGATGGGGAACAGGATTTTTTCCAGCTTGGAAACTGCCCGTGGAGGCTTCATACGGATCAGTCGCTCTCTTTTGCTGGTCAGCAGTTTGATGACCGGTGGTTGAATCACCGGAACCAAAGCCATGTACGAATAGGCGGCAATCGCAATCGGTCCAATCAGGTTTTGAACCGTTTGGCCATTGGCCATCACGTTTACCCCGTTCGCCAACTTCGAGGAGATGAAGATTGCCGTCGGGCCATCAGCACCGCCAATAATGCCAATGGCACCCGCTTCGGGAGGCGCAAAACCCAGCCAAAGCGCTCCAAGGAAGGTGAGGAAGATACCGATCTGTGCGGCAGCTCCCAGCAACATCAGCTTGGGGTTTGAGATGAGCGATGAGAAATCGGTCATGGCGCCAATACCCAGGAAAATGAGCGGCGGATACCAGCCTTGAACCACACCCTGGTACAGGATGTTCATCACCGATCCCGGTTCATAAATCCCCAGTTTCAGGTTGAAGTCAACGGCCTGGAACATCGGGATGTTGCCAATCAGAATACCAAAACCAATCGGAACCAGTAGCAGCGGCTCAAAGTCGTACTTAATGGCCAGAAAGATAAAGATAAACCCGATGAACATCATGAGGATGTGTTTCCAGGTGGCATTGGCAAAACCGGAGAACTCGTAAAAGTTGAACAAACCCGAAATGGCGCCTGAATAGTTTTTGTATTCGTAGCCGTCGCCGGTTAGCTTGCCATTGTTCAAACTGAGCTCGCGCTTACCCAAATCCAGCAGTTCGTCTGTTGTTACATAGGCGTTGGTCTGCGCGTTTGGATCCATATTCTTGTTCAAATGAGTGACCACCTTCGGATTAAAATCCATGACGACTTTTCCGTTGCTGATGCTCCATTTTCCGGAATAACGTTGTTTCAACGAATCCATCGTGAAGGTATAGTCGCTTGAAAAAGAAAGTGTTTTGTAGCGTTTGGCTGAGTCAAAATCTTCCTTTTTATCTACTTTGGGGTTGAATGTTGGCGAAGCCACGTAACCATCGCTTCGGTTGATCCATTTCCCGCTTATGATCGTATTCGCTAAATCACTGTTTTCATCCGCCCTCGAAAAAGAGGGGAGAAGCAACAGGAATGCAGCGATTATATATAACAGTCTTTTCATTATTCGCTGAGTTTTTTAGCTGATTTCCAATAAAACATCATCTTGCAGTACGGCATCTCCTTCTTTGACTTTGATGACAGAAATTTGGCCATCTTTTTCAGCCAGGATCTGATTTTCCATTTTCATGGCTTCCATCACCAACAGTTTATCGCCAGTTTTCACCTGGTCGCCAACCGCTACGTTCATCTTGAAAATGGTTCCCGGCAGTGGTGCTTTTACAGCCATTCCACCGGAAGATTGTTGCTTTTTGATCAGGCCTTCACCGGGTAGCTGAACCACCGGCTTGCGCACCAGTTTTGGTGTTTTGGTCGATTTAACTTCGCCTTGAATGGTCACTTGGTATTTGGTGCCGTTCACTTCAAGGGTGGCAATGTTCTCCTCAATGTCCTGGATGTGGACATCATATTCATCACCGCTTATGGTAAATTTGAATTTTTTCATGTGTTATATTATTATGTCTTTCTTGAACTATCGTGGCCAGTTGTTGGTCACACCGTAAATTTTTGAACTCCATGGCGAATAAGCTTTTCTTACCTTTTTAATGGTGACGATGTTGCTTTCTTCGTCGTGTTGGTTTTTGAAATAGAGATGAAGGGCCATGGCAATGGCTGCTGTCACATTTCCTTCAATATGACAATCTTTCTCATCGTCTTCGCAATGGTGTTTGTCGTGTTTAACACGTTTCTTTTTGAAGTTCATGTTGATCAGCTTTGGCAGACGCAGAAACACAATGACCAAAAGGGCCAGTGCAACAAATACGATCATAAAGCCAACCAGTGCAACCGTCCAGCCGAAGTCCATGAGTGGTGACAAAAAGATTAGTAAATTATTCATAGTTTGTCGCTTATAATGGAATGTTTGAATGTTTCTTCGGAGGATTGACCAACTTTTTGGTGGCCAAACTTTGCAGTCCGCGAATAATACGAATCCGGGTGTTTCTCGGCTCAATCACATCGTCAATGTATCCGTAAGCTGCAGCCTGGTATGGGTTGGCGAATTTCTCCTTGTACTCGATTTCGTGTTGTGCTTTAAATTCAGCCCGTTCTTCCGGATCTTCAATCGATGCCAGTTTGCGTCCTTCCAGTACTTCAACAGCACCAGCAGCACCCATCACGGCAATTTCGGCTGATGGCCAGGCATAGTTTAAGTCGCCGCGCAATTGCTTGCACGACATCACATCGTGTGCTCCACCGTACGATTTACGCAGGGTAATGGTGATTTTCGGAACAGTAGCTTCGCCATAGGCAAACATCAGTTTGGCACCATGAATAATGATGCCACCATATTCCTGTCCACTTCCGGGCAAGAAGCCGGGAACATCAACCAGGGTGATGATCGGAATGTTGAAACTGTCGAGGAAGCGAACAAAGCGCGCTGCTTTCCGGGAGGCTTCAATATCCAATACGCCGGCCAGGTAGTTGGGCTGGTTGGCGATAATTCCAACAGGTTGTCCGTCGAATTTGGCAAAACCGACAACGATGTTTTTGGCGTAGTTGCGGTGTACTTCCAAAAACTCACCATAGTCAACCAGCGAATAAATTACGTCTTTCACATCGTAAGGTTGGTTTGGATTATCGGGAATAATTTCATTCAGCGCGTCTTCCAACCGGTCGATTGGGTCGTCGCACTCGGTTGTTGGCGCATCTTCCAGGTTGTTTTGTGGCAGGTACGACAGCAGTTTGCGAATTACCAAAATGCCTTCTTCTTCATTTTCAACCAGGAAGTGCGAAACTCCTGATTTTGACGCATGCACTTTACCACCACCCAAATCTTCGATGGAAATGTCTTCGCCGGTCACCGTTTTCACCACTTTTGGTCCGGTAACAAACATGTACGAATTTTCCTCTGTCATCATGATGAAGTCGGTGAGGGCAGGCGAGTAAACCGCGCCGCCGGCACAAGGTCCGAAGATGGCTGAGATTTGTGGAATAACACCGGAAGCCAGAATGTTACGCTCGAAGATTTCGGCGTAGCCGGCCAGGCTGGTTACCCCTTCCTGGATGCGCGCACCGCCACTGTCGTTGATTCCGATAACCGGAGCGCCAACTTTCATGGCCATGTCCATGACTTTGCAGATTTTTTGTGCAAAAGTTTCGGAGAGCGAACCTCCAAATACGGTGAAGTCTTGTGAGAATACGTACACCACGCGTCCGTCAATGGTTCCGTGGCCGGTTACGACGCCATCGCCCATCACTTTGGTGTTTTCCATGCCAAAGTTGGTACAGCGGTGAGTGACAAACATGTCGAACTCCTCGAAACTGCCTTCGTCCAGCAGCATTTCAATGCGTTCGCGGGCCGTAAATTTTCCTTTGGCGTGTTGGGCTTCAATTCGTTTGATGCCGCCACCAAGCTTGGCTTCCGCACGTAACTCAATTAGTTTGTTGATTTTATCTTGATTGCTCATTGTATTGTGATAAATATGGTTGGTTTTTATTTTTCGCTGCAAAACTCGGTCAATACGCCGAGGGTTGATTTGGGATGTAAAAATCCGATGTTTAAGCCTTCGGCACCTTTTCGGGCAGTTTGATCAATCAGCTGAATGCCGTTTTCCGAAGCTTGTGTCAAAGCTTCGTTGACGTTGTCGACGGCAAAGGCCAGGTGATGAATGCCTTGCCCTTTTTTCTCAATAAATTTGCCGATCGGGCCTTGAGGATCGGTCGACTCCAACAATTCAATTTTGGTGTCGCCAACTTTAAAAAAGGCAGTTTTTACTTTCTGGTCGGCTACTTCTTCAATCGCGTAGCACTTCAATCCCAGTACTTTTTCGTAATACGGAATGGCTTCTTCCAAACTGTTTACTGCAATTCCAATGTGTTCAATATGTGATACTCCCATGATCTATTTATTTTTTTAAAATGGTTATATAGAATGTTTATGTTGTTTCAAGTATTGAAAGCCTATTTTTTAAACAAATGACTCAAAAATTCGAAATTAAAAGAAAAAAATTTGAAGCGTTTTGATTCGCTATTCAAATTGATGAAGAGGCAGGAAAATATCCTGCCTCTTGCTTGGTCGATCTATCGTTATTTTTTCGGTACAAAATGAAAATGTGAGCCAAAACGTTCAAAGGCTGCCTTGTCCAGCTCTTCGCGGTGGGCAGGGTGTGCAATTGAAATTAGTAAGCGGGCGCGTTCCTGCATGGTTTTTCCATAGAGATTAACGGCTCCCTGCTCGGTAACCACCCAGTGCATGTTGGCGCGTGTGCTAACCACACCTGAGCCGGGCATCAGAATGGGGCTGATTTTTGACACCCCTTTGGCCGTCACCGACGGCAGTGCGATGATGGGTTTTCCACCTCTTGAGTGACCGGCGCCACGGATAAAGTCAATTTGTCCGCCAACCCCTGAGTAGTGCTTGATGCCAATGGAATCGGCACAAACCTGGCCAGTCAGGTCGATGGCTAGCGCCGAGTTGATGGCCGTTACTTTATCATTTTGACGAATGACATGCACATTGTTGGTGTGCGCCACATCCATCATGGCCACCATGGGGTTGTCATCCACAAAATCGTACAATGCTTTGGTTCCCATCAGGAACGAAGCCACCATCTTGCCTTTGTCAATGGCTTTGTGTTTTCCGGTCACCACCCCTTGTTCAACCAAAGGAAGAATGCCGTCGGCAAACATTTCGGTGTGTACGCCCAGGTCTTTGTGGTTGCCCAACTGCGCCAATACGGCGTTTGGAATTCCACCAATCCCCATTTGCAAACAGGCACCGTCTTCAACCAGTTCGGCCACATTCTTACCAATCTGAATATCCGTTTCGGTCAGCGGAGCCATGTCGTGTGCGTAAAGCGGGCTGTTGTCTTCAACAAACAAATCAATTTCGTCGATGCTGATCATGGCATCGCCCCAGGCTCTGGGTACGTTGGGGTTGACAGCTGCAATCACCACGTCGGCACATTCAATGGCCGCTTTGGTGGCATCAACCGAAGTGCCCAGCGAAACAAAACCATGCTTGTCGGGTGTTGAAACCATGACCATGGCCACATTCACTTTCAGGTAGCCTTCGCGGATCAGCTTTTGCGTTTCGCTCAAAAACACGGGAATGTAATCGGCATAGCCGGCCTGGGTTTGTTTGCGCAGGTTTCCGCCAACAAAAAATTGTTCCGAAACGAAAATACCTTCAAACTCAGGATTGGCATACTCAACCTCTCCTTCAACGTGAATGTGCTGGATTTTAACATCGTAGAGTTCACCGGCACGTCCGCGTTCAACCAAGGGCTTGATCAGCGTATGGGGTGTAACCGCCACGCTGCTGAGGTGAACACGATCGCCGGACTTTATAACTTTGACTGCTTCTTGTGGAGTAATGTATTTTATTTGCTTCATAATAGTGAATTAGAATAAATAGTGCTCTGAAGTTTGAAGCAAATATATAGATTTCTCCAGCAAGGGTCAGGGAATAAATCCTTATTTAAAAGGGGTCTACACAAGACCCCCCTTTTGTAAACTGAATGTTAAGGAAGGGCGGAAAAGTGGCAGTTTGGAGTTTCCGTTTGCAGTTTTATCCAACCACTGGTGATAAACCATCCTTAATGAATAATTATCCGATGACTAGCTCCTGAAATCTCAAATTCCATGTTCCAAATTCCAAAAGTCCAACCATACGCTGCGAGTCATAAGCATCGAGAATCAAGTGTTCAGTCGCAGTTTCCAGCTGCTAGCAACCAGTACCTTACCCAGAATTAAGTGTTCAGTCTCTTATATCCAACCACAGGTATTGGGAGCGAATTGCAAGCGACAAGGTCTAAAAAACAATGACCCGAAGGATTTTCTCTGAAAAAGAAAAAAGCAATATCCCAGGAAAGTATTCCGGGTAACCGGAAAACCCCCTGGGATATAGCCGCCAGCGCTTGCTGTCTTAAACTTGTATTTAATCGTTATCAATTCTTCGGAATGTTCCGTCCATATCAAATTCCAGTTCCATGCCGTTGCTTAATTCAATCTGTTGGTAGTTGGCTTCCAATTCCCAGTCGGTTATAAACTGGTCGGCATAATGCTGCGACACATAATCGAGCAATGGCTGGGGAATGACAGAATCCGGAAGTTTGCTTGCACCATCAATATCCGTAATCTGGTGATCGGCATTAAAGTCCAATTCAAAATTTCCTTCCAGATCCAACTCATAAGTGATGGTACTCCACTCGGTGTCCTGAATGGCTCTTATAATTCCATGATCCGGGAAATGAGTTGTTTTGTAAGTCATCACCGCTGATGGAATTTCGCTTTCAGTAAGAATCACTTCCCGATCATTGTTATCGTCATCTTTTGAGCAAGATGAAAAAACTGCCACAAGGGCTATGAGCGTTAAAATTTTAAATGGCTTCATGACTTTTACTTTTTATGAATAATGGTTCCTTCTTCGTCCAGAAGCAGGGTTTGGTCCAGCTCCCGTTTTTCAACTTCTACTTTGTAGGTCACTTTTTCACCTTCCGTAATCTTTTCGATATCGTCTATTTTATACGAAGGATAGCTTTTTTGAATGGCTGCAACCACGGCCTTGGGCAATTCGCTTTTTGTTGTTTCTTCTTCTACCTTTATTTGCTTGCCATCGGCTGTGTACCAAGCTTCAAAGTCTTTACCCCAACCTTGTTCAAACTCCACCTCATAGGTATCGTTTTTTAGTTCCCACTCGATATCTTTCGCTTTCGGAAAATCGATATGAAACTGGTTGATCACCACCGAAGGAACTTCGCCTGCCGGAATATCTTGTGCGGACAACAGACCAACCGCAAAAAGTAAACTTATACTTAAAAATTGCTTTTTCATGATAATTGCTTTTGATTAATAATTACATGACAAAACTAGGAGGCGATTTTGGAAAGATTTGGGAATTATTACGACTTCCCAAAAATCATTTTGAAAACATGTTTCCGGTCTTCAAAACTGTAGTTTATTTGCAGTTGATAAAGCGTCGCGATGGCTTTTACAATGGCTAGCCCCAAGCCTGTTCCGCTATTCGAAGCATGGTGTTTTTGAAACCGGTCGAAAATCTTGTTTCGGTCCAAGGCCTTTGCACTTCCCGTGTTGCTTATCTTTATTTGATGGTCGTCAATCGCTATTTCTACCGTACCATTTTCCATGTTGTGATAGATGGCGTTTTTCAATAAGTTCGACACCAGCGTATGGGCATGTGTTTTATCCATCGTTTTTACCAATGCGCCTTTTGTATCAAGCGTCATTTGTATGTTTTTGTACGAAGCAAATTCCTCCAGTTCATCGATGTTTTGTTGCACCAGTTCATTGAAGTCCACTTCTTCGGCATGGATGATTTGCCTGTTCTCTATTTTCGATAACAGCAACAGCGATTTGTTCAGTTTGGTCAAGCGCTGCAAAATCTGATAGGTTTCCGTCAGCTTTTGCGCCTGGCTTTCGCGCAAACCTTCGTCTTCAAAAAGAAGTTCCAGCTTGTTACTGGCAATGGCCAGTGGTGTTTGCAGTTCGTGCGACGCATTTTCTATAAATTCCTTTTGCTGGTTGTAAGCATTTAAACTGTGTTCCACCATCTCGCCAACGGCCTGTTGCAGGTACTTAAACTCTTTGATGTTTGTGTTGCTTTGTGGCAAGGGGGTGGATGCGTCAATTTTATACGATTTCAACTGTCCCAAAAAATCATAAAAGGGCCGCCATAGTTTTTTCAAAACAAAGTTGTTGATCAGCACTACGCTTAAAATCAAAATGGTGTAAAGTCCGATCACATGCCACAACAAGGCCTTGATCAGGTCGTTTTGCTCAAGAATCGGGTTGGCAATTTTTAGTTGATAATAGACTTCGTTGGCCCGAAAGGCGGTGATCAACATTCGTACGGGTTCCAACTCCGGACTTTGGTCATCCGCATCTTGCATGAGTATTTCCGTATCGATAAAACGATCCTTTAAAGCCAGGGCTGTAGGTTCATCGATACGTTCGAGCGTATAGAGGTTTTCGTCAAAGTTTTCTTTGCTTACAATCACCGAATCGTTCAGCGTATTATGAATAATCAACCGCCTTTGATACTCCAGTTCTTCATCGATGCTGTCTTTAATTTCGTTGAACATCGAAAAGTAAAAAACAACGGCCCACAAGGCTACGATGAGTAACAAGGCTACGGAAAGGTATTTGACCGATTGGTTGAGCAGCTTCATTGTTCTACAAGTTTATAGCCCACGCCATAAACGGCTTCGATGTTGATTTCGGCTTGGGTGTCGTTTAGCTTTTTCCTTAAGTTCTTAATCTGATAATAGATGAAGTCAAAATTATCGGCGTTGTCCGAATTGTCGCCCCAAACATATTCAGCAAGGGCCGACTTGGTGACCAATCTGTTTTTATTCATCAAGAAATAATACAGGATATCAAATTCTTTCCGGTTCAGGTGAACGGTTTCGTTGTTTACTTTTAGCTCGCGTTCATGAATGTCGAGGGCGACATTTAAAAGCGTGAGGATGTGGTTACCATCGAAGTTTTTTCTTCGAATCACGGCCTTGACCCGGGCATTCAGTTCTGCCAGGTGAAATGGTTTGGTAAGATAATCATCTGCGCCCAATTCCAAGCCCAACAACTTGTCGGCTAACGAATCTTTTGCTGAAATGATAATGACATTGTCGGTTTTGTGATTGGCTTTCAAAGCTCTTAACACATCCAGACCGCTACCCTTGGGCAGCATAATGTCGAGCAAAATACAATCGTAGTCGTAAATCAGGGCTTTTTCTATGGCTTGATCAAAGTCCATAGCCGTTTCGACCAGAATTTTCTCTTTCTCCAGCGATTCCCTGATGTTGTTGAGCAACTGCTCTTCGTCTTCAATGACCAATACTTTCACACACCAAATATATTTGTAAAAATTGGAAAGAATTGGGAATCGCCCTGTTTTTCGTTGTGAAACACCAATCAATCATTCCTTTGTCATTTTGTATGCCTAACGGTGTTTCCCACAGGTCATCCTTTGTTTACAATACCTGCATCATCCAACTCGCGTTTTGAAAAATGCGGACCATCCATCCGGTTCAAGCAAGGTCTGAAGCCAGAATCCCATTCAGCGGGGTCATGGCATTGCACATCGGTTGTTAGCTGGCATTTGTGTTTAGTTCCAGCTATAGCCAATTCCCATTCCAAACCATGGCCACCAGATTTCTACTGTGTTAATCAATGGATTCCAATGAAGGTTGAAGAAAAGGCCCTTGTTTTTTGGCCTGATTCTGACTCCCATTTTGCCAAATCCAATGAACCCAAGCTTATCCACATTGTTCGCGAATGTCAGGTCATTACTTTTATTCTCTAAAAAAACGGCAGCTGAAATTCCAAACCCATATTCAAACGAAACCCGGTTTTTTCCGATGACTCCATTCAATCCAATGGGGATTACCAAAACGTCAGGAACATAGCCGAAGCCCATCCGCATTCCCAGGCCATCATCGCCGGGATTAAAACGAAAATCATAATTTACGGAGCCAATTACGCCACTTCCAAGTAGCTCAAGATAGACGGCTTGTCTTCTCGATTTTTCCTGGCTAAACAGGCTTAGACTTAATAATAATAAGATCAGGACGAGGGTGGTTCTTTTGGTTTGCATGGGTTTTTCGTTGTCTATTTTCTTTGACAGCTTTCATTGCTGCGTTTTTAGTGTTTCTTGCTTATTCCTTTCGGTTGAACGTTCCACCTGTTGGGCGATCCATTTTCTGGATGATTTCCCGCAGCAAGTCGTTATGCTCTTGTTTGAGCCGAATAAATTTGGTCACCCAAGTGTAAATCAAGTAAAGAACTCCAGCGAAGATTGCCAGGTAAACAAAGCCGATCAAAATCGGAAGAATAAATAAGGCGCTACTCATCTTTTTAAGTTTTAAGTTTAGGATTTAATTTATTTTTCTTTTTTGTAGTGTAGTCGTATGGAGCTAAACGCCATAGTGAATATGGATATCAATAGAAAGGCTCCGGTCAAGCGAACGACCCAGTCGGGCACAGGCAAAACAAATCGCCACAATAAGATACAGCCAACTCCAAGGAGAAGAACAATCTTACTCGTCATCTGCAATTTTCTCATCATTATTTTTTTGGTTTTTTTTTAGTGAATTTTTTAGCCGGCCCGTTGGAGGCATGCTTGTAGGCGCAATCGTGCGGTAGCGGGGACACAATTCCTACTCCATCCTGTTCTTCTTCAAAACCTTAAGGGCAACCTTAAACCCAATGCCCACAAAGATGATGATGATGCCAAAGGTCAGGTAATCCCAATCACCTTGGAAACTCATAGCGCCCATCCTACGGTGGTTGCTTTCAATTTGCGAGAGCAGAAACTGAAAAATATTGGCGATGACAAAGCCAAAGCCCGCGACATAGAATAACTTATTCAAGATGACCAGCAGGTCGGCCATATCTTCCTTCTTCTGACCCGGTTCGGCATGAATAAATTTATCGCGCAGGAAATTCACCACCATCACCAACAGGTAAACGGCAATCAGTACAAAAACCAATTTCATAAACACGGCACTATAGCCACCCAGAAAATCAGCATTGAGGTTAAACGATTGTTGTTGATCCATTTTTAGTTCATTTTTAAAGGTTAGTTGTTTGTTTTAATTGTGTTTTATTTATCAAGATTGTCAATCCTGGGTTAATAAGGTTCTGATTCCAAATCCGAACCAGCCTTGCCGAGCTTTTGATCGATTACAAAAAACAAACAACCAAATAACAAGGAGGTCGGGGTTTTTTAATTTGAGAAATGCTGTCCAAAATGTTGTCCCCAATGCATTATTCGTTGGTCAATTTCCTCTAATTTTGGAGCTTGTGGTTGAGTATAGATTCCATATATACAAATAGTCAGGAGTATGATACAGATAATTAGAAGTAAAGTGTTTAGATTAATCTTTTTCATTCTTAAATAATTTTAGATTAGCGTTTATTTTATTTCAAGTTATTATTCATGATCCATTGCCCCGCTGTTTTTATGGAACCTAAGGGTAAATTGTATGAGTAGTGGGTATAGATCCGGAAGGGCAGGGGAGCTACGACTGTGTTTGTCTGGCATAGTTTCTTTTTTTGTATTCAATTTCTGCGGCACTATCCACAAAGTACTCATATTTCCTTTTATCTTCTTTCACATGATCATCCATCGTATCAATGACATCCCTAATCAGTTTCGACAGATTATAAATGGTATTTCTTTTCTTAATATTTTTCTTTAAAAGCGAAGAAATAAAACCAAAAAGGATTCCGATGGATACTAAAACATATCCCAAATAGGTAATTATTAATGCATAATACTGCTTGTCTTGCGAGGATAAGAACTTTCCGTTTTCTTCCCAAAGTCTTATGATTTGGTCTGGAAACAAGAATAGGATGCCAAGTCCAAATGTGCTTGCAGCAAGCAATAAAAATAGAATTATCAAAAGGTTAGACGATGCATTTTTGGTAAATTTAATGGTAGCATTTTCTTTTATCGCATGAAATGCTTTCTTATAATCCCTCACTTTGGCTTCAACAACCTGTATTTTATACAACTTATATTGCCTAATATCTTCTTCTATTCTTTGTGCATAATCATTTTCCATTTTTTTTCATTTAATTTTTTAGGTTTAGTGATTTGTTTTTGATTGTGTTTTATTTGCTCAAATTAGTTTGTCGAGTCAGAACCGTCGCCTCTTTTTCCACCGTCCACGTTCCATTATGTATTGAGGTTCTCTCCTCATTGGGGGAACTTTAGGCGGTGTTTGCCTTTGTTGTTTTTCACTCTCTGGGGTTGGGAATAACTCTCGCCTATTATGTGTTGTGTTAATAAAATCCCCATGGCCAATTCCTACAACCACTACGTGGTTTTCAACTCGTTTAGGTAATAGGCACCAAAGGGTATTTCTCATTAAATCTTGTTCTTTCGTTACTGATGTATCGCGAAAATCAAAAATAACAGGCACCGAACTATCAAGCCAACTGGCAGGAAACACTTCATCAGGGAATTCGACAATGAAAAAGCCTTTCGTATTGGTTTGTTTGAAGTGCTCTACGTTTTTTCTAAAACGAGCGTAATCTCTTTTTAAGCGAGTGCCATCTACCACCCAAACCATGTTTTTGTAGAACTTCTCGCGAGAATTGCGCTCTTCTGAAGTTATATGGGAATGCTGAAACTCAATCACAAGGCCATGAATGGTATGCACATCGGCAATATGTTTTTCTCCTGTTTTCTCATCGGGTAAAAAAACTTCTTGCCATTCAGTAGGGTAGTTATTTTTCCAAGAGCGATGCCATTCAGTTTCTGGCTCCCACCAACCATCACACATTACCCTACGACTATGTGCCCAATGATGAATCCTTTGCTTCCCGCACTTTGCAACGACTGGTTGCAAACACCCCGGACAAAGTCCTTTAAGTCCGAATTTAGCCTCTACCTTTTGATTGTCAATTAGTGCAAATCGCATTTAATTCTTTCTTGATATTTTATGATGTATCGTCTACTAACATCTCGCCATTACTTCGCATAAATGACGAGGGAATAGTCTTCAATTAAACTTTTTTAAATAGTCTACTAAACAATCTGGAGTTTCAGCGTATTGACTTAATTGTGATAGCATTTGTGCCTTATCAACTCTAAACTTTGTCTTTTTCTTTATTACTTTTCTTTTTTTAATATCATTTGCATCATCAATTAGATACTTCAAAAAGGTATATACAAATTCTAGTTCATACTTTCCCCTTAGTGTCAATCTCAATTCTTTTGATTGCAATTCCTCAATTTTGTTTTCAACTTCTTTTTTTGAAACACTAAGGGCATCAGGAAATTTATTTTTAAAATCACTATAAGTATATTTACCAATGATATTATCAATTTCAAGTACCAAAAACTCTTTTGGAATTGAGCAATTTAAACTAACGTTAGTACTGCAACCATTTTTACTGGCTTTTTCTTTTAGGGATGCATACCAACCATTGAAAAGCAAACTTTCGTAATGAAAGATTTCTTGGTTTGTTTCGAATATATTTAAAGCCATTTTAAATTCGGAATCGATTTCCGAAAGTCCAAATTCATTTTTTAGTATATCAGATATAAAACTTGTTGAAGTATAAAAATTCTCGATTGAATAGCATGGTGTTTCATAAATG
>Ga0209347_1000185_pt1 | contig 174975 bp, 199 predicted proteins | sample AutmiccommuBRH23_FD_187382 | JGI IMG/M metagenome (GOLD analysis project Ga0209347, IMG submission 187382) | Deep subsurface microbial communities from Mt. Terri, Switzerland - Autotrophic microbial communities BRH/23 (SPAdes) (version 2) | ecosystem: Environmental > Aquatic > Deep subsurface... | reverse complement strand
CGCCGTTAAATCGGCGCGTCTAACGACTCTGACCGCATAGCCCTTGTAGCTCAGTTGGTAGAGCACCTGATTTGTAATCAGGGGGTCGGGAGTTCAAGTCTCTCCGGGGGCACCAATACTTTCAATGATTTAGGCTGACCGACATTTCTACAAATTTTGCGCTAGCGACCAATTAGCGACCAAATTTTGACGGTCCATCGTGTTGAAGCGAGATTTGGAGATGGTCGGTCATTGGGGTTTGAGCGTTTTCGGTTATGGCAGCGTTAGTCAAAAAGGTACGCAACTGCCGACTTTTGCCGCTCCTTTTGCCCAACTCCAAGGCGTAATGATTGCTCAGCCTACTGACAACGAGTAGATTTATCTATGACGGGGGCTGAGCAATGAGGCTAGCAAGAATAGGCATTCAGAACTTTAAAGGACTGCGCTCAGATTCGTTGGAGCCGTCACGCTTCACGTGCCTAGTCGGCGAAAACAATGCTGGTAAGTCTAGCGTTCTGCAGGCGATCGCGACAGGGCTAAGACGAGACTCGCAGCTTGCCCCTGAGGTCTTCTACGATCAGGCAGAGCCGATCGAATTTCGCATGGAGTTCGCAGAGATTGGCGTGGGGGACCTTGCACGTCTCGCAGATGAGCACCGTGAGAAGCTAAAAGATCTAGTGATCGATGGGCGGCTAGTGCTTACAACGCGCTATCGTGTCGGACAAAAAGTCGAGATCCGAATCGAACGTTACATGCCGGTCGACGAAAAATACCGAGATGATGCAATCGCTGCGGCATTTGCCAACAAGCGAGTAGCCGGAGCAATCCTTCAGGCACTCAATGAAAATTACCCCGAATTCGCAGAAGGTGCGCCTCAGGAGCCCAACATCGGTAGCGCGAAAGCACATATAAAGGCACGAATAGCGGCGCTGCCGCGAGACTGCTTCCAGCCTTACGAAGGAGCGCTTCCGACAGGTGTATCTGCGTCTGTAAGCGCGTTGCTGCCCGAGCCAATCTACATTCCGGCAGTAAAGAATCTAACGGACGATCTAAAGACGACGCAGTCGACCTCGTTCGGCCGGTTGTTGGGGTTACTGCTGGATGACATGACGCCGGATCTTGCCGATATCACGCAAGCCCTCGGACAGCTGAATCAGTTTTTCAACCGGGACCAACGTGATGCGGCTGTTGCGGACAATCGGCACCACAAAGTTCGGGAGCTAGAAACCTCGGTCGAGGGCTTTCTCAAAGAGAACTTTCCGTTCGTAAAGGTAGAGCTAAGGGTCCCACCTCCAGAGCTGCGTACTATCCTCAACAACGCGCAAATCCTGATTGACGATGGTTCCAAGGATCAGGTCGATAATAAGGGTGACGGCGTCAAACGATCGCTAACGTTCGCGTTGCTGCAATGTTATGTGCAGCGGCTCGGGGAAAACCTTAATGCTGGTGATGGTGCGGCCATGTCCCCATTAATATTCCTCTTTGAAGAACCCGAACTATATCTTCATCCTAAATCGCAGCAGATTTTGTTCAGCACACTCGAACGTATTTCGCGAGACTACCAGGTAGTGGTGACGACCCATTCGCCGCTATTCTTTGCTCCAGGGGCGACGGCGAGCTTTGTGAGGGTAGCCAAAGAGGGTGCTGATCCAAAGCCGGTTGGACGGCTACACGCGGTGAACTTTGATCAGGACAACCCGAAGGCCGAAGTGTTCCGGATGGCACGCTATGAGCATGCCGATGCCGCATTTTTCAGCCGTCGGGTTATCCTATTTGAAGGAGAGTCGGACGATGTGTTCTTCGAGCACGTGGCCAAGCTTCTAAATCAAAATTGGGATTTTAAGACCATGAATGTGGCCATGGTCAGAGTCTCTGGGAAAGGCAATTTCCAGCGTTTTCGGCAATTCTTCGAAGCCTTCGGCATCGATGTGAAGATTGTGGCAGACCTTGATGCCTTTTTTGAAGGATTTCATCTCCTCGGTAACTTTGACAACATACGAGATGAGCGGCAAGCGGCTATTCAAACGGTAGATGCACGTGTTGCGGCGCTCGACATCAAGGCGGAGCCCGCAAGCCGCCAGATCAAGGACAAGGTCACTAGCGATACGTGGAAGCGGCGCTATGAGAGCGCAAAGGGAGCCTTGCGAACGGCGCAGCAAAACGGCCAAATCGACGACGACACGCTTACACTGATTGACGGCCTCTTTACATGGGAGGCTTATACGGCGCGTGTACGCGCCTGTCGGCAGGACCAAGAAGCACGCGCAGCTTTAATACCAGCTCTCACGCAGTTGCGTAGCCACGGGGTCCATATCCTCTCGCGTGGCGCCATTGAGGATTATTATCCCGATGGAACTTTGGCATCCGGCCCAAAGCCTGAACGTGCACTCGACGCATGCCAAAGGCTTTTAACACGAGAAGCCGCTACGGCATGTAGTGATCCTTTAGGGAGAGGTGAGGATCCGGAACTTGTTGTTATTTGCAGGGATCTTTTCACCTAATATTGCAAAAGCAGAAGGCGCGTAGTCTGGTGTGATAGAGGCCAAGCTCGGACTGTGACGTCCACTTCCCGACGAGAACAACCTTCATGGAATTTTCGAGCGCAAGGTGCCTATAGTCAAGAGGGCTATGGTTTAATTCGTCACAATTTTGGACTCACTTGATGCGGAAGCAATGATCCGCACCACACGCTTCGTGCCCATTAGAAATGCATATTTGCGATCTTTCCAGTGCATCATAAAATTCCAACGCTGCGTAAAGCTGTTAATATAGCTGAATCGAATCTCTATAAATCTTAATACCAAAGGCAGCCGTGCTTCGATGACCTACAACTTCGACAATCTTTCGCCCGCCGATTTCGAAGATTTGGTTCGGGAGCTGGTCGGTCGAGAGCTAAAGATAAGATTTGAGGCTTTTGCAGCTGGACCAGACGGCGGTATGGATGGCCGCCATTCTTCTGGCGCGAACGCAACAATTCTTCAAGCAAAACACTACGCCGGATCATCGTTTGCAAAGCTCAAATCAGCGCTAAAAAAAGAACGAGCGACGATTGACAAAATCGTCCCACAACCTCGACGCTATGTGCTTGCGACGTCGCGCAAGCTTACTCCCGCCAACAAATCTGAGTTCGCCACCATTCTTGGTAGCGTCCTTAAAAAAGAAGGTGATATTTTCGGGCCTGGCGACCTCAACAGCCTGCTTCGCAAATTTCCTGACGTCGAGAAAGCGAATATAAAACTCTGGCTTTCAGGTGCAGCAGTCCTCGAAAGAGTTATTCGTTCCGCTGCGTTTGCATTTACAGCAATGTCACGTGCCGACATCGATGCCAAAGTGAGGGTCTATGCGCAAAACCCTAGCTTCAAGGAGGCGCGCGATACTTTAGAACGGAGCCACGTCGTCATCATCTCGGGCCCACCCGGTGTTGGCAAGACGACACTGGCAGAAATGCTAGCGTACGCATATATTGGCGAAGAATGGGAGTTCGTCGCGATTCGCAGTCTCGATGACGGTCTCGCTGCGATTATTGACACAAAGAAGCAGGTCTTCTTCTTTGACGACTTTCTCGGGCGGGTGGCGCTTGATTCGCGAGCGCTCTCCACGCGAGATTCGGATCTGGCAAAATTTATGAAACGTGTTCGGAAGAGTCCGAATGCCAGATTTATTTTGACGACGCGCGCACCAATTTTTGAAGAGGCGCGTCGAATTTCCGAGCATCTGGCTGACTCCAGGCTTGATATTCTGAGATACGTCCTCGATGTTGGTATATATACGCGCCGTATTCGAGCGCGTATTCTTTACAATCATTTGTACGTCGCAGGCACTCCCAAAGAGCATATAAAGGCCTTGTGGGACAGTGGAGCGATTTCGAAGATAGTTGACCATCGGAATTATAATCCGCGCATCATTGAAGCGATGACCGACCGTCTTCATATAGGCGATGTTTTGGCTGCTGATTATGCCGGGGCATTCATTCACGCACTGGAGAATCCGCATCAGCTTTGGGACACCGCCTTTCGCACGCACATCCAGCCGATGTGCCGCCATCTATTAATTTCCCTATATTTCTGTTCGGAATATGGCGCAGAAATCGATGACCTAAAAACCACCTTTAACGCACTTCATCCGGTTTTATGCAAAATCTACAACATCTCGCATAAGCCGAAGGACTTTGAAGAAGCGCTCAAGATTCTTGAGGGTGGCTTTCTTGCAATCGGTGGCTCCACAATTTCGTTCATCAATCCGTCCCTCCGGGACTACATGGCAGATTATCTGGACGATGCTTCGTTGTTGGCAACAATGGCCTCGACAGCACAGCGGGCTGCTTGGGCGCGGTCGCTGTGGCAACACGTCCGAAACCGTAAGAAGCTCCCCACGGAGCAACAGCGGTTGATTGTTAACAAGTTTAAATCAATCGCCGCAAATTTTGAAAAACTGCCGGTGATGAAGAGAGACTCTATTAATCCCAAAATATATCACTTTTATGATCTCTCGATGACGGACCGCATTTCTCTCTTACTAGACTGGACGAGCGTGACCGGCGATACGGAGTTCATAACCTACGCAGTGCAAATTGCCGAAAGCCCGCATGAATTCAGTCCATGGCAAGATGGGCGTAGTTTGGTGGGATTGCTTCAAAGACTGCGACAAGGAGAAGCAACCGAGTTGTTACATATTAGAAATCTCTCCGATAAAATAACGGATAGGATAATCGCAATGCTCCAAAATCATATTTGGCCGGATGATTTGGATCGAATTTATGAAGCGATGGAAGAAAGTAGGGACGTTTTATCATGCGATATTTTCGATGCGGCTAATCAGGCAATCGCACGAATCATTGATGACGCACGAGAGGATGCGGCGTCAATTGATTCAGAGTCTACACTTGCAGATCATATTGAGGCATTCAAGCGACTTGCACCGCGAGCGGGGATTGTCCCAGGGAAATTGAAGACGGCGATCTCCGCCGTAGAAAGCCGAATCTTGGAGATAGAGGAAAGTGTAGAAGACGCGTCGCCACCCGATTTTACAGGGAAGCAGACCCAATCGTCGGACAGGTTTGACGACGCAGCCTTAAACAACCTTTTCGCCCCTCTCGTTCATAGCTAAACGCCAAATAAAATGCTAGGCAACGCCAACATCAAGTTGGGCTGCGCAATAGAATTGTTGCCTTGTCGATAATATCGACTTTCAAGTCAATCATTTCGCACGCGGCGACATCATCAAAACCCAAAATCCTTCTGTCCGCGCGTGTTGGTCTGAAACCGCTTGGCTACGTCGTCGAGAGCGGCTTGCGCCTCTGGCGTCGGCTCCTGGATGGTCGTGGACGCCGGTGATAGCGCCGTTGAGGTTTCCGGCGCCTTGAACGGCAGACGGATCAGCCGATCGGCGTCTTCCTGGCTGAGGCGGAAGAGTTCTCCCCCAAACGGTGTGCGGCGGACATGGTAGCCGCCGTGGGTTTCAAGGCTCAGGCTGTTGCCGTGGATGATCCAGGTGTTGGCGTTGCGGACCAGGCAATTGAGCGCCGTCATGTGAACGCAGGTGAGGTCGGTATCGGTGCCGAGGAACGTCGCAAAGCGGTTGCGACGGATGCCGGCAATGAGGGTGCGGCCCGAGCCGCAGGCGGGATCGTGAACAACGGCGGTATCCGGGATTTCTTCGGGCATGGTGAGAGCCGCCATCATGTCGGTGAGGCTTTCCGGGGTGAAAAACTGGCCGGAATAATGGTTGGCCACGGCCTGTTCCTCGTAGGCCCGCCCCAGGTAGTCGGCAGGCTCGTCTTGCATGGCTTTCATCCATTCGCCGAGTGCGCGGGCGAAATGGTCTGCGGTGTGATCCTTGTCGCCCATGGGCGCTTGTCGGGGACCGTAGCGGCTCATGATCTTCATGTAGGCTTCGTCATCACGCAAAAAGGCGTTGACGCTGAGTGCCAGCCAGTCCTCGAAACTCCGAAAAAAATGTTGGTGTGGTATTTTGTAGAGATGCGCGGCGATGCGTGTGGCGGCGGTCGATGCGGTGGCGGTTGCGGAAGTCACCTCACACGGACTTTGTTGCAGGTTATGGCGTGTGATCCGTGTCGTTCCAGCGAAAGAGGTCGGAAGATGCCGTGGTCTTGTCGCTCTCGTCGACAGTATCGCCTTGGGCGTTGGGTGTCTGGCAAGTCAAGAAGCGCTGCACGCGGTCACAACATTGGGCGTGGGGCAGACGGACGTCGTCGAAGAAATAAAAGTAACGATCGCCAATCCGGACATGGATGCTGACAAGTGGCTCCCAAAAGTCCATGTCGTCGAGTTTGAAGCTTTCCGTCTCACCGTCGCACACATGACCGATGATAAAGTCGTCGTTGCGGGACGTCGTCCAAGATTCAAGGGACATCACTTCGGGTGGTTCGCTGATGAAAGAGTGGCGTTGGAGGGCGATGACCTCATGGTAGGGCAGGACGACAAGATCGTCTCCATGCGTTTCTATTAATTGCTGGCGGCGTTGTTCCGGATCACTGTCGGGGCAGACGTCCAGGATGCGTTCGCGGGTTAGCGAGTAAATCGTTGGGGTCTTGTCGAATTTCATGCATGGATCTTTCCTGAGGGTTCTGAATTGACGGTCGTCCGCCAGCGATCAACGCCCGAAGGGCCGAGACCCATTGGGGCTCGGTTCACGCGAGCGCGGTCCGCCCCGGTGAGGGGCGGAGGCGGCCAACCCTAGTCGCTGCGGCCACTTTTGCTTTTCTTGGGCATTCCCTTGGTCACCTGACCGGTCTCCATCATGGTGGCCAGATCGGGTTCGGCTGCCTGCATTTCGGCCTCGGATTTCCCGGGGATCGGATAGCTGGTGGCGCCAGATAGCATCACTTCGCCGGAACGGGTTTTCTTGAACCAGACGGACGCCCGCACCACCGGTGTGCCGTCGCCAAAGTTGATGGCGCCCCACAGGTCGGGACGGTCTTTGTCGGGAGCTTCGTCCTTGTAGCCGTTGGGGAAGATCGCGACCTGGCGAGGACGCAGCGACAGGTTGCCGAAGGTCTGCTCGCTTGTGTTGGCGGTGCGGGTAAGAGCTGCGATCTGATCGGCCGGGTCCATATCGGTGGACACGGCGCCCACCGTGCCGGTGTACATGGTCTTGATCTCGCCGGTGGCCTTGTCGGTGAACTCATGCGCCCACAAAGTTAAGTCGTGCTTGTGATCGCTGCCGGGTTTGGCGATGCGGCCTTCAAAAATCGGTCGTCGATCCCCGGGTTGTTTATCGCGGTTGAGAAATGCGACGAAATCGCCGCGCGGTTGGGTGGGTTGATCCATGGCGCCTCCTTGTTGATTTCTAGCGGGAAGGCTGCGCTTTGGTCGGGAGGCGGTCAAGAATTCTGCCACTGGAAAAGGCAGCTATTTGATCGGTTCTGGATTGCCAAGGCGTTCGGCACAGCGCCGTTTCCGCCTGACGTGCATGGGATGGGTCAGAGGAATGGCGGCGCGCCAGACGGGCGTCACGTGCCTCGGCAATGGTGTGTTGGATCTCAGCGTTGTCGACCAGGCCATAGGTTGCCAACGCGCGCTTGATATCGACGGCGTCGACGCTGAAAAGCGCGCAGCGTTGCGGATTGTCGGATTTACGGAAAACCGCGTTTGCGCCGATGCGGTCGGCTGAGGGCGAAGAGGTGGGTTTCTGCGGCTGGTAAGGGCCGAACTGTTTGGCAAATCCTTTGGCTGAATGGGTGAGGTTCAGGCTTGAGAGTTTGGCGTACCGGGTCGCATCGCAGACGACGAAGCCGCTGCCTTTGGGTTCAAGGGTCAGGCCGTCGCCTTGGAACGCGCGTGCGACGTCCTCCCAGCTGCTGGCGTGGTCGAGCTGATCGGAGATGCGTCCGCCAAGATCGGATGCTTCTATGCGACTGAGATGGGGGCGTTTGGTGTTGGCGCCGCGTTTGGCGGCGTACGTGGCCGGGGTGGTGGGTTTCTTGGGGAGATGCTCGGTCTCAGTCAGGTGGTAGGCATGAGCAGGGGCCGGTTGAAATCCATAGGTCTCGGCTAGGTCGGTGAGGATGCGATCAAAGCGGGCGTAATCGTGGGAGGTTTTCCAGGCGCGGCCGGTGAGGGGCGAGACTCGGTTTATCAGCATGTGCAGGTGGCGGTGGGGTGTATCGCCGTGGCCCATGATGAGGGCCTGATGTTCGCCAAGGTCGGCAAGTTCTAACACGCGACCGGCAATCTCCTGCATGATCTCAGCGGTGGGCTGTTCGCTCGGGTGCCACGCAAGCATGACGTGATAGGCGGCGTTGCGCACACGGGTTGCCTGTTCGGCGGTGGCGGTCATGAATTTGGCGGCAAGGGTTGGGTCATCGGTTGGCAGATTGCGGGTCATGATCCACGCCACACGATCCGGGTGAGGCGTGGTGCCGGGTTTGCCGTGGACGAGGTAGTGTGCGAGGGCGGTGAAATCGTTGGCAGGTGGCGCGATCTTCGCCAGCATCGGTCAAAGCCGTTTTGCTGCGTTGAGGACGGCCTGCAAGGCGGTGCGGAGATCCGCTTCAGAGACCGTGACGAGGCCGGTGTTGGCCTGGCGCGCCAATTGGTTGAGGTTGTTGCCGATGCGGGTGAGGTCGCGGAGTGCTTGGTGGCTTGGTCCGCGTCGGGTGGGGAGTTCGGCGCGTTGGCGGGTGAGATGGGCAACAAGAACCTGGCGCAGGAGTTTGGAGAGGGTCATGGCTCGGTCGGTGGCTTCGTTGAGCAGTGCCTCGTGTTCCTGGGTGGTCAGACGGCAGCGCGCAAAACACGGAACCGGGACGTTGCGGTCAGAAATGCCTTTGCGGTAACCGCGTCGTGGCATGCGTCGTTCTTTTTCTTCTTCGGGACGGGGGCGGGCCTTGGCCGGTGCGAGGTGGCAGCCATGCCACGCCGGCCGGCGAGGCGCCTTTGGTCCATTTTGTGGTCAAAGGCATACCTCGCCCCGTCCTTTATACCTTCCTTCACTTCTCTAATCTTGTTCAAGTTCCATGCTTATGGGTTGTGCACTGCTGTGGCATTCTCATGGGTGTTGCAAATAGCGCCGCAAGGGAGCTGCGCAGTTTGAGAGGCGGGGGCTCTGCCCCCTGCACCCCCGGGATACAAGCTCAGTGAGGCGCGAAGTGTATACAGATATGCCAGTCATTTTTATGCGTCTTTTGAGGGCAATTCTGGAAGGCGGAGGAAGCGGAAGTTTTTGTACAGTACGGCCGTACGTATATCGTGACGGGTGATCCAAAATAAAGCTTTGCTGATCTTGATCTGCTGGGGAATAATTCCGTAGGCGCACAATTGGCACCAAGGAATAATTTTGACATGCTTCAGGCCATAAACATTGCAAGTCAGGCAACCTTTTCGGCCGATAGGCAACGCCTTGAGCCATGCAAGCTGATCAACTTCATTTTCGGTATAAACGGTTCAGGCAAGACGACGATCCCGACGCACATGCTAGTGTCGCGCTGCATCCAAATGCAAATCTGGCTATGCCAATTTCTTGAGTTTCGCCTGTTTCGGGTCGTACACAACATCTCCGATCGTCCGATCCTTGATGCGCTCGACCGCCTCATCAATCACGAACAGCGGCACCAAGAACCACTCGCGCGGGATGAACGGCTTGCCGAAACGGTCCTTGATCTCAATCTCAAGCCGCGCAGGGCCGAACACCCGGTGAATCAAGTTTTCAAGTTTCACCCGGTTGATCCCCACCAACCGGTAGGTCGCCACAACCTCGACATCGGCCAGTAGGTACGTTGCGTCCGTCTTCGCGTTCGCAATGCGGCGCTCGACACTGCCGCCCGTCACTCCGATCTTATGAAGAACCTCGCGTTTTTCGGCGATTGCTGGGTCGTTGGATTTGCTCCTCAGGACGTAGATCGTCCCCGAAGTTTCATCACCGTCTTCGGCCTCATCGGAGAACAGCGGGCCGGCGCCTGGCTCCGAAATCATCCGGCTCGCCTCGTCCTTGTAAATGGCGCGCTGCAACGACCGGAGCAGCAGGTCGCTTTCCGTCCCGTTGGAGTAGATCACGCGAAGGCGTGCATCCATTTCGCCGTTGGGAGCTTTTATCGGCTGACCAACTTCCGCAACGTAAAGGGTTTGGCCGCCGAGGATGAAGAACTGACCAGCCTTGATGTCTGTCTTCATGAACCCGGCATCCTTGCGGATCACTCGGGAAGTTCGCACGCCCTGATCGAGTTCGCGTCGAACCTTCTCGAACAGCGGCTTGAAATTCTCGAAGTCTTCGCAGCGTTCGCGATTGGCGATCTCTTCAGCCACGCGCTTGTCGGCTATCGTTCGGACGTGACGGAGCTGGGTGATATCGCTGCCACCCTCATCTGTTCCCAGCTCAGCTGCCAGCGCTTCGATGTCGACCGCTTGAGCCCCCTGCACTTCGGCGGCGGTCTCCTCACTAAGCAAACCTTGATGATCGAGCTGCTCAAGAATGGCGCGACATTCCTCTAACGACCGCAGCCGGTCGAGACGTACGGCATAGATCCGCTCGAAAATGTCCAGGTCTTCGCCATGCTGCGGCGTGCGGCCATGTTCTTGAACAAACCGCTGAATGTCTTCGAAGCCAGCGATGATGCGCTCTTCACGCGGTGACCTGCCGCCCTTTTTCTCTGGCTGGGCGAAGTCGTCGAGTTCGGCTCTCAGGTCGTCAATGTCGTAATCACTCATAGCGCCCCTCATCCTTATAGCGGACGAAAGCTGCGGCACCTTCCGCCAGCTTGCGCTCCCATGCATCTTGCGAGCTGACCGATGGCACTCGTCCCCGCTCTTTTTTGAACCTCGAAGCCCGGAGTGCCAACTCAAGTGCTTCTTCGGGCATCAGTTTTGTGCGCTTCCCCGAGATGACCGCCGCAACCTGCTTCAGGCTGTCCTCGCTCATGGTCTTGGCAAGGATACTGTAGGCCTCGCCGAAGGGGTTGATACGGTCGATCAGGTCAATATCAAGCTCGCGCACGTCCATGGCGAACTGGCGCACACCATCGACGAACGCTGTATTGGCGCTCTTTTCGTCCTCTCCACCCTCGATGGCGAGCTGCTTGGCCTGCTGGGTGAGGTTCAACGCTGCAATCGCGTGCTGGCGCACCGCTTCTTGGTCCTCATTGTCCAACTCCGGGTACTTGTCCTTGATGATCTTACCCAGGCGGGCCTGCGTCAGTTCCTCCGGCACGAGTTCCTCGTCGAACAGCCCCCGCTCAATGGCGCGCTTGTCCTGCACGAACGCGGCGACAACTTCGTTCAGGTCTTCCTGACAGATGCGCTGAGCTTCCTTGCTCTTCGGCTCGGCAAGGCCCTTGATCTCGATTTCGAATTGTCCAGTTTGCTCGTTGAAACCAACGTTTTCTTTCTTCGGATCATAGCCGCTTTCCCCGTAGTCGAAGCCGTCGGTGGGCTGGCTGGTGGCCTCGTTCTTGGGCTTAAAGTTGAATCGCGGGGCCAGCACCTGCTCCATCAGCAGGCTGGCCGCGATGGCCTTCAGTGTGTCGTTGACCGCTTCCGTAACGGCCTGCTCCGAGGCATCGGGTTCGGCGATCAGATTGGTGAAACGGGCGCGCGTCTTGCCTTCCGCATCACGCGTCGCGCGGCCAATGATCTGGACGATCTCGGTCAGGCTGGAACGATAGCCCACGGTCAGCGCGTGTTCGCACCAGATCCAGTCGAAGCCTTCCTTGGCCATGCCAAGCGCAATGATGATGTCGACGTAGTCGCGGTTGGTCTTCATTTTAGGTGAGCGAAGGCTTTCTTGAATTTTGCCTTGATGATCGGGGTCGACTAGGTCCGCTATTCTCAAGGTGCGGCCGTTCGCCTTGACGAGTTGAAAACCGGTTTCCGGTTCGGTTCCTTCCCAATCCCCCAACTCATCGAGGATGTGGTTCACCTCTTTGATCTTATCCTTCGTGCTCTCGCGCGAATTGACGGACGGGATGTGGATGATGGTCTTCTCGTTCGGGTCGAGCACCTTCAGGATGTCGTCGGAATAGGCTCCCGAGTAGAAGAAGTAGCCGATATCCAAGGCCTTCAGATACTTATAGCCGTTGAGCTGCTCGTAGTACGTGTAGGTGACCGTATCGAATTTGGCCTCGTCGCCTGGCGCTAGAACAGCTTCCGCATCGCCTCGGAAGTAGGAGCCGGTCATGGCCACGATATGGACTTTGTCGCGGGCGATGAACGCGCCGAGATGCGCCCCGAGCTTGTTGTCGGGGTTAGCCGAGACGTGGTGGAACTCGTCGACGGCGATCAGCCGGTCGTCGAAGGCCTCGATGCCGAATTTGTCGACGGCAAAGCGGAACGTGGCATGGGTGCAAACAAGCACCTTGTCGTCGCTATCGAGGAATGCTTTGACCGAATTGACCTTGCCGCCATTGTCGTCGCCTGGAGCGTTGCAGAGGTTCCATTTCGGCGCGACGGTCCAGTCGGCCCAGAAGCCGAATTTGGACAGCGGCTCGTCAGCGAAGCTAGCGCCAATGGACTTTTCCGGCACCACGATGATGGCCTGCTTGAGCCCTTGGTTGTGTAACTTGTCCAGAGCGATGAACATGAGCGCGCGGCTCTTCCCCGAGGCCGGCGGCGACTTGATGAGCAAATACTGTTCGCCCCGCCGCTCATAGGCGCGCTCCTGCATAGGACGCATGCCCAATTCGTTAGGTTTGGTGGAGCTGCCGTTCTGGGCGTAGGTGACGGAGACGGAGGGGACTGATTTTTCGCGGCTCATGTTGAGGCTTTCTGTTTATGACTGATAGTTTCTACAATACACTTTGCTCTCTCGTAAAGTTCATCAAAGGTAATGATTTCAGGCGATGTAAGGGAATTTCTATACAGCTGGAAACAAGTGAACTTATCATCTTGACCTTGCAGCTCAGCAAGATTTCCAATCACCAAATAACTCTTTGGTTGAATACGGAAAACCTCTTGACCCGTTAATCGTCCACCCTCCTTCATTTGCACCTTGTGAAATTGATTGCTGGTAAAATCAAATGTCGTTTTCTGTATCTGCGTTACTGCTTCAGACACACCTTCATGAAGCGACCAGCACCCTGAGCGATACTCGCGTGCCTTCAGCAACGGTGCTGTAGGTGTTTTTATTTCAATCAGTACATACTGGCTAATCACTGCGCGCGTGCGCATTAGCGCATCCACCCTCTTCCCAGGCTGTTCATGAGAAAAACCTGTTGTCACAGTCTCAAGCTTGTCGCCTATTTTATCGAGAAAAACATAATTCAGGCCGTGTCCGAAAATCCAGGGATTTTGCTCGAAGAAATGTTGCCACACGCCCTCAGCGCCCGCCGCCTTTAATTCATGCCGCTCAGCGTATTCAGACTTGAAGCTGTCATCATTCAGTAATTTCCGAAAAACCTCCAGCTCCCCTTTTTTGTGGGCAAGCGCAAATATATCTTCAGAAAGGGCCGGACTCTCCGCAATGGTTCTAAGCACGTCCGCGCCACGTTCCATGCGCATTATCGCATCAACCACATCGAGATTTGCGCCGTTCAATGATATTTTGTTTTTGCTGGCATCTTTAAAGTTTAAGCTGGCAAGAAGAGAGACAAACTCCTGCATCCTATCAACTAGAAAAGGGTTCATTGTAATTTGGCCATCAAGGCGCCAGCCATGCGTCTTATGGTACTGCAGCTTTGTCAGTTTTAAAGTTCCATAGTTCTCTTTTTCATTCACAAAAAAAGCTGAAACGGCTAAGCGTGACCGCCCTGTGACCTCAATTTCCCCAATCATAACCTCGTTTTCCGCGAGGAGGCTCGCGTAGGCCCCTTTGTTGCCTGCTGCCGGATGGATATACAGCGTATCTGCTTTGTAATTCGCCAAGTATTCGACATCGTCGTTCATGCCGCCCCTCGCTTGCCAGAGTCTTTGGCCGTCATTTTCGTGTACATCTCGAAGAGTTTTTCCAGCCGCTCGGTGTCGTTTTTGAAGCGGCGACCGATATAGATGCGTTCCAGCACCTCGTCGTTGCGGTCATGGGCGGCGCGCAGGTCAGCGGGCATATTATCAGGGTCATAAAGGTCAGCGATAGTGGCCGGGAAATGTGCTTCACGCGCCAGTAAGATGTCCTCAGCGCAGCGGGTTAGATCGGCCTTGTTCTTGTCAGTCAGCTTGGGGACGGGGAAAGTATTCCATCCAAGAGTGTTGGAGTAACGAAAATCAGTCTTTAGCTTGCCGCATACAGATGCGATCCATTTGATGTGTAAACGCGATCCAATTAAAGACAGAACCCACAGTGGAGCATCGTAGACGGCACAAAGCGCATCACTTGGCACACTATTCTTATCCAAAAGATCGATTGGTAGATATGGTCGGCGAATGGAGCTCACTCTACTGATTGCAACGGTCCTCCTCGTTGATTTACCAGCAAGATATACAAATCTGTGCGGTTGGTCGGCGAAATCCCTTGTGGATTTCAGAGTGCTTTCAGATCTCATTTTCCGAACAAGCTCAAACCGCCTACTGAGCTCCGGGATTCGAGTGGCAGCCTCTCGATCTTCTTCTTCGACCCAGATACATTGCCTTTGTAGGCCTTTTATCAGGTCTTCCGAACCTAAATATCGCCGCAGAAGATAGTCTTTGGCCGGGTGTTGCGCTTTGAAAGCTTGCGCCTCAATGTACGACATAAGAAGGTGGCCTCCGTCACGCGGCATGCTGCCCATTACCATTTTGGGAAGATCGGACAGGGTATTTGGCGATGTTTCTACAAATACTGTTTTGCCCGGCGTTAAATACGGCGTCAGGCTTTCAACATCCCAAACCTGCTCATCGTCAAGAAACAGCTTCTTCTTTGGGCGCCCTCTATTGGTCAACCCGACAATTACAACGGTTACGCCGGCATTATTTGCTGCCAAATTGGCCCAAGAAAAAGGGCGATGCGCAAACTTGATCTCTATATCGTCACTTAATATATGTGGCCAAAGAACTGAAACCTGTAGCCCTTCACACATTGAGCTTGTTGTAACAAATGCGCTATCAGTTACGGTGTGATTCATGTACTCACGGGACTTAAGCATCCATCCGGCAACATAATCTAGTGACTTCCACTTCTTAATATAGTGGGAGCACAAATCCGCTAAGTCCGATTTTTGTTCTTCTTCCTGCTTTCTGCTCCCATAGTACGGCGGATTACCGCAGATATATGTCTCACCACCCTCGTTCTCAAAGTCGATCTGCGCCTGATCGATCGGGGAATGAAACAGATCGTCGGCATGGTGTTTGACGTCCGTCCCAGTGGGCGGGCAGATGCTCAGCCAATCGAGCCGCAGGGCATTGCCGCATGTGATCCAATTCTCTTGGTTAAGCGGCAACACATCTTTCAGTGCTTCTTTCTGTCCGCGATAGGTCACATCGCACTGGTACTCGGCGATGATGAGGGCCAGTCGCGCAATCTCGGCGGGGAAGTCGCGCAACTCGATGCCACGAAAATTGGTGAGAGGGATCTCGGTCTTGCGGTCACTCTCCTTGCGCCGCTGGTTGATCTCAGCCTCGATTGCTCGCATTTCCTTGTAGGCGATCACGAGGAAGTTGCCCGAGCCGCAGGCGGGGTCGAACACCCTTATGCGTGCCATGCGCTTGCGCAGGTTGAGAAGCTTTTGCGGGCTGCTGCCGGCTTCCTCCAGCTTCTCGCGCAGGTCATCGAGGAACAGCGGGTTCAGCACCTTCAGGATGTTCGGCACGCTGGTGTAGTGCATGCCAAGTGCGCCGCGTTCTTCATCATCGGCCACGGCTTGAATCATTGAGCCGAAGATGTCCGGGTTGATTTTCTTCCAATCAAGATTGCCGATGTGTCGGAGAAGCGCCCTAGCGGTTTTGGAGAAGCGTGGCACGTCTGTGCTGCCTGAGAACAGTCCGCCGTTCACATAGGGGAACACATCCGCCCAGCTCTTGATGTTGGCTGTGGCGCGATCCTCCATCTTGGTGTTCATGGCGCGGAATAGCTCGCCGATCACCTCGTGCGTGTTCGAGGAATCGCGTGCGCTCATCTGGTCGATCGTGGCGGTGAACAGGTTGTCGCCGTTGAGGATGTCGGTGTCTTCGGCGAAGAACAGGAAGATCAGCCGCGCCATGAAGTGGTTCATGTCGTGGCGGCGGTCGGCCGTGCCCCATTCGGGGTTGTCCTTCAGTAGCTCGACATAGAGTTTGTTCAGGCGCCCCGTAGCCTTGATGTCGAACGAGCTTTCCTTGACCGCTTTAACCGCGCTGATACCGGCGAGGGCCAGAAAGAATCCAAACTTTTCGGGGAAGTCGGCGTAGGTACAGGCAATAGTCTCACCTGTGTTGATATCCTCGGCCTCGAAGTCGACGCCGTCGGTCGCCAGGACGAACTTCGCTTTGGCTCGAGTCGTCGCCGGGCTGGCCTTCAACGCAGTAAGCGTGCCAGCCACCTGACCTTCTGGGCAGGTTTTGATGTGGATGTTGTTGGTCTGGAGAACGCCGCCGATGTCGGACTTGTTCGACTCACCCTTGCGCAACCGCCGGATGGTCGTCTCTTTGTTCCCGAACGCTTCCAGGAATTGGAACGGAAACTCGGCAGGGTCGAACGGCTGCTCGGCGAGCGCCGATATCGCCTCTTCGATTTCAACTGCGTTCATGCGCAACTTCCCGAAAACGGCTGCACGTATCGTGCTGACTGGCGGCAACGGTAGATCGGACAGGCACTGAAATGCATTGGATTCCCCCTAGTTGGGGCATTGTGCGGGCACCGCATGCGATAGGCAATGCGACTGCATACATCTTGGGCAGGCTGTGCACAGGTTGCTGGAGTTGATTAAGGCTGATCGATCCGCACGTTACCGGCGCTTTGAACGGCTTTGGTCGTCGGTGTTTGAAGAAGAAAAATCTGTTGTAGGCCGGCGGATGTCTGGCCGTGTGGCCATGAAGCCAGCTTCGATGGTACGCCGTTTGGATTGTGCGACACGACGGCCGGCGAAGGGATCGGTTGCGTGCAGTGCGCAGATGGCTTCATACGGGATGCTGGCCAGGTCTTGGGGGCTGACGTTGAGCGATTGCGCGAGCGATATCAGCGTGTGGATGGCCCACTGGCGTCGGTCATCGGGGGAGAGGTGGTTGCCGGTGACCGCTTCGTCGAGGTGGAACGTCCAGGTCCGGCCGTCTTTGCGTGGTTCGATCCAGCATTCCAGGCTCCCTTTGCCGCCGATGTAGAGGCGGGTGTCGCCGTTGGCGTTTTGGGTGTGCGTTACAATCATGAGGTGAAGGTTGGAGGAGGAAGCTTGGTGGTTCAAGCCAGGTTGCCTGCAGCGTGGGCAGGCGGTGTTGGGCAGGTTGTTGTTTCATAAGAGGGGTGTGGCGCTGCGGTCATGTCGCTTATGCGTGCGCAGGGCTTGCTTGGCGCTGTTTCTTCCGGAGCCGGGCCGTCGCGGATGGCCTTTTCCTCCCGGGCGCGCCAGCGGGGCCATCCGCGACGGCCCGGCGGAGGACACTGCGCTCAGGCGCCGTTTCTTCTGGTGGGGGCTGGAGCGGTTGTGAACAGCAACGTGAGGTCGGGGGCGATCGCTTTTTGGAAGTCTGGTGCCAAATCGTTCCAGGTGACGATATCGACTTTGTAAGGCAATTCGCTGTTTTCGAATGCGTGTTTGAGGTTGGAAAGCGCGCCATCCGACAAAGAGTTCGATGCTTTGAGGCAAAGGTCGATGTCGGAATAGCGTTTCAGATTGCGGCCATGCACGCGGGAACCAAACAGGAAGACCTCTGTGTCGGGTGGAAGGGCGCTCTGCTGGATCAGCTTTTCAAGCAAGGCACGCGTTGGGTTAGGCAGATGCATGGTCGTGGGCCGCGAGAGCATCGAGGACGAACCGTGCGGAGACGAGAAACTCCGGAATAGCGCTGAGGACGTCGAGGGCTTTGGTTTCGTCGTAGGTGTGGGCGGTGATGTTGCGTTTTTCCCGGTAGAGAAACCAAGCAACGGGATCGTCCACGAGCCCCTTTTCGGCGGCCGTGCGGAGCAGGGGTTTGAAAGCCAGTGCTTCAATCTCTTCGGCTGAAGGTGCGATGGCTTCGAGGCGTCGTTTGATCGCCCGCATGGCAAGTTCATAGGCGTATTCGAAGCTTTGAATGGTCGCGGTGCGAAAGGCAGCTTTGACGGTGGGGTTCGTGCCTGCAATATCAGATTGAATGAGCTGGTAATTGGTGTCCAGTTGCGTAATGGATTTTTCAAGGGGCGAAAGTAATTGCATGCCGGAAGAATAGCGCATGATATGAGCTTGAGCAAGAAGCATAAGATATACGGAAGGCTTTCTCGTTTCGGATTTGAAGTTTTGGAGGAAATCGAATAAAATGTCAGTGCGGTACAGCAGGGATGCGATGGCCGCCTCAGTGAGGCGCTCTTTTGGGAGCGCTTTTTTGGTCTGGACGTTTTGCGGGGCAAGAAACCATGGATCATCCCTTTGGCGGACTCATCGACTTTCATAATCGGTTGGCCGCGTTAGAGACGTACGATTATGCGCACCTCATTCACCCTGATCGTCGCTACATTGAACCAGATGATATCATCGCCTTGCTCAAAGATTTTCGAGACTTTGATGAGGTGTATCAAGAGTATGTCGATGAATTAGACGTAAGTCTGCGTTTGATGATGGAGAGGCTTCGTGATCCTGTGGTTACTGTTATAAAGGGGTTTGATCCGGGAAGCCCTCCGGACATGAAGGATTTAGTGGAAAAGATGGGTCTAATTAAACTCATTTCGTATCCGAACGATTTGCGAGATGCGGTGAAAGAGCAAATGAGGCGTTTTGAAGAAGCGCTCGACGAAAAGATGTTTTTGGCCCGCGAAAGTTCTGATGATTAAATGGGAATTGATCGGTTCTGATAATTAAGATAATGTGACACTGTCAACGCGAAGCGATTTCATAAGCGTTGGCCGATTTGGCGCCGGATTGCAGTCTTGGGCGCCTTTTTTATGGCCTGCATTGGTTTAGGGTGGTTCGGTATCAAGTGAAGGAACGTGCAAGAATGAGGTTGTCATCACCCTGCAAGGTGATGAAATCGGCACCGGAGAACGGTGTAATCAACGAAAGCGCAACCTCATGAAGGAGCACACCCAACGGCCGATTTCGGCCTATCTCATCGACCCCGACAGAAGAACCATTGAAGCCGTGCAGATGACCGGCGGGCCGGACCACTTGGCCGCCATTCAAAATTTGCTCGGCTGCCGTATCATTACGGCCATGCCCTTTGGCGACCACGACACCGTGTATTGCGATGACGAAGGATTATGCGGCGAGCCTGTATACCAGTTTTTCGGGGTCAAAGGTTATCCCAACCCCGTTGCGGGCAGGGGTCTTGTCGTCGGCATTGACGACGAGGGGTACGATACCACACCGCGCGCGACTCTCGCGGAGACCAAAGCGCGGACGTTTTTCATCGAACGGCTTTTCCGGAATCTATGGGGCATCAGAGCCGCCGAGCGGTTGACCCAATGCGAGATAGCCCCGCTTGACCACATCACAGCGACGCTGACGCGGGAGGTGGTTCATGGGTAACCGTGCCTTGGTCATTTTCCACGAACACAGCCGCAAGGTCTACGGACCCGTTGTGTATCTCCACTGGCATGGCGGCATGGTCGGCGAGTACTTGTCGCAGGTTCGGGCGCTCATGGGGGAGCGGTTGGATGACGTCGACTATGCGACCGCCCGCTTTATCGGCCTTGCGCATGAAGACAACCGCGACGCCTTGAGTTTGGGGGTGTGGGAGAAACCGAGGCGGTTTTCCGACACCAAGGCCTGGCTTGAAGAGTTCTCGCATGGAGATGCCGGCGTCTTCCTCGTCGATGCTAAGACGTGGGAGGTGCGCACCTTCGGGGGCTACGGCCTCACGGACGAGGCGGCGGCTGCATGAGCGGGCTCACGTTCTTTGCGGTCTCCGGCATCGTTGCTTGGGGCTTCCTGCTCTGGCGGGCGTTCAAGACCGGCCATGGTCTCTATCGGCGGCTCAGATGGGCGGTCTCGCCCAGGCGGCGTGCCACAAGATGGCGGCCAGAGCAGGTCGGTATCAAGTGAAGACCGTCGCTAGAATGGAGGTATGAAGAATCACGTCGATCACCCTGACGCTAACCCGATCGTATGGGGCTTCGACTTCTCAAGTTACACCTTGCAGGAGCAGAAATGCGCGCAAATGTTCCTGAAGAATAGACGCAGACGAGAAGCCGAAAATGAGCGGTGGGAAAAGCTATTTGATGAACTTGAAGAATACGGCTGCATGACCGTCGTGCAGCGCTATTTCCGGTATCGCTTTTGGCGATGGTGGTACTGCCAAGATTGACCGGGTTTGTTCCGACAACGGCCCGAGCGCCAAGCGGAATTCACCTTGCTGGATGAGGCGAACTCTTCCGCTGGCGGTCGGGCCTTGCCCTGACTTATACGGTGCGGGCCTTCCCATGCGCTGGAAAGGCAGGGCCTCCGCCCCCCGCCTCAGCGCCACCGTTGGCGTCGCTTCGTCGGGTGTCGTCGACCCTGCTTAAATTCGCGGCATGGAGCGATACGACGATATTGTATCAAGGGAAGAAGAAACCGGTCCGGCAGGGGAGAGATCGCCAGCGCCAACGCGATCATGCGCTCGTCCCACAGTCAGGATTTTGCGGGCAGGGACCAGGTTAAGCGGACCGGCTTGGATACCGTGGTCGCAGAAGCCCCACTAGGTCCATTGGGAGCCTTTTCGAGCGTTGCCTGAGGTTGCGGGGCGGCCGACGTACGAAACGGTTTAGCGCGTCGCTGAGAGGCCTCGGTGGTGGAGGGATGAGGATCGCGCACCGGGCGTTGGCCGCGAAGGGCGTATAGACCGAGTCCCGCCACCAACTCGATCAGTACAGCGGGGACGAACGCGATCAGAAACGTGAGTGTCATGATAGACCAGCCGGTGATGGTCGCAAGGCCGCTGATTTCCGGATTGATGTGATGGAGCGGTGTGGTGGTGAGGCGCTCGCTGGTCGCATCGAGTTTGGCGACCGTGTCGGCCACGTTGGCGCAGAATGACCGTTGGGTTTTAGTGCGGGGACGCGTGCAGGCGGCGGACGCATCCCATTCGGGAGCCTGTTTGGCGGTCGCCAGATCAGCAGAGGCGCGGTCGTAAGCGGCAGAGACACGGTTACGATTATTCTCCTGGGCTTCGGCTTCAACATGAGCGGCGGCCCGGGTGGTGGTGAGATACGCGTAGCCGGCAAAGGTTGAGTAACCGAGAGCAGGACACCACAACATCAGCAAGAGCAGGGGGCCAAGAATGCGGCCTTGGGCGCGGTAATGCGCGGCAGCGGGGAGAAACGTCGCTTTCGCGAGATCAATGGTCAGTGCGAGGCCCACCATGGCCAATTGGTGTTCATAGGACCCGGCATTCCCATAAGCGTAGCTCGCATTGAAAAACAAGGTGCACACGATCGCGCCGAACACCGGCAGATGGGCGAGCGTCATGATGCATCTCCAGGCTGGGGCGGATTCCAAAGGGGGGCAAAGGGAAACTGGACCGTCATCACTTGGCCGGTATCCCCCAAGCGGACGATCGCCTGACCCGTAGGCAATTTGCGGGGATCGTTGGTGCTGTCGAGCTGACCGAACAGCGCCGTGGCGTGGGCGTTCTCGGGCAGGCGAAAACCGATGGTGGTGGCGCAGTTCGCGCGCAACGTCACGGGGATCTGCTCGGCCACCGGTGTCTGGCTCACCAGGATCATACGGATACCAGCGGACCGGCCGCGCATGGCGAGCCGTTGGATGTTGTCTAGAAAAACGGCGTGGTCTTTTTTACCGTCGCCAGCCGGCTTGGTGATGAAGGTCGGCAATTCGTCGATGACGACCGCCACAAAATCCTTGGTGGTTTTATCGATGCCGGCGGCCCGCTGTTCCGCATTCCGTTGGCGCATGAGATCGTTGAGATCCGCCATCAGCTGCCAGACGTCGGCCTCGTCGTAGAGGACGCGGATTTTGGGGTGCAGGTGTGTGTACCGGTACATCCCGACGCCATCCTTGCCATCCAAGATGTAGACCGCTGAAAAGAGGTCAAGGTTGGCGAAGATGCTGCGAAGAAGGATGTGCAAGGCTGAGGATTTTCCGGTGCCTGACGTGCCGGGGACGTAGGTGCCGGCCGACAGGTCGGCAAAGGGAATGTAGGCAGGTCGGTGGGTGTTGATGTCGATCCCAACCAACAGGTGGGCGTTCCGCAACAGGGACCTTTTGAAGGGAATGATGGCCGGCAACGGCACACGCTGAATGAGGGTGATGCTGGTGGCATCGACAGACTCCACAGACCAGGCGCCCCCGAGCCAAGAGCTGATGTCACCAAGGCGCAACCGCCAGGTCTCAGAATCGATGGGTCCGCCGGGGGAAAGGTACACCAGCCGGCCAGCGTCGGGCTTGGAACGCGTCAGGCAAAGCCGGGGGAATTTGCTGCCGATTGCCAGGTCCAAATACGGCGCCAAGAGATAAGGCCGGGCCGCAGGCGCCAGAGTATCGAATGCAAGTCGCACCGGCTTGATGCCCGGGATCGATGACTCCCGCATCTCATCCAGCAGGCGATGATAGCGATAGACGACTTGAGAGCGAACCTCCGGGTCGGGGTGTTTCGTCAAGGCAATGGCGTTGGCTAAGCGGTCGGGATGCTGTTGAAAGGCCGTTAGCTCATGACGTTCCTGCCAACGAATGTCCCGGGCGCGCTCGGCGGCTTCGATGAGCGACCCCAAAACCGTGATGTAACGTTCTTCGGCCTCGGTCGCCCGAATGAGATCGGCGGCATGCGTGATCGCGGCGGATGGCACATCGGATGGAAACATCACGGTGTCCTCGGCGGTTGAAGTTCGGCAAGGCGGGCTTCCCGTTCCTGCCGTTCGGTCGCAAAAAACCGATGCCGTTCGACCAGCAACGTCATGAACGAGGACCAGGTCAGTCCGGGGTTATGACGTTCATGGAGCGCAAACGTGGCGCGGACCAAGACAAGATCCGGGTGGGGTGGTGCAGGCGGTTGATCGGGTATGACAAACGGCGTTGGTTGCAGCATGGGCTTAAGCGGAGAGGTTGGCGCCGGATCGCGCCAACCGAACCAACCTGCGAGGCGGTCCATCAACGACATCAGACGGCCCCCCCCCATGCTATCGAACCTTGCGCAGCGATTTGTGGGTCAACCGCGATCCCGTTGGACTATGGGTCACTTCGTAGATGGTGCGCATGGCCGTGCCGGGAGGTAGTTGATTGGGAGCCCCTGGTGTGAGTCCGTAACGGCTGAGAACACCCTGGTAGTCTGCATGGCCCTTGGCACTGAGGATGTAGCTGTAATGGACGGACAATCCCCGGCGCCGCAATGCAGTGGCGCTGTGGGACATGGCGGCTGCCAAGCGTTTGCTTAGCTGTTCGGTGACACTTACCTTGCTGGCTGTATCGATCATCAACGTCCCGTCGCGAACGATGTCGTCGAAAACCAAACTGGTTTCATCGCGGGGTACGTTGGCACTGTCGAGGCCGGCCACCGTGATGCCGATAAAATCACGGTTCTGATAGCCGGCTTGGGCGATCTGAATGATGTTTTCCTCGATACCAAACGCCCGCATGAAGTCACCGACGAGATAGGTTTGGATCTGCGGGATCGGCAAGGGCGTGGGGCCCAATTTCGGGATGTGTTTTGGGGTGAGAGTTGGTTTCATCACTGGCTCCTCAGCGCAAAGGATTGAACGCGAGACGCGGTCGGTAGTGGTTCTTGGGGGTGCTGCGCACGCGCTGACGTGCGAGCCGCCACAAGCGCAGCGTGTGCAGGGGGACATGGCTTGGCCACATTGCCTCCACGGCGGCGTGGGTGAGTTCACCGTCAGGCAAATTGCGATCAAGCACATCGGACACCAGGTCGTTCTTGAGTGCGGCCCAGAACGCGATCGGCTGGTGGGCATAGACCCACGCGAGATATCGCAATGCGGCACGCTCACGACAGGAGGTCGATGCGAACAAGGCCTCAATGATCTGCTGTTTTTCAGCCCGGGTGGGCTCATGTGTGAACCGCGCGGCGCGCATGTCGCGAAACAACGATGGCGCGGTGTGTGAGAAGTCATTCCCCGTAAAAATAAACGGAATCGGGGTCCCACATTGGCTACGGTATTTTCGCGGTGGGTCTGCGATGCGCTGCAATTCCGCAGTGAGCAAATCGGAATTCACCGTTCGGCCGACGTGAGATTGGGTCGTGCCAACGATGCTTTGATGGAAGTCATCGAGGACAACGGCCACACGCGCTCCGGTAGAGTGGGAATACGCCACCAGGTGATCGAGCAGCTCGGACAAGGCTTCCGTTGCCGCGTTTTCGGTGGAGCCGGCGAGCTGTGCCCCCGAGATGGTGGCAACATGAAATCCAGCGCGCAACAGCCCATCGGTTGCGAGGACCGACTTGCCTGTGCCTGCGGGTCCGTCGATCAGAGCAAACAATTCGCAGGTGTTACGTGTCCGCGTGGCGAGCAACTTGGCAACGTGACGGCGGATAAAGTTTTCGGCCTTACGGAACACAAGGCCATCAGGACATATGAGTTGTCCCGGTGCGCGGATCATGCCGGCGACCGGACTGATCTTTTGCAGCGGCGTGGGGGCCAACAAAGCCATGGGGATTATTCCTCATCATTGTATTGGTTGAGGTCGAACGCAGGTTCCACAAACTCGTCGAGTGACAGCGCGGTGACCTGGGTGTCGTCATCGTCGGTACTTGCAAAAAGCTGAAGCAGCTCCTCGTAGGCCTGCCGTTCGATCTCGGGGTCACCGATTGGTTCGAGATCCGCTGGGGCTGGTAGTGGGTCGTCATCGCCTGGCGCTGGCATCAGCAAATCGTCTTCTTCACGAAGGGTTTTCGCAGCGATCCAATCTTTGGGGTCAGGTTGAGACATGGATGTCGTCCTCTCAATGGAGATGGGGAAGATGAGCCGACGCCCGCATGTGCCGGGCGCCGACATCGCGGTGTTGCGGTTAATCGATCACGGGCGCGGGAAATGGCACTGACCCTGCCAACAGCGTGTAACGGATCTCGTCCTTCTTCCGGTTGTAGGAAGGCTGGACAATCTGGAACACATAGGCTTCGTCTTTTTGAAGTTCCGGCGGAGCCATGCCGTCTGGCAGCGATATGGACTCGCGGGTGACGGTCCCGTCGCCATTGTTGACGAGCACCTTGATTGATTTCAGCGGCTTGACCTTTTCCGACTTTGGATCGATCCAATCAAAACGGTCATGCATTTCGAAAATTCCGCCGATAAAGTGTCCTTGCAGATGCGTAGGCATAGGAAGTCTCCAGGTTGAAGGTTGAACGCATTACAGGCCAGTCTTGGTGACTGGTTTCGGACGAGCGGTTAAGACCGCGCGAAACTGGTGAGCGATGTGTTGCGCCTCGGGATCGGAGGCGATGGTGGCGTTGATGCGTCCCGCACGGACCTCAACGACCGTGAGCGGCACGACCGTTGGCTTCAAAATCGTGAGGGCGTGGAAATCCGCGAAATCCAGCAAGTCTTCGGCAGCAATAAACAAGTCCGCCGGTTGCCCCGCTGCTGATGCGCCACGAAGCAGAAGTCCTCGGGCTGGATAACAACCTGATCGCGTCAGATCTTGCAGGTCGAGCGCACTGGCACTGCCAAGGGAAACCAGAAACAATCGCGGGCCAAAGGAGAGATGATCAGGCATCACGATCTCCTGTTTGTTCGCGGGCTTTGAGTTCGGCTTTCGCTAAGGCAAACAACCCGCCAAACCGCATGGTTCGACGCTTGTAAAGTGTGATGGCCAAGTGGCCGATGACCGTGGGGTCAGTGCGGATGCCAAAGGGCGATTTTTCAAAGACCTTTTGAGGGGCAAACGCATATTTTGTAATTTCTTTAATTCCGGAATTCAGATTATCCGTATCGCCGCCGGGACCACGCAGGCGCCGAATATCTACGATTGGATCGTACGAGACACGTAAGGATGCCTTCCAAATAGCTTTAAGTTGGCGTTGCGAGAGATATCGGCCGGCTTCCAATTTGAAGTAGTCCGGTGCAGCCACGATGGAGTGGGAGTGCACGCCTGCTTGAGGGTTCTCCTTGGAGCCACGCAGGGCGGTCTCGATGCTGGTCACATGACCTTTGAAGGATTCGGCAATCTTCTCTGAGCGCCAGAACCGCCGCAACGCGGCTTCATGATCCTGAAACATCGTCCGGAGTTCGGAGATTGGACGATTAGCGCTTGTTGCCGTGAACATCAGGATGGGAACGTTTGGTTCCCATTCACGGACAATCTGGAGCAGGGCGGCAGCGGTCTTCGCCTGCTTTGCGGCGCGCTGTCGGGCACACCCAACACACACATTGCCGCGACAGCGTCGCTTGTTAGAAATGGTCAGGCGGGTGGGCTCCCCAGGCGGGGTCTCAAGTTTGATATGTGTGCTTGCGGCACAGGTCGTTGCACGACGCGCCTGCGTCGCTAGCTTTTGACGGTATGGGGCAAAGCAAGGATCAGCGGCGGCAAGTGTCAGGGCATCCGCCGTGGCCTGTTGCGAAGCCTTGGCCAACAAAGCCCGAAGAAAACGGCGTATGATCGGTGAGGCGGAATGCCAATCGTATGTGGAGCGAGGACCGGTCATCGGTTGCCCTCCTTGCGACGGACGGCATGCTCGCTTGTCGAGCGCACCCGATGCTCATCGAGCCATGACAGAAGATCACAGAGACGATATCGGACTGGCGCGGCGCGGCCTGTTCCGATCTTTAAAAACGCCGGCCCCGACTGATTGAGGCGCATGCGGGCCAGCGTTGAATAGGAAATGCCAAGGTAGTCAGCGGTCTGTGTTGGTGACAGAAGGCTCTCACCATGAATCGGATCGGAATCTTCCTCGTCTCGTTCCATCAAAGCCCCCCTGGTTTGGATGAATTCCATCTCAGGATATCGAGACGGGCTCTGTAGAGAAGGCACGCAGTTTGGCCGCTAAGTGCAAAAATACGCAGGGTGGGAGAGTTGGGAGACCCCATGGACGTAACTGACGACCTGGCGATCATTCAGCTTTTGCGAATCACGCAAGAGGTGCCCGTCAAGGACCTATTTTTGCCCACGGGGCTGGATTGGCGACCTTGTGCAAAACTGTATCATCAAGATCGGGCGAAAGTGATTCGGGGGATGGATATGGATGGACCGCAGGACGATGAGGGTAGTGAGAGCAGTCAAGGCACATCAAAGAAAGCAACATTAGGATTTCGAGAAAGAAGATTGGTGGATGCGGCGGAACACATTTTCCGATTGAACACAGACTTTGTCACAAAGCGCCTGGAAAGCCTGCTGAAGCTAAGTCAAAAGCAAGTAAAGAATTTGCGAAGGAATAAAGAATACATCTTAAAAACATCACAGCAGACGCAAGAAAACGCGTTGGACATATACCGCCGATTTGGCGGAAAACGATCCTCGTTAAGCGTGCTGTATGACACGGGGCTGGGACTGCTGAACGCGAAAGACGCGCAAAATTCTCTTGCCGCGTATGTTGGCAGGTATCACGCCTATCGGTTGGCAAATTCGGCAGGAGGGCTGGTAAAAGGCTTGTTCGATATTGCATACCGAGACGACCATGAAGGTTACTTCTTCCGGCATATCAGTCATCAAACAAAGCCCAATGATCCCTCAGGGAAAGCGCATGAACTTGTGCATGAGGGACCTGTGTACGGGCTTACAGGCCGGCTTTACTTTGTTGGTTTGGGAGTCGACTTGGAGGGTTGCTATTTGCGGCCGATGATCATGCGGGCAGTTGATCAACCCCATCGCAAACCACTCATCGGAATCGTGCTCACGGAAACCTTTGAACACATACCCTTGGCATCCAAAACGGTTCTTGTGCACGAGCAATACCTCAAAGTGTTGGCAGCTTCATTTGGCAACGGGCCCAAACTGGATGAGCATATTTGCAGCTTATTGAAAAGTGAAAGCGTGAATAACGACATTGTATTTGGTTGGTCAGAAAATCACGGGGCAAATCCAGCCGAATGACATAAACGGCAAATCAAAGGGTTTGTAGTGCAATCTTGACAATCAACCGCATACGGATTATATATTTCCTCACGGTTGTTAAGTTAACAAAGGGCATCGCGCGAACGATGCCCTTTTTTGTTACCTGCTGAACGTCAGCGCGAGCAAGACTCGCAGCTTTCCGAACCACAGGCACAGTGTGCCGTGTAGTTTCATGGCAACTGCTCCTTTCGGTTGTTAAGTTACGGAGCGCCATGCCACAGCGGCGTTATTCTCTTACCACGGATTATCGCGGCGCAACAGACTTGGCCGAGCGCGGGATTTCGATTGGATTAACCAGCCTGCCGTTGTGAATGACCTCAAAATGTAGGTGGGGTCTGACAATCGTGGCCATGGGGACAACGAGCCCGAGTTGCTGGCCCTGCTTCACACACTCGCCTTCGGCCACGTTGATGCGGGCCAGCTCGCCGTAGCCGGTTATCCAGCCGTTGCCGTGGTCGATGGCCAGGTAATGTCGGGTCGGGTTATAGGTGGTGACGTTGATGACGCGGCCGTCACCTGACGCATAAACCACGGCGCCTTTCGGTGCGTTCCAGTCGATGCCCGTGTGGAAATAGCGACGATGTTCCTCCGGGTGGAAGCGCGGACCGAACCCATGATTCAAAGCCAGGTGTGAGCCCCGAAGAGGCTTGCGGGAGAGCAATTCAGGGGGCGAGGTGCCACAGGCGTGGGCCGCGTTCGCAAGTCCTAATGTCAGCAGCAGCACCGCAAGCCAGATACGCATCGTCCTTCCCCCTTGATGATGGTCGCAGGGGCTATGGGAGGGCGGCTTTGTGACAGGAATTGGGGGCTATCCACAGCAGGAATGAGCATAAGGCGAAGTTCATACAAATAGGCATCTTGGTGCACGTGCAAGCGGAGTTAGATGTGCTGTTAGAGCGCTCTGCATCGTCGGACAGTTGAGCAAGTCTATGCTATAAATGGTTCTGCCAGTTGGACGTTCGGTTCAAGCTTCAGCAGTCCTACCTTAACCGCCATACGCTTCATTTCGTTGGATACCGGCATAGTGAGAAGCTTCCGCAGCGGCACCCATTGGAGTGCCTTGGATTCGTGATTTACTGCGAAGCCCAGACTGCTGGCTTGAAGCAGGTAGCGGATATCATAATGCAAATGGCGAGGTTCACTCTTCTTGCGGTTTGCTGGGATCTGGTGAACATCCACATCGAAGATCGAGCTCATGAGGAATCCAATGTCATTCTTACCGGATTCTTCCTCGGTTTCACGAAGGGCGACGTTCCGAATATCAGCCTCCCCGTCAGCGTGACCGCCAAATTGGAGCCATTTATCCAGGGCTGCATGATGGGTAAGAAGAACGCTTTGCCGATCGGGTGACAGCAGAAATCCTGACCCAGTCACATGGCCTGCAAAATTCTTTCGATCAAATGGATTGGGATCGTTTTGTAGAAATCTAAGCGTGGACTCGACGTCTAAATATTCTTTCTGATCAAACGGCTCCACCTCCGCAAGATCAGCGAGTAGATTATCTTTGTTGTAAATCCGTTGATGTAGCGTCATGGTGTCTCGCAAAGTGCCCTTCCCAAATTTCCGCAATATTTTGGCGTTTATGTTGCCCCAGTGTGCGGATACCTCCGAGGCTCGTTCCAGAATAACCCACACTACGAATCTCATCAACACACAAGAGCATTTCAGCCTGAACCAGACGGATATAATCCCCAACTACAGCGCCATGCAGGAAATTGATCGCGTTACCGTTGTTGGCCAAGCGAATGGCTCTCTCCCCTCGGAGGTAACGAGTGATGTATTTGGTAACGTTATCTTCTTGGTAATTCTGTTTCAACCAAGCAAGATCAAACTCATCATCGGATGAAGTGACACTAAAGATACACGCATTACCTTTCAGGGCATCATAATCACTGTCAGCGAGCGCCTTTTTGCCAGTGGCGCAGAAAATGTAATCGCTACTGCTAAGCAGGGTCTGCTTATCTCCAACGTGGTAGCCAAATGATTTTGCCTGAACACGTTTGATGGGATCAATATCGTAAAGAGTGGTTCTGATGTTCCGATGAGACAAATTTGATATGATGCTTCTACCAATCTTTCCGAAGCCAATGATGCCCACGTCCATACCCGTCAAAAGCTCTTGATTTTGGCGCAAGACAGCCTCGGCTGAGAATACTATTGAATGCCCTACAAGAAAGTCTTCTGTTTCCTTTAGTGGGCTGCGAGCTACTGAGTAAACAAGTGCGTGCGCACCAGCGTTCTCGTATTTCTGATGGCCATTTTCAGTGTCTTCAACAATTCCAACACATTGCATATTAGCTGACGCGAAATGCTGAGTAATATTGGCAAAGTAGCCGCCGATATCTAGGATGATGAAGGGTCGCGAAGGTTGGCCAAGAGCCCTTTTTAGCTGTCTAATGGCTTTAAGCGGCTGGGGAGATGCGAGATCTTCCTTTGTGATTGTCAGTACGGGATACTTGGTCTTAATCGGAGCTAATGTATTGCGATCAACCGACTTCTTTTTTGGAATAATACCGGCAATAGGGCCGATTTTTGCAATAGCATCTAAAAATTCCAATTTATCAGGCAGAATATGAGAAACTACAAAAATGGCTGTATCGCCGGGTGTTATTGGAAGTGCATTAAAAAAATCAGAGCTCACATAAATATTGATAGGTACCTCAGCGCTTCTTTTCAATAGAAACGCGCAATTAATCATATGAGAGCGCAGCAGCACCGCAAGCCAGATACGCATCGTCCTTCCCCCTTGATGATGGTCGCAGGGGCTATGGGAGGGCGGCTTTGTGACGGGAATTGGGGCCTGTCCACAGCGGGAATGAGCATAAGCCAGGGGATGCCCTAGCGCCTAGCGGCCAGCAGCTCGGCTTGCAACAAGGCTTCCTCGATGCGGTTGATGATACGGGGCACGTTGCGTTCGCTGGCGGCCGTAACGGCCTCTAGAAGCGGCGTGGTGCAGGGGGGAGGGGATTGCCCTAGCTCGGCCATGATGGCGTCGTTGACGGCCTCCACAAGCGCGTGGGTGAGGTGCAGCAGGCGCTCGCCGCGTGGCGGCGGTGTAACCGTTGCCAAAAAGCGATTCAGGGCATCGCGTTGGGCGTTGAAAGTTTCGGGTGATTTCACGGCCGCATAATAGCACATGATGCAAATGGATAAACAGGCTGTACGCTAATTGCGCAAGTTGGGGGTCCCACAATGGGCTCTATCGCAAAACCCATTGCATCGACGTATGGAAGATCCGCAAGATCTCGACGCGATCTTTGTTGATGCGGTAGCGGATAAGGTATGGGAAATCGACGACAACAATTTCTTGCGTGCCCAATCGCCTGCCGGTACGACCAGCCTTCGGAAAATCCTGGAGATGCTCGATGGCCGCTTGCAGGCGCGCTTCAACCTTATCGGCCGCGTGCGGGTTGCGAGCCTCGATATATGAGGTCGCATCCTGCAAATCACGTTCCGCCTTGGAATACCAAACGATTTTCACGAATGCCGGGCTTTCCGGCGTTGCTGCATACGGGTCATAACGTCGTCATGGGAGACCATCGGCGCGCCAGCATCAATGTCGGCAATGGCTGCGTCGGTTTCGCGGTCCATCCAATCGTGATGTTCCAAATATTGCGCAATCGCATCATTGACCACCCAGGATCGGGGGCGATCGAGGGTTTTAGCTAAATCATCCAAACGCTCTGCGTTTTTAGCTTTGAGGGATATGGAAACGTTCGTCATCGTAATACTTTCTCTTAATAATAGTATTATGGGGTATTAGAAACTATTATTCAAGAGATGAATTGAGCGTCAAGGCGCAGCTCGTCGTCACCCATTCGCCTTGGAGGTCTCGTTCAGAAACGTTTCAATACGGCTTGTCAAATCATCTAGGCGCGCATCGACGACCTGCATTTCCATGGCAATCGCTTTTACTTCGTCATCGTAACTAACATTTTCATCTACGCGCTGATTAAACGGCGAGCCGCGAGATTCTAAACCATGTGGTGTGAGTTTGAGATTCATACCTCAAGCCTAAATAAAGAATTCAAAGAAATCAATTGTAATTGGCAATTTCAAAGGGGGATGTTGCGAGATTGCCAGTTATGCGCGCTGATTGGCAGAATATAGCGGAGGGTTTATTGGAAGAACAACGTGCATCCGGAAAATTGTATACGACATAACGACCATTATGCGAACTAAGTATTTGAAAACATTATAAATTGCACCAAAGCAGCGGCCAGCTTCGTTTCATTCTTTTTGCAGGCGCAACTAAGCGGATGACATGCTATTGACCCGCAATGCAAAAGGAGCTGACAGGATTATTGAAAGGACGGTTGATCTGACTATCGCCAAGTGCCGACAGCAATATAATTACCGCCGACGGAAGACCGAGCCCCTCCGTTAACCCAAGTGGTAACACTAAAATCTGTGCTAGATGAGGAATTTAGTGTGGATAGACGGCCTAAGCCAGCAGCGGAAGGCGTTAATACAATAGTTGGGGTTTCATTAAATGCTGCTGGGAAGGTTGTTAGTGGTTCCGTGGTTCCGTGTGATGTGTAGGCACCCCATGCAATCTGCATATCACCAATACGAATGTATCCAGAACCTGATTGATCATCTACGGGAGATTGGTATCCACTCCCCCACGCAATCCACTCGGTACCATTGCAAAATTGAGGAATTTTATAGTCGGCGTTGTAAATGATTTTGCCTTCGTCGCCGGTGGGGTTGCTGCACGCCGCGTTGACGGCTGGGGCCATCAGCAGAAGCAGGCCAGCACACGCGATAAGGCGAAAGGCGGAAAACATAGCAGCAAGTATAGGTGCTGGCGCCCATAAGCCAAGCGCAGTGCAACCATATGAGGCAGCGGCGTGAGGTAGCCTAAGGGCGGCACATTTCAACGCGGCCGTTGGCGGGGTTGACGCGCATGGTGCCCACGGGCGCACCGTCGGAGCACGTATCAGGGTTGCCACTGGCAACACGAAGTTGGGTCGAACTCACGTACCCCGTGGCCGTCAGCGACGTCGTTTCAACCGCATTGGCGACGGTCAACACATCGGTGGTTTTGTCGAAGGTTAGGCCACTGTCGCCACCTAAAGCGCTGCCGCCGTCGTTGAATTGGACTTGGGTGTCGGTACCGGCCACCGCACTGGGCGCATCGCTGGTGCAATTCACGGCCGAGCCATCGGTGGTACACCATTTACCCGAGGTTAGCGTACCCACTTCCGGGTCGCTTTCCGACCCGCTGGCCACCGAAATGGACACAGGCACAGCGGCACCCGCCCAAAGCTCAAGATTCAAATCTCGGGTGTACGTGGTGCCGGAAACCGTAAGGGTTGTGCTGGGGGCATTGGTTCCAATGCCAACCCAACCATTGAAATACCCATTCGTGCTGCTAATACCATGCGCGGTGGTCAGGCTAATCCCCGGACCAATCCAACGACCGCTGGTATCCAAGTAGCTGGTGCCTTCGACACCGCCGGTGGTGAAACTCACCGTTCCGCCGGGCATGGCCAGCACCATGGCTTCGTCGCCGCTGGAGGAAATGCGGTCGGCGGAGCCGCTACCGGTTCCAATATCGCCCACCGCCACGCAATTGGCGCCGGTCTCGTCACAGACTTCAGCCGTCGCAACGCGGGTTGTCGCCGTGATGATGCCGCTGGTGGTCAAACCACCGACGGTCAACACATCGGTCGTTTTATCAAACGTCAGGCCACTGTCGCCGCCTAAGGCGCTGCCTCCGTCGTTGAATTGAACTTGGGTGTCGGCACCAGCAACGCTGGCGCCACCTCCGCCGCCACCGCCACCCAATAAAAAGCCTGAGAACGTTGTAACAGAGGAACCACTTCCACCAAAAAGCGACGTCGACAGGGCGGAGTTAGCCCTTACATCCACATAATCCCCCGCCGCCAAATACAAAACCCCTTGGGCAACAAAAGGCCGATATAGATTTGTTGAAGGAACAGCCTTTACGTAGCCACGTAAACCTGAACTCACGCCATTCTTATGAATGTTACAATTTCCCGCCAATTGATCGTTGTCTGTCAAGCCTGAGAAATGCAGATAATAGTAGCCGCTTACGGGGGCCGTAAAGCGTTCCGTGCTCAAGTCGAACCCATTCTGGTTATTGGTGATGGCGGTTTCCCACGTGACCACATCACTCGCAGCAAGGGCTTGAGTGCTATCTTTCGTCACCGTAAAAGCCGGCACCGCCTCGCTGGCGCTGATGCCAAGGCTGTTCCATGCGGTGCTGTTGCAATACTCAACCGTACCGCTCACGGTGCTGTAACGCAGCGCCCCCTTGGTAGCACCCTCACATGTGGCGGACGACGTGCCCACCACCACGTGGCTGCTGGCCGAAATGACACCCGTCACCACAATGTCCGTGGCACTGATGGTTCCCGCCACTTCCAGTGTGGCGTTGGGGCTGGCTGTCCCTACCCCCAGCAACCCCGTAAAATACCCATTCGTGCTGCTAATACCATGCGCCGTGGTGATGCTAATCCCCGGGCCAATCCATCGGCCGCTGGTATCCAAGTAGCTGGTGCCTTCTACTCCACCTGTGGTGAAACTTACCGTTCCATAACTAGCGACCACCATGCCTAAACCGGCCCCGCTGACCATATCGGTGGTCGAGATTCGGTCGCCCTGACCACTGCCTGAGCTAATCCCCGTCAACCGACTTCCATCACCTTCAAAAAAGCTGGCTGTCACAATTCCGGCGACGGAGATGCCGTCACCAATCAGCAAAGGCGCGTCGGTCGGGCAACCAATGTCACTGAGTTTGTCACCGATCGGGGCACCCACGCACACCCGTCCGCTGTTCACACCCAACGTGTCGGAGATAAAGGTCAACTTCTGATAATCCGCCGCGTGGACATGCGTGGCGACCCCTCCGACCAGGGTGAGGACGAATGCCAAGGTACGCATGCGCGACATGAGCGGAGGTTACACGCTTAGGGCCGTTCACCCAACTAACCTGCTGCCAGATAAGGCATCCCCGTATGGGAAGATGGTCACAGCCCCCCCTGCCCGCGCGATACCCACAGCCACGTGGACCACGCAGTTAGGCGAACGTTGCACCGTGCGCTAGCGTGCCAACCGAGGGACGTTGCAATCCACCTGAAGGAGATGGCGCATGCGAGCGGGTTATTTATTGTGGCTGGCGGCTGTCGCCATCGCTGTTTTGGTGGGGCTGGCGAAATTCGCCAACATCTCGGTGCCGGTGATCACGCCGACGTTGATGGCGGATAGCACGCTGTCGCTGTTCGTGGCGTTGGCGCTGGCCCTGCTCTCCAAGTGGGTGAAGTAGAATAGCGAGCTGCTGTTATGGCCGTGGACCAATCCTTCAGCCCCGTGACGTTGCAGGACCTGGCGCGTCACAGCCGGCTGGTTTGGATGTATTGCATGGGGTGCGGGCACGAGGTTGAGGTGCCGCCGGCGTCGCTGGGCTTACCGATGAGCATGGCTGTGCCGCAGGTGAAGCGTCATCTCGTGTGTTCGCAGTGCGGCAGCCGGAACGTGGATTGCCGACCTCAGCTGCATGCTACGCCGTTGGCGGAAACGCGCTTGGCGGCCCATCGGAAGCGTTGACCCTGCTGCTTGACAATAATACGTACAAAGACTATATAGACTTCACGGTTGTTGAAGTAACAAGGGCATCGCGTGAACGATGCCCTTTTTTGTTACCTGCTGAACGTCAGCGCGAGTAAGACTCGCAGCTTTCCGAACCACAGGCACAGTGTGCCGTGTAGTTTCATGGCAACTGCTCCTTTCGGTTGTTAAGTTACGGAGCGCCATGCCACAGCGGCGGTATGCTGACGCGCTGCGGTCGTCGGTGGCTATCGTTTCCAGTCCCCGTTCAAGCTGCTATCCTTCTCGGGCTCACCTTCAAGTCGGCTCGGCCTCACGGATGGGCAGTTATTGTATCTGGATAACTAGCCTAGTGAAATGCAATTCCATTAGCGCAACCGCCTCGCTTGTTGAGCCCGCTGCGTACTGGCAGGTGGCGTACCCCGCCGGCAGCCATTCGAGTTTCCCGTTGCGAAGTCGCCAGACGCCGACGAGGTGCCCCCTCCTCGTGACTGAAACGAACTGAGGGCTATCGATTTCAATCTCGATATCCACGCTTTGCAACGCCTCCGATAAGCGCAGTGAAGTGCATACGTGTTGCAACGATAAGGACGACATATGCTTCATACTCCCGCGATGAACGAGAGTTTTCTTAATTGAAGATCGAATTCTGGCAAGAATTAACGAATATTCACGCTACCTTCCCGCGAACATGAACGCGACGACTTTCGAAAAATGTTCATCAAATTGTTTCGAGTAGTTTAGGGCCTATTCGAAACGGGTTCGCAGTGTGCAAGTCCCCATTCTGACCCCAAGCCGTTGGCAAAAGACCGGCCGAACTGGGCAATTCAACTTTTTGTATGGAATGAATTATACAGGGCAGCCAGCCGTAGAGATCGCTTCCTTGGGGTTAGACGTACCGATCGGCAATTCCAGCTGCGTGCTGAGAGCATGGTCGTAGTGGTAGCGGTGCGATTTGCGGCGTCCATCCCCCCTCACCTCCACGCGCCAGCTGCGGAGTCCGTTCGAGCGCACCATGTCGTCAAACGCTTTACGGCATTTGCTGCGGAAATCGCGGCGGGTCTGGGCTGATTCGGTGTCCGCCCATAGGTCACGGCCCACAAGTTCGGCCAGGCGATCTTCATCGACCCAGGTATGGCGTTGGAAGCTGTCGATGTAGGGCCAGAACGATTTCGCGTAATCGGACGCCAACGCAAACTGCACATCGGCATTGAGACTGACCAGCTTGGCCGACATGACCATCGCCGCGCTCCATTCGCCGTAGTAGACGCGCACACGGTTGTCGAGGCCGAGGCCTTCCCACTCCACGTCGTGGAGCATGTTGCCCATCTTGCCGCCGGACTTCGGCAGCTTGCCGGCACGGTACTGGGCAAGCAGTTGGGCTTCATCCCCCTCGTACACCGTCACAACCACCTTCTTGATATCCTCGAAGGTGAAGTGCAGCGCTGCGATGTTGTTGACGTGTTGGGTAAGCCCCATGCACTTCAAGAGTTCGCGCCAGGTGGTTTCCACTTTCATGTAGCGCTTAAAGCCGATGGGTTCGGACGCGTCGCGGATCACTTCGTGTTCGTGGCTCAAGCGGAAGACGGCATAGAGCGCGTCGCGATGTTGGGACCCGAGTTCGCGCCCGCTGACCCTTACCACCGAGTGACCACGGACCACGTACAGGCGTTCGAACGACGAGTCGGTGATGAGCCCCCTTCTCTTCGGCGCGAAGGCGCTGGTACGCACGAGGCGGGCGGGGACCTTGGAGGGGCGATTACGGCCGCGTCGGCCCCGCACCCGTTCGAGCCGTTTCTTTTCGGCGTCGGTGAGTTCCTTCGGGATTACCTGTGAGGTCATACCGTCAGAGTACGGGGCAATCGGGAACAGCGGCAACAGTTTTCGGAACAGACGCCACATTTTTGAGCAGTGGTGTGTGGGGATGTTGCCACGGGAACAAAAACCACAATAACGGGAACAGCGGCGACATAAAGTGGGAACAACCGCCACAATTTACGGAACAGCGGTCACATATGGGCGACATGCATCGAACGGGTAAATCGCCCGAATAATCTCACGCCAACCGCGAGAAACGTGGGACTTACGTCGTTTTATTGGTGGTTTCGGGCAGGAGGTGATCGAGCCCCCTTCCCTGCCCGTGGCGCCAGGCTGGGGATAAGATCACCAGTCTGGGAAACGCGATCACAGAATCAGGAAACGAAAGCACATATCCGGGAGGGCCGAGCACATAAACAGGAAAGCCCGGCACACAGGCGCCAAATAACTGTTATGGCCAAAAAGGTTAGGCGTCCCTAGAGACTGTTTAGAGACTTAAAGAGACTAAGAAAGACCGGGGTTCTGGGGATAAGTCCGGATAAAGGAAACGCCAAAAGAGGCTATTAAAGGTTGGGGGGTAAACAACACAATGGTGTTGGTCGCGTTCGGTTGCATCCTGTCGTTTGCGGCGGATATCCATCATAAAACACCACAGATGGGCGGCCTTTGGCCGGTTATTTCAATATAAGATGTTCAATTCTGTGACGTCCGTTCCCGTTTTCACCCTCCGAAAAGTGTGACGCCTGTTCCCGATACAACTTATCTCTTTCAGCTACTTAAGAGCGGCATCCGATCCAGGAAAGGCGCTGGCTAAAAGATCGCGAACCACGTCTGAGATCTGAATCCCCTTCCCTGCGCAGTCCACTTTGATGCGACGGTGAAGCTCTTCGGGAATATCAACGGTCAGCCGCTTGGTGGGCCCCTCAAGTTTAGGCTCTTTCAGCGGAACAGGTTGGCTGGTGCCAACCCACGCATCGGCTGGTTTGGGAAGTGCGGTCGGTTGTTTAAACGCGACGGTCTTGGTGCTCATGCGGCAGTCCTTTCATGGGTTGTGGTTTTCAGTATTTCCGTAAGCTCGTAAATCTCCCACGCAGCCGGCGAGCTGGGCGCGGTCTCGATGACGGTCAAACCTTGGGCGGCCGCTTCGGCAAAGGACACGCGTTGGCTGATGCTGGTCTTCAGAAGCGGATACGGGAATTGGCCAAAGGCCTTTTTCACGTCACGACCGATCGCCGTATTCCCGATTTTACGATTAATCACAAAGCCGGCGGCGATGCTGGGTTTGAACTGCTGCGCCTCGGACACCAAGGCCACGATGTCAGCACATGACCACACGTCGAAGGGCGACGGCTGCACCGGAATCAGCACGTAATCACTCGCCAAAATAGCGGAGCGCACCAGTTCCTTCACTTGCGGTGCGCCATCGATGATGACGAGGTCGTAGTCGGCTGCGACAGCGGGCAATTCCTTATGCAGGGTCGGTTTGGGCATGCCGACCACCGCGAACAAAGGTGGCGCTTCCCGAACACTGGACCACGTGAGAGCGCTGCCCTGCGGATCGGCATCGACCAACAGCACCTTCAGCCCTTCTTTCGCGTAGGCAGCGGCGATATTAAGGGCCAGGGTCGTTTTACCAACGCCGCCCTTCTGTTGTAAAACCCCGATAATCATGATTTACGACTTTCTTTATAACTTGAAATGTAACTCGTCGCAGATGTAACGCGCCGAACTTCTGTAAATGTCAGCTTTGTGCAAATGATGAGATGCGGTCAATCGCGTTTCACCAAAAGCGCGCGTGCGCTGTTGCGGATATGCAGCAAATAACAGGCTCGCAAAGGCGGATATCACCACATCAAGAAATGCGCTTTTGAAGAATTGCGAGTCAGCGCTTCATCGGCTGAGCGTTTATGTAAAAATCATAATAGGCAGATGGTCGTATTTACGGAAAAACGATGAATGAGACGATCGGGGTATCGGGGATGTGATCCATCGCCGGTGCAGAAAAGCGCATTTCCGGTTTTACGATAAGGGTTGTTACGGACTGCCAAGAGGTTTGAGGGCCTGCGCGAGCGTTTGTCCCGTTGTCTCTGTCAGCTGTCGCACGGGATCATCGGCCAGATGCGCGTAACGTTGCGTGGTCTGCGGTTGCGAATGGCCAAGCTGGCGCCCGAGAATGGGTAGTGAACCACCCGAGGCCACCGCGATGCTGGCAAACGTGTGACGCAGATCATGCAGGCGGACGTCGTCCAATCCAGCCTTGGCACGGATGGCCCGCCACGGCTTTTGCAGATTGACCAGACTGGCGCCGTCGCGGTGACCCGTGATCACATAAGGATTTCCAACCAGGCGCGGTCGGGCAGCAAGCACTTCCAGGGCTGCATCATTGAGGATGATGGGTTTCTGGCCGGTTTTGCTGTCGGGCAAAAAGATCATGCGGCGTTCGAGGTCCACGTAGCTCCATTTGAGGGTCAGGATCTCGTTGAGGCGGGCGCCGGTGAAGATGAGCAGGCGGATTGCAGCCAGCGCCGAGGGGCTGACCAGGCATTCGGTGTCCGCCTGGACAAGAGCGGTGCCGAGCCGGCCAAGTTCTTCACTGGTCAAGAAGCGTTCCCGGCGGTTCTCGTGGTAGCGCTCGATGCGGGGCACTGGGTTGGAACCTTCCGGTCGGTAGCCTTGAGCTTCCGCCCAATTCAACAGCTTGGATAAATAGGCGAGGGCGTGGTTGGCGGCACGGGGATGCGCAGACCAGGCGGCGTGGTGCTTGCTGATTTGGGCCCGGGTGAGCGCGGTGATGGGTTCCCGGCCAAGGGCCGGCATGATGTAAATGCGGTGGTGCCGCTGATAGCCCTCGATGGTGCGTGGTTTGAGCTTGCGCCCGTGGGTCGCAAAAAACTGTTGGGCGGCGTCCGCCACGGTCATCACAGCTGGAAGCGGGGAGGGGGCAGCGGTCTCTGCGGCCAAGGGATCGGCCAAGATCTTCAAAGCGCGCTTACGTGCGGTCTCAGGCGTCCAGGGTTGACCATGCCGGCCGATCGCGATCCAGCGGATGCGTCCTGCCACGCGAGTCTTGACCAGATAGCTCACCGTGGTGCCGGATTGGCGGCGGGCACAGAATCCTTTGAGGTCTGCGTCCCAGACGATGCTGTTGGGAGCCAGGTTTTGCACCACGGTTAGGGTGATGCGTCGGCGGTTCGAAGTGGCTGTGGGCATGATGGTCGCTGAAAGTCTTGGGTTCTAATTAGCGACCAATTAGCGACCACAATCGTGGCAAATGTGAGCAAAGGGTGAGGTTGCCGAGTCTGTAAGTTTCTGAAAAAGCGCATATTCTACAACGTTATGACAAAGCCTGCATAAGCAAGGCGTAGGATTTGTAATCAGGGGGTCGGGAGTTCAAGTCTCTCCGGGGGCACCAATACTTTCAATGGGTTACCGAAAATTCTCTCCATGCTGTCCAGAATTTGGCAGCTCTTTGGCAGTCACCTCGAGAGGCTAGTTCTTTATTTGTTCTCTTTGCGATTTCCTGCTACGAGCGACCGTACCCCCTACCGATGGCTGCGACCGGCACTTCCATGCGTTACGTACTCTCTCGCGGATCAATCCACAAAGACCGTCACGTTCTCTGTCGTGAAGGCGCCTTCTACATCTTCGTCCCAACGGAGATCCGCCACCGTGGCCCGTGGCAGGTCCTCCGGCGCGGCAACGTCAAAGACCTCAAGCCAAAATTCCGGTCGGCGCTAGCGCGCCACGGCTGGCTCTACATCGAGACCAACCCCGTCAACTTCTCCGTTGAACTGAAACCCCGTCCTTAAACACGGGATTGACCCCGGGAACTTAAAAGCCAGACCTAGTCGATCTCAAAAGCGACCACGCTTCAGTCGTCTAATCGACTTAATCCCGAACAAGGCCACCCTCCGACTTCACGCCTCTATCAATACGTGAACCCTCGTCCTGAGCCCCTTTCGACGTCACCCTCTCATAACCGCCTGGGCGGCGGTACCTGAATACTCCCCTAAACACCCACTGCTCCTAAACCGACCCGCCCAATAGGAAAGATCCAGAAGTTCTCCTCGAAGTAGCCGACATGTTTTTTCTGCAAAATGTGATGCTGAAACATTCTGAACTTCGCAGCCATTGTGACTATCGAGAACACCCCGAACGCTGACAAACCTGTTTCGCTACCCCTTATTGAACTCACTCTCACCGCGAGAGCCTTTTCGATCAAACAAAGGAGACAGCAAATATGGGTTGGACAGGACGAAAACCGCGACGACGCGCTCGAGATGGTCATCTATTCTTATCGAGCTCTCAGCGTCGACGCAGACGGAAACTCAGTGGTAGTTCCGCCCGCCAACAAAAGAAGGCTATCAAATCAAACCGCGCCTACAAAAACGGTAGACGCATCTGGGCTGGAAGAACCTTCTGGTGAAAGCCACCCATCTCACTAAACCTCAAATGGCTGTCCTTTATAAAGGACAGCCGTTTTCCTACTCCCGCTGCATACCGCCTATCGGCTGCTTGCGTCACAGAAGACGCAAAAAACAACCCCCTCAATTCATCGATTTGAAGGGGTTGGATCGCCAAATATGGCTCAACCGATACCCCACGTGTGGCCGGGCAAAGCCCGACTGCATCCGCTCTCCCCGCTCTTAGACAAACATTGTTTGTCATCGCTTGAGGCTTCGGCTTCACTACTCTCCCTGCAATGCAGAACGGGAGAGCGGCGCCGCCTCGGGCTCATCCCGCCACGACGTGACGGGCCAGCGCCAGATCGAATGCAGTCGGCCTAGCCGACCACCCGTGGGGCGACTGCCGCAGACCTGCGGCTTGTGCTCGTTAGCATGATCGCGTTCTGCCCACGCAAAGGTGGGCAACAAATTCGGCCGGCCATAGAAGGCCGGCCGAAGGGTGCCGTTTTAGACCTCGCCAAAACGTCGGCAGAAGGTCTCGATGTCATCCTCATGCGACTTGTGGCCGTCAGCGTGCCGGTGCACCTTCACCCACAGACCGCTTTCCGCGATCCGCCCGGCGACTTGTGGTGCCGTTTCCCGGCCAGCTTCATCACCGTCAAACGCAACGATCACCTGTGATGCAGCTTCCGCTAACAACGCGAGTTGCTCATCGGAAATATTCGTGCCCATGATCGACGCGACACCAAAACCGGTGTCACCGTACTTGCTCGACGCGCCGCCATACTTGATGACCGGCAGCACATCCGCAACAAGCACGACGCGATCGAAGTACTGCGCGACATCCCAGCCGTAAAGCTCCAGCTCTTTATGGAACTTTGGCGGAAATTTGTACGTCGGCTCGCTCGTATCCTCGAGCAACCCGATATCAAGGCCGCAGTAGGCGACGAGTTCGTTGTCCTGGTTCCGAATGGGAATTGCTAACCGCTTTCCCATACTTCCCCGCACAGCCATCCCGATCCCAAGATCAGGCAAGCGCTCGTATGATATCCCGTGCTTCTCGATAAACCGGTTCGCCATACTATCTTCACCAGCAACGACGGGTGAAAGTTGGAGCGCGAATGTCAACGGTCGATTATAAACCCGACCGTCGCCATGCTCCGCATCGTTTCCGCCACTGACCGGTTCACCGTTTTCCCCGGCGACTACCGGCTCTTTTGGTACCGTCTTTCTTGCCGGTACCGCTGTGCCGTTTGGCTTCGGTGAAATCCCGCTCAACATCGCAACCTGCAGCGCCGCAAGCCGTGGATTTTTCAGTTCTGGATCGAGCAACTGCACCAGTTTGATGATGTTGCCGCCACTGCCACAGGCGTGGCACTTGAACAAATTCCGGCTCACGTTCACGTTCAGTGAAGCACGTTCGCCATCGTGGAATGGACACAGCCCTTTGCGCTGTTCCCCTTCCCCATTCAGCTCCACTTGGTAGTGAGCGAGTACCGCCACGATATCGGCGTTCTCCCGCACATGCGGGTAGTCCACATCGAATTTCGTCATCGATTGTCTCCTGTCAAAATGCTGTGGAACTCATTGATAGTCCGTGTGCAGACTACCATTTCGCGCCAAGCAGAACAAATCGACGGTGGACAAAAAGAAGCCGTATCAGACACTTAGTGTATATACTGAAGACATAGCTCTTTTGCTCTTTCTGCGGCTGTGGGTCAAAGCCAGCCCCGCTTCACTCACTCTTCCAAGCTCGGTTTCGGGTTTGGGTTTTGAGCTCATCAATCAACTTTCTTTGCTTCGCTCTGTGGTTATCAACGGCACGATCACTCCGCCAAGCTCCGGTCGGTTGTTTTGATCGTGTGCTCGACCTCGACAGAGTGTGCTGCACCAGCGTGGGGACACGCAGGTGCCAAGCCCGGTGCAATCTCTATCCAAAGATGCACCGGCTCGCTGCGGCGCGAGGCTGGCTTTGCCTTATGGCAAGCAACTTCGATATTCACATCGGGACACGAGAGCTCTGGGGCGGTGCCACAACACCGTTCGGCTTAAACGTCGATGATGTCTTTCAACACGTCTGGCTCAACGGCCAAACCGGCGTCGGAAAATCCGCCCTTATGCGTTCCATGTTTGCCCAGGCGGTCGCTAATGGTCATGGCTGCACGCTCGTCGATCTCAACGGCGACCTGGCCAACGAAGTGCTCGATGCTATCCCTCTCGCTCGCCGTGACGATGTCGTCATTTGTGACCCGTCCGATGCCGACCACGTGCTGCCGATCAATCCGTTCTATCAAATCCCGATCGACAAACGAGCGATCGTCGCCGCTGACTTCACCGACGCCTGCCGGCATATTTGGGCGGACAGCTGGGGCGAACGGATGGACTGGATCCTCTACAACGTCGTCGCCGCCATCCTACACGCGCCCGAAAAACTGCGACCGACCATTCTATCGATCCCGGCTCTGTTGACCGTCCAGCATTACCGCGAGCAAATCATCAGACACGTTCAAGACTTGGAAGTTGTCCGCTTCTTCGACCACGAATTCGACCGCTACAGTGCCAACAAGCGTTCCGAATTCATCATGCCGATCGAGAACAAGATCGGAAAAATCATCGCCAACCCGTTCGTGCACAATGTCCTCGCGCCCTACCGTCCATCGTTTCAATTCAAAAACGCCATCGTCGACCGCTCTATCGTCATCGTGCGTCTGCCCAAAGGCACCATTGGCTCGACGCCGGCCAAACTCCTCGGCTCACTCATCGTCTCAACCATCATCAACGCCGCCCTTGAACAGGCTGACCGCGACTACCACGACCGCGTTCCCCACTTTCTCTTCATCGACGAGCAACACAACCTCAACACGACGGCGCTCACCAGCGCTTACTCGGAACTCAGAAAATACAAGCTCGGCATCGTCTCATCGACGCAATACACCGACCAGATGCCAGACGATGTTCTCAAATCCATGTTTGGCAACATCGGCACCATCATCGCCTTTCGCTCGTCCGCGAATGACGCGCATCGGTTCGAACATCAAATTGGTGAATTCCCTGCCCACCAGTACACCCAGCTCGGTCTCGGCCAGGTTCGCGTCCGCCTCATCACAGCAGGTTCGCCGCAAGTGCCGTTTCGCGCGACCACCGACATTGAGCACCTCACGCCGGTCAATAAATCCGCACAGATCCGACACTATAATCGTGAGCGCTACACCAAGACCCGCACGGACGTTGAACATGACTATGGCCGCTGGATACGAAAACTCCTCACTGATCCCGCTGTCATACGCACCCAACGTTACGCACTCTCCGAAAAGAGAAAACAACGAGCCGCCCGTCCGGTCACGCTACCGCCTTCTCCGCCCGAAGACGGCACCATCAGCGAACGCGGCCAGATCGCCCTCAAAAAAATCAACGAAATTGTCCGCAAGGCGGATCGTAAAACTCTCGCCAACCCCCCACGTCATGATGCCTTTGGAAAACCCACACGCCGCCGCAAACGCCGCCCGGCGGCCTGAGCGACGTGCGATAATATATGTATATGAGTACCACCACCCCTAGGAGACATTACGCCAAGCGATACATTCGACGCGACAACCCGCCAAACTTCGAGCTCACCGAACGGGCCATCCGCATCAACACCGAAGTCTGCCGCCGTCCGCTTATTCGAAAAGACCAACTCCGCAATCTTTTCCCCGAAATCAGCGATCGTCCCTTCGATCAAATCATCAGTAATCTTTTCCATAACGGCTTCATCGCCAGGCCACGCCAGCAACAAGAACTCCACAATCAAGTCAACGGATCATTACCGACGTACCTCACGCCCGATCGCCGCGGCGTTCACCTTCACTCAGCATTCTTCACTGATCCCGTCGCAACGCCAAAATACTCGCAAGACAACAACCGAATGACCTGGGGCTATATGCGCCACCAACACACGACCACGACCACCCTCATCAACTATCAAACCGGCGCCCAAACCGTCCCCAACTTTTCGTTCCTTTCCGAACCAGACCTCTGGAACCGCTACGCACCCAACAACGTGATCAACCAACCGACGCTCCGCCTCGAAGACACCCGCAAACTCATGGCCCACGATTTCATCGCCAACCCGCCGGAAGTTCGCGGCCGCTCCGCCAAGATCCCCTTACAGTTATCCGCTCATCTTGAGTGGCCAGTTCACATTCCTGGCCAAGCCGGGCTCAGCACCACCCCGATCTACGCCCGCACACAACCCGACGGATATTTCGCCCAGCACCACGCTCGCACCGACTTCTTCTTCCTTGAAAGTGACGAAGGCACCGAGACGATCCTGCCCGGGAAATCAACCCGCCATTCGATGCAGCTCTTCTACGACACGTCCCTCTTCGCCAAATACCTCGTCTACATCGCTGCCTTTCGCAAACGAGCGCATGTAAAACAATTCGGCATCCCGTCGTTTCAAGTGATTACCGTCACAACCACACCCCGTCGCGTCTCGCAGATCATTGATAAGCTGCACGCCATCCTCACGCGCGATCCCCTTCACATCCACCCGAACTTCTTCCTCTTTACTGACCGCAACACTCTCACGCAGTACGACAACAATCCGTACCATCCCGACCATCACCACAAGAACCTCGCCGGCGATGATGTTCAGTTGCATAGCGCATCCTCATCGTCCGCTTAATCTCATCACTCTCTCCTTTGCTGATCGGCACCCTGCCACGGCTGCTTGCCCGTCAAGGGTTCGCTGCGCCAAGCCCTTGACCGGCTGCGCGGACGCCGTGCCGGGACACCATCATCAAAATGATATGGAGCGGACCATGAAACCGAAGATTGACTTCACGAAGATCAAAAACGCGCTGCCGATCGATATCGCGCTCGCGCACTACGGCATCACGCTCAAGGTCAGCGGTCCTCGCCTGGTTGGCTGCTGCCCCATTCACGATGGCACGAACAAACGCGCCTTCGTGGTCTCAACTGATCACCGCGCCTGGCACTGCTTTGGTGACTGTAAGCGTGGCGGCACTGTGCTCGATCTTGTGCGCGCTCTTGAGAAATGTTCGTTGGTTGAAGCTGCCAAGATTATCGCCAAGCGCTACGGATTAGGCGCATCACGTTAGTCGACCTCCGTCCATCAGCTCGAGTGTGACCTGACCGAGAAAGCTAGCTTACTGATAATTGCGTGCCTCAGGCGGAACGGCTTGCCAGTACTCTAGGATTTCGTGAAGTTTTTGATCTTCAACCATGTACGCAGCTATGACGCCCAACCGAACCATAGTCAGGTTTCCGTCCCCATCTCGCACATGTGTATCCACGAAGAAGTCCACCTTCACGCAGCCGTCATCGTACTCCTGCATGCGTTGCATCTTGATGGTCGTGTCTACCACGGTCGATCGCCATTCTTTGATTTGCTGGCTAACAGCTTCTCGTCCTTCGACCCACGTCTTACCATCCCGAGACCAACAAACGTCAGGCTGCAAGAGCACCCGCAAATCCTCTATCGAAATGACGCCCTCCAAGCCCCGCAGATACCATTGGATCAACTGGGGTAATTCATCGCGGTCGGTGGAAGTTCGAGGTTTCTTTCGCGCCATAAATTACACTCCGATAACGTGTCTCAGCTTCTGACCATGCCAACCCACCGGAGCTCCCCACCACCGCACCTTTATGCTGGTTGAGTTTTCCAGTACGTCCGCTGCAACGACCACAATATCTTCGTAACTCATGTCCTCGTCCGGCACAGCATAATCAATGACCTTGCCCTCTTTCACCCAGGCCAGGTGCGCGACGGTGCCAAGGATCGTGACTGCGGCCCTGCTTAGACAAGTCCAAATGCGGTCGCTCCACAACCGCTATGTCTTGGCACGAGACAATTAGGTTGACCGGACGCCGCCTCAGATATGGGCAGATCGCTGTCGCGTACTGCAAGCACTCAAAGTGACCCGATGGTTCCCCAGCGAAGCCAAAACGAAGCGCTTGCGGCGACACGATTACAACCCAAACCTCATTCCCGAGGGACTGCCCACACAGGTGACAACGATGATCTGCAACCGCCTGCACCACCAGTTTTGCATCGGGTGTATCTAGCAGTGGCCGGCCGTCAACCCAGGTCGCCACGTGGGGCACCGGCAGACTGTCATGACGCTTTAGGTTTGCCCGCGATGCCGGTTCCGCCAGCTTTTTAGCTTTCTTCGCCATCGCCGTTCTCCTACCGGGTCAATCGACCCGCTCTTTTTTTGGCACGTCGTTCCAATTCCCTTCTTCAGCCACTCTTCAACACTCTGACTAACCCGGATCATGCGTCGGGGTTGGCCGGTGGCAGCGTAATTGGCGAGGCATGCGGCATCGTCCAGCTCGCATGAGCCGTCGGGATGAACTCGCTATGCAACGCGTTGGTGGTTGATGTGCCTTGATTGGCGGCGGCTCGGGGCACATGCCCCGGCGCTCATGGCCCCGACGGCGAGAGGCCGAGCGCAATGGCCCGAAACAAGACTTTTTCAGTCATGCTCGTCGGCAGATTCGCGCGGATGCGGGTGGCATGCTCGATGACGCGGACGGCGATCTTCAAGAGCTTGAGGCGGATGGTGTGGAACTCGGCGCGCGCCAGCGCATGGCCTTCGGGGATCGCCGCGCGCACGGTATGCATCAGCCAGAACGCCGCCGTCGTCAGCATCTGGCGGATCTGATTGGCGATCGCCGAATGGCACGACGTGCGGTCCGACGCCAATTGCGCCTTGTGCAGCTTGATCAGGTTTTCCGCCTGTCCGCGCTGGCAGTAGACGCCTTCGTAAAGCCGCTCGGCATCGCCCTCAAGCGAGGTCACGACATAGCGCACGTCGATCTCTTGTCGCATCGCTTGCGCGTTCTCAGGCGTCGGCGCTGGCTGCATCGACGCTTCGATGCGTGCAATGACGCGGCGCGTGCGCGACCAGCTGCCGGCCCGATGCTCGAAGGACGTATAGCAGCGCATCTTCGACTGAACTGACCACGCGTGCCAGAAGCGCAGATGATCGGATATCTCGGCAACTTCCCGGTCGAGCGCCGCATTGCCGGCGAGCCCGAAGATGTAGCCGGCGCCGTTGTCGTCGCACCAGGCCATCGCCTCGGCGCGGGCGTAGTGGCTATCACCGCGCCAGACGATGTTCGCTTGTCTCCACGTCCTTCGCAGCCGCTTCGTCACATGCTTGATCACGGTGCACACCTCGCGCCCGCCAGGCGTCTTCGCAGGCCGCAGGATGGTCGCCAGGCGATGACGGATGCGCGTGAGATCGCGCCGGTCGGGCAACGTCGCCGCCAGGCGCGCGACGATGCCGATCCTCTGTTCGGCCGCGCGCAGCAGCAGGAGCCCTGCGTCCGACGACTGGTTGCCGCCGTCGAAATCAACTGTGAACTTCTTTCTCTGGACGGCTGGAAGATCGAAGGGAAGCGGTGTTAAGTCGGTCATGGCCGTGGCGCTCCGTTGCGACGCAAGCACGCTCGTCTGGCAACGGTTTGCTACGCGATTTCAACGTCCTGCGCCACGGCCAACGCACGATTCCTCACGCCTGATGCATGATCCGGGCTAAGACCGCAGCCGCTTCAAGCTCGCCAATACGGTCGTGCTCGTTTCCACCCTTGGATCAGCAAGCATCTTTTGTTGAGTATCGAAAGGCAGCAATTCGAACACCACCGCCATGTACATGTCGGTCTGCTCCAACGTCTTCATATACTTCGACAGTGTCACGCCGAGCATCTCAAATGCCTCTGGCATCCCATCGTTCAGGCCAGCCACCATCTTCTCAATCTCTGGCCAAATGTTCTCCAAGTGATTATCACGCGTTCGATCTTCCATCTTTCCCTCCGTTCCTTGGTTCAAAAACGGTCGTTTTCGAACCAGTCTAGCACAAGCTAAGGTGGCCGGTCTCAGAGGCGCAGCCGGATCGAATAGAGCGCACGCTCGTCACTTCAGCACACCGATCGACAATAGCCAGCCCATCACGCCAAGGAAGATCAGTGCCAGCGTCAGATAGCCGACCAGACCGATGAGAAGGTAGTTGGTGCCTGGCATCTTGATCGGGAGCCCGGTGGCGTCAGCGACAGGCTTCAGAGCCAATCTGATGCGCGGCCCGGCGCGCGTGCTGCTTGTTGCAATTTCATGACTGGCGCCTTTCCAGAAGGCTTTTGGGAAGCCTGAGAAGTACCCCTGCCAGGTGTTATCGAAGTAGACCAAGCCTGAAATATGGTCTGCTTCATACCGTGCCGCGTCGCGGCCTGGGAATGGTGGCAAGGTCAGCGGAATGCCGGCCTCACGGGCAACGGCCTGAAACTTCTCGTAGCTCTCGCGCTGGCTTGGGACAAGCACCACCAATCGCTCTGGCCGAAGCCGTGTCGCGCATTGTTTCAGTTCCCAGGCCAGGCCTTTTGTGCGCCCAGCAAGCATGATGACCAATGCTGCACGATTGAGGAGATTAATGACGTATGGTTGCCAGTCCTCATGGTGCTGATAGGACCGACTGACTCCGATCGGTGGTAACTTGTCTCCCGGTCGACCAATGGCGACGAAGGGGCCAACATCACCCAGGACATCGCTCAGGCTGTATTCCAAGCCTACCGCATCTTCATCATCGTCGAATGAACGCAAATAAACGAGCGGCGGGCGCGGATCGCTTGCGAGCACTTCATCGGCGCTTGATGCTGTGTGCTGCTCGCCGAGTTGATGCAGCCAAACAAGGCCGGCGCCGATAAAGAACGCGAGGAGACCGAGTAACGCGCGATCCAGGTCTTTTGCGTTGGAAATCAGGACCAGGATCGGCACGCCGAATAGGATGCCAAGCCCAACGGCTAGGCCTTTGTAGAGGCGGCCCCGTGCTGCATTCTGTTTGGGAAGATGGTCATTCGACATGCACCGCCTCCTTCTGTCATCGAGAAGCTCGGGCCTTAGATCGCTTATTCGGTGTCTTTCGTTTGGTGGCAACCCTAGTAGGCGCCGTCGGATGCTTGCGCAAACCGTAATTGTAAAGCGTGGCGCGCGACACACCGAACCGATCCATCAGCTTCTCCATTGTCTCGCCGTTCGCCAGTAGCGCTTGAGCGGTGGCGATGTCATCATCGGATACCAGCTGCAATTCCAAACTCAACTAGATGTGCACGTATCGCATTGATGGTCGCGGTTCGCTGCCTAATCAGAAGATGGCGCGTGCGATGAAGCATCAACATTGACTGCTGGCCGCGGGTTTTTGTTGGAACGAACCGCATGCTCGGACGGGTCACGGCCTCGCAAATGGCCTCTGCATCAGTCGCATCGTTCTTCTGGGATTTAACATACGGTTTGACGTAACGCGGCGGGATCAATCGAACGCTGTGACCAAGCTTCGTGAGTTCCCGCGACCAATGATGCGATGCCGAACACGCTTCAATCCCGACGATACATGGTGATAACTTAGCGAAGAATGGCAGAACCTGGCGCCGCTTCAACTGACGACGCAGGACCGGCTGATGATCAGCATGAACACCGTGAACCTGAAAAACGGACTTGGCAGTATCCAGTCCAATCGTTGTAATCTCTTTCATGGTCGGCTCCTCTTTCAATGGTCACTTCAACAGCAACCATTTTGGCACCTAGATGCCGGCGGGAGGAGCCGTCCACAGCATCAAAAAGAGACGTTCTTCCGGCCTGATGGCGCATGCGGAACCGGACTAGCTCGACGGGAAGGGATCAACAGGCAGCCCAGCCGCCTGCCACTCCGGCCAGCCATCTTCAAGTCGCCGCGCCTTGAACCCGCGCGCGCGCAATCGCTCGACCATGTCAAATGAGAGTACGCAGTAAGCTCCGCGGCAGTAGGCGACGATCTCTTTCTTCGTATCGAGCGTGGCGAGTTGCGCTTCCAGTTCTTCGAGCGGGATATTGATGGCGTTCGGCAGATGCCCCGATGCAAACTCGTCCTGGGGCCGCACGTCGATGACGAGAACGTCGCCGTCTTTCATGCGCGCCAGGAGCTCGGACCGCGAGACCGGCTCCAGCTCATCGCGGCTCAGGAAGTATGTCCTTACGATTTTATCGACCTCGCCGACATGACGCTCACCGATGCGGGTGAGCGCTGCAAGGAGGTCGAGCACGGCGGGACCTGACAACCGATAGAACGTGAACTTGCCCTCTCGGCGCGATTCAATCAGGCCGGCGCGCCGCATCTGCTGGAGATGCTGCGAGGTGTTCGCAACAGACATTCCGGTGCGGTTGGCGAGCAGCTCGACATTGCGCTCACCCTGGGCAAGTGCCTCCAGGAGCTCGAGGCGATGCTCATGTGCAACCGCCTTCGCGACCGCGGCGAACTGCCGGAACAAAAGACGTTTGGGAGTCTCGCTTGACACATCCAACCTCGCTGTATATCAATCAATCAAATAATTGAATAGTGTGCAGTGCATGTCAAGCTTTCCAGCCTGTGCATGCGTACTCGAGAGACGGAATAACTAATCGAGGTCGCCGTGATTGTCCTGGTGGTGCGCTGGCTCGGCGGTGGAACCTCTGGCACGACCCCGCCGCCACGTACGCCGCAAGACATCCTCGACGAACGCTACGCCCGTGGTGAGATCGATCGGGAGGAGTATCTGCGGCGTCGCGACGACATAGCCGCCAGGTCATGACACCAGCTCTACCCACCGTTGATCTGGAGATACGCGCGATGTCAGATGTCCTTCTCGCTTACGAGCCTTTCATCCGGCTGACGGCGTTCGCGTCGGTGTTCACATTCATGGCGCTGTGCGAAGTTCTTGCCCCGCGCCGTAAGCAGGCGATCGGGCGCGCCACGCGCTGGCCGAGCAACCTCGGCGTCGTGATCCTGGACACAGTAGTCGTGCGCATCCTGTTTCCGACGACGGCTGTCGGGCTGGCGATGCTGGCGGAGTCACAGGGCTTCGGCCTCTTCAACGCCTGGCAGGTGCCCTATGCGCTCGCCGTCGTCGCCTCCGTCATCATCCTCGACTTTGTCATCTATCTGCAGCACGTGCTGTTCCATGCCGTGCCGGCGCTCTGGCGGCTCCACCGGATGCACCACGCCGATCTCGAGTTCGACCTGACGACGGGGGCACGGTTTCACCCAATCGAGATCATCCTGTCGATGGTCATCAAGCTCACCGTGATCGCAGCACTCGGCGCGCCCGCCGTCGCGGTGCTGATTTTCGAGGTGCTGCTGAATGCGACCGCCATGTTCAATCACTCGAACGTGCGTCTGCCGGCCTCGATCGACCGTGTTCTGCGCTGGTTCGTCGTCACACCCGACATGCACCGCGTGCATCACTCGGTCGTTGTGCCCGAGACCAACTCCAACTTCGGGTTCAACCTGCCGTGGTGGGACCGGCTATTCGGAACCTACCGGGATCAGCCTGCGGCAGGGCACGAGCGCATGACCATCGGCGTGGAGGAGATACGCGACCCTGCCGAGCAGCGCCTCGATCGCATGCTAACTCAGCCGTTCCGGGAAGGCGACAGCTCCTATGCCCTCGGCCGGCGGGAGGCGCCGGAATGAACAACGCGGCATTCATTTCTCGCCTGCTGCTCGTCTTGAGCTTGATGGCGGCGGCGCTCCTAATTGCCGTCAACCGCGACCGTCTCGATGTCGCGGGCGTCGAACAGATGATCGGGGATCTCGGTGCCTGGGCTCCAGCTGCGCACGTCCTGCTATTTGCCATTGGCACCGTCTTGTTCGCGCCTGGCGCCGTCTTCGGTCTCGTCGGCGGGGGGCTGTTCGGTCCGGTGTGGGGGACGCTGCTCAATCTCGTCGGCGCCACGCTCGGGGCGACCTGCAGCTTTCTCGTTGCGCGCTACATCGCGGCCGATTGGGTGAGGACAAGGACGGGTCCCCGTCTTCAACGGCTCATGACGGGCGTCGAGGCCGAGGGCTGGCGGTTCGTCGCCTTGATGCGGCTCGTGCCGCTGGTGCCCTTCAATCTCCTGAACTACGCGCTCGGTCTCACCCACATCTCCCTGTCGCACTACGTCCTTGCCTCCCTCATCGCCATGGCGCCGGGAACGCTAGCATTCACTTGGCTCGGTTATGCCGGTCGTCGAGCATTGGACGGCGATACGTCGGCGATCCGATATGGCCTCCTCGCACTCGGACTGCTGGCCGCAATCGCATTCGTGCCGAGGCTAGTCGGCCGGTTCCGCGGAGGCTCGGGACCGAGCTGGATCGGAGTCGAAGAGCTACAGCGGCTCAAAGAGGACGAAGCACCCATGACAATACTGGACGTCCGATCGGCAAGCGATTTCGCAGGCCCCCTAAACCGAATTCCCGGAGCTCGCAATATTCCGCTCGGCGAGATCGAGCACCGGCTTGGCGAATTGGAGGTGCTCGCGGATAATCCGATAGTGCTCGTCTGCCGGGCGCAGGCTATGTCCTCCGAGGCGGCCGCAATCCTCATGGCGGCGGACTTCAAGGACGTGCGCGTGCTGAGAGGCGGCATGGTCGCCTGGAACGCGATGGAGAGCCCAGCGACCGGGAACGAGCGCGCACCGGCCAAGGAGGTTGCTCGATGAGTTCCGTCGTCCGGCAACTGCTGTTGGCGGCGGCGTGCCTCGCCGCATCGTCAGCCGTCGCAACAGGCGGAAAGGCCGACCCCATCCACGTCGAGCGCGACGGCTTGAAACTCGAAATGGCCCCGCTCGCGGACGATCCGGTCCGCGCTTTCTTTCTTGCGCGCGGTTTCCCGTCCGACGATGCCCAGCACATCGTCGAAACGGCCTGCCTGTTCCGCTCCGCCATTGGCAACTCGTTCAGCGCCGAAGGCTCACCAGTGGTAACCGTCGCGCTGACCGAGTGGCGCGTGACGCCTGCTAGTGGCAGGCTCGGCGCGCTCAAGTTGCGCGAAGACTGGGAGTCCGTCTGGAAGGCGCGGGGCGTGCCGGGAGATGCTGCGACCGCGTTCTACTGGTCCCTGTTCCCGACCGAGCAGACGTTCTACCCGACCGACTATAATTGGGGCTTCCTCACATTCGGCTTACCCTCAGGGACAGTCTTCGACCTGACGCTCTCCTGGCGGACAGGTGGCTCCTCTCACGGCACAACGATCAGGGGACTGCAATGCCCGCGCTGACCAACCCTTCCAACATCACCAGACGCACGTTGATCGCCGGAGCGAGTTCCGGACTGGCCGTTTTCGCGTTCCCCATCTCCTCTCAGTCAGGCAGCCCCATGCTGCTGCAGGCCGTGCCAGGCAAGCCGGAGGCGCCCGACTTCAGTCTGCCGGACCTCGATGGCAAGAACGTGCGCTTTTCCGAACACAAGGGCCGCGTCGTGCTCGTCAATTTCTGGGCGACGTGGTGCCCGCCCTGTCGCGCCGAGATCCCGTCAATGGAGCGGGCTTGGGTACAGCTCAAGGACGGGGGGGTGGCCATGCTCGCCGTTCACGTCGGCGGCGACGCTGACAGGATTTGGGAGTTCCTGGCCGAGTTCAATGTCACGTTCCCGGTGCTGATCGACAAATCGTCGGCGGTCTCGAAGGCCTGGACCACAATCGGCCTGCCGACGACCTACATCACCGACGGCGATGGCCGCAAGGCGCTGCGTGCAATCGGCGGACGCGAATGGGACCACCCCGATTTGATCACCAGCATCCTCGCGATCAGGGCTTGATTCGGATTGAACGAAACAAAGTGACAAACAAGGGGACACAAAAAATGCTCAAACTCAAGAACAGCATCGTCGCGGCAACCGCGGCAATTGTCCTCGTTACGACACCTGCCACGGCGGAAAACGCTGCCGTCGAAGCCATGCAGGGCTATATGGAATTCGCACCCTATGATGCCGGCATCATTGTGCCGCAGCAGATCACAAAGGATATCTTCGAAAACGTCGTCTTCGTCGATACCCGCGACGCCGAGCAATTCGCAAAAGGCACAATTCCTGGTGCCCGGCATATCGAGTGGCGCGAGGTTCTTTCGCGCATCGACGAGATCCCGGCGGACAAGAAAGTGATCCTGTTCTGCAATACGGGAAGCCTGTCGGCCCAGGCCGCGTTCGCACTGAGGGTCGCAGGCCGCGAGAACGTGCTCGTTATGCAAACGGGCCTCGACGGCTGGCGCAAGGACGCTGCCCACAAACCGTAGCAACCGATCGAAGACGACCACACGACTGGAGGCCAGCCATGAAAACCCTGATCATCTTGAATGACCCACCTTACGGAACCGAGCGGGTCTACAATGGGCTACGCATGGCCCATGCGCTCGCCAAGAACGATGCAGACGCCGAGGTCACCGTGTTCCTGATGGCCGATGCTGTCGTTTCCGCCAAGGCTGGCCAGAAGACACCCGACGGCTACTACAATGTCGAACGCATGCTGAAGCGGGTGATCGCCGGCAAAGGCCGGCTGCTGCTGTGCGGCACCTGCCTCGATGCGCGCGGCATCGCCGAGGTCGAAGTCATGCAGGGCGCTCACCGATCCACCATGGACGAGCTCGCCGCAGAGACCATCGCGGCCGACAAGGTGCTGGTGTTTTAGTGATGGAGCGCATCTGCCTCGACTACAACGCCAGCACGCCGGTCGCGCCCGAGGTCGTCGCGGCAATGCGCCCGTTTCTCGATGGAGCCTATGGCAATCCCTCGAGCGGACACTGGGCCGGCACGCCCGCACGGGAAGCCGTGGAGCAGGCGCGTAGCCAGGTCGCGGATTTCTTGGGTTGCTCCAGCGAGGAGGTGGTGTTCACCAGCGGCGGCAGCGAGGCCAACAACCATGCGCTGAAGGGCGTGGCCTTTGCACTGAAGGACAAAGGCAATCATATCGTCACGTCGGCCATCGAACATCCAGCGATCCTCAAGCCTTGCGAGCATCTGGCAAAGCATGGGCTAGAAATCACCTCCGTACCGGTCGATAGGTACGGTCAGGTCGATCCGGAAGACATTCGTCGCGCCATCACGCCACGAACGATCCTCGTCAGCATCATGCACGCAAATAACGAGGTCGGCACAGTCCAGCCGATCGCGGACATCAGCCGCATCACGCGCGAGCACGGAATCCTGCTGCACACCGATGCAGCTCAATCAGTCGGCAAGATCCCGACACGGGTCGACGATCTCGGCGTCGACCTGCTGTCGATCGCCGGGCACAAGCTCTATGCACCCAAAGGTGTCGGCGCTCTGTATATCCGCCGTGGCACACAGATCGAGCCGTTGATCCACGGCGCCGGTCACGAGGGTGGCCGCCGTGCGGGTACGGAAAGTGCATTGTTGGCAACCGCACTCGGAGCGGCGGCCGAGCTTGCCGCCGATCTCGAACCAATGACGCGCATCCGGGAACTACGCGATGACTTCTGGCAGCAGCTCAAGGCCGCTCTGGGGGATCGCGTCGTCCTCAATGGCCATCCAACATACCGTCTACCCAACACACTCAACGTCTCCTTCGTTGGACAAGTCGGGGCCGACATCCTCGCTGCGCTCGAAGGCGTTGCCGCATCGACCGGCTCGGCGTGTCACAGCGGCCAGATTGAACTATCGCCAGTGTTGCGCGCGATGGGTGTTGCGCCAGAGGTCGGCATGGGCGCCATTCGTTTCAGTCTCGGCCGGGGGACGACGACCAGCGATATCCAATCGGTAGCGGCTGCAATTCGGCAGCGTTTGTGCCCCAAGTGACCATGGTGACATGGAGGTTGCATCAAACATCCGTTATCGGCAGGTGCCTTGATTGCCATTGGCGACGCTTTCTGGACAAGTGAGGCCAATGGCAATCGCCTGACCGAATGTGACCGATTGCTGAAGCGGTTCTGGAGAAATTGATCAAATGCAGTCAGTGGACAAAGCTGGTTGGAGCCGTTGGCTGCCGGGGGTAGCGACAGTGCTGTCGATGGCAGCTTGCTATGGAACCCTCGCGTTGATCGCCCTTCTTGGGTCAATGGGTATCGTTATCGTTGTCAACGACACCATCTGGGCTGGAGCCATCGTCGCATTCGCTCTGCTGGCGGTCATTGGAATCGCCATCGGTCTGCGTGTCCATGGCAAGCCATGGCCACTGTTGCTCGGTGCGTCAGCCGCCGGCATCGTGACCTACACCATGTTCATCAACTACGACCGCTCGGTTGAACTCGCGGGATTTGCGCTACTCTGTGCAGCCGTTGCCTGGGACTGGTTGCTGCGTCGACGCGGCAAGGCCTGATGGGGGGCAATCAAGAATGTACCGCTCTCGCAGAAAGTTGAACGCTTACTTTAGCTTGAGAGCTTCGCGCTCACGGGAAGCCGTCCTAACGTAAAACACTCAATCAACAATAGAACAGTGAACCTGGGAGGTTACGATGTCTGGTTCGATAGCGCCGCACAATGAAAAGTCTGCATCTGTATGGGATTCCGGTGGCGCGAGCTACGATGCCATCAGTCGCGGTATCGCGGATTCGATTGAACATTGCGTTCTCCGTCTCAATCCGCAACCCGGTGAGAAAATTCTCGATCTCGCCACTGGCACGGGTTGGACATCGCGCGTCGTCGCCGGCCGCGGCGCCATGGTCACCGGTGTCGACATCGGACCTCACCTCGTCGAGGCTGCAGCCGAGAAAGCAAAAGGCGAAGGTTTAGACATCGCCTACGAAATCGGCGATGCGGAGGCGCTCCCCTTCGACGACGGCGAATTCGATGCCGTCATCTCGACTTGCGGCATCATGTTCGCCAGCCGGCCCGAAGCTGCTGCCTCTGAGCTTGCCCGCGTTTGCCGAAAAGGCGGGCGAATCGGACTGACGACCTGGCTGCCGGACAGCAATCTGTTCAAGATGTTTTTGGTCATGAAGCCTTATATGCCACCACCCCCGGACCCGGCACCGCCGTCACCGTTCGAGTGGGGGAAGACTGAGAGGATTTCCGAACTTCTCGGCTCCTCTTTCGACCTGAAATTCGAGAAGGGAGTTTCCTATTATCGAGAGCCCGATGGCGAAGCGGCCTGGCGGACATTCTCGACCGGGTACGGCCCGACGAAAACGCTGGCGGCGAATCTAGATGACTCCCGCCGCGCCGATCTACGCCGGGACTTCACCGCGTTTCACGATGGCTTTCGCACCGATTTGGGAATTTGCGTTCCGCGCGAGTATTGGGTGACGGTCGGTGTTCGCCGATAGTGTTGTCCTATCAGGGAGCGGCCCGGCCTGTTTGGGCAGCTGAAGCTTGAAAGATGCAAGAGGACTTCCCCTCCGATTTTTATGGGCTTCCCGACGCCTATCGGGCTTGGCGCCACAGCGAGCTGGGCCGCCTTACCGACCGCATTGAGGAAGACCTCGTCGTCGGGTTGGTCGGCCCGGTCCGCGGCGCGAAGGTGCTCGACGTCGGTTGCGGCGATGCTGTCCTGTCCGTTAGGCTTGCCGCAGCAGGTGCCGAGGTCACCGGCGTCGATACCGATCCGCGAATGCTCACTGCGGCTCGCAAACGTGCCGACAACGCCGGGGAGGCAGTCACATTCGTAAAGGGGAACATCTTCTCGCTGCCCTTTCCAGACAGTTCATTCGACACGGTCGTAGCCGTCGCGGTTCTGTGCTTCGTCGAGGACATCGAGCGCGCGGTGCAGGAAATGGCGCGTGTGCTGCGCCCCGGCGGGCGGTTGGTGTTGGGAGAGCTGGGGCGATGTTCGCTCTGGGCCGCCAAGCGTCGCGTGGCGGGTTGGTTTGGCTCGAAAACATGGCGCAAGGCCATCTTCCGGACGGCAAGTGAGCTGAGGCAACGCGCAACGGCTGCGGGCCTTGATCTGTCAGAGGTGCGCGGCGCGGTCTACTACCCGCCATGCGCCTTTTGTGCCCGCTGGCTGGTCCCGCTCGATCATCGCCTCGCGACCGTGACGACCATCGGTGCCGCCTTCATCGCTATCGCTGCGGATAAACCGAAGTAGTCGTTTTTTTTATGAGATCAGTATGAAGCGCATCGTCCCACCCCTGCTCGCCAACAAGCATTTTGACGAAGTTTCAGCCTTCGTGCCAGAGAACCTCTTGCGCGAGGCGCGGCGCCAGAAGGGTCTGCGGGCTGGACGCGTGCCTGATGTCTGTGTGCTTGATCCTGACGGCGACATCATCAGGCAAGCTCAGGCGAATGGCCAAGCCGCGCGGGATGCCGACTGGGCCTGCTACCATACCGAACTGTACCGCCTGACTCATGAGGGTATCGCGTTGGGGATCGTGCCATGTGCAGTGGGGGCTTCGTTTGCGGTGCTCGTGGCCGAACAGCTCTTCGCGTCGGGCTGCCGGCTCCTTCTCAGCGTAACCTCGTCAGGCCAACTTGCAGAACGCGGATCGCCTCCCTATTTCGTCCTGATCGAGAAGGCGCTGCGCGACGAAGGGACGAGCTACCACTATCTGCCACCCTCCGAGTTCAGTTCGGCCTCGCCTCGGTTGATCGATGCCTTGGCGGGTGCGTTCGACGGACTGCAAGTTTCTGTCGAACGCGGTGCCACCTGGACGACGGACGCGCCCTACCGGGAAACGCCAACCGCCATCTCCGCGATGAAGGCCAAGGGGCTGTTGGCCGTCGAGATGGAGGCCGCGGCCCTTTACGCTTTCGCCAAGGCCCGCAGCAAGCCTGTGATCTGCTTTGCGCACGTGACGAACCAGATGGCGAGATCCGAAGGCGACTTCGAGAAGGGAGAGGCGAACGGCGCCGTCGATGCGCTGGCAGTCATAACGACAGCGGCCCGTGCTTGGTGCCGACTTCGGTGACAGGTGTCCGCTTTCCGTACTGCCCTCGATGACTGCAAGGGGTCATTCGCGTCGTTCGCTGATCTTCCGCTTCCAGGCTAGAGCGAACATTTCAGGCCGACAACGACAAAATCTAGTCACGACCGCGCGAGTCTAAGAAACCTTCCTTTTGTAGACACGAACATTCGATCTGCCGGCAAAGGTCGGCTGCTCGGATGCTCTCTCGTCGAGCAGAGCTTATCGCGTCGAATCGTTGGTCGATCAGCTCAACGAGAATGAGCGTCAGCGTCAGGGAGTGGTTTGTCACCGGTCGATTTTGAACCAGTCTAGCACACGTGAAAAAAGCCCCAGAAATTGCGGGTCGAGCATCCACAATTTTGATACACCGTTTAAAAACCAAGTAAAACTTTGAAAATCACCATCGATCTCCCACAACTTACATACGAGTATGTCGCTGGCCTCGTGGCGCGCGGCGACTTCCCTTCTGTCGAAGAGGCCGTTGATTCCTGCTTCACAGCCAAACTGGCAGAGATCTATGAGGCTGACTTTGCAGCCGGCCGATTGCCTGAAATTGAGTAAGCAATGAGGAAACCCACTAAAACCCGAGTCGCGAACTACGCTCGCGTCTCTACAACAAACAAAGGCCAAGACCCAGAGAACCAACTCCGCCAGCTCCGCGCCTGCTACAAGTTTCAGGGCTAGATGATCGCCGGCTAATACGTTGATAAGGAAAGCGGCCGCAAGGGCGCGATCGATCGCACTCGATTCCGCGCGCTCTTTAATGACGCCGCCCAGGGACAGTCCGGCGTGGTGGTAGTGTGGGCGATCGATCGCCAGACGCGTGAGCGCCTGGCGTACATCGTCCACTATTTCAGGAAGCTCGACACCTACGGCGTCAGCTTCCATTCCTAGGGCGAGCCGATGCTTTCAACGCGCGACGATGGTGCGTGACATTTTGATTGGCGTCTTCTCGGCGCTCGCCAAAGTCGAAGCGGTGAAACTATCCGATCGTACCAAGGCCGGACTGGCACGGGCGAAGAAGTAAGGCCGGGTGGGTGGCCGACCGCGTGTCGCAGTCTCTATGACTGACGCCATCAAGATCCGCCGGCTCAAGAAGGACGGGTTGAGTGAACGTAAGATTGTGGAGGATATCAACCGGCGGCGCGCGAAGGACGCAAAGTGACCCGCTCCCCAAAAGCTGGACCGTTTGAGGCTGGAATTTTCCACTTATGCTCGATGGGCTCGTGGGGAGGAAGAAGCGGTGAAGCAGTCGCAGTTTTCTAAGCGTCTTTGCATAAAGCAGGTGCTCAGTTCCCTATTACGTGCACCATCTGGTGCCCTTTGCCGCCGATTGCGATTTCGCCAACAACCTTCAACGACGCCTGATCGAGGACCCATGCCATTGGCTTGTCTGCACTCGATATGTAGATTTTTCCCGTTCCCCGGATGTTGGCGAGGTGATAGGGAGTGGGGCCTAATTTTACGGTTCTCATTTTGCCGCTCTCCAAGTCAATTGATGCGATTTTGTCGTCGCCAAGTGACGCTACGAACAGGGTCTTCTCATCGTCGGACAGGTCAATGCCATGAAGGGTTGAGCCGACACTGAACGTACTCGAGACCTTGCCCAGTTTAATATCCACAGCTGAGACGGTGCCATCGTCGATATTGTTTACGAACAACCGTTTGCCGTCCCGAGAAAGAACAAGGTGCTCCGGGCTACCGCCGACAAGAACGTTACGCAGCACAATCGTTTTCGCGACATCGACATCGCTAACAGTGTTGTTTCCGGCGTTGGAAACGTAGACATTCTTGCCATCCGGGCTGAAGACTGCGTAATTCGGCAGCGGGCCAGTAGGAATAGTCGCTGTTACGTCATAGGTCATAAGATCGACCAGACTGACGGCATCCTGCGTCGGATGGGTCACGATGGCATAACGGCCTTGCGGACCGACAGCGACATGATGAACAGCGCCTGGCACATCGATTCGTTGGATGAGCGCCCGATCTTTGAGACGGATGACCGACAAAGAACTAGTTACCATGGATTTGCTGGCAGACTTGTTGGACGTTTTTGCGTGATGAGCCGTGTGTTCATCAGCCGATACTGCAGCTGGTTTGGTGGGGGCCGGCGCGCCAACGGGACGCTCATCATTGCGGCCGGCAATCAGGTAAAGGCCGTCGGGCGTCCCGGCGAGACCATGAACGTTCGGAATGCCAGTTATCTTGCCCAAAACGGAATTTGTCGCGGCATCGACGATGGCGATTGAGTTATCACCGCCAAGAGGGATGTAGACGTTGCCGGCGGGCGACGCCATTGTCGGTGACGCAGCGTAGACTGCCGACATAAAAAATATTGACAGAGTGGTGCGACCGTTTAGGAGTTTCATTTTTCGTTCCTTTTTAGACGAGGGTTTAGATAGCAACGAACTTGGCGAAGGACATGCTGACTAGATTTTAAGCGAACGAAGCCGAAGAGCATTTCCGACCACCGAATGCGAGGACAGGTGCATGGTTGCCGGAGCGAAGATCGGTGAAACCAGAATGCCAAAGACCGGATTGTTAGTCGCCGTCGTTTCAGGAGGGCTTTATTTATTTACTTGCTGCAGCAGCATCCCTTTTTGGGCTTTTTACTAGCAGACGCTTTCATGCGGGCGTCAAGACCTGCGATCGTCGCTTCATCAACTGGTTTCTCTGGCGCCTCGGTCCTTTTTATTGTTGTTTCACTGCAGCAACTCGTTTCCTTTTTGACACCACCCTTACCTTGGTTCTGAGAAACTTCACTTGACATATTGGGTCTCCATTTATGTCGACTACGCTGCTGCGATGGAAGCGGTATGGTGTGATTTCATCGAAAGCATATTTGGATTTGTGACTTCGGCTAAATAGTCGCGCGTTAACGGCACGGCGTACTGACGTTTTGCAAGCTGGATTTGGAATACGACGTGACCGTTGTGCCGGAAGGCGAGTTCGCTTGCGACGAGATAATAGCGCCACATTCGGGAGAACCGGTCGTCATAGAGGTCCTTCACGCGGTCGAGATTTGCCTCGAATCTTGTTCTCCATGCCTTCAGGGTTTCCGCGTAGTGGAGGCGCCAGACTTCGATGTCGGTGACGTAGAGGCCCGACTGTTCGATGACGCTAAGGATTTCGGAAAGGGCAGGGCTATAGCCGCCTGGAAAGATGTACTTCTCGATCCACGGGTCAGTCACGCCAGGGCCATCGGCACGGCCGATCGTGTGGAGTAGCGCGACGCCATCATCTGCGAGGCGATTGCGAATGGTATCGAAGAACTGAGTGTATTGGGGGATGCCCACGTGTTCGAACATGCCAACCGAAACAATACGATCGAATTGGCCTGCTACTTCGCGGTAGTCCATCAGCTCGAATTGAGCTCTTGTCTCCAGTCGCTCTTGCCGCGCACGTTGTTCGGCGACGCTGAGCTGTTCTTTCGACAGTGTAACCCCAGTAACTTTCGAGCCGTGTTCACGAGCCAAATGAAGCCCGAGACCTCCGAAACCACAGCCGATGTCGAGAACCCGGTGATCGGGTTTTAGAAGCAGCTTAGTGGCGATGAGTTCCTTCTTGTTTCTCTGGGCGGCTTCGAGCGTATCGTCGGGGTTGCGGAAATAAGCACACGAGTATTGCCGGTCTTGGTCCAGGAACAGGTCGTAAAGCTCGGAAGAAAGATCGTAATGGTGAGCAACATTGGCTTGTGCCCCTCGGCGTGTGTTGGTTTGCTTGAGGCCTCGCATATGCCGTCTAAGGAGCGATAACCCACTGGCCGGAAGTGATTCTGAGCGCTGCAAGAGGTTCTGCTGCAGTAGGGCGAGCAGACCATAGAGATCGTCGTTTTCGACAATCAGCGACCCGTCCATGTAGGCCTCGCCCAGAGCGACATAGGGGTCGGTGACCAATTTGAGCAGTACCGACTGCTCCTTCAACGTCACGCCGGCAACCGGGGTTGACCCATCGCCATAACTTGTCGTTTGCCCGGTTGGATAGGTGACGCGGAGCCATCCAGTTTCAATAAAACGCTGCAGTTGCCAAGAGAGAAGCATTTCAACCGCCGTCCTGGAATCGGGTTCGCATCCGCTCGTCTGATTCATCAACGCGACCATGGCATGTGGTCTCCATACTTAGGGTGTGGCGCTGGATTGCTGGAAGTCTCTACGTTCCAAATCCCGGCTCAACTGCGTGTTCATCTGACCTAAAAGACGGAGTTGTTGACCGGACGTTACAGGTGGCTGTCGGCAAACCGGCTTTGGAGTGCAAGGTCCTGTGTGCCGTTGGCCAGGTGATTGAACCGAAGCACGCACTCTGTCGACAATGATCGTGTTAACGCCTATCGGGCAATCGTCGAGCCGTGTCCGGGTTCGGCTCATCTTTTCCAAGACACGCTGGAGACCCCAATGATCATCGCAATGCTTCTCGCCACGACGCTCGCTCTGGCATCATTCCTGTTCCACTTCGGCGTACTGCGCGGGCTGTCGGGGAGCTTGGCGAGTGTTCCGATGACCAACAGTATCCGCATTCTCGTTATCGTATTGGCTATCCTCACGGCGCATCTGCTGCAGGTCGTGGTGTACGCAATTGGGTTTGTTGTTGCAGTAGAGTTTTTTTCGATTGGCGGCTTTGGTGGCCGTGGTGTCGAAACACACCTGGATTATCTCTATTTCTCGATTGTGAGTTTCACATCCCTCGGACTGGGCGATGTCTATCCTCTTGGTCACCTCCGTCTTCTCACCGGTGTTGAAGCGCTCAACGGCCTTTTACTGATCGCGTGGTCAGGTTCCTTCATTTATACGGCCATGGAGTGGCTCTGGCCCTGGGAGCCCTGTGCCGAGCCCAAGGGTCGTAAGTCAGACAATTGAGGCTCAGTCTTGCGTTGCGACTTCAGGCAGTCTGCGTGGGGTCTTGCGAATATAGGACCAATCCAACTCCCATGATCGTCAACGCGATTCCCCAAGCCTGATAGGCATTAAGTGTCTCGTCGAAGAGAAACCAACCCATCGACAGGCCAAATATGGGAACGAGAAAACTGAAAGCATTTGCATGACTGAGCTGGGTCTTCTCAAGGGCCGAGAACCAAAGCCAGTAGGCCAGCGCCGTGCCGGGCAGGCTGACAAACACAAGGATTCCGAGGAAGTCGTATGACCAAGTGACGTCAGTCGGATCTTCAGTAAGTGCACCAACCAGTGCGAGTGGAATAGAGCCGATCAGCATTTGCAGCCCCATGGCCATAAGCGCATCGAGTTTGCCGGAAAGCGTCTTGATCATGACGTTGCTTACCGAAATTCCAATGGCGGCAAGCAGAATGTAGGCGATGCCCAGAATGTAGTTTTGCTGCTCGCCGGCCACAAGTTGAGGCGAACTAATGACGAGGATGCCAAGGAAGCCTACCAAGAGGCCTGCCCTTGATTGGGCCGTCAGGCTCTCATTCAAGACGAAAGCGCCGAGCCCAGCTGCCAGCAGCGGCTGAGCATTTGCGATGACCGTGGCAAGCCCGGGGGAAACGAATTCGGCAGCATGAAACATGCCTAGAAACCCCAGTGTCGTCGCTCCGACACCGACAATAGTCAGCCTTATCCACAACTTCGCCTCGACCGGCAATTTTTGACCGAGCGTAATCGCAATGGCTGTGAGCGTTAGGCCGGCGAATCCTGCGCGCAGTGTGGCAAATGTCACGTGGGGAGCAAGTTCGATGCCTATTGCAAGTGCTGGAAAACAGGCGGCCCATAGCAGCATGACGACTACGATTTGCGCGATCGTCAAGCAGCTCAATCTCTGTTCCTTTTGGCTGGTGAACCTGCCGCGACATTTCCTTGGCCAGCCATGTCCGTGCAGATGCTGCCGTCGCAACATCCACACGGAACTTGCGGGCTAGGCGGATCTAGTAAGTTTCCGCGGTCCCGTTTGAGTCAGACGGGTTGCGCTATGCACCCCACGCCCAGTTGACGACCCGAGCGGCCTCCGAACGCCCGAGATCTGTATCGACAGACTTCACGCCGGGGACGTTTTCCGTTGCGATACGGGCAGCGCGTTGCTCCTTGTCGGTCTCAACTTCGCCCCACAGGTGGACGTTGCCATCGTGAACAGTAACGTTCATAAGCGCCACATGCAGTCCGTCGACGCTCGCCAAAGCTTCCATCACTTTTGTGCGCAGGGCCCGGTCATCGAGGTTCGGCATCGCTTTGGATTGCTGGGCTGTTGCAGCCAGCCCGTGCAGCAGATTCGCGCGGCTGACGATGCCGACCAGCCGATCATTATCGACCACGGGAACTCGCTTGATCTTGTTCGTCTCAAGCAGCCGTGCGATCTCCGCAACGGGCGTGTCCGAACCGATCGTGACGACGTCTTTTGTCATGACGTCGGATGCATTGCGTCCCTCGACTTTGAGGAATTCCGAAATATTATTTGGTGGAGCTGAGAAAATGCCGAGCCACCATGATCCCCTCGCATCAGTGTCGCCCTGAAGGCGACGCATCAAGTCGCCTTCGCTGACGACGCCAAGTAGACGCCCTGTTTTGTCGACGACCGGGACGGCGCTTATGCCGTGCTTCAAGAGCAGATTGGCAACGTCGGTTACACTGGCGTCGCCCCCTACAGAGATGACCTTGGTTGTCATGATGTCGCTGGCGTGCATTGGGGTTGCTCCTCTTTCAACGGACAATTTGGATTTTCATGAGCATACCGGCAATTTGAACTGCCACGGCTCCTCTGGAAGTATCGAAATACCAATCCGGACGAGCAACGCGATTGAGGCAAGAACAAGCTTGCGTTCTTTCAATGCCGGCCTGTATGAGGAGGACGGTAAAATGCTGCTCGCGTTACACTCGTTGAAAGAACTGCAGTACTGTCGATCATCGCCTATCGTTCTTGGCGATAGGCGATCTCAACGGAGATGGGACCATGACGGACAGCAACGAGGTGCAACCGAATAGCGACGCCGTTCACGCGGTCATGGTCGAGATCCAGCAAGACCTTTTGCGGATACTGACTCGGCGCCTTGGAAACCAAGACGAGGCAGCCGACGTCTTGCATGACTTCTACGTCAAGGTTCTGGCGCGGATGGGCGATGTGAAGGACACGGAGAAACTCCGCGGCTGGATGCGTCGGGTTCTGGAAACAACTCTGATTGATTATTATCGGGCTCAGGGAAAGAAGCGTCGAGGCGAGGCCGAGTTGAAGCTTCTGGAGCCCGAGTCTAAAGGCAGTGAGACTCTGGACGAGTTGGACCTTGCGATCTGCATGTGTCTCTACAAACTGCTGCCAACGTTGAAGTCTGAATATGCCGAAGTATTGTGGCGTGCAGACCTTATGGGTGAGACCCGGAAGGAGATCTCGGCCAAACTCGGGCTTTCACCAAGTAACCTGCGGGTTCGGTTGCATCGTGCGCGGCAGGCGCTGAAGCAGCGTCTGCAAGAGACCTGCCAAGTCTGCCCGATCCATGGGTTTTTGAGCTGTGGCGAAGACTGCGTGATGGTTGATCGGAAAAATCGCTCCAGGATCCCGACCTGACTGTAACGGTCCTGCTTATCGTCCGTCTATCTTTCACATGCTCGGCAGCTTCGGGCTGAAGCTTGCGGCTGCGATTGGGTCGCTACAAGCAGGCCTGGCCGGCTCACCCCATGTGGAGGACAAGGTCCATGGACGTCATCGCCTATTTCTTGGTGTGGGCCGTGATCTGGTACTTCCTGATGCGCGTCGGCTGTGGCGCCCACGCATCTGGACATGGACATGGACATAGCCATGGCGGCGCTGCGCGGGACCACACAGGTCATAGCGCGAACGGACAGTCTTCTGAGTTGAAGTGGATTGCGCCTGCTCAGGACGTCGACCCGGTCTGCGGCAAGACGGTCAGCACGGAAAAGGCCAAGTCAAGCGTGCACGACGGCGTGGTCTACTATTTCTGTTCCCGCGAATGCCGTGAGATGTTCGAAGCGGCGCCCGAGCAGTACGTTGGCGCGCAAGCCGAGCAGCCATCCCAAGAATTGGAGGCCGGCCATGTCTGATCTCTCCATTGCCCCGAGGACTCGCAGTCGTTCAGGCACGCCCTTGCCGATCACGCAGACGCCAAGGATTCCCGTGTTCGCATTCGGCATGAGTCTAGGATTGTTCCTCGCTGTGACGTTTGCGTTGTGCGTCGGTTTCGATCTGCTGTTTCCAGGGCAAGCCATGTACGAGAGTTGGTTAAAGCTGTTGCCCGGTTTCACTTGGCTGTCGTGGCCGAGCTTCTTTCTCGGTTTGGCCGAGAGTTTCGCCTATGGCTGGTACATCGCGCTCGTCTTCGCTCCCCTCTTCAACATCTTTTCTGCGATGAGCCGATCTGGAGACAGATCATGACCGCAGCGGTATCAACAAAGGCTGTCAAGCAAATCGAATGGCATCCTGCACAAACTTCGAACCAGTTCATCCTGGTGCCAGAAAGGGTGACGGATACACCGCAAGGTGATGCTGGAATGTACGCTGCGTTCGGGCACGATGTTTTCCGCTACCAAGTAGATCTGTGGCAGCGAAACATTCTTTTCTGGGACACGCTGAGGCAGCGCGCCAACAACATGCTGGAGCATGAGCGCGCCGGTTTACCCCCGCTTCTGGATTTCAAGTACGAGATCATTCTTGACGCCCGCGGCTTCGAGCATCCGGCCAATTACGCGCTCCTGCGCATAACGGAAGTCGGTGAAGATTGCTGGGAAGACTGCGTCGACCCCGACAAGCCGCCTGTCATCGTTGTCGATCCACGTGCGGGGCATGGTCCTGGGATCGGCGGCTTCAAACACGAATCGGAAGTCGGCATGGCCCTGCATGAGGGGCATCCCGTCTACTTTGTTGTGTTCTTCCCTGAGCCTGCGCCAGGACAGTCGATTTCTGATGTGCTGCATGCGTTAAGGCGCTTTGTCGAGGAAGTCGCCAGGCGGCATTCCGGAACGCCGCCAGTTCTGTACGGCAACTGCCAGGCTGGCTGGGCCGTCACGTTGCTATCGGCGGACTGCGAAGGTCTGGCCGGTCCGACGGTCTTGAACGGGTCGCCACTGTCCTATTGGGCTGGCGAATCTGGTGTGAACCCCATGCGGGTCTCCGGTGGTCTGCTTGGTGGCGCATGGCTTACGCATTTTATTTCTGATCTCGGCAATGGCCGTTTTGATGGGGCCTGGCTTGCCCAGAATTTCGAGAACCTCAAACCGGAAAAAGCCATTTGGGAGAAGTATGCAGGCCTGTTCCACAGTGTCGACTCAGAGCGAGACAGATTCCTCGAATTCGAACGCTGGTGGAATGGTTTTTATTTCCTGAGCCGCGAAGAGATGCTGGCGATTGTCGAGAACCTGTTCATCGGTAACAAATTGGAACAGGGGCTGATGCAGGTGTGCGCAGGCTGTATTGCCGACCTCCGGCGCATTCGCTCTCCCGTGATCGTCTTTGCCTCATACGGCGATAACATCACACCGCCGCATCAGGCTTTGGGCTGGGTTCCAGCAGTCTACAAGGATACCGACGATCTCAAGAAGGCAGGCCAAAGGATCGTCTATCTAACTAACCCGCATGTTGGTCACCTCGGGATTTTCGTGTCCGGCAAGGTCGCGCGGCTCGAACACCGGGCGATCCTGGAGAGCCTCGACGAGATAAAGGCCCTAGATCCTGGTCTCTATGAAATGAAGATCGACAATCCGTCGGGCAATCCTGACTGCCACAAGCCCGACTATTCCGTTCGTTTCGAACATCGGCAAGTCGAGGACTTGAAGGCTGACTATCCGCGCGCGGCGTTCGAGAAGGTGCAGCAGGTCTCAGAGTACAATGAGACGATGTATCGGACATTCGTAAGCCCGTGGGTGAAAAGCATGACAAATCCCTGGCTCGCCGAGGGCCTGAAGTGGATGCATCCGATGCGAACGAGTCGGTACATGTTTTCCGAAACGTTCAATCCTTGGATGCGTTGGGTTGCCATGTTGGCGGAGACCGTTGCGAAGGACCGAAAGCCACTCCCCAAGGATCATCCGCTCATCGAAAAGGAGCGCGAGCTCTTTGATGAGATCAGCACCGCGATCGAACGCGCGCGTGTTGGCCGAGATGCGAGCTACGAGCAGCTCTTTAGCTTGCTTTATGGAGGGGCTGCAGTCATTGCGCCGGGGGCGAGATCTGATCTGCTTTTGGCGGAGAAAGTCCATGGCCGCTAAGCCACGGATACTTGTGATTAATAGCGGCTCGTCGAGCATCAAGTTTGCGACCTTCGATCTGGCACGGGTTGAACCGCAACGGGTTTTTTCGGGAGCACTCGAGCGGATCGGCCTCGAAGCCGGGCGCTTCCTGGCAACGAACAACCACGGTGAAGTTCTCATCGATGAAACGCAGGAACTGCCCAATCATGTCGTTGCCTTGGACCTGCTTCTTGCATGGATCGAAAAACGGCCTTCGGACTCGAGCCTTACCGCAGTTGGACATCGCGTGGTCCACGGCGGGCCGGAGTGTGATTGTGCATTACGTGTGACGCCGTCCCTAGAGGCGGAATTGAAGCAGCTGATCCCACTCGCGCCGCTACACCTGCCGCATAACCTCGCTGCTATCACAGCAATTCGCCTGCGACGGACTGACCTCATTCAGGTCGCCTCTTTTGACACCGCCTTTCACCATGGATTGCCCCGAGTGGCACAGCTGACGGCCCTGCCGCGGGAATTCGAAGACGATGGGATCAGACGCTACGGGTTTCACGGTCTGTCCTACGAGTACGTGATTGAGGACGTGCGGCGGCATGAGGGGGCAGAGGCAGCCAACGCAAAAATGATCATTGCCCATCTGGGCAATGGCGCCTCTATGGCGGCCATCCAGAATAGTCGCAGCGTCGAGACCACGATGGGCTTTAGTACACTCGCGGGCCTACCCATGGGGACGCGTACCGGCGATCTCGACCCTGGCATCATGCTGCACCTCTTGATCGAGAAAAAAATGCAGCCGGAGGCGCTGCAGCACCTGCTTTACGAGCAATCGGGCCTGCTGGGACTTTCTGGCTTGAGCCGTAACATGTCAGATCTTCTCGAGCACCAAGAGATGCCGGCAGCGCGCGAGGCGATCGACTATTTTTGTCACCATGCCCGACGGCACCTGGCCGGTCTGACGGCCTCGCTCGGAGGACTTGATCGGGTGGTGTTCACGGGCGGTATCGGAGCCAATTCTCCTGAGATCAGGGCGCGTATTTGTGCAGGCCTCGACTATCTCGGCATCATTGTCGATCCGGATCGCAACGGCACCAAGAAGCGGGTTATTTCCGCAGACACAAGCCCCGTGCGCATCGAGGCGTTCAAGACCGATGAAGAATTCGTCATCGCCCGGCACACGCGCGATGTGCTGGCGTTACTTCCGGCAGCAAAGGCCTACGCTCATGGCTAGAAGTCCTTCCAATCTGGACGAGCTTGTCGCGCGCGCCAGGACGCATCCGCCGATCCGCGTGGCCATCGTGGCTGCGGCTCAGGGCCTTGCTCTGAAAACCGTAAAGGAAGCAACGTCGCTTGGGTTGATTGAAGCAAAACTTATCGGCGACCGTGATGCAATCCTGCAATGCGCCAAGGACGCGGATCTGGACATCAAGGCTGACGGAATAATCTCGGCAACGGACGAGGCCATGGCCGCGCGCCAAGGGGTTGAACTCGTGAAGTCCGGCAACGCCGATGCCGTGATGAAAGGACATATCCACACCGATACCCTGATGAAGGCCCTGCTCAACTCGACAAGTGGCCTCAGGCGTCCCGACCGGCGCGTGAGCCATGTTTTCATGGTCGATGTGCCGACCTATCCCAAGCTCCTGGCGGTGACCGACGCGGCGATCAACATCGCCCCGGATCTCATGGCCAAGGCGCAGATTCTTGAGAACGCAATCGATCTGCTGCGTCTCATTGGAATAGAAACACCCAAAGCCGCTGTGCTTTCGGCCGTCGAGACGATCAACCCGGCCATCATCTCGACGTTGGATGCCGCAAGCCTCACCTTGATGAACAGTCGGGGGCAGATTGCCGGAGCGATCGTCGACGGCCCGTTGGCCTTCGACAATGCGATTTCGGCGGAGGCGGCGCGTGAAAAAGGCATCGTCTCGGAAGTTGCCGGAGATGCCGACATCCTTCTCGTCCCCGACCTGATCTCTGGCAACATCCTCGCGAAGAACCTTGAATATCTGGCCGGTGCCATGGCCGCGGGCGTCGTGATGGGGCTGTCCGCGCCGGTGGTTCTGTCATCGCGCGCCGATCCTCCGGCTGCACGGTTGGCGGCGTTGGCTTTGGCAGTCCTGATGCATCAGGGAGAACGCGGAGTGCAACGACCGGAACGCGAGGCCGAATCGGGCTCGTCCATTGACTGCGCAGCCCAGCCCGAGGCCGCCTGCTGTCCAAGTGGAGCATGACCCATGCAGGACGTCCCATCGAAGCAACGCAACGAAGAGGCCAGGCGCTCGCCCTGCCTGTTTCCTATGGCAAGTCCCTCCCTCGGCCTTGATCAACCCACGCATGCCGCGCTTGGCCGCTTGACGGGGGGCATTTCTCCGATCGCACTGGGCCTCGCCTACTCAGACTGGGTCCAGCACCTCATGGCGTCGCCCGATAAGCAGATGGACTTGGTTCGCAAGGCGCAACACGCGTGGTCCCAGTATCTCGGGTATTGCTTCATGTCGTGTTTTGATCCGTCTTGTGGGGCGTGCATCGCACCCTTGCCGCAAGACAAGCGGTTCAGGAATGAAGCGTGGCAACGCTGGCCCTATCTTCAAATCCATCAGGGTTTTCTTCTGACTCAGCAATGGTGGCAGGACGCGACCACCGATATACTAGGTGTGTCCAAGCATCATGAAGACGTGACGTCTTTTGTTGCGCGTCAGCTGCTTGATATGGTGTCTCCTGCAAATTCTCCCGCAACAAACCCGGAGGTCATGGCCGAAACCCTTGCGACCGGGGGGCAGAATTTAGTGAAGGGCGCCGCGCACCTGATGGAAGACCTGCAACGCCACGTCCATTGCGAACCTCCGGTGGGAACTGAAAACTATGTCGTGGGGCGCAACCTTGCCACGACACCGGGGCAAGTGATCCTGCGCAACGAATTGATTGAGCTGATCCAATACACGCCAGCGACAGAGGCTGTGCATCCCGAGCCCGTTCTGATCGTGCCGGCCTGGATCATGAAGTACTATATCCTCGACCTCAGTCCCGAGAACTCGCTCGTGAAATATCTCGTCGAAAAGGGGCATACCGTTTTCATGGTCTCGTGGAAAAATCCCAGCGTCGATGATCGCGACTTTGGGATGGAGGATTATCGCCGGCTCGGTGTTATGGCCGCGCTTGACGCTGTCCGAGCAACGGTGCCAGGCCAACGCGCTCACGGTGTCGGCTACTGTCTCGGCGGCACCCTCTTGTCGATCGCCGCCGCAGCCATGGCTGGTGACGACGATGACCGGTTGGCAACTTTGACCCTCTTTGCTGCCCAGACCGATTTCACTGAGGCCGGCGAACTGATGTTGTTCATCGACGAGGCCCAGGTTGGCTTTCTTGAAAACATCATGGCCCAGAAGGGGTATCTCGATGCAAAGCAAATGGCTGGCGCATTCCAGCTGCTGCGTTCCAATGACCTCGTTTGGTCTGCCATGGTGCAGGCCTATCTCATGGGAAAGCGGCGGCCCATATTCGATCTCATGGCTTGGAACTCCGATACCACGCGCATGCCGGCACGGATGCACTCAGAGTACCTGCGGCAGCTCTTCCTGGGAAACGATCTGGCCGATGAACGCTATCGCGCCGACGGTCGACCGGTTTCGTTGCGCGACATCCGGATTCCGGTCTTCGCCGTGAGCACGCTTTCGGACCACGTTGCTCCGTGGCGGTCGGTCTACAAGATTCACGCGCAAACCAATGCCGATGTCACCTTCGTGATTTCGAACGGCGGCCACAACGCCGGGATTGTCAACCCACCTCAGAACTCCAAACGTTTTCACCAGATTGCCACACATGATGATCTGGCAGCCTATCTCGATCCCGACAGCTGGCAGGAGCGGGCTGTTCATCATGTTGGCTCCTGGTGGCCGTGCTGGCAGGACTGGCTTGCCGCGCATTCTGGCGAACCAACCGAGCCACCGCCGATGGGCGCACCGCAAAACGGATTTGTACCGTTGTGCAGAGCGCCCGGCACGTATGTGCTTGAGCCATAAATGGATTGCTTTGGAGACAGCGAAGTGTCCAGTTTGGTTTTTCGAAACGATGGCAAGGAGTGACCAAATGAAAAGCAACCGCAGCGATAATATTACGTCGCTCTTTTGGACCGGTGCAACTGCCGGCCTGGCTGGCGGCCTTGCTGAAGTCGCATGGATATCAAGTCTTGCGACAAGCGGTGGCACGCCGGTCGTCGAAGTCGCCAGAGGCGTTACGGCTTCGATTGCACCGTTTCTTGCTGCGACTTCCTCAGGCATCCTGGTCGGACTGGTTGTTCACTTAGCTCTGGCGGTGGCCCTAGGTGCGGTGATGTTGTTGCTCTGGGGCATGGTCCTGCGGGATCATGTCTCAAGCTGGTGGGATGCATCGTTGGTTCATGCCGCGCTCACGGTAGTCTGGGCAGTCAACTTCCACGTCATCTTGCCGGTTTTAAATCCTGGGTTCCTGGGTCTTGTTCCTCCGGGGCTTGGGCTCGCATCGAAACTACTATTTGCTTTGGCGTTTCTCGCGGCGTTGCAGATTATCCGCAGGCGCGAGGCCAATTCGAACTTGTCATTCCGATACGCAAAGGGACTTTAAAATGTTCACCAATGAAATGGTGCTTCTGGCACACCCGACTTTTGGCGCTTTGGCTATCATGGCTGCAGTTTGGGTATTCGTAGAGACACTAAATGTCGGACCTTCGAATATCTCGCGACTGCGTACCGTGTGTTTTCTTGGTGCGGGACTGATGTGGTTGACCTATGTCGTCGGTGGCTACTGGTACGTCACCCAGTATGGTGTCGACAAGGCGATCATCAAGGCTGGTCCCTGGCCCTTCGCCCACAGCTTTTTCATGGAGATGAAAGAGCACGTGTTCCTCATGTTGCTGTTGCTGGCAACCTTTATGCCCATCGCCGCGTCCGCTGATCTGTCGAAAAATCTCGGTGCCAGAAAGCTGGTGCTGTGGGTGGCAGCCTTCGTCGTTTTGACAGGGTTTGCCCTAGAGGGCTCCGGCGCCCTCATCAGCATGGGAACGAAGGTTGGCCTTATGGCCAAACCAGTTTGAATGGAGCAATGACAATGACAACATCTATCAAAAAACAATCCGAAGGTCTCGGAGGATCGATCAGTGTTGGCGAACGCGTCAACTCTCAGGTTGCCGGTTACGGATATAGCTACGCGATCACCAGCCTGCTTAGTGCACTTCTTGTGGTGCTCAAGGAGAGTAGCGCGCCAGTAATGGACATGATGGCCAGACTGAGCGGACATCATTGGGTGACGCACGGCATCCTCGACATCATCCTGTTTGTCGCTATCGGCTGGCTGCTGTCGCGAAGTGCTCTGGCTAGCGACGCCAGTTACGGCTCGGTGATCAGTGCCGTGATCGGATCGACCGTTATTAGCGGACTAATCATTGCCGGATTTTACGCCATCTAGGTCGATCTGAAACCTACGTAATTTAGGCTGGATCAGGAGTAGGACAAGTGCAAGTCATCGATCTCAAAGGCAAGAAGGGCCTCGTCGTGGGTATTGCCAACGAGCACAGTCTTGCCTGGTCTGCAGCGAAGCACTTCCGAAACGCTGGCGCCGATCTCGCGCTGACCTATTTGAACGACAAGGCCAAGGCCTATGTCAAACCGCTTTCGACGGAAGCGGAGGCATCACTGTTCTTGCCATGCGATGTCTCGAAGCCGGGTGAACTGGAGGCTGTGTTCGGGGAGATCAAAGCGAAGTGGGGCCGACTCGACTTCCTGCTGCATTCGATCGCGTGGGCCCGCAAGGAAGATTTGCACGGTCGGCTGACCGACTGTTCCGCCGAAGGCTTTGCTGAATCCATGCTAATTTCCGTGCACTCCTTCATTCGCATGGCCAAGCTCGCCGAGCCGCTGATGGAGCATGGTGGAAGTTTGATGACCATGAGCTACTACGGTGCCGAGAAAGTTGTCGACCATTACAACGTCATGGGGCCAGTGAAGGCAAGCCTCGAGGCCTCGGTTCGCTACCTTGCTCACGAGCTGGGGCGCAAGTCGATCAGGGTCAACGCCATCTCGGCTGGCGCAGTTGCAACCCGAGCGGCCTCGGGGATCGAGCACTTCGACGAACTTTTGAACGAGACCGTGCGCAAGGCACCGCTGCGGCGGACAGTGGAGGCCTGCGAAGTCGGCCGAGCGGCCTTAATGCTCGCAAGTGACTACGCCAGCGCCATCACAGGCGAAACACTGCACGTTGATGCCGGGTTCCACATTGAAGGAATGGTGTTTCACTGATGCCGGATTTGGACCCAGAAAATCAGTTCACAGTCACGGATCCATTGTGCGGCAAAGCACTTTGCATCGATCAGGTCGTTTCGGAGCAAGACCATGGCGGCTGGGTGTACTTTTTCTGTTCGCGGGCCCGCCGCAAGCGTTTTTTCTCAGATCCAGAGCGCTATGCGACGAATGATATTCATCCTCCATCAGGAGCGGACAATGATCGACCGTGATGCGAAATCCTATGTCGCTGCAGTTGCCAGAATGATGCTCATTTTCAATCTTGGCACGAAACGTCCCAATCTCGCGGACTAAACGGGCCGCGGACGGAAATCCATCGCTAAGCTACACCGATCTCGTTCCGAGGAATTTTCGGTAACAGTTTGTAACGAGCGCCGACTGCCTGATTGACTGCTACCGTGAATGTCTATCCTGTTTATTGGAGTGCTATAACCTGGATTTTTCCCGAATTCGGCGCTTCGGGGGGCAATCCGTACTGCGTTCTCCTGCGGCCAAAGAAGACATCGGGCCCGAGACTCGACCGACGGACGACAGACCGCCAAAGAGTTGATTTAGATCAGTGCCGGTGAGAGGATGATGTGGTCAATTTCCAAGATGCTGAACACGGATTGGATTTCGTCGATATGGGCCGCGTAAGCATCATAAGGCTGTTCTTGGTATTCGCCGTCGCGTTCAATCAGCTGGCAGCAGGTTTGGCTCATGCTGGGATGCTGGCCGGGCACGACCATATGGAGCACGGCCATGTGACGGTCGCCTCCGCCCATGACCACAGCACGGTCGGCAAAAGTGGCGGGCATCAGCATCACCAAGCCCTGGAGCAAGGCGCTAAAAATGAGCCGGCGTCCGGCATCCCGGACGATCCACCAACTAACGGTGAGCATAAGAGCCACGCATGTTGTGCCGCTGGCTTCGGCCCATGTGGCGTGATCCTGCCTCTCCCAGTTCGAGTTCCTGAACCGGCGGAGCTGACGCTCGCGAGCGGTCTTTGGCGGCCTGTCAGCCCAACATCCTGGCGCAACGCACCACTTCTGCGTCCCCCCATTTTCCTCTCCTAATCGCCGTTTGTGTGCGCACCCTAGGGCTGCCCCCTTTCGAAGGCTTGTCAGAAGACATCGGATTGAGGGTGGAGCAGCCAAGTGAATGGCAATTGGCTCCAGGCTGAGCACGCTCGAACAACACCGGCATTTTCGGATCTCTGCACTTAGTGTGCATCCGGATCAGGAGCCATCGGTCTGTTCGAAGCGGCGGTCCGATCGTGCCCCACCCGGCTTATGTCCGGGTTCACAGCAAAATCGAAATGACAGCCCCTGCCTTGCGGTCACCTTGCTTCCCGCCGGTGGGCGGCCCCCGCTGAGGAGCATTCAAATGAACATCGCCGAGAATCATTTGCCGAATGGGCAGCCAACTTTCACGCGGGCCTCTGCCGCGCATCGTCACACAGATCATGTGGCGCCGCTCGATGCGGCCCTGATCAGGCTGCTCACAAAGAGCCGCGAGAGCTTCCTGCGCTATCTGCAGAACCGACTTGGTGATCGTGATGAGGCCGAGGATGTCCTCCAGGACTTCTGCATTCGCGTGATCAGGAAGGCCGGTCAGATCAGGGATGGCAACGCGGCGGAGGGCTGGCTTCGTATCGTCCTGAAGTCAACATTGATGGATCACTTCAGGAGCAGGTCATCCCAGAGGCAAGCCCACCAGAAAATGGTCGCCGAATGGTCGGTTACATCAGAGCAACTCGAACCACCAATCTATGATGGCCTAGCCATAGAAAACGACGACTGCACTTGTTTCTACGGTCTACTTCCGAAACTCAAGCCCGAGTACGCGGACGCGATTGCGCGGGTCGATCTCGCGGAGAGAACTCCTTCGGACGCCGCCCATGATCTTGGAATTGCCGCAGGTACGATGCGCGTTCGACTCCACCGGGCCCGAATTGCCCTGAGAAAAGAGCTTGAGCAATCTTGCGGCGGATGTCGGGAGCATGGTTGTTCCGCGCCGTCAGAGCATCCTGGCCATTCTGCGGGCCAAGAGCAATTCGGGGGCTGCCGAACCAATGATTGAGCAGAAATCGTCGGGCTTGGCCGGTATGCGGATACGTGATCGCGGGCTGTAACGCCAACGCCAGTCTTGCGTCTGTTGGAGTATCACCGGTTGCGTGGCGAAACCGGTGATCTTCGCGGCCCCATTCCGGTTGGAGGGCAGCGATTTGACCGCCAAGGGGTCCACGGGATTTCTGGGTCTCATTGAGGGGAGCACATGAAAGGTTCGAGCATAACAAATCTTGTCTTTGCAATCGCCTTGGTTGTCCTGGCGGGCATGCTTATGGCGCATTTCGGCGTCTTCGGACGAGCCAATACATCGTCAAACGGCGTCTTAGCTCCAACGCTGTCTGGGGAGGCGCTCGCCGGTCAGGCCGTCTTCGAAGCGAATTGTGCCTCGTGCCACGGAGTGAATGGGGTGGGCACGAACAAAGGACCGCCACTCGTTCACGATATCTACAATCCCGGCCACCACAGCGATGCCGCTTTTCACCGGGCCGTCCGCAATGGTGTCCAACAGCATCATTGGCCTTACGGCAACATGCCCGCGCAGACGCAAGTATCTGAGGCTGATGTGGCTAAGATCTTGAGCTACGTGCGCGACCTGCAGGAGGTCAACGGCATTCGCTACCGACCGCATCGGATGTAGGTGCGCGAACAGACGGAAAAGCACGCCTCCTTTCTATCTCTGGCCGGCTCGACGGCTACGAGGACGTCAACGATGCCAACCGGCTGCCGTTTGATCCGGTGGTGCGCCAAGCTGCTGACTGGAGAACTTGGACGATGCGGGGTTCCATTCCGTTTCAAGGCAACCCGGAAGAGCTGGATGTCGCGGTCGAGTTGAAGGACGGGACGCCGGCAAGGCTGCGCGCAATCCGCCGCAACGACAAGGCGGGGTTGGTGGAGGCATTCCGAAACCTCGAGCCCTCTACCATCTACACGCGCTTTTTCGGTTTCAAGAAGATGCTGAGCGAGAACGAGCTTGATCTTGCGACGACATTTGATCCGGACAAACTGGTTTCCATCGTCGTCACGATCGGCCATGGCCTGGACGAGACGATCATCGGGAATGGCGTTTATGTCGTGAGCACAAGCGTTGCAGGAGCGCGTGGCGATGAACCGGCTGCCGAGGTCGCGTTCGTTGTCGAGGAGGATTATCAGGGTCGCGGCATCGCGGGGTTGTTGCTGCGCGCGCTTTCTGCGATCGCCCGCGGCCGGGGCCTCAAGCGATTTGAGGCCGATGTCCTTCCCGCCAATGGGGCCATGTTGCACGTTTTTGCCAACAGCGGACTGCCAATGGTCGACTCGATGGAAGACGGGGATATTCATGTCAGTCTGATGTTGTGATCTTTCGATCGTCGCTCATTTGACTGCGACAGCGTCAAGCCACCAGCCGCACGCTCACAGAATCAGACTCGATAGAGCGAAAGTCGAGCTTAGCCTAGGTGAATGCATCAACTGAAGCGGAAGGCATCTAAAATGATCCCCAGCGATTAATTGGCAGTTGGCTACAGGAGGCAACTCACAAGGAGAAACGTCATGCACGGCAACGATTTTTTCCACAGTTGGGGTAATATTTTTTCCGGCCCGATCATCGTGATTGTGCTTGTGTTTATTCTCTTCGTCATTTGGGCAGGAGGTAAGAACAGGGCCCAGCGAGGGAGCGACACTACGACCGGCGATCCGCGAGAAATCTTGGATCAGCGGTTTGCACGCGGCGAGATTGATGAGGACGAGTATCTGCGCAAGCGCGCCACTCTCGACTCCTAGTTGCTAGACAAGTCAGACCAACCTAACAAGTGATGTCCTACCTCGTCGCAAGTCATCAACGAACGGCTCACGAGGGTTGTGCGCTACGTCCGTCTGCCAGGACGGTCCACGAATTCACGTATCCGTCACTTTGAATATAAACGCCTTCGAAGTCACGGAGTCCTCGCACGCGTCCGATGCTGTAACGCTCGAACCATGAGCGCGTCTATTGATGTGTAAGACGTGAGGCGCTTGGGATGCGTGTACGAGCGCACGCCACGCCTGAGCGGGGCAGACCAAGACTGCGTAAGGGATGACAACTATGGGCAAAGTGGTCGAGATTTCCGGTGATGCCAAAAGATCGGTTGAAGCCGTGAAACAAGCGGCTCAACCTGGCGTTACGCATATCGATCTGGTTGTTGGAGGCATGACCTGCAGGCATTGTCCGCCAAAGGTCGAAAAGACAATTCAGGATATCAAGGGCGTTAAGGCGGCGCAGGTGAATTCGTCGACCGGGACTGCACGTATCGACTACGACCCGAATGAAACGTCGGCCAGCCAGTTGGCGGGCGCGATCCGTTCGGCCGGTTATAGCCCAGGCACTGCGAAAACCCGTTTTCTGATCAAGAACATGCACTGCTCTTCGTGCGTTGTTCGCATCGAAACTGCTCTTCAAATGACACCTGGCGTCGTATCAGCGCGCGCCAATCTCGGGCCAAATGCTGTCGACGTGGAGTACCAACCCGCAGTCGTGGATTTCGATGGTATTCGTCGCGCGATCGAGTCGGCTGGCCACAAGATTATAGAGCCCGAACCATCGCAGATTAAAGCTGCGGTCGAAGACGACGTCGACCCCGAAGAGGCTGCGCGGGAGGAGGAATACCGTGGCTTGATGCGGAAATTCTGGTTCGCAGCCGCCGTCTCCGTCCCTGTCATGGCGCTAAGCTATCCTGACTTGATCCCAGGCCTTCGCGACTGGATGCCGATGGGTAGCGAAACCCGGCGGATCGTTTGGGCACTTCTCGGCGTTCTCACGTTCCCGGTTCTTGTCTGGTCGGGATCGCAGTTCTTTACGGGCATGTGGGATGGGCTGAAGCATCGTTCTGCGAATATGCATACGTTGATTGCCCTCGGCGTGACGGCCGCGTTCCTCTATTCGGTGGTGGCAGTCGCGTATCCAGGCATGTTCCCGAAGATCGAACTTGCCGAGGTTTTCTGGGACGTTACGACTGTCGTCATCGCGCTGGTCGTCCTGGGCCTGGCTCTTGAACTTAAGGCGAAGGGACGGACCTCGGAGGCGATCAAGAAGCTGATGGGGCTGCAGGCCAAGACGGCCAGGGTCATCCGCGACGGTAAGGAGATCGAACTGCCCGTCGAAGAGGTCATCGCCGGCGATATCGTCCAAGTGCGTCCGGGCGAGAAAATCCCTGTCGACGGTGTGTTGACTGACGGTTCGAGCGCGGTCGACGAATCCATGATCACGGGCGAATCCATTCCGATCGAAAAGCAGGTCGGTGACGAAGCGATCGGCGGCACGCTCAACAAAACAGGAAGCTTCAAGTTTCGCGCCACCAGGGTCGGCAAGGATACCGCACTCGCAAGCATCATACGCATGGTCAAGGACGCCCAAGGGTCCAAGGCGCCGATCCAGCGTGTTGTGGACCTCGTGTCTGGCTACTTCGTCCCGACCGTGATGATCCTCGGCGTTCTCGCCTTTGTCGCCTGGTACCTTTTCGGTCCAGAACCACGCATCGTTTATGCCACGATTGTCCTGGTCACGACTCTCATCATTGCCTGCCCCTGCGCGCTAGGTTTGGCGACACCCACCTCTCTCACCGTTGGAATTGGTAAGGGCGCCGAAAACGGCATCTTGATCCGCTCCGGCGATGCGCTTCAAACCTCTGAAAAACTCAATTCCCTCATTTTGGACAAGACGGGGACAATCACGCGCGGCGAGCCAGCCTTGACCGACGTCGTGCCCAATGGCGGTTTTGATGAGGCCGAGGTCTTGCGATTGGCCGCCTCTCTCGAGCGCGGTTCAGAGCACCCCTTGGGTGAGGCGATTGTAAACGGCGCACAAGAGCGCCAGATCGAGCTAACTGACGCCAAGAAGTTCTCGGCCATTCCAGGTCATGGCGTTCGCGGCCTCATCGATGGCAAGGAAGTCCTTCTCGGCAATGCCAAGCTTATGCGCGACCGTGGCATAACCATTGAGGAACTCAATACAAACTGGGAGCGGCTTGCCGGCGAAGGCAAGACCCCGATGTACATCGCTGTTGACGGCAAATCCGCCGGACTCGTGGCAGTGGCTGATACGGTCAAGCCTGACTCAAAAGAGGCTATCAAGCTCCTCAAGGGCATGGGCATCGAAGTCATCATGCTCACGGGCGACAACCAGCGGACCGCCGATGCGATTGCACGCGAAGTTGGCGTCGATCGTGTGCTGGCGGAAGTGCTTCCTGATGAAAAAGCCCACGAGGTTCAAAAACTTCAACTCGAGGGCAAGAAAGTCGGCATGGTGGGCGATGGGATCAACGATGCTCCCGCGCTCGCCCAGGCCGACGTTGGCTTCGCCATCGGCACCGGAACAGACGTGGCGATCGAGGCCAGCGATGTGACCCTGATCAAGGGCTCGCTAATAGGTGTCGTGACGGCGATTGAAATCAGCCGCGCCACCATGACGAACGTTCGCCAGAACCTGGTTGGTGCCTTCGGATACAACGCGGCCGGTCTGCCGGTGGCAATGGGCCTTCTCTATCCATTCTTTGGTTTGCTTCTCTCACCGTTGGTCGCAGCGGCTGCCATGGCCTTCAGCTCCGTCACCGTGGTCACCAATGCCAACCGCCTGCGCTACTTTGAACCTAAGAGGTCTGTAAAATGACACCTGATCGTTGGTTGGTCCTGATTGGCGGGCTGTCGTTGGTTGCCTTCATCGTTTGGTTCTTCTGGATGAACCGCGCCAAAGGTGTGAAAGCCTCCGAAACGTCAAGTGGCCATCAAGAAGTAATGGTCCTAGTTAAGGGCGGCTATACGCCAGACACAATTATCGTGCGGCATGGCAAGCCGGTACGTCTCAACTTCCGGCGCGAGGAAACGGCTTCGTGTTCCGAGAAAGTCATCTTTGCTGACTTCAAGAAGAGCGCGGATCTTCCAACCGGGGAGACCGTGCCCGTTGAATTCCTGCCCGATAAACCTGGCGAATATGAATTCGGCTGCGCCATGGGCATGTTCCGCGGCAAGCTGATCGTCGAGTAGGAATTGGCGATGTTGACGTCCGCCCTTGAGATGATGGTCACGTGGACGATTCTGGGCCTGGAGTTCGCTGCACTCCTGACCGTCATCGTGGGCTTTGGCTGGAGTTTGGCGCATTCCATTTCTTCTGGTTCAAAAAGCGTGCAGCACAATGGCTATGAATTGTTTAGGCGGGATCTGGGTCGCAGCACGCTTATCGCTCTTGAGCTTCTCGTGGCTGCGGACATATTGCGTTCACTCGTCCTTGAATTGTCGCTGCCGAATGTTTCGGTTCTGGCTGCGCTTGTCGCGATACGCACGTTTTTGAGTTTCTCTATCAACGTCGAACTTTATGGATGTTGGCCCTGGGATAGAACCAAGCTGAAAGGCGCCGAAAATACAACATAGTTTGATCAACCGACAGAAAAACTGAAACACACCGCGATGGGAAAAGTTCAGGATTTATCGAGCAGAGGAATGACATGAGCGTTCACAGGCATGCAAAAGACAAAGGGTTTTCGTTTGGCGCCTTGTTGAGGTCACCGCTAGGTTTTGTGCTGATGACAATTGCAGCACTCGGCGCCACGATTTTAACGTATCTACATTTGCACCATATTCCGCGAGAATATCTTCTCATCGGTGCTCTTTTGGCAGTTTGCGTTGGCGTTCATGGGTTTGCTCACGGTGGGCGCGGCTCGCATGGCCCCGACCATCGAGACGAAAACTAGGGAGCTGGAAAAATGCAAGATCCTTCATCCTCGTACGGTCTTTGGCTTCTGGTTGTTGTAAACTCGACCATCTTCATTCTCTTTGCGTTCAGCTTCTTCAAGCCTCAGAGCGCGCGGGACTGGCGGTCGTTCGGTGCGTTCAGCGCATTCCTCGTTGCATTATTCACGGAAATGTATGGCTTTCCACTCACGATCTTTTTCCTGTCGGGGTGGTTGCAAGAAAACTATCCCAACGTCGATTGGTTCGCTCACGACTCAGGCCATTTCTTGGAAATGCTGTTCGGCTGGGAGGCCAACCCGCACTTTGGGCCATTCCACATCCTGAGTTTCCTTTTCATTGGGGGAGGCTTCTGGCTCTTGTCTGACGCTTGGCGCATTCTGTATCAGGCACAAAAAACAGCGACTCTGGCCCAAGACGGACCTTACGCCTATGTGCGCCACCCTCAATACGTCGGCTTCGTCCTCATTCTGATCGGGTTCCTGTTCCAATGGCCGACCATTCTCACCTTGCTGATGTTTCCCATTCTCCTGGTCATGTACTGGCGTTTGGCGCTGGCCGAAGAACGCGAGGTGGAGGCGGAACTGGGCGATGTCTACCGGCGCTACGCAGCCCGCGTACCCCGCTTCATTCCACGTCTGCGCGATCTCATCTCGGGCCCGGGTAAGGCGGGGGAGGGCCAGCTTTGAAGAGTTTATCAAACTGATCGCGCATGATGCGGATCCCGGTTGACCGTCCATGCACCGGCGGAGCCTTCGGAGACGAACGATGCCCTGTATTCAGAACCTAACGTTCGATGAGATCGAGCTTGGACAAAGCGCGGCGCTGACGCGGACACTTTCGCGGGCCGACATCGATATGTTCGCTGCTATGTCTGGAGACGTCAATCCGGCTCATATGGATGAAGAATTTGCCAGCAGCGACATCTTTCACAAGTTCATCGCGCATGGGATGTGGGGCGGCGCGCTGATCTCCGCTGTGCTCGGAACGGAGCTCCCTGGTCCTGGAACGATCTACCTCGGCCAGTCGCTTCGTTTCCTGCGCCCGATATTTCTCGGTGACACGGTCACTGTTCGCGTCACGGTCAGGGGCAAGAACGGAAACAGACACCGTGTGGAACTTGATTGCGAGCTCAAGAACCAAGATGGGAATGTCGTGATCGAGGGGACCGCTGAGGTTGTCGCACCGACGGAAAAAATTTGTGTTGAACGCCCTACCCTACCGACCGTCGAGGTTCGCAGGGCCGAGACAGAAGTGAAGCCAAATTCGCCCGACGATCAGCTTCCGGAAGCTTGGCAAAGGGAAGGAGCATGACGATGGGCAGTGCGGAAAATCGCGTATCGCGATCCTCGTCCAGCGGCAAGCTGGGCCGACGCCTTGTTACGTTCCTGGCACGCCACGGCACACCACTTGTGTTCACCGGCGCGTTGGTCTGGGTGCTCTGGTGGGGACATGTGCCAAACGTCACGACTGTCGATGAGGCCATGCAGCATGTCTCATGGGTCGGCGTCTTGGCATTGGTCTACGTGGCGCTGCAGGCACGCGCGGTCTTGGCACAGCCACGCAGCGGTGTGATGCACTCAGTCATTGAGATTGTGGTCTCCTTGTTACCGCTGTTCGTCGTTGGCTACGCAATGGTCGACTGGCTGCGAGGAGCAAATCCGCTATCCGTGTTCCAGGTCATTGTGATGGTTCAAGCTGCGCTGGCGAGCCTGATCGATGTTGTAATCTTCACCTGGTTCTCGCTGCGCCTGAACAAGCTGTCGATTCAATCGATCGCCACTCATACAGGGTGAGGCTAGCGGCTTTGTTATCATTAATCGAAATGTCAGGGTCGGCAACCAGGACAAAGAATTTCGGACAGATTAGAGGAGGCAGGAAATGAAGAGTAGCGTCGTTCCCTCTCCCTTTTCGGATGACGGCGAGGATGCGAAGAGGCGTGATTTCCTAGTCGTTGCAGGAAATGCTTTTGCAGCGGTGGGTGCCGCAGCTGTACTTTGGCCCTTTATCGACAGCATGAACCCTTCAGCCGATATGACTGCGCTCGCTTCGACAGAAGTCAACCTGGATCCAATCGCGTTGGGGCAACGCATCACGGTCATTTGGCAGGGCAAACCGATCTTTATAGATCACCGCACGTCCGAACAGATTAGCCGCGCAAGAGCCGACGACACCAACAAAAATCTGATTGATCCAGCAACCGATACGTCCCGCGTTGAGCAGGAGAAGTGGTTGATCGTCATCGGTATCTGCACCCATCTGGGGTGTGTTCCTTTGGGACAGAAATCCGGGGATCCACTCGGAGACTGGGGCGGCTGGTTCTGCCCCTGCCACGGCTCGCACTACGATACGTCGGGTCGGATACGGAAGGGCCCTGCACCTCGCAATCTGGATGTGCCGCCATACACTTTCGTATCGGACAATGTCGTAAGAATCGGCTGAGCATCGCTGATGCGAAGAACGGTTTCGTAAAATGCACAAGTCGAACCGAGACAAGTCATCGCCGGTTGAAAAACTTCACTACAAAGAAATGTTGCGGGTGCTCGCAATTCGTTTTCCATGACCCCAGCCCGAGACAGAGCGTTCTTTGGTTCTGGGCCATGTTCGTCGTATCGTTGTGGTCAATATTGGACGGTCAATGAACCGTCGAAAGCAAGGAGAGGTGGATGAGCAGGTCCGTCAAAGCCTGGGATCTGCAACAGGTTTCAGGGGTGTTTATTATTGCGGCAATTGCACTTGGTATGATTGCAGCCAACTCACCCTTATCCAGCATGTACTGGACCATCCATCACACGCCAATTCAGGTCCAATTCGGTCCATACGGCATTGAAGAGCCGCTCATCAGTTGGATTAACGACGGCCTCATGGTCTTCTTTTTCTTGCTTGTCGGGCTTGAAATCAAGAGAGAGATATTGGAGGGCCGGTTATCGACACCGGCCAAGGTAGCGCTACCGATATTTTCGGCAGTGGGTGGAATGCTTTTCCCCGCACTGATCTATGCGAGTCTAACTTGGAACGATGCTATTGCGATCAATGGCTGGGCGATTTCAACCGCAACCGATATCGTCCTTGCATTGGGCATACTGTCCCTCCTCGGGGCCAAGGTGCCGATAAGTCTGAAGGTGTTCTTGACCGCCGTGGCGATATTCGATGACATCGGCGCTGTTCTGATTATAGGCCTTTTCTACAGCGACGAGCTATCTTCGATCCCGCTACTGATTTCCCTGATTGCAACGGGGACCTTGTTGCTTACCAATTCCTACAGGATCGACCGGGTGTGGGTTTACATCGTAGTCGGATCGCTCCTGTGGATCGCAATGCTTAAGGCCGGTGTAGAAGCAGCGCTTGCAGGCGTCATTATTGCCTTTGCCGTTCCCATGCGAGTTGCAAAACAAGACAACTCTCCGTCACCTGTCCGTATTTTGGAGGAGCGGCTGGAAGTATGGGTGCCGTTTGCAATTGTCCCGCTCTTTGCTTTCTTCAACGCTGGCGTCAAGATCGAGCCAGGCCTTTTGGCGTCTCTGACAGAACCAATATCGCTTGGAATAATACTGGGACTTGTTGTTGGAAAGCCTATTGGTATTTTCGGATCTGCTATCGTTGCAGTCCAGTTGGGTTTCGGGCGGCTTCCTTCCGGAGTGAATTGGGGTCAGATGTTCGGCGTAGCAATGCTGGCAGGAATAGGCTTCACTATGAGTCTGTTCGTAGCGTCTCTTGCGTTTTCCGACGTCAGCGTCATGGCATCGGCCAAGATTGCAGTTCTTTCGGCCTCCTTCTTCGCTGCTATTTCAGGGCTAACCGTTCTGTACGTGGCCTTGCCTGGGCCAGCGAGAGCCTCATGAGGCCGTCAGATCGGATTAGCAGCGCAAACCATCAACCATCAACCATCGACCGTCGCCCGAGGGCCGGCAGTGACTGGGAATGTCGTGGCCACGAAATACCATTGACCACCCTTCCATGTCCAAAGGACTTGATATGTGCTTTTCCCAAACGGCAAGTTTTGCGGCAGCGACCGTGTTGATCTCTGGCGGGGGCTACGCTGCCTGGAAAGCGCAAGCTATCAACCTGCGGTATGTCCCGATCGCAATGATGCCGGTCCTTGCGGGTCTCCAGCAGTTCATGGAAGGCCATGTGTGGATGGGGCTCGACCTGGCGGATTCAAGTATGGTCTGGTGGGGAGCAATGGGGTTCATCCTGTTTTCATGGCTGATGTGGCCAACGTGGATTCCTTTCAGCATGTATGTCCTTGAACCACCGGACAGCCGCCGAAAGAAAACGCTGTTGGTGTTTGCGCTCGCAGGTCTCGTCTTTGGTCTTCTGTTATATATTCCACACCTGATCAACCCGGACTGGGTCAAGGTTGCTATCAATAGGCAATCCATTGCATACGAGGATACAATGTTCTTGGACTACGTCATGCCAAGGGAGCTGACCTACATCATATATCTATTTTTGATCATAACTCCGCCAATGTTATCGACGTATTTCCATATGAGGCTTTTTGGCGTGACCTTGATTTCTGTCGTTCTGGTTGTCTGGTCATTTCTAAGTTATGCCTACATTTCGTTCTTCTGCCTTCTCGCCGGTTTAGGCACAGTTCATATCATCTACATTATCATAAACAATAAATGCAGGCGGGAGTGTCCGGAATTGTTTCGGTAGGAATACGGCCCCGTGCTCATGGAGAATACTGACTTTTAGGCTTCAGTTTCGGGCGCTTTGCTTAGAGGCAGCATCTGTTTCCAACGCAGGTTGCGATGTCATTGGCGGAAGGATTCGCGACCTCAAACGTCTGAGTTACACAATGGGCACTCTCTTGGGCGAGCCCCTAGCCACCCTTTGCCCTGGGTGACAGATGTTAAAATTAGAAATAAGGAGAACGGATTTGCGAACTTGGAGTGCTAGATCGAAAGATACTTCAAGGCTGGCACAGTGTTTTCCAGGACTTTCGGCTACTGCGGGAACGGGATCGTCAGGCTAGCTGCCCACGCCTGCCCAATTCAGCTCGGTTGAACGCAACAAATGATTTTCACTGCTTCCAAATAGCTGGCACCTAATTTCGGCGATCACGAAGTCATGATAGACTCGCCATAGTAGCGACAAACTTTTTGAGTAAATGATTTTTGATCCAGATCAGAATCCGGATCAAGTCAAAAGTTAACAAGGAGAATAAAAATGATGAGATCTTATCTAGCTATTCTCATGCTTGCCGGAGTTCTCTCCGCGAGTGCAGCTATCGCTGACGATAAGATGGGGGCAATGAATTGCACAGAAGCCGATATGGCAACAATGCAAACGAGGATGGAGGGAATGACAGATGCAGGCAAGAAGAAGATGGCCATGGACGAGATGTCAATGGCTAAAAAAATGATGGCCAATAAAGACATGGATGGCTGCAAGACACACATGGGCAAAGCCCAAGAACATATGGGCATGATGGATATGATGAAAAAGTAAGTTAATGGGGCCTGGCGCGTCTTCGTAAAAGGCGCGCCACTCTCCTCACCTTAACCCTTTTGCGAACCAACAATTCAAGACTTGGCAATCGCCAAACCATACAGCAATGCTACAACTCCTAGTCGGATTGTGGGGAACCCTCATGAGAGATTTTCATTGAGCTCAAACGCTGACGAATGAGCCAAAACACAAGCCCAGGAACAACGATCCATTGAGCGAGAGGTGAAATGCCCAGAACAAATCCAAAAACGTCCAAAACGGGCATTAAGTTGGAATACTCCCACGATTTCCGAATCTCGAGATTTAACCACTCACTGAAGCCTGTGTAGAAAACGCCAAGAATAATAGCGCCGCCAGCAACATGCCAATAGCTTGTTGCTGGCCAGCGCGACGAGCGGGAAAGTATGATGGCGATAATGAGTGCAGAGAAGGCGATCATCATATCGCCAATTGTGCAATGAACCACAGAGAAAATGAGCTCGTTGAGCGTTCCAGTACTCCAAATTGTGTAGAGTGGGACGTGAGCGATCTCCCACGCGAAATTGCCTGTGCCACTGAGCGCTAGATAGAAAACAACGGCCGACAATTGAGCGCGTCGGTTGATATTGCCGCCTCCCTCAATCCGCTCTTCTTTCACTGTGATGATCCGCTGCTGCTGGTTTAAGTATTTTGCACAGGACAGCACAATCACCACACACGATTGAACAACCCGTTCCACAGGTACTGCCAGACTGTTGGAGGAAACCAGACTTGGCTCGGCAGATCAACGGTAATTGGTATTATTCGGTCAAACAACGCGTCTTCGACCGCGCGTGCGAGCAGCGGCAGGGCGGCGGCCGCTTGCGCATATTGGTAAGTGGCAATGTTGTCCGACGGAGAGAATTGAACCGGTTTCTGATAGAGTACCGCTCCAGTGTCGACGCCTTCATCGACCAAATGTATTGTCACACCGGCGAGGCCGGGATATCCGGAAGCCAATGCCCAATAGGCAGGATGTTGGCCACGGTATTTTGGATTGATACCGGCATGGTAGTTTATGAACGGAGCGGGAATAGACTGCAAAGTCTGGCGTCCGATGAGTCGCGTTCCATAGACGGCAACCACGGACGGCTGTAGAGCGGCAAGGAGGCCACGCACTTCTTCTGAATTGACCGAGCTAACATGATGGACCGTGATCGAGGAATTTACGCAACGATCGAGGTTGTGAGTTTCGCAGATTTCTGAAATACGAGCATTGCTTAATTTGGAAACAATCCGAGTAACGAGTCCCCCGGCAACTTGGCCGGTGGTTTTGAACAGCCCCAGGAGTCTCATGCGACGTCTTAAAATTTGCGACTTCGTCTCAGCGGGTTCTCTGAGTAAGCGCCAAGACAACTGCTTCTGCCGCTACCGCCCGGAACCTGGGATGATGCCGCATTCGATTTGCGGATCAGGCGCAGCGCGATGGTTGACAGACGGGGACGTGGGATTTCAGCGGTGCGACCGCCGCTTGATGATGAGATCACGATCAACGTGTGCCTGGATCCGGTCGATTTCCGGATGGGCATCAACGGGCTGTCGGTCTTGATCGAGGCGTCTCTGAAATATGATCCGTTCAGCCGCAATCTGTTCTGCTTCACCAACAAGCGGCGCAACCAGATGAAGGTCCTGTACTGGGAGCGCAGCGGGTTTTGCCTGTGGTTGAAGCGGCTGGAGGAGGAGCGCTTCAAGTGGCCCTCGTACTTGCCAGGGCGGGTCGCAAAGCTGACGCCGGAGCAGCTTGTATGGTTGCTCGACGGGCTCGATCTGAAGCACATGAAGCCACACCGCGAGCTGGAATATCGCACTGTTCTGTAAAAGTCGTGCGTGTGGCGGCATTCCCACGGGCAAATCAGTTATGCCTTTCCCATGGGCACTTCCGAGACATCGCCGACACCTGGGCGCGACGACATCGATGCCCTGAAGCAGCTGGTCTCGTCGCAGGCGGCGCGCATCGCGATCCTGGAGGAGCAACTCAGGCTAGCGACGGTGAAAGCCTTCGCGCCGAAGTCGGAGAAGCTTTCCTCGCTGGCGCAGATGGATCTCTTCAACGAGGCCGAAGCGCTCGCCGGCGCGGATGCGCCAGAAACGGATGTGACCGAGATCACGGTCCCGGCCCACGCGCGCGCCCGTGGCAAGCGCAAGCCGATCGACGCGTCACTGCCGCGCGTGCGCGTCGAGCATGACATTCCCGATGAGGAGAAGACCTGCGCATGCGGCTGCCAGCTGACGCGCATCGGCGAGATCACGAGCGAGCAGTTCGATCTCGTGCCGGCACGCGCCCAGGTTCTGCAGCACGTGCGCTTCAAATACGCCTGCCGGTCGTGCGAGGGAACGAGCCATGAGGGCCCCGCGATCGTCACGGCGGTTATGCCGGCACAGCCGATCCCAAAGTCCAACGCCTCACCGGGGCTGCTCGCGCACGTCAGTACCGCGAAGTTCGTCGATGGCCTGCCGCTCTATCGCCAGGAAGGCATTCTTGCGCGATACAAGATCGCGCTGTCGCGCACGACCATGGCGAACTGGATGATCAAGCTTGGTGATCTCGTCGTGCCGCTGATCAACCTCATGCATGAGACGCAATTGTCCTATGACGTCCTGCAGATGGATGAGACCAGCGTGCAGGTCCTGAAGGAGGATGGCCGGTCGGCGACGGCGAAATCCTTCATGTGGGTGCGTCGGGGCGGACCACCGGGACAGCGGATCATCCTGTTCGACTATGCGCCGTCGCGGGCCGGCGCCATCCCGATGCGGCTTCTTGACGAGTACCGGGGCTATCTGCAATCCGACGCATACGGCGGCTACAACGCCGCGGCCCGTCGCGACGGAATCGTCCACGTCGGCTGCCTCGATCACGCACGCCGCAGGTTCGTTGAGGCGGTGAAGGCACAGCACAAACTCGCCGGCAGCGAACGCGGGCTTGCGCCGGAAGCATTGCTGATCATCCGCCAACTCTATCGTATCGAGAAGCTGGCGCGCGACGCCGGCATGACGGCTGAGCAGCGACATCGATTGCGCAACGAGAAGGCACGACCGATCTGGGACGATCTGCGCACTTGGCTCGACAAGAACCGCAATGCGACACCTCCGCTGTCGCTGACCGGCAAGGCGATCAGCTATCTCGCCGACGAGTGGCCAAAGCTCATCCGCTATCTTGAGGACGGCCGGCTCGAGATATCGAACGTGCTCTGCGAGAACGCCATCCGCCCGTTTGTGGTCGGAAGAAAAGCATGGCTCTTCAGCGATACGCCGAAGGGGGCCACAGCCTCGGCGCGGCTCTATGGCCTCGTCGAGACGGCGAAGGCCAATGGTTCTGGAGCCCTACGCCTACCTCCGCCAGGTCTTCACGCGGCTGCCGCAGGCGAACACCCTCGAAGACATCGAGGCCCTGCTCCCTTGGAACATCGCGCTACCGGCGACGCGAAGCGTCGCCGTCTGAGCCCAAGCCCGTCAAGCGAAAACAACGCCGCGAAACCCAGGTCGTTCGTGGGGCGCTTACTTCTCTGATAACGATTAGATCGCGAAAGTCACGAGCAATAAAATTCGTGACAATTGCTGCAAGTGGGCCTTTTGAAGTAAGGAGGACAACGTTCGCTGGACCGGTGCCCTGGTCCTCGTCGGCACGGTTTGCATTGCTCGCATAGGCAGCAGCACGGCGCGTTGTTGTTGCCTGCTGACCCTGCCCATCTTCAAGCGGCTTGGCTGCATCATTCAATTCGGACATGTCCCCGTGTCAGTTGCGACCGTAACAGGCCAAATGGGGCTCGTGGTGACATCTATGATGGTTATGCTTGACACGATGATCATGGTAGCCGTGATCGGCCGCGTGGTATTCACAAGCACTGTGAGAAGCTACACAACCGACGAAATGCCAATGACGGTGGTGTGAATTGTGCCCGAGGGGAGTCGCGAAGAGCGGTTCGGAAACACCGCGTTCCAAAAGCTAGAGCACTCCATGCCCGCTGGCATTAGCCATTTGGTCGACTGCATTCCCGGAAAAGTAATGTGCCTGCGCGTTGGCAACTGTGGCCATCACAGTTGCCAACATGATGAAAAACCTTGTCATATCCGTATCCCGAGTGGTTACGAGTAACTCAAAAAAAGCAAGAGACTTGTTTGAGAGAGGCCAAGGCCATCACCTTTTTGAGATGGTGGCCTTGTCATGATCACTTCTTCGGTTCAATTTTCGTGACGGTCAGTTGACCATTCACGCGTTCCGCGGTGAACCGCACCTTGTCGCCAGGCTTTACGGATTTTAGCATTTCCGCATCCTTAGCTTTGAACACCATCGTCATGGAGCCCATATCAAGGTTTGGTATGGGGTCATGCTTGATCGTCATCTTTCCGGCGTCCGGGTTCAGCTTTGTAACCTCGCCGGAGACCAACGGAGCCTCTTGTGCGAATGCTCCGTGACCTGGGCCGAGAAACGCCACAGCTGTCATAATTGCTATAAGGGCTTTGCGCATCGTATTTTCCTTAGATGGATTGTGGAATAAGGGTCTGCAGAGTTCGTCGCAATTACTTCACGATGATCTTGCCGGTCATTCCAGCTTCAAGGTGGCCGGGAATGAGGCATGACATGTCGAATTCCCCGCTCTTGCTGAATAGCCAGACGATTTCGTCAGATCCGCCTGGGTACAGTCGTCTCGCATTAGGGTCGTCGTGCTCCATGTCCGGGTTTTTTACCATTTCCTTGGCGTGTTCGAGATTCTCTTCCCGGGTTGCGATAACTATTTCATGTTCGAGCTCTCCGCCGTTCTTGAGTTTGAAACGGATTTGCTCGCCCTTTTTCACTTCAATCATATTCGGTGTGAAGGACATAGTTCCGTCGCCTTCGCTCATCGTGATCGCGATTTCACGCGCGGGCTTGCTCGGGTCTCCTGGTTCACCATAAGCGCGGGCATCGTCTGCGTGATTATGAGCATGACCATCTTTTCCCGGCGCAGCGATTGCTTGGCCTTGGGCCAACGAACCAGCCGCAATCAAAGTAGCCAGAAGAATGGCGTTTCTTGAGGATTTCATTGTCACGTCAATTACTCCCTAAAGGTAGTGAGGACTGTGTTTTGAGAAGCTTCAGCGTTCAACGCTACGGCTTTTCGACTGAACCTATCTTGAATGACCAATTCATTGCTGTGCGGTGCGTGCGGCCCCAACCTTGTGCTCAGTGACCCGAGTGCCCGGAACCGTGCGTCGGTTTAACTGCCTGGACTTCAATTTGTGTAGGAACGCCACTTGGTGCCTGTTCGGTGCGTGGCGCTTCGGCCAGAGATTCGCCTTTCCACTCGTAGGAAACCGTTCCGGGCGGATGTTGGTACCAGCCCGGATCCTTGTAGTCGTTCCGGTCGAGCCCCTCGCGAACCTTTACGACAGAGAACATGCCCCCCATCTCGATTGGCCCGAATTGCCCAAAGCCCGTCATCATCGGCAAAGTGTTATCTGGGAGAGGCATTTCCATCTCACCCATATCCGCCATGCCAGCAGTTCCCATTGGCATGTAACCGTCGACCAAAGTCCGGATCTTTCTGGTAATATCTCGTTTATCGACGCCAATGTATGTCTTCACGTCATGGCCCATCGCATTCATCGTATGGTGCGACTTGTGGCAGTGGATGGCCCAATCACCGAGGTTCACAGCATCAAATTCGAACGCTCGCATCTGGCCGACGGCACAATCCACCGTGACTTCCGGCCAACGTGCTTCTGGGCGGGTCCAACCGCCGTCAGTACAAGTCACCTCGAAATGGTAACCATGCATATGGATCGGGTGGTTTGTCATCGTGAGGTTGCCAAAGCGGATGCGCACCCGGTCGTCTTTGCGGCAAACGATGTGGTCGATGCCAGGAAAAACGCGGCTGTTCCAGCACCACAAATTGAAGTCGGTCATCGTATTGATTTTCGGAACGTAGGTTCCAGGCACGATGTCGAACGCGTTCAGCATGAACAGAAAATCTCGATCGACCCGCATGAATGAAGGGTCTTTCGGGTGCACCACAAACATCCCCATCATGCCCATGGCCATTTGCACCATCTCGTCGGCATGGGGGTGGTACATGAAGGTTCCGCTCCTCGTCAGAACGAACTCATAGACAAATGTCTGGCCCGGTTTGATTTGCGGCTGATTAAGTCCGCCAACGCCATCCATCCCATTCGGCAGGATGAAACCGTGCCAATGAATGGTTGTGTGTTCTGGCAGTCTGTTGGTTACAAAAATACGAACCTTGTCGCCTTCTACAGCTTCGAGGGTCGGTCCGGGAGACTGCCCGTTATAACCCCACAAATGCCCTTTCATCCCAGGTGACAGTTCCCGGACCACTGGTTCGGCGACAAGATGAAATTCCTTCCAGCCGTCCTTCATACGCCACGGTAGCGTCCAGCTATTCAGGGTCACGACGGGCTGGTATTCAGGCCCTTCCTTAGGGAACAAGGGTGGCTGCATCGATGGCGATGTCTGAATCGGGGCTTCTGGAACGTTTGCATAGGCCGAGCGACCAGAGAGGGCTTCGGTCGTCACCACAGCTGCCGCAGCCCCCGTGGCGCCAAGGAAGTTCCTTCTCGAAAGTCCACCGGAATTCGCAGCTGTTTTCTTTTTGGTCTCGTCTTGAGTAGACATCTGTGTACCTCTTTGATTGGGGGAGTGTTTAGTGACCGGCGCCGCCACTATCAGCGGCCGCCATTTGTCCCCCGGTTTCCCCCATCGAGCCTCCCATCCCGCCGCCCCCGACGACCGCGACTTGCAGATCGACTGTCGCAAGCCAGAAGTCGCGCAGCGCTTCGATCGCAGCAACGTTCGTCTGATTCCGAGAACGGGCATCGACGAGCAGTTCGAACAAGTCGGCGAGCATGCCGTTGTATTGGAGGAGCATTTCTTCGGAAATGACATTGCGAAGCGGAACGAGTTTTCCGTCGTATAGTTTCGCGATGTCATAAGTTCCACGATATGATTGATAGGCCTCCCTTGCTTCGCCGCGGACATTAATCGCCTTGTTCGCAAGCAGATTGACTGCTGCGCGGTAAGCTTCCGCTGCATTGCGCGTTCGAGCTTCTCCAAAATCATATATTGGCACTTGGAACTCCACTTCGAAGCCCCGCCGGGATAGCTTCTCCGTTACCGGTGTATCCGTTCGTACGAGGTTTCCACCGACGAGTTCATAATCCGTATCGATCACGCGATCCCAATCGGTATTGCTTATTCCCCGGACTTCGAGAACGTTGATGAGCCTCGATGCGCGAGTCAGTCCGAATGATTTGGCAAGTGTTTCGAGCTGCAAACGCGCCAATTGAAGATCGACGCGCGATGTGATGGCTTGGGCTTCGATATCGTCGCGGCGCATTGGTCTGGTCGGCAACGATTTAAGAGTGTCGGGAAGTCGGAAATTTATGTCGTCTCCCCACAGGCCCATAAGCCTTGCTAGCCGGTCCCGCTCCGAGCGATGTCGAAGGATTGCAATGGCCAGCTGCTGCGAAACTTGCGCATAGAATTCGTGCTGACGAGCCTGATTGATGCGTCCAAGGCTACCGGTTTCTCCCAACTTCGTTGCGAGATCCGACAAAGATTCAGCTGCCACCCTCGCTCTCTTCAACAGGATCACCGTCTGCCCTGCAGCAACAGCACGATAATAGTTCCGCCGCGTTTCAGCTGCTGTTTTCAGGATCTCGTTTGTCGCTCGAAGCTGGGCCTGGTGAAACTGGTCTGCTGCGATCTCGCGACGGCGGGGAAGAGTCAGGAGGCCTAGCACATTCTGCAGAACGTTCCGTTCGATCTCGAGCACCAATCCGCCCGCGGATAGGCGTGCCAACGAGAACGTCGGGCTGGGTGGCAAGCTTGCCTCGATCATCTGCGCCTCGGAAACACCGAGCTCGTTGAAAGCAGCTTGCAGCGCACGGTTGTTCAGCAGCGCGATCTGGACCGCTTCGTCCGCTGACAAGGTTCCTTTCAAAAGCGAATTGACGCGATCTCGAACATGCGCGGCGTCAGCCTGATTTTCTATCTTGACGATATCCTTTTGCAGTTCGTCGCCCGCTATATCCTGAAGCAGCGCCATACCGCCATCCGCGGAGAATTGCGCACAGCCGCCCGTCAACGTAGCGATCCCAATCATTGTGATCCAAATACCTCGCGAACCTCGTCGCATGAACTTTGTCCGTCTCATTTCAATCCCCCAAAGCTGGCCCTGTCATAAGCACCACGTCCCCTGATCGCAGTGAGTCGGCTGAGTTGCTACTTTTTCTTTGGCGCAACCCGCTCGTTGACGCTCCCCCAAGGCTTCGGCTGAACGATCTGATAATCCTGCATGCCGTCCGTGATCGACTGATATCGAGCTTGCCCGGCGCCTGCGCGAGGCTCAGCAGGATGCGGCCCCACCCCGATCGGTTCCGGGAGTTCCCGACACCCCGCGATGACGCCAAAACCTGCCAACAGCACCGTGAGCACCGTGAGTAATCTCGGTATTCGCATTTTGATACCTTTCGTAGTTATCGCATGGGCCAAGGTACGAATAATCGGACCGGCCTGAGCCGGCTGCATGCAGCACGCACGGCGACCTCAGCAGCGCTTTGGGAAGCTATTGATAGTTAGCGGTATTGGTCTAGGTGAGATGCGTATAGCTGTGCGCACGTCACTATCACCAGCCGATATGATGCCGAGCAACGCTCGACCTTAGATTTTTGGGGGGCGATCCAGGCCGAAAATGATTTTTTGGCGAAGAAAATATGGCGTCCATCCAGGAGGTGCCGAAGTATTCTCGGGCGCGTCGAGATCTAGTTCAACTGACGTCGCCGCCACGCTGTGGCAACCGGCACCGCAGCAAGAGGAATAGCCCCCGGCATGCAAGCAGTCGATGTTGCTCCCAGAGTCCTGAGTGGTCTTCACCAGAACCAGAACCAGAGCCGATATGCCGGAACCAGCAGTTTCGGCGGCTGGGCAAATGAGTTGTTTGCTGATCCGAACACCGTGCGCCTGAAAGGCGCCTGCGGACGCGTGGACCGCTGTGGTGTGGGCGTGTGCCGCGTGAGCATAGGCTGGCTTGGTAAAGATCAGAGAGCACAACAAGGTCACTGCGGCGATACCTGCGAACGCGCTCGCAGGCCGCAAAATTCGGAGCGTAAATGTGCGTGCCATTCGAATCGACATCGAATCCTCTCAGAGTTATTTTCTAGCATCCACCGCTGACAATGCCAAGTATTCGAAGCACATCACTGGCGTGGTTTGGATTTCCCGGTACTCTGAAGACACTATACTTCCAACCACTGGAAGGTTTAATTGGTCGTCTACGGCGGATTGAGCAAAAGCAATCAAGACTGAGACCATTCCCAAAACCCGGCACACAAATCTCCGATGGATCTGGAAACATCCTTTCTTGCGCCTTTGTTGACTGGCTCATTCAATTCCATTGGCTCGCTGAAGTTCGCGCACGTAGTGAATGATTTTGCTGACCTGCTCGCGGGAGACATCTGCAATCGCCGGCATGTTTCCATACGGCCAGTGATGCTGATTTACTCCCTGTGCGGCGGCTCTGTAAAAGCTGGCGTCACTATGATGGCTCGGCACGTAGATAACGTGTATCAGTGGCGGCCCCTTGCTCGTCCCTGAAGCGTTTTCACCGTGGCAGCGCTGACAGTTGTCCGCAAATAGGCGACCGCCGTCCATGGCCTCCTTCGACAACTGTGCCGGTAGCTTTACCGCAACGGATTCGAAGTCTGCCTGCGCAGGCCACAACAACCATGCCGTGGTGCAAATAATGATCACGGCCGCCAGCATGATCCACATGGTCTTGTCTTGCATTTCGCTATCCTAATTTCGCATTTCTAGAAGGGTCACTGAAAGATACCAGAACACCAAAGCATTCCTGTTCGTTTCGGGTTCGCTGCAGTGTTCCGCCGAGATCCTCAATGATGCGTCGGGAGATCGTCAGCCCGAGACCAGAACCGATTGACTTCTCGCTGTCCTCGTTCAGCCGTCTAAAGGGTTGCACCGCTTCCCTCCATTCGGCCTCACTCATTCCTCGGCCCTGATCGTAAATTGCGATCTCGATCTTTCCATTGCGACGAACTACGCAAATTTCGGCGGATTTGCCGTAGTTGACTGCGTTGTCGGCAAGGTTCATCAGCGCGCGGCGAAGCAGAATCGGTTTGGTCGCCAGCGTGATCGGAGCATCAGATCGGACGGAAATCTCCCTACCAAGATCGGACAGATCACCGGCAACACTTTCGACGATCGAGTTTAGGTCGACGTTCTCTGTTCTTTCGGTCGCAAAATCCAACCTGGTAAAGTCAAGCGCTCCTGCAATCATGCGCTGCATCTGGTCGAGGTCAAAAAGCAGCCGACGCTTGACCTCTTCGTCGTCGACTTCAAACACCCTTAAGCGCATCCGCGTAACGGGTGTTCCAAGATCGTGGGCGATCGCTGCCGCAGTTGCCGTACGATCGGCGATAAGCTGCTGGATATGCGTTTGCAGGGCATTGAACGCAGCAGTAGCCGACCTCACTTCCCTAGGGCCAGACTCTTTGAGCTCTGGAGCATTGATATCTGCGGCCAGTCGCTGCGCAGCTCCTTGGAGTAGCCGCAGCGGTGCGGTTAGCCGGTCGAGAGACCAGAACGCAATCACGAGCGCAGACAGCGTCAAGGCGACAAGTGAGGGGAATAACTGGGGCCAGGAAAAGTGCGGAACCGACATGAGGCGGCTGGTGACGGTCAAGTTCATGCCGTCAGACAGTTCAGTTGTGGCTTCGATACGTCCTTGCAGATTGGCATGACTCAGCACGGCCTCTGCAAATTGATTCTTGTCGTCTGGTCGCGCTGCGTGTTGCTTAACTTCTTCGCCACCAAGGCTTCCGAGTTGTCCAGGCTCAGAGTCTAGAATGACCTGAATTCGATCATGGGCCGTGCGCTCGAGTAGTGCATTGATCACACCACCAATGCGGGCCGCTCGCGGGTTTCCGATTTCGTTTGTCGCGAGCTTGGCGCGTTCTCCCGCTGACACATGCAGCATGCTCCCCGAGAGGGCGCCGGCAACCGCCTTGCGCTGTTCTGCCGGGAGCCTATCCATGAGCTGGATCACGATGGCCACTTGCTCTGCAACCATGACGTCATTTAGAGCATCCATTGCACCATCATGGCGTTGGCCATAGAGCCAGAGTGCTGCGGCATTCGAAGCGATTAACAGGCCGAGGATGAGGACGAACGCCCTGCCACTCAGAGTGTCGACAAGTTGCATCACGTTGAGGCCTCCGCCTGAACGCCTGCTGCAAACATATAGCCGCGCTGCCGAACCGTCTTTATGATTTCCTCGGCATCGGTGTACACGGCAAGCTTGCGTCGAAGCCGCGCGATTTGCATGTCGATGCTTCGGTCGAATACGCCAGGTTGTCGCCCGCTCGTCAGATCGAGAAGTTGTTCTCGGCTCAAGACAATTCCCGGTCGTTCTGCGAAGACCTGCAAGAGATCAAATTCACCGTCAGTGAGTGTGACCACTGAGCCATCAGGTGCGGTCAGCCGGCGCGAACGGCAATCGAGCCTCCAGCCAAGGAATAAAAACACGTGCTCGCGCGTCTTTTCCGCCGATGGTGGTAGCGCTTGCGCTCGTCTCAGCACTGCACGGATACGTGCCACGATTTCCTGAGGGTTGAACGGTTTGGCCACATAGTCGTCCGCACCGACCTCCAGCCCGACAATGCGGTCCGTGTCTGAGCCCAAGAGCGTGAGTAGGATGACCGGAGTGTCGGATGTCTTGCGTAGATCCCGGCACAAGCTCAAGCCATCCTCGCCCGGCATGACCCGATCGAGAACAATGAGGTCAATCCGTGCCGTTTTCAGAACCTTGCGCATTTCCAGGCCGTCTGCGGCCGTATCCACCTGGAAACCGTTCTTGCGAAGGTGCCGTGCGACAAGCTCACGGATCTCCCGGTCATCGTCGACCACCAGAATATGTGGCTCCATCGCACTCAATTTCTCCTCCTCGAACCTGCTAACGGCCGGTATACGCGGCTTTCAGTGCGTATCGAACAGCCATTTTGTAACGGCGTGTAACAATCTGCCGTTCTGTTGTTGGCGGTTACCATGCACTTCTGGCGCATTTCATTTTCTCCTCTATCTTAATTTCATCAGCGACGCGAAACGCGATAGCGCTGAAAAGAACTAAACTTAGAAGTGGAGAAATGGTCATGAAACAGTTTGCAATTATCGCGGCAATCATCGCGTCTCTCGGCGCAGTATCGGTCGCCCAGGCTCACACCGTCAATATCGAGAAGCCTTCGACGACACTTGATAGCCCAGTGTTCCAGGGCGACTAATCACGACAACGAATAAATTGTTGGAGGCCAAGAGCCATGCACGGCTCTTGGCCTCCTCATTATGCAATGTCACAAAATCCGACAAATGTTCGCCGACACTGCCAAGCTCGGCAAGCATTTTAATTTTTCCGCGATATAATCGCATGATAAGCATACCCACGATAAATCGACTCGAATTCGAAATTGAAATATTGTCCGTCCAGCCGCCGCCTTAGCTCAGCGTCCATATCCTTCTGCGGAAAAACCCCAAACTGCCTCAGCCACGTACGCAGAGCTGACCGAAAAAGCCTGGGTAAGCGCTCTTGCTCTCCGAAATCAACGAGATGCAAAGAGCCGCCAGGCTTTACGGCGCGAAAAGATCTATCAAGCGCAAGCTCCCAGTCGGGAATAATGCACAGAGAGTAAGCGACAAACACTCGGTCAAAGCCATTCTGGCCAAATGTTTCAACGGGGTCGAACTTGGTCGCATCGGCTTGCGCGATTATCATCCGGTCGCTCAAGCTCTTTTTCTCGACGTTACTTCTTGCAGTGATCAGCATCTGTTCAGACAGATCAAAACCGTAGCAATTAGCCTTGGGGAAGCTGATCGCAGTTCGGATCAAGTTTCGCGCTGTTCCGCATCCGACCTCAAGGACCGAGCCGTCGACAGGAACATCGAGCGAAGCGATCATATGGTCCCTGCCCAATAGATATGCTTTTCGAGTGACATCATAGAAGTATCGCTGATAACGATACATCTCGTCCATTCGGTTCGTGTCGCTTGATATGCCTTGCATTGGTCTTGAATCCGCTAAAAAGTGTTCATTCCCAAACGATGATGCACAGGCATCGGGCAATCCGTCGTTGACCGACATGCCGCAAGTTTCCATTGGCGTTGGAAAGATCCATATCTTTGAATTGTCCGTCGCCGTTGATCATTTTATCAACTGATATTCACACCTGAAATATCTCTTTCCTCCTATCTGGGTCGCGTCATTTAGCGGCATTTGTTCAAATTTCAAGGTGCAATTCAAGAATGACTATGGGTTTCAGGTTGCCGCCCTTTTCTCAAGAATAGCCCCTCCAGAAGAAAGATCGCCACGATTGAGACGGCCGCGATAATGATGATCCATATATCGGAGTTCGCCTTGATCCACAGAAAGGCGCCGAGGGCGGTAAGATCAAGCGCAATAGCCGTCACAAGGACGGTCGCGTTCGCATCGATTTCTTCTCGCAGGTGCTTCAGCACACCCCAATGCACGGCGATATCCATGACGAGATAGTAGATCGCACCGAGTGACGCGATTCGACTGAGGTCGAAGAACGCTGCGAGAATGCTTGCAAGAACGACTGTGTAGACGAGCAGATGCCCCTGCAGCCGGCCGGTCATGCCGAAGTGCCTGTGGGGGATCAGCTTCATCTCTGTCAACATGGTGAGCATGCGGGATACGGCAAACGTGCTGGCGATCAGCCCCGAAGCGGTCGCGATGATCGCGATGGCGATCGTAAATCCAACACCGTTCGTGCCCAGCGACGGCCGTGAGGCCTCCGCGAGCGAGTAGTTTTTAGCTGCAATGATCTCGTCAATCGTCAAGTTGTTCTGAACGGCGAGCGCCACAAGAAGATAGACGACGAGGCATATGACGAGCGAAATCATGATGGCTCGTCCTACGTTCTTTGACGGGTTGACCAGTTCTCCGCCGCTATTGGTAATTGTCGTGAAGCCCTTATAGGCAAGGATGGCGATTGCGACGCCCGCGATAAAGCCCTCGGGTGATGCCTCAAACCCGCTATCGGCAGGCAGAACGGCAGGAAAAGAGATCCCGGAGGCCCAAAGTGCAGCAACTGCAAAGATAACGATGCCACCGATCTTGATGGCTGCAGAGATACTGGAGATGCGTTCGACAACAGTATTTCCCGCAATGTTTATTAGGTAGGCGAACCCGATCAATGCGACCGCCAGAGCCGAAAGCAACACAGGCGACGGCTCGGCATCGAAAGCACGCATTGTGTAGGTCGCAAACGTCCGCGCCACCAGGCTTTCGTTGATGATCATCGAGCCTGCCATGAGAAGCGCACACGCGCCGGTCACAATCCCTGGCCCATATGCCTTCTGAAGGAACATCGCGATGCCGCCCGCGGAAGGGTAGGCAGCGGCCAGCTTGATGTAGGAATAGGCGCTGAAGGCACTCACTACGGCGGCCACGAGGAAGGCCATCGGCATAAGGGGACCCGCAAGTTCCGCCACCTGGCCTGTCAGTGCGAAAATGCCGGCGCCGATCATAACGCCAGTCCCCATCGCAACGGCGCCCTTGAGGGTCAAACTTCCTGCTTTGTATTGATTGTCCAAAATATGCTTCCCGTTCTGTGATGCGTCGACGAAGCCTCGTCGATCGCCCCGCCCGGGGGCGGAGCAACTGACCAGTGCCGACGTGGTCTATCGGTTCATATCCGCACGGAGCGTAATCTCAGGGCATTCCCGATGACCGAGACCGAGCTCAAGCTCATGGCCGCGGCAGCGATAATCGGCGACAGGAGTAGACCAAAAACCGGATAGAGAACGCCCGCGGCAATTGGGACGCCAAGAGCGTTGTAGGCAAAGGCGAAGAACAGGTTCTGCTTGATGTTGGCCATAGTGGCCTGTGACAGCCTTCTGGCCCGCACCACTCCGCGCAGGTCACCCTTTACGAGCGTGATGCCTGCGCTTTCGATCGCGACGTCCGCCCCCGTCCCCATGGCGATGCCGACATCGGCCTGCGCCAATGCCGGTGCATCGTTGACGCCATCGCCAGCCATGGCAATCTTGAAACCGCTCCGCTGAAGTTCGCGAACGATCTCTGCCTTCTGATCGGGAAGAATGTCAGCTCGAACTTCGTCAATGCCAAGTCTGCCGGCGACGGCCATTGCCGTGCGGAAATTATCGCCCGTCACCATGACGACCTTGAAGCCTTCGTCGTGCAGGGACCGAATGGCTTCAGCCGTCGTATCCTTGATAGGATCGGCGACTGCAACCAGGCCTGCCAACTTTCCATCGACCGCGACGAACATGGCGGTCTTGCCTTGATCGCGCAGGTCATCGGCCTTTTCTACGAGTTCGGCTTTTTCGACTCCAAGAGCCCCCATCATTGCGGCGTTGCCCAAAGCCACGTCGCGCCCGTCGATGCGTCCCTGCACGCCCTTGCCGGTAATCGCATTGAAGTCGGAGGCTTTGGCAATCTCGATGCCTTTCTCCTGCGCTCCCGACACAATAGCTTCAGCTAGCGGATGTTCGCTACCGCGCTCCAGGCTGGCTGCAAGGCCAAGAAGTTTTGTTTCTTCAAAACCGTTGACCGCGATGACATCGGTGAGTTTAGGCTTGCCGACGGTAAGTGTTCCGGTTTTATCGACGATCAAAGTGTCGACATCTGCGAACCGTTCCAGCATCTCCGCGTTCTTGATCAGCACGCCGGCCTGTGCACCACGTCCCGTTGCAACCATGATTGACATAGGCGTCGCAAGTCCGAGGGCGCACGGGCAGGCAATGATGAGAACCGATACTGCGGCGATGAATGCGTATGCGAGGGCCGGTGCCGGTCCCCATATCGACCAAGCAACGAAGGCTACAATCGCGACAAGCAGCACAGCGGGCACAAAATAGCTGGCGACGGTGTCGACCATCTTCTGGATGGGCGCGCGGCTGCGCTGCGCCTCGGCAACCATGTTGACGATCCGCGCCAGCATGGTGTCGCTTCCCACGCGCTCGGCTTGCATGACGAAAGAACCGGTTTGGTTGAGCGTGCCGCCGGTCACCGTATCCCCCGCGGTTTTCTCGACAGGAACCGGTTCGCCGGTGAGCATCGATTCGTCGACCGACGAACGACCTTCGGAGACAATACCGTCCACGGGAATCGAGTCGCCTGGACGTACGCGGAGCCTATCTCCAGTCTGCACCTCATCGAGGGAGATCTCTTCGTCAGAGCCATCAGACCTAACGCGCAATGCCGTCTTCGGTGCGAGATCGAGAAGGGCACGTATGGCGCCTCCCGTACGCTCGCGCGCCCGCAGCTCCAGTACCTGTCCTAGGAGAACGAGCACGACAATCACGGCCGCGGCTTCGAAGTAGACAGCAACGGAGCCCTCCGGCCCTCGGAACGCGGTTGGAAAGATACCTGGCGCGATCGTCGCGACAACGCTGTAGAGATAGGCGGCACCCACTCCGATCCCGATCAGCGTCCACATGTTCAAGCTGCGGTTGATGATCGAGTCCTTGCAGCGCACGAAGAAGGGCCAGGCGGCCCAAAGCACGACGGGCGTCGCCAGCGCGAACTCAATCCAGTCTGCAGTCCTCTCGCCGATCCACTCGCGGATCGGAAGGCCCAGGTGCGGACCCATGGCCAAGACCAGGATCGGCAGTGTCAGAACGGCGCCTACAATCATTCTGTTCGTGAAGTCAACGAGCTCCAGGTTGGGACCTTCTTCGCCGGTCGGCACACCCATCGGTTCGAGCGCCATTCCGCAGATCGGGCACGTGCCAGGCCCCTCTTGCACGATCTCTGGATGCATTGGACACGTGTATTGCGTGCCCGCCGGCATCGGTTCTGGGGTTGTCGAGCCGTCGGCGTATTTGTCGGGGGCGGCCTCAAACTTGTCCTTGCAGCGTGCCGAACAGAAATAGACGTCCTGTCCGTCGTGTTGAGTTTTGTGCTCGGCCGTAGCAATGTTGACACGCATGCCGCAGACTGGATCAGTCGTCGTGGCGTCGCGACCGGGCTCGAGCACCGCGCCGCGGGCTTCTGAACTTCGTTGGTGTGAACCATGGTCGTGTCCTGGACTATCACAGCATGTCGACTTGTCCATTGATCGCTCACTTTCTTCAATTTCAGTCGCTCAAATAGGCGCCAGCACAGTGGTTTGTTAAGCAGCGGTCGCGGAAACCCTTGGCCTAGCCGGAGTTGCGATCATTGAGCGCATCGCGCCGTCGCTGATATTCCTCCTCGTCGATCTCACCGCTTGCGAACCGTTCATCGAGAATGGTGCGTGCATCGCGTGTAGATTTCGACTGTACCGACGATCCGGAAGATCCACGCACAAGCCAGAAGACAAGAACGATCAAAAGGATCGGCAAACCCCACATCAGCAAAGGGCCAGACCACATTCCGCCCCAACCGTGCATCCATTCATTTCCATACATGTCTTGAACTCCATTCCCGGCTTGACATTCCACCGACTGGAGGGCCTAGAACGCCTTCTCTTTTATCGAATGTGAACCCCTGCATGCCGCCTCCACCCGGTGGAAGGTCAAGCCCTTTCGAGGTTAGCCCTTGCGACCAACTGAACCATTCCGCGCGAGATTCAATTGAACGCGGAGAGCAGTGGCCCGTTCCAAGATTGGGCGTTGATATTTGTCAACGACAGTGCAAGTGAGCCATGACTTAATCTGCATTTGAACCGCATCAACTTAGGAGCACTGACTACGGTGTCGAGAGCGCTGTCAAAGCGTAAGGTGAGAATAACACCGTCGATCCTGATGGCGGTGTTGCTATCGGCTCTCTGGGCAACTCCGGCTGATGCCCATGCGGCGCACATGCATCAGTATTCCTCTGTGCCGTCTGTCGGAACTGCGATGAAACTGGGATCGCAAGCTTCACACCGAATGGCATCCAACTCCGTTCAAATTATCTCCTACTTGGGTCAGCAAAGTTCCAGCGCTTCGGCCCCTTTGCCTGATGCAGCCCGACAATTGGTGTGGGCCAGATCGGCCGGCGTGCCGCGTTGCGGGGCGGCCTGCGGCGAGGGCTGCGTAGGATGTAACTGCGGCTCCTCCCAGGGCCCTTGCTCATTTGGCACCGCATGTTCTGCCGCATGCGCATCATTGCATGGCGCCATCGTTTCGCAAGAAGCGAGCGCATTTGGAATTTCCGAGGTCGTGCGGTTTCACCTTCCCAGTGCCGAGCGGACTAACAGCCGGACGCTGACGCCAGAGCCGCCGCCGCCCAAGTGGTGAGTGCAGCTAGAGCAACGTGTGACTCCCGCGCGCGGACTCACCTGCTCAGTAGAACCTTCGAAAACAACTGAATTCGCGATTTGGTCACGAGCTTCTAGCTCTTGGACCGCTTGGTCCCCATGCCGAATTCAGTTTGATACTCCAGCAAGATACCAAGATACCAAGGATATATGAAATGAAACGTTCAACACTCGTGCTCATCGCCATGACAGCAGTCGGACTCGCATTCGGCAGCGGTGCCCATGCTCAGGGTTCACACGAGGTACATCACCCGGGTGGCGCTGCGGCTGAAACCGCTCAAGCCCAAACCATGCCCATGGAAAAGGGAACGAAACCTTCGGAGATGCCTGGGGGCGGCATGATGGGTAAAGGCATGATGAAGGATGGCCAAATGGGCCCCGGCATGATGGGCAAAGGCATGATGGGCGGCATGGGCCGTGGCATGATGGGTGGAAATTGCCCAATGATGGGCATGATGGCCGGTTCCGATGACCAGGAAACGCATGCTTCGGGGCGCATCGCATTTATCAAAGCCGAGCTCGGTATCACAGAAGGGCAGCAGCCGGTCTTCGATGGCTATGCCGCCGCGCTCAAGAAGAACCTCGATGGTATGCATGCTATGCGCGCGACCATGATGTCCTCAATGCAGTCGGGAACTCCGGTCGAGCGACTCGAGGCGCATGTGAAGGCGATGGAGGGCCGGCTGGCATCGCTCAAGGAGGTTAAGCCATCGCTTGCGAGCCTCTATAATGCACTGGACGAGCAGCAGAAGCAGAAGGCTGACAAGATCCTGACGGGCATGGGCTGCATGATGTAATGCCCAGCAAGGGGAGGAAATTCGTTCCTCCCCTTGACCTTCCAGTTGCTGGAATCCTTACGTCCTTTCCGCCGCGGTGTCGCGCGGAAATTTGGTATCAGCCCTTTCATAAAGGAGATGTTCAAATGACAGGCTCTCGGGACTTTTCAAGGGTTAGCGTTAGGCAACTCGGACTTGCGCTCACAGCGTTCTTTGTTGCCACGTATATCCTTTGTATCGCCCTCGGTGTGATCGTGCCGGATTGGGAAATGCACAAACCCTGGCTGCAGTTTTTTCCCGGCTTCGAGTGGCTGACTTTGCAAGGGTTTCTGGTCGGTCTGGTCGAGTCGGTGATTTACGCGTGGTACATTGCTGTTCTATTCGGTTGGCTGTTCAACAACCTCGGCAGCCAGGCGCGGGCATAAGGCCGCTGACTTGCGCGTCGCGGACACGCTGCGGCGCGCATACATAAAAGCAAAGTGCCTAGTTGATCTTAGCAAATCAAAGTGCCGGAACTTTGTGACCTCGGTCTGGTTCAACTTGGAAGCACTTTGATATGGTGCAATTCCAACGCGAACAAAGCCAACCAAGAATTTTGGGGCCCAGTCATCCCTCACGATCCGGACACAATGGCATTACTATCGTCAGCAGGTCACTGGCTCGTTGGTGCTTTCGTATTACCTGTGGCCGTTCTTATCGGCTTCGAGGCCAACGGCCGCCTAACAACAAGTCCATTGCGCTATTGCGTTCCTGCCCTGATCATTTTGTCCGGCTTCGCACTCGCAGGTTACATCGTTTTCCACGCGGGATTAGATCGTGCACCCGAAATGCTGCAGTACGCGCTCGGTAGCGACAAGCAGATCCAGCATTTTGTCATGGCGGCAGCCGTTGTCATCATTGGTGCCAGCGAGTGGCTCGCGAGAACTGCTCCGCGAAATACATCCCCTTGGCGATTCGTCTGGCCTACCGCGTACATGGCGACGGGGCTCGGTTTTATTTTTCATGTTCAAACTGGTCCCCAGGCCGAGGCTGTTTGGCACTATCACGCGCTACTTGGCATCGTGATTCTGTCAGCATCGTTGGCTCGTCTCGGGCAAGTTTCGAAGCTGGTTGCCTGGCGTCCGTCAGGTTTGATTTTCGCCGGTCTTCTCGCGATCGAAGCCGGCATGCTGCTGGCTTTTCGTGCGCTTTGATCCGCATGGCAATCAACTTGATTTTCGCTCTTGAATCCCTTCGTTGTGAGGCTTTCGAACGGCAAATAAGCAATTGGCAGGCATCGAGATATCTGCCCGAGCCCCACGCCGTACCGTAAAGTTCTAGGTCTGCCTGAGGAACTCCCACTGTTCTCTCGCGTTTGTTGATCACCCAGTACAAGCCTCAAAGGAGTCAGCAGTGAAGACCGGCTATTCTAGATTTTCAGCAATGATCGCTACTGCCACAGCGATAATGTTTGGCCTCATGTACCTCAATTCCTACTCGCTCGATCACGTCTACTGGAGCGAGACGCGGTTTTACATGGCGATCCTGATGGGTGCGGTCATGGCTGTTATAATGCTCGCGTTCATGCTCGACATGTACAGGGATAGGGCCGTGAACTACGGCATTATCGCGAGCGCGCTCGTTGTTTTTGCTGCTTCACTTTACCTGGTGCGAAGTCAAACGAGCGTCGAGGACGTCTCGTGGATGAAGGCAATGATCCCACACCATTCCATCGCCATTTTGACCAGTGAGCGCGCCAACATCTCCGATCCTCGCGTTCGCAAGCTGGCAGATGAAATCATCAAGGCGCAGAAACTCGAAATTTCCGAGATGAAAGCATTGATTGCCGACATGAACGGCGGACCGAAGGCAACGCCGGAAATCGATGGGAAATGACATTATCATTTGTCCCAAAGACCACGAACCAATAGCTACCACTATGACCTGCAAACTGCGTATGCATGAAGGGTCGGAAGCGAGACCGGTGTAAAAATTATGCAAATGAGATTCAAAGGAAACAGCGATGAGCTACTACTTTTCCAAAACCGTCTCAGGCAAGCGTCTAGAAGATGTTATCGCCCGTGTGACCGACGCATTGAAGGAACAAGGCTTCGGTATCCTGACCGAGATCGATGTCCGCGCAACGATGAAGAAGAAGCTCAACGAAGAGTTTCGCGACTACCACATCCTTGGCGCGTGTAATCCGCCGCTGGCACATCAAGCCCTACTTGGCGAAGACAAGATTGGCACCATGCTGCCCTGCAACGTGATCGTACAGGCGACTGAGAGTGGCGGTTTCGAAGTTGCGGCAGTCGATCCAGTCGCCTCGATGCAGGCGGTTGGCAATCCGAAGCTCGAAGGCCTCGCCAGTGCCGTCCGAGATAAGCTCAAAGCAGTGATTGATGCTTTGTGAATTCAAGAACCACAACGATCTGATTCTATGAGCAGTTCGCAATTCGACTTGATGGACGGTAGACGGGTCAAGAGCCAGCCGTCAAACGGCGTGTCTTCAACACAAGGACGAACCTTGCCAGAACCCACTCGAAGAAGTTGCAAAAAATATTCTTGACCTTCCACTTGGTGGAGGCTGCAGACATCTAGGAGATTCAAAGCCCGACAAGAAGGGTTCGAACGGTCAAGTGCCAACAGCAATGCAGCAAGCGAATACACAATACCGGAAGAAGACCGATGAGACCATTTCTGGGACAATTGCTTTGCACTTGGGTTGCGGTAGCCGGAGTCACGTCGCCGGTGCTAGCGAACGAAATTCCCTGGAGTGTTGGTGAATCACGCCAAGTCGGGTACGGGCACTGTGCGAAGGGTCCTTGCATGAAGCGCACGTGCTGGGCGGCGACCAAACCGCATCGGCATGTCGGTAACAAGATTGTTATTGACCGCATCGGACCGCCCGAATGTTGGGACAACAGCGGTGTTTTCCACCAATCAGCACGGCATTAATCCAGTAACGTAAGGTGCTAAGGGTTACAGTTGGATCCTAATTGACGACTCACAATTGAGTAAATCAGTCATGAGATTTAGCTTGACGTTCCAGTGGGTGTAACCTGCAAACTGAATCGAAGTGGACGGATCAGCCGTTCTGGAATTCTGATGAAAAAGCGACTGCGCAAATATCTGTCACTGGTGCTTTCCGCCGTCCTGATGTGGACGAGCGGACTCCATTCGGCGCGTGCGTGGATTGCAAGTTTGCCGTCAGAGCCAGTCTTGGCGCAATCCCAAAACGCCATGGCACGGCCGGGCTCCACTGCCGATCAAGGGCGCCAACGCCACGCAATGACTGCTCCGCAGGACCGCAAATGCCTGCTTGTCTGCCTGGACGCATCCCCGCATCTTTATCTAGCTGCGCAGTTGACCCGTAGCGCAGCTTCGGAACCTTCAGCGCTTTATCCATTCCCGCCGAGCCCGACTGCGCATTGGCATGAGAGGCGCGATCTGGTTTCGATCTATCAGGCGCCGCGAGGTCCCCCGCGAAGTCTGGTGATTTTGAGCAGCGAAAGCGCCCGCACCCTCCTCCTTCTGACTGCACGCTTCCGGATTTGATCCCTCCTCCAGCTGACGCCTGAAATCGCTAGCGTCAGCCCCACGTGCCGTGCGCGCAACTCTGCGAGCCGGTCGCACCACGCTGCATTTCTCACGCAGGCTGGAGGATGAGACCCATGAATATAGGCGAAGCATCGGAAAAGACCGGGCTGCCCACAAAGACAATCCGCTACTATGAGGACATCGGGCTTGTCATAGCCGATCGGCAGCCGAACGGCTATCGCGACTACTCTGCTGAACACATCATACGACTGTCGTTCCTGAAGCGCGCACGCGAGTTCGGGTTCCCGGTAGAGGATTGCCGGAAGCTTTTGGGCCTCTACAGCGACGAGCAACGGCATACAAGTGAGGTGAAAGCCCTAGCGGCCCATCATCTCGAGGAATTGCAGCTCAAGGCACAAGAGATCCAGGGCCTCGCAGAAACACTCAAGGGGCTCGTCGACGCCTGTTCGGGGCAAGACGATGACGATTGTCCAATCATCGCAGAACTAGCAGCCAAGCCAGCGGACACGAACGCCTAACACGCGAAGTCGTGACTGCTTAAAAGCGACTTTGCCAAATCGAAACTAAACTGCGCGGCTTTCCTCGCCGACGCTCTGGCGATCATGAGGTTAACAACGATGTGCAAGAATACCTGTAAGCACACGGATTCGAAAAAGAGCGGTCCGAACGGCCGACTGCTGCAAGTCTTGATGCTCTCATCAGCGCTCGTGGCGGGGCCCGTTGCACCAATTAAATTCGTCACAAGCCTGGAGTTTGACGGAGCATTGTCGCTGAAAAGTGGACTTGGCGACTTACTTGTTCCCTCCGCGATTGCTGCAGCAACAAAGGAGGACGGTGCGGTCAAATGGACCTGCCCGATGCATCCTCACTACATCGCCGACAAGGCTGGTATCTGCCCTATCTGCGGGATGGATCTCGTCAAACTCAAAACCGGTAGCAGCGAGAGTAACGCGACGACAGGTCAACAGAGGGCGGCCATTACCGTCGCACCCGAAACGCTACAAACCATGGGCGTGCGTATTGGCAAAGCCGAACAATCGAGTTTCGGCCGCATCATCCGTAGTTACGGTCTGATCGCGGAGAACGAGCGCATGCAAAACGAAATGACGGCGCGCACCGAGGCCTGGATCGAGGATCTGCGGATTCGCGCCGTGGGCGATGAGGTCAAGAAAGGCGATCTTCTCTTCACGATGTATGCGCCTGAATTCATCGTGTCTCAGCGCGATTATCTGGACACCTTCAAGACCCGCAACCGAACGCGAATCGAATCCATCAAGACGCGTCTACGCGCCTTCGGGATGCAGGATAGCGTCATCGAAAAGCTTGAACGGTCGGGCGAGATAATGGAATTCGTGCCGTTCTACGCTGAGATCGACGGCACCGTCGCGATGATCGAACTGCGGCCGGGGAGTTATGTAAAGCGCGGCACGATGCTGACGCGCATCCAGAACTATTCGCAGGTTTGGTTGATGGCCTCCGTCGCCGAAAAGGACCTGACGTTCATCAAGCCGGGGACGCCTGCGCGTGTGACCTTTCCAAACATTCCGGGCCGTGAGGTCTTCGCCAAGGTAGAGTATGTTTATCCGACCGTAGACGCCAAAACCCGAACCGGGCAGGTTCGGCTGGTCATCGACAATGCGGAGGGCCAACTGAGGCCCGGCGCATACGCGGACGTGGCCTTCGAGGTAGAGGCCGAGCAGCGGCTTGCCGTGCCCTCCGAAGCCATCCTCAGAAGCGGAGGGGCCCGCTATGTTGTCACTTCGCTGGGCGGCGGGCGGTTCGAGCCGAGAGTCGTCAAGACCGGACTGACGGCCGGTCCCTGGACGGAGATCAGCGGCGAGATCGAAGCCGGCGACGACATTGTGGTATCCGGCCAGTTTATGATCGATTCGGAAAGTGCACTGCGCGAAAGTTTCAGGAAGCTTGAACAGCTGCAACTGCCACTTGCGCTTCTGAAACTCGATTCCGGCCAGCTCGCAATGATCGACCACATGGTCGATTCCGCGCTCTACCTGCATGAGGCACTGATCGACGGCTATGACGTCGAAGCAAAGAACCTCGATCCAGCAATCGAGATCAAGACACTGCTGTGGCCGCAGTTCCAGCACTCGAAACTGGCGTTCGTCATGGAAGACGCCGTCAAGGCTCTCGAGAAAGGCAAGGCCGCTCAGACCGAAAGTGAAGTGCGAACGGCGTTGGCCGAACTCGTCGCGGCTCTTGAACCCTGGATGCGGGATGGAGCGCCGCAACACTACGCGGAGAAGAAGGTCGAAATGTACGTCGACGAGTCAAGCGGTCGGAAATGGCTGCAGATGGCCGGCCGTCCGCTCAATCCGTTTGGACGGGAAAATGCGGAACTGATGCCGTGGCCCGATCACAAGCCTCTCGCTGAAGCACTACCGAAGTCGGCTCCGACAGATGCCGAAACTGCCGCCCGCGCCGCGATGCCGGGACACAATCACTGACGTTGTCGCACAGGACATCGCAAATCGGGATACATCATATGTCAGGACACGACCTCGGCGCGGATCCAACAAAATCCAGCGTGGCAAAGATCATCGATTGGTCGGTGAAGAACCAAATGCTCGTCCTCGTGGGTGCGGTTGCGCTCATTGTCATGGGGTGGCTCGCGATCCAAAAGACACCCCTTGATGCGATTCCCGACCTGACCGACACGCAAGTCATCATCAGGACAGAGTTTGCCGGGCAGTCGCCACAGATCGTCGAGGATCTCGTCACTTATCCACTTTCGACGAGACTTCTGGGGCTACCCAAAACCAAGGCCGTGCGCGGTTTCTCCCTGTTTGGAACGAGTTTCGTCTACGTGATTTTCAAGGACGGCGTTGACCAGTATTGGGCCCGCTCGCGCGTCATCGAAGCGTTGTCATCGGCAACGGGCGCATTACCAGCAAATGCCACACCTGAGATCGGACCGGATGCGACAGGGGTGGGCTGGATCTATCAATATGCGCTCGTCGACAAGACCGGAACCCGGGATCTAGCCCAACTCAGAACGTTGCAGGACTGGTTTTTGAAGTTCGAGTTGGCCACGGTGCCTGGTGTCTCGGAGGTTGCCTCGGTCGGAGGCTTCGTCAAGGAATACCAGGTCCTCGTCGATCCGAACCGGCTACGCGCCTACAACATCCCGCTGTCACGGATCAATCAGGCCGTGCGCGCCGCGTCCAGTGAAGTTGGTGGCCGCGTTATTGAGCAGGCCGAGACCGAACTCATCATCCGCTCGACCGGATATATTGAAAACCTTCAGCAGCTCAAGGATGTCGTCGTCAGTTCCAGTAGTGGCACACCGGTACTGCTGTCGGACATCGCCAATGTGATCGAAGGCCCTGAGCTGCGCCGCGGCGTGACAGAGCTTAACGGTCAGGGCGAAGTCGTCAGCGGCATCGTCGTCATGCGTTCAGGAGAAAATGCGCTGACCGTGATTGACGCGGTCAAAAGGAAGATCGAAACACTCCAGGCAGGCCTGCCGAAAGGGGTGGAGATTGTCACGGTCTATGATCGCGCGCCGCTGATCGAAGGAGCGGTCGAGTATCTCGCCACGAAGCTGATTGAAGAAGGCATCGTCGTCGCCCTGGTCTGCTTCATCTTTCTCCTCCATGTGCGCTCGGCGTTTGTGGCGATCATCACGTTGCCACTTGGCGTCTTGGCTGCCTTTATCGTAATGGGCGAACAGGGCATCACCGCCAACATCATGTCGCTTGGCGGCATCGCAATTGCCATCGGCGCGATGGTTGATGCCTCGATCGTCATGGTCGAGAACGCGCATCGCAAGCTCTCAATGATGCCATCCGAGGCAACGCCTGCCGAACGCCGGGAAGCCGTTTTGCTGGCCGCCAAAGAAGTCGGGCCCGGATTGTTTTTCTCGCTGCTGATCATCACCGTGTCGTTCCTGCCTGTCTTTGCACTGACCGGGCAAAGCTACCGGCTTTTCGCACCGCTCGCGTTCACAAAGACTTACGCCATGGGATTCGCCGCCATCCTGTCGGTCACACTCGTGCCCGTTCTCATGGTCTGGCTTGTGCGCGGGCGCGTGCTCAAGGAAATGCAAAACCCGATCAACTGGGCATTCGTTGCGGCCTACCGCCCACTCTTGCGACTGGCACTGAATGCCAGATGGTTGGTTGTTGTGCTGACGCTCGGCGCCGTCGGCTCGGTCGCCTACCCTTTGATGAAAACAGGTAGCGAATTTATGCCGGCGCTCTACGAGGGAGAGCTTCTCTACATGCCGACGACGTTGCCCGGCGTGTCCATCACGAAGGCCAAGGAAATTCTCGCCACGACGAACCGGGTCGTGAAGACCTTGCCAGAGGTCGAGCGCGTGTTCGGCAAACTCGGACGCGCCGATAGCGCCACCGACCCCGCTCCGATTTCGATGATCGAAACCTGGATCAAGCTCAAGCCGAAGTCGGAATGGCGCGCCGGTATGACGGCCAAGGAGCTTACTGCCGAACTTGACGCGATGACCAAGATGCCGGGGCTCGTGAACTCATGGGGTTACCCCATCAAGATCCGCATGGACATGATCTCGACAGGGATCCGCACGCCCATCGGGATCAAGATCTCTGGCAACGATCTCAAGACCATCGAACGCGTTGCGCTCGCTGTTGAAGGTGCTGTCAAGGATGTGCCCGGCACACGCTCGGCATTTGCGGACCGAGTGCAGGGCGGCAAGTATATCGAGATCCGCCCCGATCGAAGAGAGCTTGCCCGTCGCAATATCGACCTCGCCGTGTTCCAGACAGTCATACAGACCGCGCTTGGCGGCATGAAGCTTGCCGAAAGCGTGCAGGGCCGTGAGCGCTACGACATCATCCTGCGCTACGACCGGCCGTTCCGTGAATCAATTGATCAACTCGGCGACATCCTCGTGCCGACACCTCAGGGACAGCACATCCCGCTCGCTGAATTGGCAGATATCGTCTTCGTCGATGGACCGCCATTGATCCGCTCGGAAAACGCTCGCCTAACTGGATGGGTTTTCGTTGATATCGCCGATCGCGACATCGGTGGTTACGTTTCCGAAGCCCAGCAAAAGATCGCGCAATCGGTAGACCTCCCGCCCGGATATGCGATCACCTGGTCGGGCCAGTTCGAGCAGCTGCAGGAAGCCAACAAACGCCTTTCGGTCGCGATACCTACTGCGGTTCTCATCATCTTCGTTCTGCTGATGCTGCATTTTAGCAAACTGGATCGCACCATCATGATCATGATGTCGCTGCCATTCGGTCTCATTGGCGGATTATGGGCGGTCTATCTGGCCGGATACAACATGTCGGTTGCCGTGGCCGTCGGGTTCATTGCTCTCGGCGGTATCGCAGTGGAAACGGCTGTCGTCATGCTGCTCTATATCGACCAGCAGGTTCGAGAGCATCCGCCCAACACGTTCGAAGAATTGCGTGAGTCGGTGATGGCAGGAGCTGCCCTGCGCGTGCGACCCAAACTGATGACGGTCCTCGTTATCGTTGCGGGTCTCGCGCCGATCTTCTTCACCGAGGGCCTTGGTTCAGACGTTATGCGTCGCATCGCCCTCCCGATGCTTGGTGGAATGGCCTCGACGACCGTCCTGACCCTAATCGTCATCCCGGTCATGTATTTGATTTGGGAGGGGCGACGTTATCGCAGTCGGAAAACGCCAGAGTTGGAGCCGACAGACGTTCCCGCGCCGGCGGAGTGATGAGAGACAAAAATGGAAATCAGTTTGGACCGACGGGTTGCCTCGCATAAAGGCCCAGACCGTCCGGGACCAAAAGCCCCAGCCACTTGGCGGGACAAATCAACAGAAATCCTCCAAAGGACAGGAAATCGATATGAGAACTCTAATGATGTCGGCAATCGCCGCCGTCGTACTTGCGATGCCCGCAATGGCCGAGGAAAAAGCCATGGACCACGGCAAATTGGCAGGTCAAAAGATGATGGATCATTCCAAAATGGACCACGGGCCGATGGCCAAGCCTGTCGAAGCCAGCGGCGTCGGCGTGATCAATTCTGTCGATAGGGAAAAAGGCACGATCAACATCACGCACGAGCCTATGCCGGAGCTTGGCTGGCCAACAATGACCATGGACATGCCCGTTACAAAACGCGTTGATCTTGGTGCCGTCAAGCCCGGCGATCAGGTCGACTTCAAGGTCAAGCTCGGCCGCGACAAGCAATACCGCGTGATGGAGATGGAAGCGGTGAAGTGAAGGCCAATTACGGCAGCGCGTGCTGGCATCAGTCCGCGTCTGCTGGGCGATGACTTCTGCACTTGTGCTCGTCGCGTCAGCAGGCAACCTGACGATGGCTGCTTTTCCCTGAGAATGGACGCCGCTGAACAAGGTTGTCCCACAATCGTTATAATGGAGATAATGTATTATTCCCTCACCAGCAAGAAAGCCAGCGCTCTCTCGCCGGCTTTGGCCGTCTCCCTTACCTTCACGGTAATGCTGTTTGAAAGATCCCTCCTATGTTCCGCTGCCCATGACGCGTGACGATATTGGCGACTATCTGGGGCTCAATACGAACACCGTTAGTAGGGCGCTCTCCAAATTACGCTGTGCTGGAATAATAGACATCGACGGTATCAGCGGCGTCTGAATCAAGGACATAGCGCTACTGACTGAACGCACGCCACTCTCAGACAAGTTGATCGCATTTTATTGCGGGAAGTTCAGTGGAACTTGGTGCAAGAAACTTATTGAGTGGCCGGGTGCCACAGACCAGAGATGTTGTCCATTCACGAGCAAAGGCGCGGATAAATAGCTTCTCATTGTGGCCGGCTGAAAATACAGAATTTGTCAGTCCTTGGCCGTTGTCTCCTTCGCCCCCAAGGAGGCTCCGACGATAAGCGGAGTCTGACAGCGGGTAACGTCGGTGCACGCCCTGATCACCTTCGGGTCAGGTGCAGGAATCGGGACCGCTGGCCGCACTCCCGCTCTAACCCGTGGTTGTGTGAAAACACCAAATCAGATTCCATTTCCTGCAACATTGCGGGAGGCGACAAATGGGCAGGTTCATCGAAGGCAAAGTCCGCGGGCAGCTGTCACTATTGCCGACGAGCCTTGACGACTATGTCGAGGAAGACAACCCCGTTCGCGTCATCGACGTCTTCATCGAAGAACTCGATCTCGGCGCACTGGGGTTCGACGGTGTTGTGCCGGCTTCGACGGGGCGGCCAGGATATCATCCCTCAACACTTTTGAAGCTCTATCTCTACGGTTACCTCAATCGCGTCCAATCCAGTCGGCGGTTGGAGCGCGAGGCCAATCGCAATGTCGAAGTTATGTGGCTGACGGGACGCCTCGCGCCCGACTTCAAGACGATCGCTGACTTCCGCAGAGACAACGGCACGGCAATCCAAGCTGTCTGCACAAAGTTCGTCCATATCTGCGCCGACCTTGGCCTGTTCCGCCACGCCGTTGCGGCCATCGATGGAGCCAAATTCAAGGCCGTCAACTCGCGAGATCGCAATTTCACGCGTGGCAAACTCAAACGTCGGATGGAGCAGATTACTGCGAGCATCGGGCGCTATCTGGAAGCAATCGATGCGGCCGACTTACAGGAAGGTGAACGCGCTGAAGAAAAGGTCACGCGCCTCGTGGATAGGGTTGCTGCGATGCGTACCAGATTGGCCGAACTTCGAGACCTCGAGCAACAAGTCCGCGAAGCCCCCAATAAGCAGATTTCCCTAACCGATCCTGACTCGCGGGCAATGGCCACGAACATGCGGGGTGCGAGCATCGTCGGATACAACGTGCAAGCCGCTGTCGATACAGAACATCACCTCATCGTGGCACATGAGGTGACCAATGTTGTCGTCGACCGGACTCTCCTGGCTCCCATGGCAGCCAAGGCCAAAAGTGCAATGCGAACAGAGACAATCGAAGCGTTCGCGGATCGTGGCTACTTCAGTGGCGAGCAACTGCTCGCGTGCGAAAAGATCGGTGTAACGCCGTTCGTGCCTAAGCCGCGGACTTCGAACGCGAGGGTCGCAGGAAGGTTCGACAAGGAAGATTTCGATTATCTAGTTGAGAAGGACATGTATCGCTGTCCCGCCGGCGAGTTGCTGCCGTTCCGAATGACAAGCATGGAAGGCAATCAGACTTTCCGCATTTACTGGTCGAGCAATTGCGCCGATTGCAAACTGAAGACACGTTGTACACCAAGCAAAGAACGTCGTGTCCGTCGATGGGAGCACGAACACGTCGTCGATGCGACACGCCGTAGACTAGATGCGCATCCCGACGCAATGATTGTTCGACGGCGAACAGTTGAGCACCCATTCGGCACTCTGAAAGCATGGATGGGCCACACGCACTTTCTTACGAAGGGCATCGAGAATGTGAGCACCGAAATGAGTCTCAACGTGCTGGCCTATAATATGAAGCGGATGATCTCGATGCTCGGTGTTAAGCCGCTCATCGCAACAATCAGGGCCTGAGACGAAAAGGTGGCGCCACCGATCTCGGTAATATTGTCGTAGCGTGCCGGTTTTCACACGGCCACACCCAATACCGACCGTCATCGACACGAAGCGTGAACGGGGACGCGATACCCCCAAGACCGTCCGTTATGCCGCGTTGCAACGAAACGTCGGTCAGGGCGACTTGCAGACACTTGTCGTTTTCCAGCAGACCCCCCACTTCGAATTGTGAAGCATTCTCCAGCGGCATTTCCAAGTGAGCTATCAAGGAGGTTCGTGATGAACAGATTTCTGGGCATTTTGCTTGTGGGGATAGGCGTGGCGTCATCGCCTTATCGAGCTATGGCGCAAGCAAGCCCGGAAGGGGGCCCCTGGCACATGATGCATGATTGGGGAGGCGGCTGGGGTATGATCTTGGGACCGCTTTACATGGTCGCGTGGTTGGCAATTCTAGTGGCGGTGATCTTGTTCATGATCCGCTGGATGGGAATCGTAAGTCCTGGTGCTAGCGCCCCGACCCGCACCGCGCGCGATATCCTCGACGAACGCTTCGCAAGAGGTGAAATCGACCAAGACGAATATGAAAAGCGGTGCAGAGCCCTAAATACTTAACTTCCGATCTCCTTGCATGATTCTCACTTGCGTCCCGCAGCCCGGCAATGCATTTCGGTCATGTGTGTTCGACGCCCGCGTCTAACCCTCCCGAGCTGCACTAACCATATTACGGCTGCAGCGCTTTGGAACCAGACGCTCACAGAATGTCTCATGGACGCTCCGATGATCCAGGCATGCTCAGCACCAACTGGCTTCATTCGCGCCCGGCGAGCGGAGCAGCTCTTGTATGTTGGCTTCAATCAAATGAAACCCGACGTTCCCATAGAGCTTCTGGCGCCCCTCATTGAGGACGAAGCTCGGACTACCCTCAATCCGCATCTTTTCTGCGTCTTGATAATCGGCGGCGAGAAAAGCAAATGCTGTGCCGGAGTGAACGTGCCTCTCAATTTCGGCTAGATCCAGGCCGAGAGGTTCTGCGATTTCACATTGAACATCCCATCTGGCGATATCTCGGCAGTCTCGAAAGAAGGCAACGCGGATCGCATGAAGCACTTGTGCGAACATGACAGCGGATGAGTGGCCAGTGCTTCCCGTAACGTCGTTCAACGACTGCCCCACGGCCTTCATGAACAGATGTGCGCTAGATGACGTCGGCGGTCGCGTCTTTAACCAAAGTTCGGGATGCACATCAACAGAGGGAAATCGCTTTGCAACACCCTTCAGATGGGCATTAAAGCCGCTGTATCCACCGCGGTCTTTCCAACCGGTGGCTATCTTACGCTCAGTATCTCCGAAAACGGAGCAGAAGCGGTGGTGGAGACGAACAGTGTCGCCATGCTTCTTCTGCACTGCATCGATGCGGGATTGCGATACATAGGCCCAAATGCACAGAACGTCGGAGAAGTAGGTGATTTCAACGGGTTTCATTTCTTACTGCCATTGGGCGTTTCGGACTAACGATGTGGCTCGATTGATCCAACTGCCATCATCGCATGCGCACGTCAGTGCCCACAACGATTTTAGAGAAATCGCCAATCAGTGGGCCAGACAATGGGGGCGAAACAATGCAAGGGGGAATGATGGGCAACCATTGCCGGATGATGGGCATGGCAATGAGCGCAGGGGATGGCCCCACTCATGCGGCGAGCCGCATTGCATTCCTCAAAGCAGAGCTTGGGATCACTGACAAACAGCAGCCAGGCTTTCGATTGCTATGCAGCAGCCTTGAAGAAGAACCTCGAAGGTATGCAGCAAATGCGATCCAGCATGATGTCGAGCATGCAGTCGGGCACGGTCAGGGAGCGCCTCGACGCCTTCGCAAAAGCGATGGAGAGCCGGCTTGCGGTTCTCAAGGAGGTCCAACCTGCTCTGGACAAGCTCTATTTAGAACCCAGCAATGAGCAGAAGAAGAAGGCTGACAAAGTTCTTAGAGGCATGGGCTGCATGATGTAGTAGTGGCCGACCGGGAGAACGGGTCACCCGACCCTGCTCCTCGTCGCCAGCATAACTCTCGATGAATGGTGAATTGAACTTCCATTCACTGGGGGCCTTAGCATTTAACACAACGTCAGGCGTGAGGAATAAGAACGAGGAGTTAGCTCCACAAATGGTCCGGATGGCGAGCCCAACAGCTATGAAAGAGACGAAATCATGACATCAAATTCGATTTCGGCACCTCACCGCGCCGTACCCCCGAATTCAACACGCAAACCATCAGTGCTCCTCAGCATCGGTACTGTCGGCTGGAGTGTCAGCCTATTCTTCCTGATCACCTACTTGCTGTGCATTGCATCGGGCGTCTTACTGCCCGGCTGAAAATTCCATGAGCCGTGGCTGCAATTCTTCCCAGGCTTTGAATGGCTGACGGTGCCTGGTTTCCTCATCGGGTTTGTCGAGGCTTTCGCCTATGGCTGGTACGTCGCACTGATCTTCGTGCCGCTGTAGAATTTATTTGTCGGTCGGCAGGCGCAAGATCGCGTGAAAAGCCGCTAAAGTGCAACTCAACGCAAGATGCATCGTGACAGCGCCAACAACATAAGGAGTTTTCGACCATGGCGACGCCCTCGATCGAATTATCGCGCCGATCGGCAATCTTCCTCGCCGGTTTGGCGGGGCTGACCGGACTTGGCCCGATGGCGATTGCAAGGACGGCGCAAAGTACAAGGGTTGATGTGTTTCGTGACCCCAGTTGCGGTTGTTGCGGTCGCTGGATCGAACACCTGCGCCAGAACGGCTTCGAAGTGAATGTCATCGAGACGTCCGACTTGCAGAGCATCAAGAAATCTGCGGGTGTGCCTTCGAACTTGGCTTCTTGCCACACGGCGAAAGTTGGCGGCTATGTCATTGAGGGGCATGTCCCAGCAAACGCCATCCGAAGGCTGCTGGAGCAAGCGCCTGATGCCTTGGGGCTTGCCGTTCCAGGAATGCCAATCGGGTCGCCCGGCATGGAGGGCGGCGATCCGGTAGTCTACGACGTCATCTTGTTCGGCCAAGAGCCGCAAAAGACCTTTGGCACGTTCAAAGGTCAGGAACAGCAATAGGCGCTCGCTTACGCCGCTGCAGATTGTGGTAATGGCGACCTCTTCGCTGCGCTGAATTTGCAGTAGCGCAAAGGTGCTGTCGCCTTTGAAAACGCAACCCCACGTATCGTGTGGGGGTTCAGCCTGCAGTCCGATCCGGGACTGGTATTCCAATTGGACGACCCGATCGGGATGCAATCAACGTCACTCTCAAAATGCGGAGATACCCGATGAAGTATTCCCTGGCCGTTTCAGGCTTCTTCATAGCCCTGATGTTCACGACGAAGGGTTTTGCCGCGGAAGCGCCGATCTGGCCGCTCGATGAAGTCTGTGCACACGAAAGCGACCGGACCGCGTGTTATGAATTTGAGTCAATCGCAAAGCGTCAGGTTTTAGGACCTTGGCATACCCTTCCCGACAGTCCCAGAGAAAGTTGCGTAGCTGAAGTCAAATCCTTCGGACAGCCGAGCTATAGACTGTTGGAACTGTGCCTCAATAGAAAGCTCTTTGAGCAGTGGCAGTCTGCCCGCCAGAAGTAGAGCGCAGCTACATGTACTGGCACGCCGATTTAGCGCCGGAGAAACTGTCTTTCTGCAGACTCATCAATTCGGAATCATGGAACTCGGTCAAGAAGTTCGCGTAGGTGCGATGCGGGCACACAAGGCAGTTTGGGGAGGTGAAGAAGATATGCAAGTTCGCCAGTTGGCTCATTCGAGATTGATAACAGTTGCGGCTTTCACAGTCTTGTGGCTGGGAGCAGCAGCTCCAATCGCACTTTGCACCGAGGAAACGAAACCGCCTTCAGCGGAGAAGGGCTATGAACTCGCGACAAAGTTTTGCAAGACTTGCCACATTATCGATGACAAACCCGGCCGTGTTGCCCCCGACGGACCGCCGCCGTTCTCCGCAATCGCAAACAAGGCAGGACAGACTGCCGAGCGCATCAAGGGGACTTTGATCCAGCCGCACCCGCCCATGCCCGACATGCATCTCTCTAGCGAGGAGATCTTAAACATCATCGCCTATCTGGAAACGCTCAGAACGGACGAAACGATTCCACCTTTCCTGCCACCGCCCGGCGAAGCAAAGCCAAAATACCCCTCGCCCACTTGAGGCAGACGTGTTGGCGCTGAACTGACATTCGCAACGACTGTTTCCAGCATTTTCGTTACGTCACCCGCAACCGATTTCAGTAAGCACGCCGATCCCCTGGTCGGCCAAGGCTTCGCGAGTACGTGCCGACGGCATTGCTCTGAGGGACCGCCGTGATCATTGATCTTGAACGCCCGGATACGTGGCCGGAGCCGCTTGCCAGTTACCTTGCCACACACCTCGACGCGCTGCTTGGCTGGGAGCGAGGCGACCGACCGGATGGTCCGTATATATCGGCGGCGCGATACGACCAGATCGTCTACGGCCTCCGCGCGGTTCTGCAGGCTTACTCGATTGTCGGCCTGCACTGCACGAAGCTATACAAGCCACACTGGCTCGATCAAGCGTGCCCTACGGTAGTACAGAAAAAAAGCCGGCGGGTGATCGCCGGCTTTGCTTGTCGCCCTTACCGTCCCTGCAAGAATTTTTGAAACATGGCTTCGACCGCACTGCGTTCACGCACGCGGGCGATTTCTTCGCCGTCGACGTACAAGATCCAGTCGGTCTCGTGGGGCTCGTAGCCTTCGAGTTTGTACTGGCCCGTCCATTGTGACGCTGGCGGCATTACGTTTATGGTGAAGTGTTGCTCACCATGCCAGGCCTGGCCGTAGATGAAACCATAGCCATCCGGCAACGGCTTCAGACCAATGTTTGTTTCCATCTCGGCGATCAGTACTCCTCAGCTAACATGACCGTGAGAACGCGCGTTGTCTGTACTGGATCGCTGGGATCTTCAGATCCAAACTCGAGGTTGTTGTCGTAGTAATCGAGCTTGAAAAAGAACTTTTGGCCGTCGTGTTCGAAACTGCCGAAGTCGTGCTCACCCCAAGGGTCGTTGTCGTCGGTGAAGTCACTAAACTCTTTCACCTTCTCGAGCGCCCGCACCATCATATCGGTTGGCAACGAATTGACGCCGATCGTGGTCACCACTCTACCGCCGGTGAACGTCCGCCGGAACTGATCGTTGAGCTCGCGAATGCGGCTGGTTTTCTCTGACATGGAAACCTCCAGCTCGCTGGTCGACCCAAGCAGGATTGCCGGGATCGATGACGGATTGGAGGTTCATTGGCTGCGTGGAATAATGGCCGGCATCTTCATGCCGGCCAGTCATCAAGGTGCTTACACGCCTTCTTTGATCAAGAAGCCTTGAGCGTTTTGCAAAAGCGCTATGGCATCACCCAGGTCGCCTTCGCGGAGCTGATGGGTCTTCTGCCACTTATCGTTCTTGTCCTTGAAATTCCGCTCGATTGAAATCGTGTGGAAGACGCGGGTGTCACCCTCTTTTGTCTGGTGCTCATTGGCCCAGATCGCCAGTTGCAACGGGCCTAAGCTGGCCTTGTGGACCGGGGGAACCTTTTCGGGTTCCATTTCCGGTGTGGCTTTGCGAGGCATCGTCCTCATCCTTTTCTGCTTGCTTTGGGGAAGGAACTACAACACCTCGAAGTATACATTTATTGCGTCGTTTCAGTAGTTTACATGCCGCGTTTGTGTTGTGTGGTTTGGGCGGCTCCGACCGGCGAGGCCGGATCGGGCACGCTTCTATCGCGTGGCGAAGCCCGCCACGCGACCGAGCCCCGCTTACCCGGAAGCCGCGGGTCTCGGCCCATTCGGGTGACGATCGTTGCCGCAGAAGCGCAATGGTCCGCTATCGGTGTCCTGCAGACAGTGCAAGTTTCATTGTCGTCGTGATGGGTGAGGAAGAGATATGCCTCGCCGATCGTGGGAGAAGAAGCTGAAGTGGGCCAAAACCATGAATTCGGAGCCAAATGGGCTCGAGAACGCTAAGGGGGAACGGCTCGTCACCTCGGCCAACCGCCCGGACGGCGCGATCGACTCTGCACAAATCCGGCAGCAAGTTCGCGATGTGTTCGAAATTTAGAGTCGACCGGTCCAAGGCTCGCAGTCGATTCGCGCGAAATATTAGTGAACGCCCGCTTTTGCGTTTGGACCGTGCTCGAAGCGCCTCTCGAACGGGGCCGGCCAGGTGCGCAGTTCTGTCTATACAGTAAATGGTGCTTTTAGCAGTGTTGGATTTAGCTTCAAATATTCCTCGGCGTGCTTGCGCATCAGCTCCAACTGGTGCGAGTCCTTTCTGATCCAGATGTTTGGAGATCCCATAATCTTGTTGTCATCGGCAAAGAAATTGCAAAAACCCTCTGCCCAGTCTCCATTTCGCAAAAGCATCAGTTGAAATACGCCGAAGCCTCTAGGGAGAGCATGCCCTTCGATATAGTATTCTCCGAAAATGACGTTTTGTACGACATGCCCTTTCATTATGAACGATCCGGGCCCTTGGTACCCTTCCGGATGGGTCGTAACATGAGGCTCATACACTCCCGTGAGGTTAGGTCCATTCTGCTCGACGTATAGGCGCTCTGCAACTGTGTAAATACCTGTGCCGACATCGTCTTCTAAGTAGTAGGCAATCCATTCACCGTTCAAATCGTAAGCACTTCTCCAGGTAGAATCTTGTGAGCTTGTTATAATATATCTATGCGCTGGAAACCCCAGAACAGCCGCTATATCACTTGCTGTTTTATTTGAAGCATTTCCATCTTCCGCTCTTCTCAAAGTAGAGAGAGAAATTGTATGCCCTAGTTTTGCTTCGAATTCCGCAAGTAGCGCTTCTCTTGATAAGCGCCTCTGCTCTCGGTCGTCTCTGAGACGTTTGCCGTTGATCATTTTGGGAAGCCTCACCAGGCCAGCAAACAACTGAACACTTTTGAGCACTTATGCTATCTCGTCGAACAAGACAAGCTTGCTCTCGATAATGCAGACATTGCTGCAGGGCGCTCGCAAGATCGCAAACTAATGGCGCACATCCTTGGGTATGCCCGTCCGGACGCGCATTCAGCCCATGCACCGAGTGGCGCATCGGCTGTTAGTTGATCCTCGGCGGCACTCTGAGTGCCGGCAAAGACCGGCGAAATATGACGACTTCCTCAGCGAATACGAACGGCAGCCGATCCCACCGACGGCGACGCCGGTGTCACCACCGTTGTCCTCTTCGACTCCCACGTCGACCCGCCAACCTCAGCGTAAACAAAAGGAGTAAGACTATGTCTGACCAAGCCTTCAAATCGATCAGCATCAAATTCATCGGCAGCCCGCGCTCCGCCGAGACAGTCAGCATCATGCCGGGTTCCACCGTGCGGGAAATCCTGCAGGCCGTCGGCCTCGATGCCACCGGCTTCCAGCTCGTCGACCCGCATAAGCCCGAAGCAATCTTTAATCCCACAGATGTGCTCTACGCGCGTGTCAATGACGGCGATCTCCTCGCCGCCACAGCCCTCGTCGACGCCGGACTCGAGGCCGCCGCATGAGCACGACTTCTTTCCGCGATTGGTGGCGCGCAGCCACAACCCCCAAGCAAGCGAGTGTGGTCCGCCACACTCCCTCCTTGACCGGTCGCCGCATCGTACGTCCCGACACCACGCCGCTCTTGCAGCAGCGCGGTTGGAGCAAACGCGGCAACACCTGGCACGGACATTACGCGACCCCTTACGGCACTTACCCCGGCCGCATCGAAAAGCGCGGGCAAACGCTCCGCCCGTACATCAAGAACCCGCCATTCGAAATCCAAAACCACCCGAAATGGGCTTGCTTCCATCGCGAGCGCGGCGGGTGGTGGTGGGTGCACCTGCACACCAATCCGCGCGACGGCGACTACAACGCCGTCCTTGCCTACATCGAACGCGTCCTGATCGAAGCGCTCACCCATCAGTAGGAGTACTACCATGCCGATTGACGCTCACCCCACTAACGACATTCCAACGACACACGACGACGAACTCGACGCGATCCGCGAAAGAGTACTCGACATCATCGACCAGGCCGGCTGCTTTTTGTGCGATGCAGGTTTGGATCATATCCACGACTTCATCCAAGCCGCTCAGCTTGCCATCGAACAGCGCCAGGACGAGCTTCGTATGCTCATCATCGCTCTCGAGGACCTGGCCCAATCCGCTTGTCTCATCGATGGAGAGTATGATGAAACTGAACCCCTTTCGTAGGCCGCTTTCTGGGGATCGCGCCGCCGTGCGCGATGTCCAGATCGCCTTGCAGCAACTGCAGACCAAATCAAAGACCCGCGTTGCCGCCCTCAACAACGCGATCAGCACTCCAAGAGCGCAATTGACGCGCGAGATTGCCGACGCCTTCGCGTACATGCACACGGCCGGCCAGGCGATCGAGCGCCTGCAGCAGACCCTCGCCGACGCGCCCGTCACCGATACCGGGATCGCCAAGAACAACGCGTACCTGCTCAGCAGCGTCTTCGTCCTCGAGCTCTTCCAATATCTGACCACTGACCCGCACGGGCACGAGCGCATGGTCTATATCACCGGCCCCGTCGCACCCGACGGCACCGCTGTCCTCTCGACCATGCATAAAATCGAGACCGCCAAACAATCGGCCGGTTATGTCCAGGCCGATCCGAGCGCCTCGGCCGCGTTCCTCGAGGATCTCACAACCAATAAGCAGCATCAGTTGTGGGCGATGTTCCACAACCATCCCATGACCGGTCGTCAGGGCACGCGCCCGTCAGCGACCGACCTCGCGCATCAAGACCGGCTCGTGAAGATCGGCATGGCGCACACTCTGGGCGGCATTTTCAGTCTCGACGGCTGGGTTCGCATCTTCAGCACGGCCCGCGATTTCGACCTCAGCCTCTACGGAGCCAGCGTCGAGCTCATCGAAGACCGCCCGCGCGAAAAGACCATTCGCATCGATCAGAAGGAAATCAGCCATGTCGCTCCTCAATCCGCTGTCCTGGCGGCTGAGTAAGACGTATCGGGCGTGGCCGCCGGCCAAGAAACTGCGCCAGCAGATTAACGATCGCCAGGCGAAGGTGGAAGGTTATGCTCTTGATGCCTTCCGGCGTGCTTCGATCTGCGCCATCGGCGCCGGCGGCGTCGGCATCCCGATTCTGCAGGGCCTTTCGATGAAGGGCGTTCGCCACGTCGACATCTACGACGATGATCGGGTGGAACTGAGCAACCTTTCCCGTCTGCCACAGTTCAGCATCGCCGACGTCGGAAAATACAAAGCCCACGTGGCTGCTCGGCGTCTCACCGCGGGAGCACTCTTTCCCCTGACAGTCACGGCGCATCCGTTCCGGTTTGAGGAGCGCCTCTCGATCGATCGGCCGCCCAAGCGTCGCTCCGATCTCATCATCTGCGGCGTCGACAACAACCCGACCCGACGGGATGTCAGCGCGTTTGCCATTGCGCATCGGATCCCCGTCATCTTCGCCGCCGTGGGACGTGACGCCAACGCCGCCAGCGTGTTCGTGCAAGAACCCGATCATGCCTGCTGGGGGTGTGCCTACCCCCAGATGCTCAACGATCAAAGCTACCCCTGTGGCCTGCCCGGCAGCATCGATGTCCTCAACGTCGCAGCCGGTCTCGCCATCCATGCGGCCGACAGCCTGATCGCCAGCCGCCCGCGTGAGTGGAACCGCCGCGACATCTACCTCGACGGCGGTCTTTCCGATCGCACCTTACGCATCGAGCGTCGTCCTTATTGCCCGCTGTGCGCGGAAGCGGCAGCGGTCGTCACTTCCCTTCCCCAAGCCGCCTAGCCAGCAAGGAGCCTTCCAATGAAAATCAAATACATCATCGACGACAAAGGTCGGCTGCTGCCCGCCGAGAAGTTCCTCAAGCGCGAAGCCAAGGGCTGGAAGGGCACCTTTCTCCAAGCTCTCAAGGAGTGTGGCGACACCGGCAAGCAATTCCTAAAAGAGTGCGAGCAGGGCGTCGGCCAATTCGCGCGCGAACTTACCAACTCAAAGCCCCCTTTAAAAAAAGACCCTCGGGATCGTCAGCGCCCGCAGCGCAGACGTCGCCGTTGAGACTGTCGTCCACGAAGCCCAGGTAAAAGGCACCTGACATGATCCGCTTCCTCTACCGCTGCCTCCGCGTCATCACCGCACTTTTCGTCTTCGCCAACGGCCTCATTGACAAGATGATGGCGCCGTTCTTTCCGGATAAGTGATGATGGAACTGCTCACCCAAAATCATCGTCGCCGGACGCTGTTCGGTTCATCGGAATACATCACTGACATCTCGCTGTTGTGCACCGCCACCGAACGGCAGGTCATTGCCGATCATCGGCTCGACCGCATCCAGCTCTTTGCTGTCCCGGAGATCGAGATCAACCAACAGCGTTCCATGCAGGCGTTCGAGCGCAGCGATGCCCGTTCCGTGTTTTTCTCCAACGATGCCGGAAAACTGCTGATTGATATTCTCGCGGGCCTCATCCACGCCGCTCGCTCACGGATGGCTTTCTCCGTCACCGTCGCCGACGCCATCGCTGGAACCACCATCCGTTGTTCGGACCTCTTCCAGCAACTCGAGGCCGAACAGCAGATCAACGCCGCCTTCGACGACCTGCACCGCACCGTCGAAAACGCTCTCGCCTTCTCGATCGGCCGCGAACAAGTCCTGGTTCCCGAAGAGGCTGATGAGACCAATGCCATAACGCCGGCTAGGTGGGCCAACCCACAAGATTGGTGGGGCAACCCCAATGGCTAAAGTCATTACTACCAGCTCCCGCGTTCGCGGCCCCGGCTTGTTCTCGCCCGCCCGATCCCTCAAGAAACAGAACCGGGCTCAGACTGATCAGCTCCTGCATCAACTGAACGGCGCTATCCAGCGGTCGCCGCTCAGTGACCCAACGAGCCAAGAGCGCTTGGCTCGCGAGTTGGTCTTTGAAGTTCTCGGCGCCGACCCATATGACGCCGCGTTTCGAGACGCCTTTGCCAATACAACTCTCGAAATCATCCGCCAGGAACTCACTCCCCTCTATTCCCTCCCGACAACGGGTACTGACGCGGCTTCGGATTATGAAGCACGCAATCAAATCCGCCTTCAACTTGAGTATTTCGAAAACGAAGCAGCTCACCTGGCTGCTTGGCGTGAACAACTCACCCGCCTTTTGCACCTGATTGCCCGCGCCGCCCCCGAGCGCCGTCCGACCAACGGTGCGCTATCGTTTGGCGTTCCCCTATTTACGGTTTTTGCCAATCCAACCCAGACCATCGACGACATGGTCAGGCTCCTTGTTAAATCGGCGCCAGATCCAAACGAACCTACGCGCCGCCCTGGCGACCGCCTGGCATCAGCGATAATCACCAATCTCCTCGCGACGTCGCGCCTGACACCGGAAGATGCCCAAAAGCGCCCCTACCGCCTGACGTGGCCGGGCGACGTCAGTCTCGGCGTCAGTCAATTGCCCGAGACCTACCTGGCTCGCACGCCGTTGCTGCCGCTTCTGCAAACTAGAATCGAGATCATGATACCCTCGGATCTTCGCACCGAGCACGCCATCGTCACCGCCACCATTGGTCACGGCAAAACGCAGTTGATGCAGTCGCTCATTATGCGGGATCTGGCTGATCCAGCCCGACCCAGCATCGTTGTTATCGATAGCCAGGGCGACGCCGTTTCAACCCTTGCACGTCTGAAACGCTTCGATCCCGCTGGTGATGATCGGTTGATCCTAATCGACCCAACCGACGAGCAACCGCCCGCCCTCAACCTTTTTCATTGGGATCGAGCGTTTGCCGCCACGCTCTCAGACAACCAGCGAGAAGAGTACCTTGCCGGTGTCGTTGAGATGTTTGGTTTCATCGCTGGCGGACTGTTGGGCGCCGAGTTGACCGCCCGCATGAGCGTCGTCTTTCGCTTTATCAGCCAGCTCCTCATCGAAATCCCCAATGCCAGCATCCACACGCTCATCCAACTGCTGCAGGATCCGGCCCCGTTCATGCAGCACATCGCTGCGCTGCCGCCCACGGCCCAAACCTTCATCGATGAGCTCTTTTCAGACCGATCCCAATACAAGCAAACGCGTCAGCATCTGTTGCAGCGCCTGTATCACATCATTTCTAATCCGGCCTTTGAGCGGATGTTTGCGCACCCTCAGAACAAGTTCGACATGCGCGCCGCCCTTAATGACGGCAAAGTCGTCTTGATCAACACCGCCAAAGCCCAGCTCAAAGCCGAGTGGAGTTCAATTTTCGGGCGCTTCTTCGTCGCTCAAATCATGCAGGCCGCTTTTGCCCGCGCCTTCATTCCTCGCGAGCAACGACGCCTGGCTCTGATCCACATCGATGAGTGCCACGAATACCTCGACGACAACATCAGCATGCTAATGCTGCAGGGCCGCAAGTACGCCACTGCTTTGCATCTCTATCACCAGCACTTTTCGCAGATGACGGAAGCCGGTCTCAAGCAGACTGCCCTTTCCATCCCGGCCCTGCGCTACACCGGCTCACTCAATGATACCGATGCGACTTTGCTTGCCAAGGAAATGAAGACAAGTCCTGAGTTTTTGAAGGCTGTCAGCAAGACCAATCGCGGGGCCGAATGGAGCCTCTATGTGCGTAACCTCACGCCGACCGCGACCAAAATCTTCGTTCCGTTTCTGTCTGCCGAACACGAACCAAAAATGTCGAAAGCAGCCTACCAGCAGCTTCTCGCGCGCAACCGCGCTTTGGTCGGTGCGCCGCGCCGCCCACACACGCCCCCACCAACTCCTACAACGCCGATCAGTAATAACGGTGACAGCTATTGATGCCGATGTCTGAAAATAAGAGACGGCGCAAGCCGCAGTTCCAACGGTCCAAAGACCAACCAATCCGCATCACCAAGGATGATCTCTCAGTCTTGCGTCTCGTTGGTGAAAGCCGCTTTCTGCGCACCCAAGACATTCACCGCGAACTTCCCCACCGCAGCCGAAAACACCTCACGGCGCGAACACGTCGCCTCTACGATCATGGCTATCTTGATCGACCCCGCGCCCAGGTGCACGAGTTCACGGGCTTTGGCCGCCCCGACACCATCCACGCCCTTGGCAATAAGGGCGCCGCTCTGCTGGCGGAACTTGATGGTGAGGTTCCCGCCAAATCAAACTGGACTGATAAGAACCGAAGCGTAAAGCGGCCCCATATTCAACACACGCTTCGCATCTCTGATATCAAGCTCGCGATCAATCGCCTTCCCAGACACGTGCCTGCCATCAAAATCTTGAGCGCCGACGATATTCTCAAAGCGGCGCCCCCTACGACTGCCGCCGACCGCAACCCGTGGCAGTGGCAAGCTCGCGTTCGCACCAAGGATGGCAGCGTTAAGCCGACCAAAGCCATCCCGGATGATGTGTTTGGGATCGATCGTACGGATGTTCGCAAGCGCTACTACTACTTCGTCGAATGCGACCGAGGCACCATGCCCATCGCGCGCACCAAACAGCAATCCTCACACATCGTGCGCAAGTTTGAAGCCTACTTCCATGGCTTCCAGGCCCAGTTGCATCGCACCCGATACAATTGCGGTAACCTGCGCTTCTTGACCGTCACCACGAGCCAGGAGCGCATCGCCAACATGATCACAGCTCTGCAAGACATCGCCGAACAGGCGGACTGTTCGATGTTTCTATTCGCCGACTTCAATCAGATCATGGAGGCTCAACACATCATGGAAGTTCCCTGGCTGAATGGGCATCGAGAGCAGGTGAGTTTGTTGGATTGCGGAACCGCGGGATGGGGACAACTTCCCTTCTCGCGCAAACATGTTGCTACAATTCAAGTATGAATGATCAACTTGACTGGGGCGACCACGATGCTCAATTCGACCCCACGCCGTCCGACGGCGCCGCAAATCAGCCAGACGGATCGCGTATTCAAGGCGTGAATTTCCATCCTGCATCCGTCAAGAATTCAATGTCGGATGCAGGCGCCGTCCAACGAGCTCATGACGCCGCCCAGTCGATTGATGGAACACAAGACCTTTCGGAAGATTGGCCGCCGTACGGCGCCGTCGTCCTGACGACCGACGAGGCGCGGTTGTACCTTTACCGACACCACGACATCTTCCTCCGAGAGCGCTACACCCAACGCCTGGTGACCGATTACGAGAAGCTGGTTGGACGCCGGGTACCAAAAGACGGTGGGGGAGTGGAGCTTCAAATTACCCAAGCTTCACTTGATGAATATGCTCAGGCCAACCCACAGAAGAAAAACGCTAAGGACACCCCTCTGAACCCTGAAGACAAACTCTTCAATGACTTCAGAAGGCTTGCCGCGGAGAAAGGCTACAACGTCGCAATCGATGGCGACGTCCGCACGCGTCCACAACCGCCCGCGCCCGACAACAACGCATCAGTCAGAGGCCACCAGACCCCCCAAGATCAAAGACCAGCAACAGAGCCAACCGTCTCCCATCCGCCCACGCCCGACCAGGAAACGGTTCCGGCGTCCTGGTATAAGGATGCGCTGGAGCGCGAAAAGCAGGCCATCGACCGATACCATCAAGTCCAAGACATCAACATCAAACTCTACGAAACGCTCGATACAACTCATAACCGGCTCATTGATACACAGAAGCAACTCACCGCAATCGCAACGACGGTCGCCAACAAACTTGAAGGTTCGACGGAAATCCTCAAGGGCATCTCCGACGTCTTCCGCTCCTCCAAGAGTTCAGATGATCACCGCCCCCCGATCCCGATGGATGCAGCAGGGGATAGCCGCTCGGGCGGTCACAACGCCGGTGGTGTATAATTTTCCTATGGCTCAAGGTGCGAACAACCGCGACTTCAAAGGAGCGTTCATCCCAAAAGACGTCTGGTGCAATCCTGCGCTCAATGGCGACGCCAAATTGGTCTGGGGAGAGATTTTTGCCCTTGATAATGAATTTGGCTGCATCGCCTCCAATGAGCACTTCATGGAAATGTTCGGCTGGAAGAACGAGCGCAAGGTTCAAAGAGAGATCAAGAAATTGACCGACCTCGGACTGATCTCAGTTGAGCAAGATAAGAGGAAAGACCGGCGAACGATGAGGATCGTCGGCAAGTATCGCCATCTCGATAAGCGCCACATGGAAGACCTGGAAGCCATGCGCCTGGAACTCATTAGAAGTATGAAGCTGTAGATAACTTGGGTACTGTCGCCAGCTCCCGACAAAAATGTCGCCACCTGCCGACACGAAGGTCGCAGCCTTCCGACAAAAATGTCGTTTATACATATTAGTTTACACTTTAGATTACAGAAAAGATTTCAAAACCCAATCAAATAAGAAATGTGGATAACCACAATCATTTCCAAAGGGCCTTCGTAATCCGACAAGAATGAAGCGTTTGAGAAGCAGGAGCGCGTCCAGACAAGCCCCGACAGCGCACAGAATCAATTCTCACGCGATTAAAAGCGACACCCGCCGATTTCCCTTATTGAGAACATAACGTCGCTCTCGGGGCATCACAGAGCCTCATGTGCCGATCTCGGCTGAGCGAGTAGGGAAGTGCAGCGCGGTATGCTATAATTTCTAGATATGGAACACGTTCAAACAAACAACAACGAACGTACGGATAATGAGCTTTTAGATGTTATTTACGAGCCAATTTACAACAGCCCTATCGTCGACATGACCTACAACCATAATCTGCCGGTGATCCAGCTTGTCGAAGATCAGGAGGTATCAGAAATTCAGTGAGATTTAGCTTCCAAGCGACGATGGGTCGTAAATCATAAATTGCACTAAACCGCTATCGCGGTAGCAGCCCGGCTTCCGATGTCACACTTCATCTTTGCCGCAGCAGGTGGCCGAACCGAGGCTCAAGCGTTCTTCTTGGATCGGCGGGCACGGAACATCGCCGTATGAGCAATAGACACAGCAGTCGCCCTTCTTTGGCTTCAGCTGAACGCCACATTTCTCGCAAACATACAGATACTGGCAGGCGTCCGTCGGCATCGTTCCTGTCCAGCGATGGCCGCACTCCGGGCATGTGATCGTCGAGTTGAACTGGATCATATCATTCATTTCTCGCGCTCCGCCATTTGGTGCTGCTTCCACCCCTCGGCACATTCAGCCGGCGGATACCCTGCAGCAGGGAATGGCTCAACAGAGCCGTTTCGTAAGGGTCGCACAAGATTTCCTTTGCGACCCATAACGTGCCCGACCTCCACTGTCGTTCTAGGCTAACGGCATGGTTACGACTTTGCATGCTCGATTGCGTCTCCATTCGCTTCAAAAAGGAGACGATCGATGCCACGGACCATTACGCCCTTACGCCAGCGCATGCTCGAAGACATGGCTCTCCGGAACATGTCGCCCAACACGCAGAAGGTCTACGTCTACGCCGTGGCGAACTTCGCCCGCTTTTTCGGAGTATCGCCAGACAAGCTCGGTCTTGAGGACATTCGGCTCTACAGATTGCATCTTATCGAGCGCGGGCTCAAAGCGACTTCGATCAATCCGATCGTCGGCGCGCTGCGCTTCTTCTATGGCGTCACTCTGGACCGTAAGGACATCGCAACCGATATCCCATTCGCACGCAAGGAGGATACACTCCCGGCCGTGCTCTCCGCTTCTGAGGTCATGCAGCTCCTAGAGGCGGTCAGCAGTCTCAAGATGCGTGTGGCGCTGACGACGACATACGCTGCTGGATTGCGCGTATCCGAAGTCGTGACGCTCATGGCTAAGGACGTCAACAGCCGGCGCATGGTCCTTCACGTCCGCCAAGCCAAGGGACGCAAGGATCGCTACACATTACTCTCCGACCAGTTGCTTCTGATCCTGCGCCGCTACTACAAGATCTCACGACCGCAGCTTTATCTGTTCCCTGGCTCCGAGCCTTCACAGCCGCTGTCAACGCGTGCTGTGCAGCGTGCCTGCCGCAAGGCAGCCGACGAGGCCGGTCTCGGTAACAACGTTACCGTCCATACCTTGCGCCACAGCTTTGCAACCCACCTTTTGGAACAGGGCGTCGATATCCGGGTGATCCAACAACTTCTCGGCCACCGACATATCACCTCGACGGCACGCTACGCCCAGGTCGCAACGGATGCCATTCGACAGATCCAAAGTCCGCTGGAAAGACTCATAATCGACGAGAATCTGGCTTCGTGAGCCGACGATGCCCCACTCAAATCTGGAGGTGGCGGACATCTTCCGCCGCCACGGTCAGGCTTGGCGTGCCGCCAACGCGCAGCATCTGAGCCGCACGCAGCGGCGCGTCATGACGGCGATCGAGATCTGTCGAACAGCCGAACTCGGCGGTCATGTCGAGCGCTGCGAAGACTGCGCACACACTCGCATTGCCTATAACTCCTGTCGCAACCGCCACTGCCCAAAGTGCCAGTGGCGGGCAGCCGAAGCATGGCTGGAGGCGCGCAGGGCCGAGCTGCTGCCGGTACCCTATTTCCACGTTGTGTTCACGCTGCCAGCAGCACTGCGCCCGATCGCCTACCAGAACAAGGACAAGGTCTACGGCCTCCTGTTCAAGGCCGCAGCCGAGACACTAACCACGATCGCCGCCGACAAGAAACACTTGGGCGCCAATATCGGCGTCACCGCTGTGCTGCATACGTGGGGACAGAACCTTGACCATCATCCGCACGTGCATTGCATCGTGCCAGGCGGCGGCATTTCAACAGAAGGTAATCGTTGGGTATCGTGCAGACCCAATTTCTTCCTGCCGGTGCGTGTGCTGTCACGTCTGTTCCGGCGCCTGTTTCTCGAAGGCTTGAAGAGGCTGCACGTTGCCGGAGACCTCCGATTCTTTAGTGATCTGTCCGAACTTGGAGATACCGCCGCTTTCGAAGAGTTTCTGGCGCTGCAGCGGCGAACAGAATGGGTGGTTTACGCAAAAGAACCGTTTGCTGGCCCAAAGCAGGTGCTGGCCTATCTCGCCCGTTACACCCATCGGGTCGCGATCTCCAACCGCCGCCTTGTCTCCCTTGGCGACGATCACGTCCATTTCCGATGGCAAGACTACCGCGCGAACGGACGGACCAAACACAAGATCATGGAGCTTACCCCTGGGGAGTTCATGCGCCGATTTCTGCTCCACGTTCTGCCCGACCGTTTCCACCGAATCCGGCATTATGGTCTGTTTGCAAACTCTCATCGGGCGCAAATGCTTGCGCGCTGCCGCGAACTTCTCAAGCAGACGATCGATACCCAACCAACCGTTGAGAACGAGGAACAACAGGCAAACGCAGAACCTCCCCCCTGCCCTTGTTGCGGCGGTCGCATGAAGATCATCGAGACATTCGAACGCGGACGCACGCCGCGCTCCGTCCGCCCATCGCCCGAAATCCTCGATACATCATGAGCCGCTGCCGGACAGACAAAGCACGTAACGATGTCCCGCCTGGTTGGCTTTTGACCGGGACCCCTATCGCTCGTCCCCGCGACCACAAACGCGCTTGCCGCTCGAACAGTGCCACCGACAAACCGGTCAGCCGAAAGCTCTGGAACCACGATGCGGGCACCGACCACCCACTTCTACCGCTGTTATGGGGATCGATAATTCTGCTCGTGCCACCCTACAAAACGACGATCATTGAACAATCCCCATAGGCTATCACGCGCCGCCCGCGGTTTCGTGCAATAGAGTTTCTGCAACGCCTTCAGCACTGCAGAGCACGTGCTCTTCGTTACCGCGTCCGACATCGCAGAAACCTCCTAATTGTGCGACGCTGGACATATCGCTCAACAGAGCCCTTTCCTGCTACTTCATTCGCTTCATAAATATTGTCCGAATTATATAATTCCAGTTCCGCCTTTTCCCAGGCCACCATTGCATTGCAAAAACCAGCTACTGTTGTATCATTCTCATATATGGCTGAAATCACTATCAAACTATATAAGGCTCTGCTCGCTGCCGGCGTTGATGAGCCAACTGCCTCAACCGTATCTGAAGAAGTTGAAGGCCGCGACAAAGCCATCGCGCTGCTCACCGCGAGGGTCAACATGGTCCTTGCGCTCAATGTCGCTATGTTCGCTGGCGTGCTGGTCTTACTGCTCGATAAACTCATCGGCTAATTTTCAACGACAGAGCACAAGAGCGGCACCGCTGAGGCAATTAATTGCCAGAACGCGTCCTGGACCTGCTTCCATCGCAAGATCGCGATTTGACCCAGATCCTCCCCTAACCCGGCCGTAGTCGTGTCCGCAGCTCATCAGGTTGCGTGAGCCCTGCCGTTACGGGTAATCGTCTCCGTCGGGCCATATTGAGTCATCACACCATGATCTCCCCGCAGACTTGGCCATCGAAACTTGATCCCAGAAGCTGCCATCGATCGATCTCGGCTTGACCGGGCCGAAACGGCGCCCGAAAATGTCGGTAATCGGTGGTAGTCCGGTCGTCAACATTTCGGGCTGAAGTGCACCGCCGAGTTCGCGTTGCCGGGAGCAATCCGCATGGCGGCCGCTGCACCCTGAAAGCAGAAAGTCAGCGCACGACGCGAATGACCCACTACGGACTCTGTGCTCGTGCGCAACACTCATGTGGCAGATGGAGTCGCGTGCGGGTAGCCTCGACTTTGCAGCGCACAATTCTCCCGGGTCAGCCGCCCGCATGGTTCTCGTCAGCTTTACCTCCGAGACGGTTTTCGTGTGCGCCGGGAGACCGGCAAGAAGTAGGAGGTGCAAGTCCTCTGCAGTGAAGGATTAGCGAACCACACTGGCCCCGAGTCATGCGCAGGCGTCCGTGAGGGCGGCGGCGAAGCGTTGACAGGGGAGTGCATAGGCCAGCCATGGAGCCGCGAAATGGTCTTTTCCCGGGTGCCGACGCCGTACGAAAGTCGGAAGGCAACACAGATGGGCGCGTCAATCGCGAGTGCCCGGCTGACCCGGTGCGGTCAGAGACCCTGGCATGTGCAGACGCTTCTTGTGCGGGAACCGGGAGATCTCGCGCGTCGGTCGGCGGCGCCCTCACGGGTGTCGGCCGGCCCGCATCGGGAAGGCAGGTGCCGAAGCCGATGATGAACGACCGCGAGAAGTCACACTCCGCCATAGTAGCTGCGAAGCCGACGAACAACGCCGCGGTGTCCAAAACCGCGGCCGCGGAGCCGGTGGAGCCAAGGGCGGGGACCAAGAGGAACACGGGTGAGCAAAGCACGCACCGGACTCTGAGCCGGGCTCGCGTGACCCAGGCGCTCAGCCGTGTACGGCAAGCCGCAAGGCAACGGAAGAAGGAGAGGTTCACCTCGCTCCTCCATCACATCAGCGTCAACCTGCTCCGGGAATCGTTCCTCGCGCTCAAGCGCGATGCCGCCCCTGGCGCCGATGGCGTCACGTGGAAGGCCTACGCTGCTGATCTCGAGTGCAACCTCGTCGATCTGCATGCACGGGTTCATCGGGGAGCCTATCGGGCGCAACCGTCTCGCCGGACGTATATTCCGAAGGCGGATGGCAAGCAGCGCCCGCTGGCGGTGGCGGCACTCGAGGACAAGATCGTCCAGAGAGCGGCCGCCGCGGTGCTGAACTCGATCTACGAGGAGGACTTCCTCGGGTTCAGCTACGGGTTCCGGCCGGGGCGCGGACAGCACGATGCGCTGGACGCTCTTGCGGTTGGGATCACCAGTAAGAAGGTGTGCTTCATTCTCGACGCCGATGTGCGCTCGTTCTTTGATTCGGTCAGTCAGTCCTGGCTCGTCCGTTTCCTGGAGCACCGCATCGGCGACCCGCGCATCATCCGCCTGATCAGCAAGTGGCTGAAGGCGGGTGTTCTGGAGGACGGGATCGTCACGACGAGTGAGACGGGGACGGGGCAGGGCTCGGTGATCTCGCCGTTACTGGCCAACGTCTATCTTCACTACGTGTTCGACCTCTGGGCCAATCGCTGGCGACAGCGGGAGGCCAAGGGTGACATGGTCATCGTGAGGTATGCCGACGACATCGTCGTCGGTTTCCAGCATGAGCATGAAGCTCGGCGCTTCTGGGATGCAATGCGCGGTCGTTTTGAGGAGTTCGCGCTATCGCTTCATCCGCACAAGACACGCCTCATGGAGTTTGGACGCTTCGCGGCGTACAGACGCGCAAGGCGCGGTCTTGGCAAACCGGAGACCTTCAATTTCCTGGGTTTCACCCACATATCCGGGCGCTCGCGTCGCGGCACATTCCAACTGCAGCGCCACACCCGGCGCGACCGTATGCGAGCACGGCTCAAGGAGATCAAGGAGGAGTTGCGACGGCGCATGCACCAGCCGATCCCTGTGCAAGGGCGTTGGCTGGCGCAGGTCGTCAGAGGATACTTTGCCTATCACGCCGTTCCTACGAACGCGCGCAAGATGGGCGCTTTCCGACGTCATGTGGTCCGTCTCTGGTTGCGCACGCTGCGGCGACGCAGCCAGCGCCGCGGTCTAACGTGGGACCGGATCGACCGACTGGCGGACAAGTGGCTCCCGAAACCGAAAATCCTTCACCCCTGGCCGGACCAGCGCTTCGCCGTCAGACACTCAAGGTAAGAACCGGATGCGGGAATCCCGCCCGTCCGGGTCTGTGCGGGGGGCGGCTGGCAACAGCCGTCCCTACCGCGATTCTCCTTGGCGCTCCGGGCCAAAAGGGTGAATGGCGGTCTCGGCGATCTTGACGTGGCTGCTTCTCCGCTAGCTGATGCGATAGCGGACAATCGTCTTGCTGTTGCAGGTTATGCAAGAAGCACCCAGTCCGCCAACCAAGTGCTGCGGTCGTGGCTTATGGTGAATATTGTCAGTGCTGCTTCTGCTTCATCCCAGCAACACTTCCGAACCGTTTGAATGGCTGCACAAGTCTTGCGGCTTGACAAGCATTGGCGAACGATGTCTCGTCCAGCAATGACATTCGCACCGCCACAAAGACGGTTGTATGCGACGCTGCGGCGCGTCTTGGCGAGCCTTCTGGTTTGCCTGATGCTGCCTGGCTCGATTGCTGACGCCAGTTCATTCGTGTGGTGCTTTTCAGATAGCGGGCACTTCGCCATCGAAGCATGCACCGGTCCAGTATGCCACGGGGACCAACTCGATCGCGCCAAGGGTCAATTTGGCGAGCAGGCTGAACGGGCCCGGCTCATCGAGCAACACCACGCGGATTGCGTTGACGTCAAGTTACTGCCCACTGCGGCTTTGGCCAGCGCTCGATCGGCCAACTTCGTTGGCGAAATTCTCGATTTTGACGAGGCTGTACCGCCACATCTGGTGCCGTATAATTCACACATTACAGCGCTTCTTAATTCAGCCTCCAGTTCTAGTGCCCGGTCGACAATCGATTGTCGGCGGACGAATCCAATCGTTCTGCTTCGGCGCGTTACCGTTCTTCGAATCTGACACTCCCCACTCATGACGAAGTGTGTCGCATCGGCGAGAACCAGCTTAAGCTGGCCCTCCTCCGGGCGGCCTCATTACGCATGACTGGGAGAGATCACCTTGCCGCGAATAGATGGTCGATTTTATCTGCTGCTGGCGATGCTGTGCGGGCTGCTTAGCCTCGGCGGCTGCTCGGGCGCGATGACGGATGTTACTGGTGCAAAGGTTGCGGGGGCCGTCTACCGGGCCCCTCCTCTGGATCCGACCCGAACGTCTTCTCAGAATGAGGGGTGGCAATACGATGTGATTGCGCCAAAACTCCCCTTCGACGCCGATTTGACCCTCCGCGAAGCGATTAACAGAGCTTTAAGATATAGCCCGGCCTTGCAGGCAGCGTCGCTGGAGGTCGAAGCCAAACTCGGAGTAGCGGCACAAGCGGCCGTTCGACCAAATCCCGTCCTATCGCTTGATGTTGAAAATTTCGGTGGCACCGGAGATCTCGGCGGGCTTAACTCCGCAGAAGGAACGTTGGCCCTCTCGCAATTGGTCGAGCTTGGCGGAAAACGCTACAGACGGCTGGCCGTTGCCAATCTGGATCGCGCCGTTTCGGTATGGGACTTCGAAGCAGCCCGCCTTCGCGTCATCCGCGAAACGGCTGAAGCTTTTATTGATGCACTCGCAATCCAGGAAGCGATCGCACGCTCGACGGAAGCGAACAGGATAGCCCGTGAACTGGAGCGGGATGTTCAGGCACGTGTCGACGCCGGTCAGGCAAACCCTATCGAGATTCAGCGTACGCGACCCATGGTCGCCAATACTCTCGTTAGGCTTGAATCGGAGCGCGCGCGGCTCGAACCGACGAAGCGGCGGCTGGCCAGTATGTGGGGGCAGTCTCGACCTGATTTTGCGAGGGTCTCGGGGAACTTCTCACGAACGACGCGTGTGCGCTCGATCGATGCGGTCTTAGGCGAACTCGAAAGCAACCCAGACGTCGCCAGATGGAGCGATGAGATCGCCCGGCGCGATGCAGTTGTCGAGCTCGAGCTGGCGAAATCTGTGCCCGACATCACTCTTGGGGCTGGTGTCAGACGACTCAATGACACCAACGATACGGCTCTTGTCGCAAGCGCATCGTTGCCTTTGCCGATCTTCGACCGCAACTCGGGCAATATAGCAGCTGCCGAAGCGCGCCTGTCGAAGGCTGAATATGAGCGTAGCTCTTCGTTGGCCACACTGCGCGTCATGGTCCTCTCTGCCTACGAAGATCTGGCAAGCTCAGCGGCTGAGGTGCGCGCCTTGGCCGATGATGTGGTGCCGCCAGCTCGATCAGCATATCGGGCGGTTCAAACAAGCTTCAAGGCGGGGGCTTCCCAGCTGCTGGACGTTCTTGATGCACGACGCGTGCTGTTTGAAGCAGAACTCAATCTCATACGTGCCCAGGCCAATTTCGAGAAGGCCAAGGCTCGGATTGAGGGGCTCACGGGCCGAAAAATCTAATCTCAACCACTCGTAAAAAACCACTCGTAAAGGAGACCACCCATGAAGATCTCGTATGCCGCCATGATGATCGCTGCAGCATCTCTCCTCATCTGCTCGCCGATCAGCTTCGCCAATGCGGCCGATGAGGCGAAAGACGAACATGGTCATGCAAGCGGCCATAACGACAAAGATCATGAGCATAGCGAGGCCAACCACAAGAATGGCGAGGCTGCGCACCACGGCGAGGAAGAACACAAACATAAGAATGGCGATGAGTCGGCAAAGCACGAAGATCACAAGGATCACGATCACGGACATAAGGACGGTAGCCCCAAATAGGGCCTTTCCATAAGGAAGTCGAAGATGGAGCGAGAAGCGCTCCATTCGCGAAGTATCGGCTGGCAGCGATTTTCGAGAGCCTGATTGCTGTCCCGGCCGGCAAATTAAGGAAACGAACTATGGAGTTGGAGCGATGGCACTGCGCGAAATGATCGTCGGGCAAGTCATACTGGGGATTGCAGTGTTTGCCTCGGTACCGGTTCTGGCGATGCAAACAACGTCGCATTCCGAATTGCAGGCGATCATGAAACCGGCTCCAACAGGACTGGTTCCTGGACTGGCTGATGCTCGCTATTCGGGAATCTCAGGCGACGGCGCGCTTCCCCCGCGCGCCGTCCGCCGCCCTCCTATACTTACCATGTCAGAACTGAAGGCTGGTTCGAACGGCAAGTCTGCAGCCAAGAAAGGTGATCATGACGGCCACGACCACCGCGACGAAACCGCGGGTGGCGATCACGCTGAAGATGACGGGCACGACCATGGCAAGGAAAAGGCCGGTGACAGTGCTGGGAAGCATGAAGGCCACGACCATCCCAGTGACGGCAAAGCGGATGGCAGCAACGCCGACAATGACGGGCACGACCATGGCAAGGAAAAGGCCGGTGACAGTGCTGGGAAGCATGATGGCCATGATCACCCCCGCGAAAAGGCGGCAGGTGGGCACGCTGAGGAGGGCGACGGTCATGCACATGGCGGCGAAGGCGGCCATAGCGACGGCGTGAAACTGACGTCAGAGCAAATGAAAGAATTTGGGGTTGACACTCAACAGGTCGAGGGCGGCGCCCTGGCCGTATCCATCATGCGACCGGCTGAGGTGCAGTACGATCTGGATCGTTTCGCTCACGTTGTTCCTCGCGTAGCCGGCATAGTGCGTTCGGTTGGTGTCAAACAGGGTGATAAAGTCGAGAAAGACGACATAGTAGCCGTACTTGAGAGCCGGGAATTAGCCGATGCAAAAGCTGGCTATTTAGCCGCCAAGGAACGATTTGCGCTGGCCAAAGACAACTTTGATCGCGAACAAACGCTTCAAAAAAAGCAGATCACGTCTGAAAAGGCGTTCTTTGCAGCGCGTTCCGAGTTCGCGGAAACCCGAATAGCCCTGCGCTTGGCGGAGCAGAAACTGCATGCGCTCGGCGTAGACAAAGAGCGACTAAAGCAGGTGGAAACTGAGCCCGAAACAGACCTCACCACCTACATCATGAGAGCACCGCTTGGCGGGGTGGTCGTCAATCGACATCTAGTTCTCGGCGAATCCGTCGCAACTGACCGGGAAGCCTTCGTGATCGCAGATGTCTCACAAGTCTGGATCGACATCAGTATCTATCCTAACGATCTTACAAAAGTGTCCGCCGGCCTTCCGGTTCGTATCCAGACGGAAAACGGAAACGGGATGGCGATCATAGGCAAGATTGCTCATATCACCCCGAACGTGTCGGAAGAAACACGAACTGCAAAGGCCCGCGTGGTTCTCGACAACCAGCAGATGAGATTGCGGCCAGGGATGTTCGTCAACGCTCTCATCGATATATCGACGACCGACGTTGCCGTTCGCGTTCCCAAGTCCGCTCTTCAGAACCACGAGGGGAAAGAGGTCGTGTTCGTCTCTGAAAGCGGCAAGTTCGAGCCTCGCCCTGTAAAACTGGGGCGCCGAAACGGTCAATTCGTGGAAGTCGTTTCTGGTCTGGCGACAGGAGAAATTATCGCCGCCGAGGGTTCTTTCGTCATCAAGTCACAGCTCTCCAAAGAGAGCTTCGGTGACGGTCACAACCATTAGGACGGATATCTATCGATGCGGACTTTTCTCGAAGGTCTTTTGAGACAACGGTTGCTGGTTTGCGTGCTGGCGTTGGGCGTACTAGCAGCTGGACTCCAGAGCTACAGGGACTTGCCCGTCGACGCGTTCCCCGATGTTTCGCCGACACTCGTCCAGATCTTTACCGAAACTGAGGGGTTGGCGCCGGAGGAGGTCGAGCGCTACGTCACATATCCTGTCGAAGTCGCTATGAACGGATTGCCGGGACTAAAGGAAATTCGTTCAATCTCGAATTTTGGGCTGTCCGTTGTCAACGTCTACTTCGATGACTCGACGGACATCTATTTCGCCCGTCAATTGGTCGGTGAACGCCTCCAACTCGCCAGAGACGACATTCCCCAAGGTTTCGGCGAGCCAGAGATGGGTCCGATCACAACGGGTCTTGGCCAAATTCTATTCTACTTCGTTGATGACACGACTGGAACAAAAAGCGGCGAAGAGGTTCGAGAGATCCAGGATTGGCTCATTAAGTTCAACCTGCAGACCGTTCCGGGAGTGACCGAGGTCCTATCATTAGGCGGTAAGGTCAAACAGTTTCATGTCAACGTACGACCTGACGCACTGTTGCGTTACAAGCTCAGCATTTCCGACATTGTGGAAGCCGTTCGCGAGAACAATGGTAACGTCGGCGCCCAGTACATCGTAAAAAACTCGGAGCAGTTTCTCGTTCGTTCCGTAGGCTTAGCTCGGAGCATACCCGACATCGAGAGCGTCGTCCTCAAGGTCGTCGATGGCGTACCCATCAAGGTTGGCGATGTCGGGACAGTGACTATCGGTGGAGAGGTCCGCCAAGGCCTTGCAACGATCAACGGCGAAGGTGAGGCCGTGGCTGGTTTGGTTCTGAAACTAATCGGAACGAATACCTCCAAAGTTATCGCCGATGTTAAAGATCGCTTGGACAAAATCAACGAGACACTGCCACCTGGCATTAGGGTCGTTCCGTACTATGACCAGTCAAAACTCGTTCTACGCAGCGTTGCAACGGTCAACGAAGCTCTGATCCAGGGTATTGGGCTTGTCATTATTGTTCTGCTCGTCTTCATGGGAGGCTTTCGTCCAAGTATTGTTGTCGCCTTTGCCATCCCTTTCTCGATCGCTGTTGCCTTTATTCTAATGCAGGCGGTCGGCCTTTCGGCGAACCTCATGTCGTTAGGCGGCATTGCTATCGCAATCGGCATGATGGTTGATGGCGCTATTGTCGTTGTCGAAAACGTTGACCGATATATGCGCGAAAAGCACCCTTCTCTTTCGAAACATCAGCTTGTTGCGCGAGCATGTGCGGAGGTCATCCAGCCGATCGCGTTTGCAATTGCCATTATCATCGTCGTTTTTCTACCCTTGTTCACACTACAGGGCGTCGAAGGAAAAACCTTCAGACCGCTGGCCTTTACCGTCTCGCTCGCAATGCTCGGCTCACTGATCTTCGCGGTTCTGATTGCTCCCGTACTAGCGGAAATGGTTATGACGCGACCGAAACCACAAGCGTTAGGAGAAGACGTTCGCCCACAGTTTTCTGATCGTGTCGTCAACTCGCTTATTTTCGTCTACCGACCGATCATAAGCCTATTTGTCAGGTTCCGTTTTCTTGCCGTCGGCCTAGCTGGTGGTCTGCTTGCGCTTGGTTTGATCATCTTTCCTCGTCTGGGCTCAGAATTCGTACCCCGACTGAATGAAGGGGATTTGCTGGTCCGGGTTACGATGGCGCCTTCAATCGCATTGGAGGAATCGCGAGAAGTGGTTCTGCGCTTCGAAAAGCGATTGTTGTCGCGATTTCCCGAGATTGAACGCGTAGTGAGCCGCGTTGGACGCGGCGAGGTCGGCGCCCATGCCGATCCAGTCAACAGTGCCGAGGCCTTTGTCGGATTGAAACCCCAAGATCAATGGCCATCGCAACGAACGCCAGAAGAACTGTTTGCAGCAATGAGCGAGGCCTTCGAGGATTTTCCTGGCGCTCAGTTTAACTTCACACAACCAATTGCTGCGGCTGTCGACGAACTCCTGACTGGAACCAAAGCAGAGCTAGCGATCAAATTGTTTGGTCCAGACCAAGAAGTCCTGCTCGCCAAAGCAGGTGAAATCGAGCGAGCGATCCGCAGCATCCCTGGTTCAGCTGATGTCCAGAAGGATCAGGTCACAGGAACCCCACAGCTTCGCATCATTGTCGATCGCGAACAGATATCTCGACATGGCCTGAATATTGATCAAGTTCAAGCGGCCGTGCGAACCGCAATCGGTGGAGAAAAGGCTGGCCAGATTTTTGAAGGAATACGCCGCTTCGATATCCTTGTGCGTTACACGGAAGAATCGCGAGCCACGCTTGAGGCGATCAAAGAACTCGTGATCCGTACTCCCTCCGGGGCGCTCCTACAGCTGGATCACCTCGCGAAGGTTGAGGAGATCATTGGCCCGCGACAAATCACTCGAGAAAACAATCAGCGGTTTATCACCGTACAAACAAATGTCAGAGGTCGCGATATCGGTTCGTTCGTGGCTGACGGCCAGAAACTCATCGCAGAAACTGTCGAATTGCCATCGGGGTACTTTGTTGAATGGGGTGGTCAATTCGAACTTCAGCAGGAAGCGAACAAGCGGCTCGCGTTCGTCATTCCGATCACACTCGGCCTTGTGTTCCTACTCTTGTTCATGAACTTCGGATCCCTACGCAGCTCACTGCTCATCATGCTCAATATTCCACTTGCACTCGTCGGTGGTGTCGTTGCGCTGTGGATGTCAGGTCTTAACCTTTCGGTTCCAGCTTCCGTCGGCTTCATTGCACTTTTTGGCATTGCCCTGGAGAACGGTATGGTCCTCGTCACCTATCTGAACTGGCTTGTCGATGAAGGTGAGGCCGTCGATGACGCGAGCGTCAAGGGCGCCTGCATGCGCTTACGCCCCGTTCTGATGACTGCCTTGACCACAGCCTTAGGGCTTATTCCGCTTCTGTATGCCACCGGCGCCGGTAGCGAAGTCCAAGCACCATTGGCCACCGTTGTTGTTGGCGGACTGGTGAGTTCGACGATCCTGACACTTCTTGTCATCCCAGCTCTTTACAAGTGGTTCGTTCCCAAGCGGATCGAAGACTTGATTCCAGAAACAAGCCTGGAGCGGGGCAACGCCCCTGCAGAGTAGGAAAAACTGGCAAAACGTTTTGAACGGAGACTGGGTGCCGATGCCTAGCGTCCCGACACGAATATCCGCTACTTCCGCAACTCACCCGGGGTGGGTAAAGACATCAGCACATAAACATCGACGGGCCTCTTGGACAGGTGAAAACTGGGGGCGTCTATCGAGGTTGCTAGTTGCCCTGCAAATTGGCTTGCTAATTCTCTTGCTTCCTGCCAAGCCGACCTTTGCCCGTGAACCCGCTCCGCAGAAACCGCACCTATCTGAACATCGTCACAAGCAGTGGCCGGGGACTGCAAAAGAGCACGCTGCCTACCACAGTAATATTGGCTTTCAGCTTTACACTAAGGGGGAGTATGCGGCAGCGCGCTTGGAGTTTACACGGGCAATTCGACTACACGCAAAACTATCAGGAGTTTTTTACAATCGGGGTAACGCGAATTTCCGGTTGCGTTTGTATGGCGATGCGCTTGATGATTACGAACAAGCTGTCCGGCTTAACCCCAACTTCGTAATGGCATTGGCAAATCGCGGCAACGCGCTTTCCGCGCTGGGCCGTCTGGACGAAGCCCTTGCTTCATACAAGGATGCCGCGAGGATCGAGCCGCTTAATCCCTATGTCTTATTCAATCGTGGCTTTGTCTTCGGCAAAAAGCATGACTATCAGGCCGCAATTGCTGATTTCACGAAAGTCCTCGACCTGAATCCAAACGACGTTGATGCTCTTGTTTTGCGCGCCGCCGCTTACCAGTCGATCGGAATGAAGGACAAAGCACTCAAGGACTTTCAGAAGGCAAAATCTCTCCTGATTAGGCACCAACCTAAGCCATAATCCTGCCAAGCGACTCGGTTCGATCTGGTCGCCAGATCAGGGAGTTGAGCCATGGCAGGCAACCGCATCCAATTTCAGAAGGGTCTCTCGGAGGCCCGTTTCGCGACCCTCTACGGGACGGAAGACCTGTGCCGGGAAGCGATCGCGCAGTGGCGCTGGCCCGATGGGTTCGTCTGTCCGGCGTGCGGCTCGTCGGATCATTGCATCGTTGGCCCGCGCAAGCTCTTTCAGTGCAACGCGTGCCGGCGGCAGACGTCGCTGACGGCGGGCACGATCTTCAACGCCACCAAGGTGCCGCTGACGACCTGGTTCCGCGCCATGTATCTCATCACGCAGACCAAGCAGGGCATCTCCTCGATCGAGCTTGGCCGACGCCTCGGGGTGACGCAGACGACCGCCTGGAAGATCAAGACCAAGCTCGCCGAGGTGATGCGCATCGCAGGCGAGAAGGACAAGCTCTCGGGGCGCATCGAGATGGACGATGCCTATCTCGGCGGCGAGCGGGGCGGCGGCAAGACGGGTCGCGGCAGCCCCGGCAAAAAGCCGATCGTCGTGGCGGTTCAAACCGATGAGAAAGGCCGGCCGCGACGCATCAAACTCTCCCGCATTCCGCGTTTCAAGCGGGCCCGCGTGAAGAGCCTTGCCAAGCGCATCATCGCGCCGGGCGCGACGGTCCTCACCGACGGGCTCGCCTGCTTCCGAGGGGTGGCCGACGCCGGCTATATCCATGTGGCGATTCCCACGGGCTCGGGCCGCAAGGCCGCTCGCCATCCTGCCTTCAGGTGGGTCAACACAATGCTCGGCAACATCAAGAGCGCCATTACCGCAACGTACCGCGCGCTGCGCAAGAAGCACATGGTGCGCTACCTGGCGGAGTTCGAATGGCGCTTCAACCACCGCTTCGATCTCGCCCAAATGATCCCGGCTCTCGGTCGTGCTGCCGTCGCCACCAAACCCGCCCCTTACTCGTGGCTCAAGATGGCTGACTATGGTGCGTAATCAGGAAATCTCTTGACCCGACGAATCCTCGTCTGCGTTAGCTTGGCCGGTCCAATTAAGCTCTGTTACTTGTCAATACAGAATACGGAACGTTGGAGAAGGTTCATGAAAAGCGTATTGAAGATTCTCGTCATCCTTGCAATGGCGACACCATTCGCCCCAACTGCTTCACTAGGGCATAAATTGAAGTGGAGAGCAGGCGAATCACGTCAGGTTGGCTATGGCCACTGTGCTAAAGGCCCTTGCATGAGACGAACGTGCTGGGCACCAGCAAAGCCGCATTCTCACGCTGTTGGACAGATCGTGATTGATCGAATTGGTGCGCCGGAGTGCTGGCGTGACACTGGTCCCTCAAAGAGAATTGAGGGCTTCTCATCCATTCGGGATTGGTTTGCGCGGCAGACCAGGGAGTAGGCCGCATCCTAGATCAACATATGCTCAACTACCTAGCATTGGGTATCCGATTTATTCATGCTCACGCTGGGGCGGAGACGAACTTAGACCGGCGAATTTCCCCGGGGCGGTCATGACTAGCCGACTTCATCTGCATCGCTACAGCCATGTCGGTGGCATTCGAGCTCGAGCGTCGAGTGAGTGATTCCGAATTCTTGATTGAGCATCGATTTTACATTGGCTTTTACGCTGTCTGCGCGATCCCAACCGCCTTCGACGATCCTTAGATGCGCGTCTAGTGCACTACGGTTTTCGTCCATCTGCCAAAAATGCGCGTGATGGATATCAGCAACTCCGTCGATTGTCTTGATCCGCGCGATCACATCCGAAGTTACGATATCCGGTGGGCTGCCAAGCATGAGAATGCGAATGACCGGGCCGATTTCGGTGAAGGATTGCCATAGCACGTAGGCAGCAATCATCAGCGTGACGAGGGGGTCGATGAACCGCCAATCATACAGCAGGATCAAAGTGCCTGCCACGATGACGGCTATAGATCCCAATGCGTCTGCCACATTATGCAGAAACGCGGCTCTCATGTTCACGCTCGTCTTGGATAGGGCGTATGTCAACATTGCTGTTACAGCGTCCACGACGAGCGCAATCCCTGCGATAATGACGACGAGCCAACCATCTACTCCTTGTGGTTCAATGAACCGCATAATCGCTTCATAGACGAGGTAAAGACCGATCACGATGAGCGTCGTATAGTTGATGAGAGCGGCGACAATCTCGACTCGGCCATAGCCGAACGTCATAGCTCCGTCAGCAGGTCTCCGAGCAATTTTGCGTGCCCCGAATGCAATAATCAGCGCAATCGCATCCGAAAAATTGTGTAATGCGTCTGCAATCAAGGCGAGGCTTCCCGCAAGCACACCGCCCACCACTTGCGCGACCGTCAAGCCGAGGTTGACGATCACAGCAAATAAGACCCGTCTATCGCCTGCGTCTTGGCTAACGTGGTGTTGATGTCCCATAAATCCGATCTCATGCCTTAGAGCAGATCAATTATTAGTCTTGGTTGAACGACCCAAGCACTGAACCCGCTTATTTTATCCTCACCCACTATCTTCGATTCGAAGAGTTGGTCGATCTGAACTTAACCCATGATAGCTGACGAAGCTTCATTTAATTTATGGCCCCCTGTCTAGCGTGGTGATGTTTCTCCTGGTCAAGCGCGTTGACGTCTTCGTGATATTGAGCCTTGGAACTCGACGGACAGATTGGCCTTCAATATACTTTCGACAATCGCTTGCCTTGATATTTGCGTTTTATGGAAAGGAAACTTGCATGCGCCTTATCAAATCGGTAGCAGCTGTCGCGATTGCATTCATTACAATCGCGATTGGTTCTCCCAGTGCTCACGCTGCGCCAGTCGTCGAATTGCTGACAACATCGGGATGCGCATGCTGCGAACTTTGGGCTAATAGAATGCATAAGGCGGGCTTTGTGGTCGAGATTAAACATTTAGGAATGGGCCAACTCGTTCAAGCCAAGTTGAAAGCCGGTGTGCCAATCCAGCTGTCCGCCTGCCATACGGCGAAGGTTGGCGGATATGTAATAGAGGGGCATGTGCCGCCGGCTGATGTTCTCCGTCTTCTTTCGGAAAAATCGGAAGCAAAGGGTCTCATTGTTAAAGGCATGCCCATTGGTTCGCCCGGCATGGAGTCGGGCAGTCGCCGAGAGGCTTATGATGTTCTACTGCTTCAGGCGGACGGAACTTGGAAAACGTATGTGTCATATTCAGCATTGCCATAAAGCATGTCGTGTATTCTTTGCCCAACAGTGAGACTGGGTCCCGATCACTAAGGCTTTCCCGAGCGTCGAAGCAGGCAGTGAAACGGCGAGGTCGTTATACAGCCGCCTATTGACAGGAATGCTAGTCGCCAAGAAGGCGCCGGCGTTCCTCGAATTCCTCTTTGTCGATCTCGCCGCGCGCGAAGCGCTCCTTGAGAATATCAAGCGGCGTCTTCGTGAGTGGGCCGTGCGGCGGCAAACCGTGCCCTTGCCCGCCCAACCAACGCAGCAAAGAAACGACCACTACGACCGACACGGCAATGAATACGATCATCATAATTGGCCCGAAGAACCAACCATGCCAGCCGTGCCAGGGATATGGCCCAGGGTATTGAGGTGTTTGCTGAGCGAGGGCGGCTGTAGAGATCGAGACAACAACCGCCGACGTTGCTGCCGACGTCGCTGAACGAAGAGTAATGCGTGTCACTATCCGATCCTCTCACAAATTCATCTATTCCGCCCTTGCGGGAGCTGGAAAACCGGCACGCATGGCTGCGATGATTTTCCAAATCTCGTCTTCAGCCAATGCCTCCTTGAACTCAGGCATTGCGCTACCGACGGGAGTGCCGCCTTCCGAAATCGTCCAAAAGAGATAAGGATCATTGTACATAGGCATCCCCATCATGTGAGCGATGTTTGCCGGAGGCGGATTGAGATCGCGCCCAGCCTCGCCATCACCGTATCCTTGGGTGCCATGGCATGACGCGCAGTTGGCAGCATAGAGTGCGGCCCCTTCAGCAACGGTTGACCCGGATTGGCTGAAAGCGCTGACCTTGTTGCGATAGGTTGACGGAAGACCGTTTCGCATGACGTATCGATGGCGAATCATGCTGGGCATTCCACGACGCGTCCCATGGCCCATGCCGCGGTCCATGCCTGGTCCATCCCCCATCCACGATCCGCAACAATCTTGACCCATCATTGGTCTGTTGTCTCGGGGCATGTTTTCTTGCTGCCGGTCGGACTGCCCTTGTGCCATTTGCGGTGTTAGCAGCAAACCTGCGATGCAGAGCACGATCGCAGCGAGGCCGGTGATCTCGGCGACCGAGTGCCTTGAAGAACCTTTCATTTTACTACTCCAAAAACTGGTCCAGATTTCCCAGAACACGCTCTTCAATTCTTTCTACTCGACAGCAAACACGGATCGCGATTAGCCTTCCTCTGTTTCCGAATTCTTTGGACCGCCCAAACCCGATTGCGGGCGACTTTCAGATCGAAGGGACTCAATAATTAGTAGCCCGGCACCGCAAACGATCGCAACATCGGCCAAATTGAATGCAGGCCAACCGCTACCAACCGGGCGAAAGCCCAGAAAATCGATAACCGCCCCATGTCGGAACCGATCCAAAACGTTGCCGAGCGCACCACCAATTAATAGTCCGATGCCAATAACTTGAAGCTTACGCTGTGAGCGCCACATCCAGATCGACAAGCCAATCGCCATTGCAATGCCGATTGAAGCGAGTGCCCCCCAATGGGCCTCACCCGCAAATAAACCGAAACTCACGCCGTAATTGCGAACGAGTACGAAGTTGAAGAACGGGAAAACTTCAATACCAGCCTGCAAGGACGTGGTTGCAAGTGCGATGCCCTTGCTGATCTGATCTATGCCGAAGGCACAAGCTGCAACGACAAAACCGAGCGCGCGATAAGTCATGCGGCCTCCTTGAGATCGGCCGTGGCATCTCGAACAATGATCCAAGAGGATTGAAGAAAGAGGCCGGCGATGACGGCAGCGACAACGAGGTCGGGCCAAGCCGCCCCGGTCCAGGCAACCAGAGCGGCCGCCACCACGATAGCAACATTGCCGATGGCATCGTTACGTGAGAACAGCCAGACGGCGCGGACATTTGCATCACCATTCCGGTGGGGAACGAGGGCCATAGCAGCCAGAATGTTCACGACGAGCGCGATGAACCCAAAGGCGCCCATCAACTCGGCTTCCGGTTGGTTAAAGACCAACACCCGGTAGGCCGTGCCAACGAGAACCGCCAATCCCAGCGCACCGAGAAAAAGACCTTGGATCAGCGCTGAGCGGGCTCGCCACACGAGGCTCCAGCCGATGGCGAGAACACCGAGAAACGTAATCAAACCATCTCCGAGGAAGTCCAATGCATCGGCTTTGAGCGCCTGCGAACCCGCAATGAAACCGCCGTACATCTCGATGATGCCATAACCGACGTTCAGCGCGATCACGATCCAAAGCGCGCGCCTGTACTCTGGTGTGATGTGGCACTTGGCTGCTGCGCGATTATTGGTCTCGCTTGCGGCTGGGGCGCCAGGAACGTCGAGCCGGTCGATATGGTAGCCGATGGCCGAGACCACGCGTTCAACCTCTGCGAGCCCAACAGCCGGTTCGTCTGAGCGCACCGTCATGATTTGACTGGCAATGGAGACTTTAACGTCGTCGACGCCGGCTGAACGAACCGCCTTCTCGATTTTGGCAGCGCAAGACGGGCAATCCATGCCGGTCACCCGGTAGCGCACAGGCAGGGTCAAGGTCGCTGTTGTCGAGCCGTCGTTCATTTGTTTCGCACCGTCGGGGCTGTTCAAAGGGGCTCATTTTTGCTAGCGCACGCACGATTTCCACGAGACCGTTGCATCAAGCTAAGTGCCGGCGTAGCATCTATAGTGACTAGAGATGCAAGGGCAAATTCATGATGCAAGACATCACGATCGGACAGTTAGCGCGCGAGACCGGCTGCAAGATCCCAACGATTCGATACTATGAGCAAATTGGATTGTTGCCCCAGCCCCGCCGAACTGCTGGAAACACTCGACGTTACGAGGCAAACCACGTCGCACGGCTCGGCTTCATCCAACATTGCAGGGAACTGGGCTTCGCGCAGAATGCAATCCGAGAACTTCTCGCGCTGACAGATCAACCTGACGAGCCATGCGAGGCCGTAACAAAAATCGCCGAAACCCGCTTGGCCGATTTGAAACGGCGTCTTGCAAGATTGGAAGCGTTGAAATCAGAACTGGAGCGCATGATCGGGACCTGCGCTGGAGGCCGCGTAAAGCAATGCCGCATTATTGAAGCTCTAGCACATTAGTCGCGCGCCGATTGTGTGAAAGAGACACGCGACGATCCCGAGTTGCCCGGAGTTCGCATCCTGTAGCCCAGCATAGTGAGCCGACTGCTCTACAATTCGTCGCAACTCCACACACGATGTGGCTTTTCGCTCAGGTTCCCCGTACACACGAATTTTGGACGCGCGTAAAACTCAGGATTGAAGCGCTATGGCGACAACAGAAAAAGCTGTTCGGCTCAAATCAGATATAACGTGTCCCCATTGCGGGCACACTGAAACGGAGACCATGCCGCTTGATGCCTGCGTTGGCTTCTATCCGTGCAAGGCTTGCGGAGAAATGCTTCGACCCAAGCAGGGAGATTGTTGTGTCTTTTGCAGCTACGGTACAGTGCCCTGTCCGCCAATTCAAACAGATGGCGCTTGCTGTCTTAGTTGAAGCAAAGAACTATTGAAACTGACCATTCCCGGCTGTCCACCATCGACGGAATATGTCTTCTCAATCCCACAACCGGAAGAAGCTCAGCGAAGATTTTTTGACAACTTCCTATGGAACTCCGGGTCATCTTCGACCGGCAGCTCGCTCTGCGCTGGCAGCCGACGTTAGTCGGAAAGCTGCCGTCCGTCACAGAATTTTCCACCGACGAAGTTGCGCCGCAGCAATTTTGCGCGTCCCTAGAGGCGTCTTTGTGGCTGGAAGAACACGCCACATCTGATCGTCCTTGTTCGACATGAGCCGCAGTTGGCCCAAGACGTCGGGCCCTTGGAGATTGACGGTCGGTCGATCCCAATAGCGGCTGTCGAAAAGAGCGTAGCTCCGTGTGCGTCGTCGCCGGTCTCATGGGTCCGGAATCGGGGGACCAGCGGTCGCGCGCCGTTGCTGCATCGGCAGAGCCCCCGTGCTCTGCCTTAGTGCTTAGATGTCGATCTTCTCGGCGATCTCGATGGCGTCGTCGACCTCAATGCCGAGGTAGCGCACAGTGCTTTCGATCTTCGAATGACCGAGCAGAAGCTGGACCGCCCGCAGATTTCCAGTACGGCGGTAGATCAGCACCGCCTTGGTCCGACGCAGCGAATGCGTGCCGAACTTCGCCGGATCGAGCCCGATACTCGCCACCCACTCCTGAACGAGGCGCGCATACTGACGCGTCGTAAGGCCGGCGCGATCGCCAGACCTGCGAACAGGAACTGACCGGGCTTGCGACCCGTCAGCCGCAAGTAGTCGTCGATGGCCATGCGCGTCTGGTCGGTCAACTCAAACCGCACGGGTCTGCCGGTCTTCTTCTGCCGGATCGTCGCGCGATCCATGGCGTATCCGCTTGGCGCCACGTCATCGACGCGTACGGCGACGACGTCACAGCCCCGGAGTTTGCTGTCGATGGCGAGTTTGAACAGGGCCAAGTCTCGCTTCTTGCCCTCGATCTGCAGCTTGGTCCTGATCGACCAGACGTGGCTTGGCCGCAGCGGCGGCTTGGCGCCGACGAGCTTACCCTTGTTCCAGGGTATGCGGGCGGGCTTGGCCGGCGCGTCGGTGACAATGGTAGTAGTCTTATCGTCTTCCATGGTCTGTCTCCTTGGTTGAGAGACAGATGAGCATGCACCTTGAACAACCTAACCTGCTGATCTAATGACGGCTTTCTACCTAGATCTTCCGTGCGACGGTTAACGCCCGTCGATTCTGACCCAACTCGGAAATGCATAGGTTTTGCTTTAATCCGTTCTTGATTTCTGCAGTAGATTCGATTTCAGAAATCGAGAAGCACGCGCCGAATTGTCCAAGCCCTCTCAATGCCAGCGCCTTCAAGCTGGCTGGTTTTCTCACTAGACAGGCGCCATGTTCACCCCATTCCGCAATACTACGTATAGACGCCTGTTCACCGCCCAGGTCATCGCGCTTGTCGGGACCGGCCTGCTGACCGTCGCACTCGGCCTTCTAGCTTACGAGCTTGCTGGCGCTGATGCAGGTCTTGTTCTCGGCACAGCGCTCGCCATTAAGATGATCGCTTATGTTGGCATTGCTCCTGTCGTTGGCGGCTTTGCGGCCCTCTTGCCGCGCCGACCGTTCTTGATCGCCCTCGACCTCGTGCGCGCCGCCATCGCCCTCCTGCTCCCGTTCATCTCGGAAGTCTGGCAGATATATGTGCTCATCTTCCTGTTGCAGGCTTCGTCCGCAGCGTTCACGCCAACATTCCAGGCGACGATCCCCGATATCCTGCCGGAGGAGCGCGAATACACAAAGGCGTTGTCGCTGTCGCGGCTGGCCTACGATCTGGAGAGCCTGATCAGCCCCGCGCTTGCCGCTGCGCTGCTCGCAGTCATCAGCTTTCACTGGCTGTTTACAGGCACGGCGATCGGATTCGTTGGATCGGCACTGCTCGTCGCTTCCGTGACGCTGCCGTCGGTTGTGACGCAAACGCAAAAATCGGGGTTCTTCGAGCGAACAACACGTGGCTTGCGCAATTACCTTGCAACGCCACGACTGCGCGGACTGTTGGCACTAAACCTTGCCGCAGCAGCGGGCGGCGCAATGGTGATTGTCAATACGGTGGTTTACGTGCGTTCAGTGCTCGGGGGCGACGCAACTGACGTTGCATTTGCGTTGGCGGTATTTGGAGCAGGCTCGATGATAGCAGCCCTGGCGCTTCCTTCGCTGCTTGAGCGACGAACGGATCGCACCGTGATGCTCACTGGCGGTCTTGGTATTATCACCGGACTGGGCGGCTTTAGCGCCCTTTCAGTGGTTGCACCGGCTGGATGGTGGGCGTTGTACGCCACTTGGCTGCTCTTGGGAGTGTCGTATTCGGCGATCCTCACGCCAAGCGGGCGCCTATTGCGTCGCTCGTCGAACGAGGATGGTCGGCCGGCCCTGTTTGCTGCACAGTTTGCGCTATCGCATGCATGCTGGCTTATCACCTATCCGATGGTCGGCTGGCTTGGAGCAACCACCAGTTGGAGCATGGTATTTCTTGTCGCCGCCGCATTCGCCGGCGTGGGAATTGCGCTCGCGGTACTGGTCTGGCCCGCAAACGATCCCGAGGTCATCGAGCACAGCCATCCAGACCTGGGCCCGGAACATCCCCATTGGCGCGAGCATGCGACGACAGGGGAAAGGCGTCATGCGCACCGCTTTATCGTCGACGAACATCACCGCAACTGGCCGGGCAGGGCGTAGCGGATGGCAGGGGACATCCTTGGCGCTCTGGTTGCGATTCAGGGCGAAATCAATAAGAGCGTCAGTGCCGACCTCGCAGCCTTCGCGCAAACTCGCAATTGGCTGAATCTGGCTGTCGTCATGCCGCTTGGCGTTCTCTTTGGCGCCGTGCACGCGCTGACGCCGGGACACAGCAAGTCGATTCTCGCCTCCTATATTGCGGGCTCGACCCTATCGCTCGCACGAGGTATCGGCGTCGCAGCCGTGCTCTCATTCACACACATTATGTCCGCTGTGCTTATCGCTGTGCTGGCGTTGCCGCTCGTGACGCGCACCCTGGTTGGCGCGGGCCGCGCACCGCTCATCGAGGACCTGAGTAGGGGCATCATCGCCCTGATCGGATTATGGATGATCGCGCGGGCCTGGGGCTTCATGTCCCGGCATCACGAGAACGGCGCGATGTTCGGAGTGATTGCGGGCCTGATCCCATGCCCATTGACGTTGTTCACGATGGTGTTGGCAATCTCCCGTGGCGTACCAGAAGCCGGCCTTGTCTTTGCGTTCGCAATGATGCTCGGTGTGGCACTGACATTGTCTGTTCTTGCTGCGCTGTCTGTCTTGGCCAGGGACCGCCTCGCCGGGCTACTCGCCCGTCACGGGGCCACATTTGCGGCGACCGGGCGTGCACTTGAGGCGGCTGCGGGAGTGTTGCTGCTGGCTTTCGGTCTTCGCCAGGTGTTCGCAGGATGAAACCTTCGCCACGTTCTCTGTTACAGAGTGAAACAATTGCGAAATCTGCCTGCAACGTGCCGATGCGATGGTAACGGTCTGTCGAGGGTCGACCATAAAAAGAGATGCGATGAACAGGGCGTACTTAAACGGGCTGGCGGTAATTTTCGGCCTTCTGGCGATCCTGGCGGGGTTTTCTGCCAGCGCGCATGAGGGCCACGATCACGACAAACCTCCGCCCCTAAACCTGCCGGTTGCCCCGCGCATCATTGCGGTCACGCCCGACTTGGAGCTTGTCGGGGTGCTTTCCGGCAAGGAACGGCTGACCGTCTTCCTACATGAGTTCGCGACCAACGAGCCGGTGGCCGGTGCGAAGATGACGGTTTCGGCGGATGCGGACAGCATTGAGGCTAAGCCCGAAGGCCCTGGCGTGTTCACCCTTGCGGCCCCTTGGATTGCCAAGGGCGCGACCGTCGACCTCATCTTTTCCCTCAAGCTGGCGGATGGCGGTGAGGATCTACTGACCGGACGCCTGGAAGTGCCGCAGAGCCTGGAGCAGTCGCTCGCCAAAACCCCCGCACCAGTCGCGTGGTATGAGGCCTTCATTGAAGACCAACGCCTACTATGGGCTGTCGGGAGCAGCTTCGTTGGCGGCATCTTGTTGACACTCCTATTTGCCGGTGGCAGGCGCAAGCCGTCAGTCTCCAGGAGCGGAGGTAAGACTACAGATAGCGACGCGCCGAAAACGGCTCCGTCTGCCCAGAGCGAGGTCACGCCCTTGCGACGGAACGCAGGCGCGGCGGTGATCTTGGCAATCGTCGTCGCGATGGGCGCTTATGATCCTGCAGCGGCAGCAGAGTCAAAGCAGGCCGCACTACCGTCGGTTCCCTCGACCATGGCCACCGACCAGCCGCAGCGCATGCCCGATGCTACGCTGTTCATTCCCAAGGCGACGCAGCACCTCTTATCCATTCGCACGCAGGTCGTAGCGCGCAGCAAGGCTGCGAAAAGTATCGAAATGAGCGGGAGAGTGACGGTCGGCCCGCAAAATATCGGACGTGTCCAGTCAAACCGGCCGGGCCGGTACCTCGCCGCAGGCGAGCGTGTGGGCTTCGTCGGCATGCGGGTGGAAGCCGGTCAAATCCTTGGGCAAGTCGAGACCTATATAGAAGAATCGGACCGCGCCAATATCGTGAGCCAGATTGCCGAGACCGAGGCTCGCATCGCCAAAAACCGAACGATCCTGTCGCGCTACGAGAAGTCTCCGGGCGCGGTTCCGCAAGTCAAGGTCGATGAGATTCGCGGCGAGCTGCAGGCGCTGATAAAGGGGCGTGAGGAGCTGTTGCCGAGCACGTCCGCACGTGAGCCATTGGTTGCGCCAATCAGCGGCGTAATTTCGGCTGCCAATGTCGTTGTCGGGCAGGTGGTCGAATCGCGCGACGTGCTGTTCGAGATCATCGATCCCACCGAATTTTGGGTAGAGGCGGTCTCCGCTCATCCCGAGGAGGCCGACAACATGGCATCCGCCGTCGCCGTCGTCCACGATCATCATTTCCTCGACCTCGAGTATCTTGGGCGGGGTCTTGTGCTGCGCAACCATTCGGCGGTTCTCAACTTTAAAGTGCTGAACTCCGGCGAAGATATTGCGGTCGGTATGACGGCCAAGGTGGTCCTTCAAAGCAACGAGGAAACTGAGGGCTTCGTGCTTCCAGCCTCCGCCGTTGTACGCGGCCCGACGGGACTGCCCATCGTCTGGCTCAAGAAGCAGCCCGAGCGCTTCGAACCACAGGTCGTCAAGGTGGAGCCCTTTGATGGCGACTCCGTCGTTATCACCGCCGGCCTAAAACCTGATCAGCGCGTTGTGACGGATGGCGTCACATTGTTGAACCAGGTGCGGTGAGGGGTCGAAGATGTTCAATCTGCTCGTTACTGGAAGCCTGCGAAACCGTTTGTTCGTTCTGGCCCTCGCTGGTGTACTCGTTCTCTTCGGTGCGCTCACGTTGCGCACCTTACCAGTCGACGTCTTCCCCGACTTGAACCGACCAACCGTCACATTGATGACCGAGGCTGAGGGCCTTGCGCCGGAAGAAGTCGAAACCCTCGTCACGTTCCCGATTGAGACCGCCATGAACGGCATGGCAGGCGTTACGCGCGTGCGCTCGGTATCGAGCGTCGGCTTGTCCATCGTCTACGTAGAGTTCGATTGGGGCACCGAAATCTACCTCAACCGGCAACAGATCAACGAACGGCTCAACATTGTCCGCGAGCAGCTGCCGGCCGGTGTTATTCCGCAGATGGCCCCGGTCACCTCGATCATGGGCGAGATCATGTTGATCGCGGTCTCAAGCACCACGCAGACACCAATGGAGACACGAGAGCTTGCCGACTGGGTTATGCGTCCACGACTATTGACCATTCCGGGCGTTGCGCAAGTGATCCCGATCGGTGGCGAGGTTCGCCAATATCGAGTGTCGCTCGATACTGCGCAGATGAGCCTGCTTGGCATCGGTCGCGAGCAGGTCGAGGCGGCGGTCGCCAAGTTCGGCTCGAATACGGCTGGCGGTTTCGTCGACCAGCATGCGCGCGAGTATCTGATCCGCAACCTCGGCCGCACCACACGGCTTGAGGATTTGAGAAACCTGCCGGTCGCTTATCGAGACGACGTCGTTGTGAAGCTGTCGCAAGTGGCACAAATCGATTATGCGGCGCGGGTGAAGCGCGGAGACGCCGGCCACATGGGGAAGTCGGCCGTCATTCTGTCGGTGCAAAAGCAGCCAGCAGCGGACAGCCTGAGGCTCACCGAGGACGTTGAAAGCTCGCTTGAAGATCTGCGCCGTGTTTTACCAAAAGATGTCCAAATCAACGTGCTGTTCCGACAAGCTGATTTCATTAAAGCTTCCGTCACGAATGTTCAGACGGTCCTCATTGAGGCGATGCTTGTCGTTGCGGTCGTGCTGTTCGCATTCCTGCTCAATTGGCGCACGACTTTTATTTCGCTGACAGCCATACCGATCTCGATCCTGATCACAGTCATTGTATTCCAGCAGCTTGGATTGACGATCAACACAATGACGCTCGGCGGCCTTGCCATTGCCATTGGCGAGCTTGTCGATGATGCGGTTGTCGACGTTGAAAACGTGTTCCGGCGCCTGCGCGAGAATGCGGCGAAGGCCGTGCCCCGCCCGGTGCTCGAAGTGATTGCGAGCGCCTCGCAAGAGGTCCGCTCGGGGATTATCTACGCAACCGGAATCATCGTTCTTGTGTTCGTTCCGCTTTTTGCGTTGTCTGGCATTGAAGGTCGGCTGTTCGCGCCCCTCGGTGTTGCCTATATCGTCTCGATCCTGGCGAGCCTTATTACGTCGATCACCGTGACGCCAGTCCTGTGCTACTATCTGTTGCCAAAGTCGGGCGCGATGGCGCATAGCGACGGCTGGCTCGTCCGTGCACTCAAGTCTGGAAACAAAAGGCTGCTGGGCTGGGCTTTCCGTAAGCAGCCCTTCGTCATCGTGGCAGCCATAGCGGCCGTCGCCGCTGCCGGCATCTCCGCGACCTATCTGCCGCGCGCCTTTCTGCCGGCCTTCAACGAAGGTACGCTCACGATCTCGATGCTTTTCAGGCCGGGGATCTCGCTTGCCGAGTCCCACCGCGTCGGCCTCATTGCGGAACGTCTGATCTTGCAGGTGGCCGAGGTGGAAACGGTTGGCCGCCGAACAGGTCGCGCAGAACTTGATGAGCATGCAGAAGGCGTGCACTCCGCTGAAATCGACGTTGATCTTGCGTCGTCTGAGCGCGGGAGAGAAGAGATCATCGCCGACATCCGGGCGCGCCTTGCTGTCTTGCCGGCGAGCGTCAACGTTGGCCAGCCCATTTCGCACCGGCTCGACCACATGCTTTCAGGCGTGCGCGCGCAAATCGCGTTAAAGGTTTTCGGTGAGGATCTCGATACGCTCCGTGGCGTCGCCGAGCAGCTCAAGAGTCGGCTGGAGGAGATCCCCGGCCTTGTTGACATCTCTATCGAGCGGCAAGTCCGTATCCCACAAGTACAAGTCGCCGTCGACTATGACAAGGCGTACGCGCACGGCATCACGCCCGCCGCCATTACTGAGGCCTTGGCAACTCTAATCAACGGTCGGGTCGTCTCGCAAATCGTTGAGGGCAGCCGCCGCTACGACGTCGTACTTCGCGTCCTCGATCGAGACCGAACGACTGAAGGGCTCAAGAACCTGAAGATCGAGACGCCGGCTGGTCCGATCCCGTTGGAGACGTTTGCTTCGATCGTAGAGTCGGATGGACCCAATCAGATATCGCGGGAAAACACAAAGCGGCGCATCTTCGTTTTGGCAAACTCGGACGGCTCCGACATGTCGCGCATCGTCGGTGACATCCGAAAAATGCTCTCCGAGCAGCAGCTGCCAAGTGGTTTCTTCACCTCTCTGGAAGGCACTTTCCAGGCTCAGGAGGAAGCTTCCCGCACCATTGCTCTGCTCTCGCTGCTGTCGCTCGCCGGCATCTTCACCGTGCTTTACAGTCGGTACAAATCAGCCGTGCTGGCTTTCATCATCATGGGGAACGTTCCGCTTGCACTGATCGGAAGTGTCACAGCGCTCTGGATCGCCGATCAGTCGCTCTCGGTTGCAACAATGATCGGCTTTATCACGCTTGCCGGCATCAGTGCCCGCAACGGGATCCTGAAGATCAGCCACTACATCAATCTTGTGCTGTTCGAGGGCGAAGTTTTCGGGCGCGACATGATCGTGCGCGGTAGTCTTGAGCGGCTGGTGCCGGTTTTGATGACAGCGCTGTCAGCTGGCTTCGCTCTCATTCCGCTCATGATCGTAGCGGATGCCCCCGGCAAGGAGATCCTGCATCCTGTCGCCATCACAATCTTTGGCGGCCTCATCAGTTCCACACTTCTCGATACGGTGCTGACGCCGATCCTCTTCCTGCGCTATGGCGAGAAGCCGTTGCGCAGGCTCATCTCGGAGCGAGACGAGCTTTCACTCGCCCCCGCTGCCCAGCAGGCCTATTGAGCCTGGAATTTCTCAACCAAGGAGTCTCAAATGCTGAAGCATTTCCTCATCGTTCTCAGCCTCGTGTTTGCCTTCGCCGGCCCCGCCTCTGCACATTCTGACCACAAGATCATCATGGGCCCGAACGGCGGCCATATCGTCGATGCCGGTGGAGGTGCCCAGCACTGGGAACTCGCCGCGGCTGGTGGCGACCTGATCCTCTTTGTCACAGATAGCGAGGAGAAGCCTGTTGACACTGCCGGCGGATCGGCTGAGGGCAAGGTTCTGGTCGGTGGCAAGACCCTTGATGTTACGTTTGCTCCGGCCGGCGGCAACACGATGAAGGCGTCCGGAGAATTCGTTGCCGCCAAAGGCATGAAAGTGATCGTTAAAACCAATGGTGTCGGCGGTAAGAGCTTCCAAGCCCGTCTGACGCCGATGAAATAAAGTGGCATGAGCCTATGAGACAACCTGCCACCGAGGACGATGAAGATGGCGGGCCTAATGTTGTTCCGCCGTCCATGCCGCCCGACGCGCATATTCTTTTGTGCGACGACGACCTGGAGCTGCGCCGGCTGCTCAGCACCTTCTTGCGCGAAAACGGCTATCGGGTGACGCCGGTTGGCGATGGGCGAGAGGTCGGCCGGAATGTCGCCGAAGCAGGCATAGATCTCGTGATTCTCGATCTCATGCTGCCGGGCACCAATGGGCTAGAGATCTGTCGCAATCTGCGGACCTCTTCAACCGTGCCCATCCTCATGCTGACAGCGAAGGGCACGGAGACGGACCGGATTGTCGGCCTTGAGATGGGCGCCGACGACTACGTCGCAAAGCCGTTCAGCCCCAACGAACTTCTTGCTCGCGTGAAGGCTCTTCTGCGGCGCTCGCGGATGGGACCACGCGAGGAAACGGCCGTTACGAGTCGGACGATCACATTCGACGGCTGGAGGCTCGACACGCTGCGCCGGGAATTGCGCAATCCTGACGGAGTCATCATAGATCTGTCGGCCGGCGAGTACGATCTCTTGCTGACCTTCCTCGAAGCCCCGAACCGCGTCCTCGACCGGGACTATCTGATTGAGGTGGCGCGCAAGCGCACGGCGGCCGGTTTCGACCGAAGCATTGATGTGCAGGTGAGCCGGCTACGGCGCAAGCTCGGCGAAAGTGAATCAAGCGAAAGCCTTATCAAGACCGTTCGCGGCGCCGGCTACATGCTGACCGCTGAGGTCAAGCGCGGATGAGCCGTCTCTTCGACACGATCGCCGGGCGAACGGTACTGGTCCTGGTGCTGGGGCTTGGTTCCACATTGTTCCTTGCGCAGTACGTGTACATTGTAGGAAGTGAGCGGGAAGTCACACGCTCCAACGCCGACAGGGTGGCGGAGCGCCTTCTAGTGCTTGCGCAAACGATCACAGCCGTATCCACGGAAAGCAGGGACGAGACCGCCCACGGCTTGTCGGGTGGTCCGCTCGAATTGCATTGGAGCGAGGAGCCGCTGGCTAACGCTGGCGGAAGTCTCGACACCACGGCACAGACGCTGCGCGCCTACCTGATCGAGCGATCCCCCGAGCTTAGCAAGCGCGGTGTAATTTTCGGTACCAGCGGCGGCTCTAGCGCTGATCCCAAGCACACAACGCTGATCTCGCTCGGCCTCGAAGACGGCACTTGGCTCAACGTGACACTGGCCCGCGGACACTCCACCCGAATCACGTCCCCTAGCTTACTGGTCACGAGCCTCGTTGGCGCTCTCGGCGTCATCCTGGTCGCAGTCCTGTTAAGCCGCTGGCTCACGCAGCCGCTCAACAGACTTGCAGACGGCGCCCGGGCATTCTTCGTCGCAGGCGAGGACGGTCGCGAATTGGAGGAGCGCGGAACACTGGAGGTCCGCACGCTGGCAAGGGCCATCAACGAGATGCGTCGGCGCATCGAGCGCATGGTTGGCGACCGCACGCAGATGCTTGCTGCCATTAGCCATGACCTGCGCACGCCGCTGACCCGACTGCGTTTGCGAGCAAATACATTGCCTGCCGGTGAACCGAGGTTGTCGATCGAGCGGGACATCGCCGAGATGGAGCAGATGATCGATGCGACGCTTGGCTTCTTGAGGGAGAACACGGACCAGGAGGCCATCGAGCCTATCGACGTGGCGGCCATCCTTCAAACCATTGCCGATGATGCAGCTGATGCCGACCAACCCGTGACTATAAACGCACCGCGGAGCCTGATAGCTCGCGGCCGCCATCTCGCTATCAAACGCGCGCTCACCAACCTTATCAACAATGCAGTGCGCCACGGCGGGTCGGCGTCGATCACGGCCCATCAGTCACCAACCGAAATTGAAGTTGTTATCCTTGACGATGGACCGGGTATTCCGCCAGACAAGCTCGAAGCCGTATTCGAGCCCTTCTGCCGTCTCGACGATGCGCGCGGTCGGGAAACAGGCGGTTATGGCTTGGGCCTCACCGTTGCCCGCTCGATCGCGAGGAGTCATGGAGGTGATGTTGTCCTCACCAACTGCGATGGCGGCGGGCTTCAGGCTCTACTCCGGCTACCGAAACTTCAACACACTTGATTGAGCTGGAGGGTGAAATGATTGGATCGAACATCAAGCCAATAATGGCGGCATTGATATGCCTCGCGGGGGTCAGCGAAGCCATGGCGCATGACATTCCGTGGCCACGCGGCATGTCACGGCAGATCGCAGTCGGATCGTGCGCAAAAGGTCCTTGTAGATACCGGACGTCATTCAGCCCAACGGTGCCTCACAAGCACGCAGAGCCCGGCAATTGCATTGGTATGGGCGCAGCAGGCTATACGGCTCGCCGCAGGTTTGCTTGCCCATCTCGCAAGTAATGCTCGGCCGTCCAAAGGCACCTTGGCACTGCCGCGCGCTGCAGCTGGCTATCGTCCGATTCGGCTCCACTAGCATCCGTCGAATCGTTATCTCGGGCGGCGGACCTGAGGGACGCTTATGGCCCGTCGCGTCGGACGCCGGACGGAAGGTATCAGGGCAAACCGACCGTTGACAACGTCCGGCGCCACCGGTGCAATGCTTCGCGAGATGCAGGGCGAGAGGGGCAACCGTGGCGTTTGGGGGAGACTCAGCACCGAGCAGAGTTTGGCAAGAGCCGAACGCGGTCCAGATCCACGTAACGCTGGAGGACATCGAGCCCCCCATCTGGCGGCGCCTGGTCGTGCCGATCCCAGCGACCCTCGCCGACCTGCACCGCATCCTTCAAGCGGCCATGGGCTGGACGGATTCGCATCTCTACCAGTTCGAGATCGGCGGCCTTCGCTTCGGTGACATCGAAAACCTGAATCAGTATCGCTTTCAAGGCGATGCGCAGGCGTTCGACGCCAGTGAGGTCCGGCTCCGGGACTTCATCTTCCAATGCAACAACCAGCCGGTCTTCCACTATGTCTACGACTTCGGCGACGACTGGCGCCATCGCGTGGCGCTGGAGAAGTTGCTGTCGCTGTTGCCCGCACCGAAAGTCGCGACCTGTGTCGATGGTGCCCGCTGCTGTCCGCCAGAGGATGTCGGCGGCCCGCCCGGCTACTTCGAATTCCTGCGCGTGCTCATCACGCCTGAGCCCGACGAAATCGAAGAGCAAAGGCATCTCAAGCGATGGAGTGGCGGCAAGTTCAATCCGGAACGGTTCGACGTAATCAAAACGGACAAGGAGGTGCGTAGGGCTCTGCGCAAGGGACGGGTGCCGTAGCCTTCAATGCCGCCTTACCTAAATCCCACAAGGAGACATCGAAACCGAGGCGTGCGGCGGTCCTGCGCCTGCCCTCAGCTACGTCCGGTTCTCGAGTGATAGAGGCGTTGCGCGCCATATCAATGATAGGCTTCACCGGGAAGTGAGATGGCATCACGTGGCCGGCGGCGTCTTGATGTCCTTGTTCCGGCGCAGGCTCATGGGAAGCATGAGGTCAATCTCATCGTCGGAGAACGTAAGGTCCTCCTTGTGCTTCAGTGCGGATTGCGCGGCGCCGTAGGCATCGCCGGTCGTCACCTTGGCGGGCGCGTAAACCTTGTTGAGGTCGTCGAGGAGCACGTCGCGTAAGGCAATGGCGTCGGCGGGTTGAATTGCGCCGGACTGCATGTCGGTGAGGAGGCTGAGGTATCTCTCACGAATGAGCCACAGCTCGTCAGCGGTCCGCTTGTGCTGCTCCGATAGGGTGCCGAGGTCGAAGTCCTTGGTGTAGGCGATGAGCGCGGTGAGCAGCGATGAGCAGATGGCGCCGACGACAAGGCCAATCTGGTTGTCCTTGCCGAACAGCGTGATGATGAGGCCGCCGGTTGTGATGGCGCCGAGGACGATCTGACCGGTCTTAATCCGCCAGTTCTGGTTCTGGTAGATGCCAGCCTGGATGATGTGGGTCTTCTGGGAGTACGCGGTGCGGCCGTAGATTTCGCGTAACTGGTCCTCCAGTGGCTTCGCGTCACGCAGGGAAACTGGGGCCGAAGATTTCTCGCCACTTGGTTTTGGCTGAGGGGTGCTGTTGCTTGGAGTCATACGCAATCGCCTCCTTGGCGACGTTCTCGGCCATGCGCGCCTTGTACTCGAACAGCCCGCTACGCGTGACGGCGCGCCTGCTGCCCGGCGCCGGCCACGAGTTGGTGTTGCGGTCGCCGTCAGCCATGAACTTGAAGAAATCTCGGCACATCCAGTCGTAGTAGAGGAAAGACTTGTCCTTGTGCTCCCAGTTCAGGATGAAGCCGTAGGCGAGGGTGTCGATGAGTAGGCCGCCCATTGGCACGTCCCAACGGTCCTTCCAAACGCGCATCATTCGGCATAGCCGTTTGAGGTTGCGGTTGGTGGTATCGTTTCGGTTCTTTATCGCGGCAATTTCGGCTCGCGGATTGGAAACCTTCCAGCTGCCTCCGGCATTGGAGTCGGGATAGATGAAGCTCGACCCGTCGGCGTGGGGAAAGCAAGGAAGGATCTCGAACTTCACGTTGTCGCTGAAGTTGATGACGAGGACTTGGCCGTCGGCAGAGATGTCGGTTGTGCCGTAGGTGTTGCGCACTGAGGTGCGCACGGCTTGCAGGAGAGCCGACGGGCCGTTGCCTGAATGGGCCCTGTACTGGTCGTACAGGGCGACTGGTAGCTGATAGGCCATGTCGAGGTCGCTGATTTTGCCGATGGCCGTGTCTCGGCCGTACGATCCAACGTAGATGCTGTTGGCGGTATCACTAGTGGTATTCCTGAAATCCGTGTTCAGGCGCCCCGTGATCCGCTTGTAGCGATAAGAGATATCATCGCCGTTGGTGATGGCGAGGTTGGCGTGGAAAGTCTGGAACCAGTCTGCGACGCTCATGGCGGTATGGCCGTCTGCTGAGTTGTAAGAAGCCAACGGCGGTGGATGCGGTGAAGCTTGCAGCCTCGCCACGCGCCTTGACTGGATCACTTCTTTCTCGGCTTGCGACTATCGATCTCGTTCTTGATGTGATCAAGGAATCGGTCGCCCCAGCCGTCCGTGTGCACGAACCGGTCGAATTTCTCGCTCGTCCCCTTCAGCAGGTCGATCCGCGACCGCTTCGAAACGTCCTGCCAGTCGTCATAGAGCACGTAAAGCGCGTTGCCATACCGCACGTTCTCGAACACCACGAGGTCCGGCGCAAACTGCGCGCCGATGTAGGATGAGAAATTGGCGGTGCCTGCGAGATACGCCGTGGGCTTCAACGATGCGAACAGTTTCAGCCGGTCGTCGACGATCGCATCGTCCTTAGTTGCCCGCCCCCTGCGACGCTTGCGAAACACCGCAATGATCTCATCGGCCGTGCCTGGCGGGAACACCTCCCAGGAGAGCGCGATCGTACCGAGGTACTCCTGGCGCGTCGCCGTGCTCTTGTAGACGCCGCAGACGCCGACGTTCTCCTGAAGGATGTTGAGCGCCCACAGTAGCTCCTTCTCGAAGCGCTCGTGGTCCCGATCGATGGAGCTCACAATCGAGAACTTGACCACCACGCTCGGCCGATCGCCTTCGCCCGGCTTGAGGATCTCGACAGCAATCTCGTGACCGCGCGGCTCGTCAAATTCCACTTGATAGACTTCGCGAGTGCGGGAAGTGGTGTGCGTGCCGTAGGTTGCAGCATCACCAAAATTTGGCGTTTCCCACGAGTATGTTTTCGTCGTCTTGGGCAGGTCCAACCGTTTGCGCTCCCAGCCCTCGACGTTGCGCTGAGACCACTTGCCCGAGCTGGACAGCGGTACGTGCGGATCGTCGACATGCACCTCGCCATCCTTGGCGGTCAAGCCGACGTGCTTGTACTGGCCGCGCTCGATCTCCACGATTGGTATCACCTTGGTCTCTGCGACAACGATCAAACGCAAGTCAATGCGCGCAAGACTTGCGATGATGCGGGAGGGAATCTTCGAGAAATTCCTTTGCCACGGAAACTTTCGGTAGCGCATGGGCGTAATCCGGCATGACGGCTCGGGCAACCACAATGCAGCTGCGGCCGTTCGAGCAATTGACAGTTGGTCACCAGATCAGAGCGCGCTGCTGCGCCGACAAGAGGCACGGTGCAAATATTTTTCCGTGGACGTTGAGTATTTTTGCTTGCGCATGCGCGAATCATGCCCCGCAATTGATTCGTTTTCTCAAGAAAGAAAGTCCGACCAGCACGGCAGACCTTTCTCGTTGCTTCGGCAGAAGCTCGATCACTTGTGGTGCATAGGGGCAAGGTACCGCGATCAAGAGCGATGCGGGTTATGCCTGGGTGCCCGCCATTCATTCGTCCGCTCTCGTAGGTCAAGCGGAGATCGCGGAGTAGTCTGGAGCAAGCATCGCGTCCGACGTCGCAGATGTCCGCAAACTCCGCAAACCGGAACGCAAGACGACAATGAGGATCGATGCAAATCCTGTTCCGAAGATTCAATCACGTCGATCTGGTAGCGCGCTGGGAACATCCCGACCAGTAATCGAAAGCACATCACGCAGAGCGCTGGACTTGTTTCGTCGTAGGCCAAACAAAAAAGGGACAGCCCGCTAAGGCTGTCCCCGCCCCTACTCGGGGCGCTCACGGATACGCTTGTCAATCCAGTCGTGCACTTCCGCCTCAACGTAGCCCATTCGGCCTCGGGGATGGCGTGATAAGCGAACCCGCTTTGGGAACTTACCGACCGCCTCCAGTCGACTGATATGAGTTCTGCTGTATGACGTCAGCTGTTGCACGACCTTCATACTGATCAAGCGTGGTGTCTGTGACATCGCGAATGCTCCTTGCAGGAGGCATTGCGCAATGCCAGCGTGGATGTTCGTCCACGTAGACTCTTCCTATGTGGGCTCTTGTGAGATCAGTGACAAGATATGGCTGTTCATCTTGTCCATCGCCGCCGCCATTTCCTCGCGGTACAAGTACCGATTGTATATCTTGGCAATCCTTCCCTCTGGCGACGCATGGCTCAATATCCGCTCCGTGATATGTGGCGGGATATCCAATGCGGATGCATTGGTTGACCAGGTCCGTCGTAGATCATGCAACGTCCAAGGATCAAGCTGGACCATGCTGTCCAACCTGCCCTTATTCTTTGACCAGGCACTGAATGGATGCCCCACCAAGCCAATCGGCGAGAAGTAGTATCCTCCCACCGGCTGCACTTGCAGCAAGACAAACTTCGTCAACCGACCAATCGGGCAATAGTGATCCCGGCCGTTCTTCATCACACGCGCTGGAAAATTGATCCCCTGTTCGTCGACCCAGGCTTCCTGCAACCGATCGATCTGACCTCGACGCTGCCCGGTCAGCATCAAGATACGAACGATCGCGCCATACTTCCCCAAGTTCTCACACGCATTCCAAATTGCCACCAACTCTTCTTCGGCGAGCACCCGCTCACGTGACGACGGGATCCTTGGCTTTTTGATCTTCTGTAATGGGTTGGCCTCGCAATACTCACGTGCCAGGCACCAGTTGAAGAAGATCTTGAGCACCGTATACGCGTGGGACCGGTTTGATTGGCCCGAGATTCTCTCCAGAGCGTCATCAATTTCGTAGGCTCGCACCTCGCTCACCAGGCCTGGAAAGTTAAATCCCCGGAGATACCGCGCATATTCCGCCCAAGTTCGTTCAGCGATCTCACCTTCCTTTGCCCGCAGATAACGTTCCACGGCCTCCGGATAGCTGACATCCAAGCCTGTCTGCTCCCGAGCGTATCCCAGTCGGTCATACAAAATCCGTTTGGCTTCTTCGCGTGCTTGGCTCAGCGGCACCATTGGATATCGACCCAACGCTTTCCGCCGGCCTTTGACCATTATGATGAAGCTCTTCGTTCCTCCGTACCCAACCCGCACCCCGAAGGAAGGCAGTGAACTATCCCAATACGTCACGTTTCCACGCTCTGGCCGTCGCAACCGCTGGACCACGAGATCGGTAAGCTTCACTGTCGGCATTTGGCAGCTCTTTGGCAGCTACTTCCATGGATCGCGAAGGTCACTATGTGCCACTGTCTATAAGAAATATCAATAAAAATAATGAGTTACGGACGCCATGTGCACCATGGCACACCAAGCCTTCTTATTTGTAATCAGGGGGTCGGGAGTTCAAGTCTCTCCGGGGGCACCAATACTTTCAATGGCTTAGGGGTTGCATTCGCCTTCGGCGATCTCTCTAGTAAGCACATAGTAAGCACGGACGGCAGTGCATAGCGACCATCGAGCCCTATGTAGCTTGTCCGAAAAGAGCTGGGGGCGGGGGCAACCTAGGGAAGCTCTGAACAAGCTCCGAACCATGGCACAATCTGAGAATTGATTCGAGGGGTGCCCTGCCATGAGGCAGTTAAGCTTTGCGACACTTGATCACCGGAACAAGAAGAAGCAGACGAAGCGCGAGCGGTTTCTCGCCGAGATGGATACGGTGGTGCCGTGGTCGGCTCTGCTTGCGCTGATCGAACCGCATTATCCCAAGGCCGGCAACGGTCGG